>Ga0180433_10001653_pt1 | contig 36892 bp, 33 predicted proteins | sample SS_ome_8_FD_132980 | JGI IMG/M metagenome (GOLD analysis project Ga0180433, IMG submission 132980) | Hypersaline lake sediment archaeal communities from the Salton Sea, California, USA - SS_1_D_1 metaG | ecosystem: Environmental > Aquatic > Non-marine Saline and Alkaline > Hypersaline >... | reverse complement strand
TTTCTTAAACATAGTTATGAATCGTTATGAATCCGGAAAGAGTAAAAACTCCCCCTGCATGGAATGTATTATTTAATTCTACAACACAATAACAGAAAAACCTGGAATATTTTTAATACTGATGATTCCAGGGAATAGAAGAACACCTCAATCATGGATCATCGAATATGACTGATTGGGAACAAGGCAGTGGCTCCCGTGTGCTGGAGCCGGATAAGCAGAGGAACCAGCAGATGCGCTTTTTGCAGCGCATCAACCATTACATAATAAAATACTACCAGCCGATGTCACTTTCCGGTTCTGACAAGCTGGAATCCGTGTCATCAGTAGTAACCTGCTCTTCATCATCCCAGTGCCAGGGCGGTGCTTCAGCAGCCATTAAAGTTGCACCCACCAATAATAGAAAAACCAGGATGGAAGATAATGCAAATGTTTTCATGTCAAACTCCTACATGTAACTATCGATATTGGTTAGAGCAAAGATAATCTTCAGAACCAAAGGAAACATTGAAAATATTCAATTCAGAGAAAAGTCTCACTTCGGTGGAGTTTTTTTATTTCCCCGAACGATGGATATCGTGTACAGCTGCGCCTTGAACACTAAAAAGGCATAAATGACCAACAACAGGATGTTGTAGAAGAGATTGGCTGAATCTTCATCGATCAGGATAATGGCGACAATCAGCAACAGGGATAGAAAACCAAAACCGCCTGATATGATACTTAAAGTATTTGCTATGGATTTGTAGAACTCGGAAGACTCAATGCTCTTGCCTGAAAGTTTACTAATATTATTAAATAGCACTGCAAAAGCCATTATTACAAAGGGAACGAAAAAGATTAATATTAAAAGCCTTGTCATATCGGAAGTGATGGTAATCCAAAACCGGATATTATAGCTAATGCGTTTTTATTTACAGGAACACCAATGACTCTGGAAGTTGTTGTTTATTGGATAGTTGTTATCTTTTTCGCTCTCCCCATTGCGTTAGGGGCACTGTTGTATCTATGGCGCACTATTAATGGCATGTTCCGCGCGCCTGATGCTGAAGACAGTGAAGAGGCTGCAGATCAATACTGGAAAGATCCGGATTAAGCCCCCCTTTGTGTTAATCGCCAATTAACACATGTTTTAAATGTAAAATAAATTTCTAATTATTAGAGAATGACTGGATCAAATATCATATTTCAGACTGGAGCACCCCATGGAGCTGTCTCAAAAAACCATCAACACGGTAAAAGCCACTCTTCCCCTGATCCAGGAGCAGGGCCTGGATATCTCATCAAGAATGTATGAGATTCTTTTTGAAAAACACCCCGAGACCAAAGCAATGTTTTCTGGGTCGATTGAAAAACAGCCTAAAATCCTGGCTGCGGCAATCGCTGCCTATGCCGATAACATTGATCAAATTGAAAACCTTCATGACAAGTTGATGTATATCGCTAATGCTCATGTAAAAAGCCAGGTACTTGAAGAACACTACCCCATGGTAGGCGACGCCATCTTAACAGCCATGAAAGAGGTGCTGGCTGACAGGGCCACGGCCGAGGTTCTCGAAGCATGGAGACAAGCCTATGATTACCTGGCAGAAATACTTTTGATGAATGAAAAACAGCTTTATGCTTTTTCAAGAGTCTCAAAAGAAGATCCCATTGCGTCCAACACTGAAAAAAGTAAATCCAAGGTAAAAAAATCGCCCTACCAGGGACCGGTTCTCTGATTGGATGGATTAAATGAGCTAAAGGCCGCACATTCAACAGCACCGGGATCAGCTGGTCCCGGCACCAAAGAGGTAAATCAGTAAACCAATACCTGGTAGCCCTCGGCCATCAGATCGGCAATACTGGGCAGGCCGCTGGTACCGGGAAGAGCATTGCCGGTCAGCAACTCAAAGCCCGCACTTTTAACATCATCTGTAGCGCCGAATGCGTCAGAACATGCACTGGAAGCACCATCAATCTTATCCTTTACTCCTTCGAATAATTCATGAACAGGGTGATCGGCCTTGCTCAGTTCGGCAAGCCAGCGCGTACCTGTGCCAATGAACTGGACACGTACTTCTTTATTCTTCTGCTTTAAGTCATGAGCTACGGCAAGTCCGTTAAAGACACGACCAAGTGCTTCCTCGGTACCTGGTTTAGGATCTGAGTGGATAAGTATGGCTACTTTCATGATTGAAATTCCCCTGTTGTGAATGAAGTCTTAAATAACGAACAATACAATGAATTAGTTTGGATTATTATCGGTCAGAAATAAACTGCCAAACATGTATGGGAAATATAATCACGCAAGTCAGTCCAGCTGTTTTTGCCAGAACAGCGCCGTTCCCGCCTCCGGGTCAAGCTCGTAGTCAGAAAAACCGAATTTACTGTACACCGACTTTGCCCCCCGGTTATTACTGAGCACTTCCAATGTCAGCTTGCAGCAATTACGTGATCGGGCTATCTGCTCGACCTTTTCCAGCATTTTCTGACTGATTTGCCTCCCACGGTATTGCGGCAGCACAGTGACATCGTGAATATTGAGCAACCGCTTGCATTTGAATGTTGAAAACCCTTCGAAGCCATTGATGAGCCCGGCAGGTTTGCCATCTACCGTGGCAATGACTGAAACGGCATGCGCAATGTTTGATAGTGATTCGATCAGGTTCTGTTTGACAAATTCTGACAGCGGCTCACCACCCCCCATCGGATCACGGGCATAAGCGTCAAGCAATGCGACAATATACGCTGCGTGCTGGCTGTTTTGATAATCAGCCTGAAAGATTCGTAAACCCATGTTTCAGCTGTGTTCCCGCTGTTTGGCCGCCACTTTTTGATCGAATTTGTCCTTGTTGATAACAAACCGCTCATGGGTTCCCCGGGCGATGCGCTCGGCATTATCGTGGGCTTCTACTTTGAAGACCAGCCTGCGGCCATCGACTTCAACCAGCTCTACCCTGGCTGTTACCTCAAGCCCGGGTGGTGTAGCCGCTTCATGACTGACGTTGATGTGCGTCCCTACCGATTGTTCTGCCGGCCAGTCAAGATGAGGCTTGATAGCCTTGATGCAGCTCCATTCCAGAAAGCCCACCATAAAACCCGTGGCAAAAACTTCCGGCATGATGACGAACTCACCCGCTTCCGGATACAACGAGGGAACAGTTTTGGATTCAGGTACCTTGTAGGTATGTTCGTATTTGATACCGGGTTGTAAAGTGTCTTTCATGAATTATTCCTTTAACGTCGACCCATCACACACAGGGATAACGGCATTCTTAACTGGAGCAGGCCGTATCAGTGGCGCAACACATCATCAAGCATATACCGGCATGCTGATTTATCATAATACCGGTTTTGCGGTAACCACATAGCGCAACGCTCCCCCGGCAACCGGGCTGTTGAACGGATAACAGGTCACCAAGAGCAAATGGTTCACGGCAGCGCCTGTATCAATGACTGTTTGTGTGGCATCAACGATTTGCCTGTCTGTAATCTGATAATGGAACTGCCGGCCAGCTGTTTCGACCTGGATTGACTGACCCTTTTTAAGATACTGCAAAAAACTGAAATGCGTATCCCGATGACCGCTGAAAATGATGACTCCAGACTCTCCAGGATTTGCCGATTTCGCATTGTGACCCGGAGCAAATGCCATCACATTGCCGGAATCTCCTTCCAGCACAATCTGGTCTACCTGCAAGTACGGCACTTTTAACCTGGCGACAGGCCAGTGATCAGCCCACTTCCAGGGTTTATGAATGCCGCCATCCTGTTGCGTCTGCTGCCAGGCATCCTGTAACAGCCATTGCGCGACCTGCGCCTTGATATGAATCCATGCGCCATTCACTAACAGGGCACCGGCCAGCGCCATGACAATCCAGAAGCCTTTTTTGCAGGCTGTCATCAGTGATTACCTGCTTCTGATTGACGATGTCCATACCGCTGCCAAATGACAGCCAGCAGCATCAGCAATAGACCCAGCATCAGATAAAGCTGTGAACTGGTCGCTCCGCTGGCAAGCATAACAGTCTGCTGCCCATTAGCTGAAAAACCCGCGGGCATTACGCCATCAATGGCTTTTATGTTGAGTTGCTCTTCGATTGGACGGGATGGCGTAACATCCACCGCGACCAGGCTGGTATATTGGCTCACCAGGTGATGTTTTAATGCCAGTTTCAGCACTTCTTCGCGCACCTGCTCTCGAGACACACCCTTGATGGCAGCACGCGTCCATTGCCGGATTTTCTCCCTGCCCCAGTGAACCGCAAGGCCCGACTGTTCTGCCCCTTTATCCAGTACCAGTTCCTGCTGCCACTGCGTTTCACCCAGGCGACCACTCAAGACAACTTTACCCAACGTCTTTCCCTTGCTGTTGATGGCAACCGAGACCGGCTCTCCGGCATACAGGTCCGGCAGTTTTTCGGGCAACAGCTCAACATCCGCATCGGTTGTCAGTTTCAGGCTGGTCAACACGGGTGATTCAATGCGATTGAACAATGCCTGCATTTTCTCCTGAACCTCCATAGGAGAGCTGATTAAGCTGTAGCTACCCCGGCCGAAATGAGCAGCTTCTTTCATAAAGTGGCTGTTTGGTGCTGAGCCGATACCGACGGTAAACAGGCGTTTATTACCCAACTCCGACTGCACGTACTCGAGTAGCTGAGTTTCATTGCCGACAGCACCATCAGTGATAAAGATAACCTGTTGCAATGCTGTTTTGTCATTCACTGACATGGTTAACGCCCGCTTCAAAGCCGGCAGCATTTCGGTGCCACCTCCGGACTGTAAAGCGTGAACAAATGACAGTGCTGTCTGTTTATTACTGTTGGTTGCCTGTTGCGGCCTGTTAAACAGCACGCTGGAACTGCTGTTAAATTCAATAACATTGAAACTGTCATGCGGCTTGAGCCGCTCGATGGCCATGGCCAGCGCTTCGCGCGCCTGACGGATGGAAGCGCCACCCATGGAACCGGAAGTGTCGATGATAAAAATGGTTTCGCGTGCCATCTCAGCCAACGGGTTTTTCACTTCCGGTGGCATTACCATTAACAGAGCATAATCCTGCTCGGTAAAAAATGCCGCTTTGGGATGATGTTTTACGTCAGGCTTCCACACCAGTTCAAAGTCTTTATCAGGGTGTACTGACCCTGCTTTCAGGTTGATTTTGACTGAGCCATCACTGTCATCGACACGTGTAATTTCATGGTAGCGACTACTCACTTCACTGAGTGGAAAGCCTGCATTGAGGGTAATGGTGATCGTCGCACCGCCGACTTCCTGCAACCCATCCTCTTGCTGTTCATTATCCAGTGGAACCACATTGGGAATTTCTCCCGGCAGAATCGACCAGCCACCTTTGACATGCTGCTGAATCTCGATGCGCTGCATGGCCGGCAACTGGTCTGCAGGCACATAACGCGGAGTGATGGCCATGGGGAAGCGTACGGAAAACTGCTGATCACGCCATGTCAGTTGTTGTTGATATTCCATACGCACCCTGACCTCTGCTTTTGGCGGAATATTGGCAACCGAGGTGGTAAACAGGTTCGGGCGATGCTGCTGTACCAGTGCGGTTTTTTTGCCCTGCTGTTTCGCCTCGCTATAGACTTTTTCAGCTTCCCGCTTTTCTTTTATCTGTCCCTGGATAACGCGTTCGCCAACCAGCAGGTCCATATGATCCACGGCGGCATTTTCTGGAAGCGGAAAAGCATATACAGCTTCCAGCCACTTATCGGTTGGATTACTGAATGTCTGTGTCAGTACACTGCGGGCGATAGGCCCGGTGATAGTCATCTTCACATCAGTCTGCTGCAGCGGTAGTGAATGGAAGCTGTCGGACTGCTCTGCCTTCATCAACAGGGTGCCGGCCGAAACTTCATCCAGTGTCATTTCTGCCAACTGCTGCTGATCCTGTTTCGGCGGCATCGCCCCCACCTGTGTCATCGGCAGCAGCAAAATAAATAAAACAACACAGCAGGTCATTAAGAGTTTTTTGTGTAGCATGTCATTTCTCCATTTATCATCGGGTAATAGAAAGATGAGCAATGCAATTGAGGAAAATATGAAAATAATGTGAAGTGGCTATAATTTTTTTTCCGGTGAATTTTTAATACACTCTTACTATGAAAATTCTCATCGTCGAAGACGAACCCGCAATAGCCGACACGCTGGTCTACGCCCTGAAAACCGAAGGACTGGATACTGAGTGGGTATCAACCGGCAATGCAGCTCTGGAATCTTTGCACGATGATTCTCATCAGCTGGTGCTACTGGATATCGGCCTGCCTGACATGAGTGGTTTCGATGTCTGTAAAAGCATTCGTCAGCAATCGAATATTCCCATTATCTTTTTAACGTCGAGAACGGATGATATTGACCAGATACTCGGCCTGGAACTGGGTGCTGATGATTATGTCACCAAGCCATTCAGTCCTCGTGTATTGACCGCGCGTATTCGCAGCCGGTTACGCTCACAACAGGTACCAAAACAGCCAGCAAACGGTTTTTCTGTCGACCAGGAGGGCCTGCGCATCAGGCTTAATGGCAGCGACCTGCATTTGTCCCGCTATGAATTTCGTATTTTGCATACCCTGCTCGTACATCCGGGACGGGTTTATTCCAGAACCCAACTCATGGATATAGCCTGGGAAGAGCCTGAGCGCAGTTTTGACCGCACCGTCGATACCCACATAAAAACCATACGTCAGAAAATCAGGCAACTGGACAAGGATTTGAACGTCATCAAAACGCATCGCGGACTGGGTTACAGTTACCAGTCATGAAAATCCGCACACGCATCTTCCTGGCATTCGCCATCATGATAGCCGCAGGCATTTACAGCCTGGTCTACTGGATGCAGGATGAAATGAAACCGCGCTACATGGAAGCACAGGAAGACACCCTTGTTGATACCTCACAGCTACTGGCAAGCATGATTTCAGCACAGGCTATCAAGCGAACCGGTGACAACATCCTTATAGACACGCAATTTATACAAAACAGCTTTCTGGAACTGGCGCAGCGCAACATTGATGCGCAGATCTATGAGGTACGCAAACAACAGGTCGATATTCGCGTTTATGTGACAGATATCAATGGCACTGTCATTTTCGACTCAGATCATGACCGTGATCTCGGCGCAGATTACAGTCAATGGCGCGATGTCTACCGCACCTTGAGAAATGAATATGGCGCTCGCAGCACGGAAGATGACCCACTCTATACGGATGGCTCCATCATGTATATTGCTGCGCCCATACGGTTTGATAATGAAATCGTTGGTGTCATCAGTGTCGGCAAACCAACGCGCAATGCCGAACGCTTCATGGAACACCTGCTTGGCAATATCAGTGGTGTTGGTTTTGTTATTATCATTATCACCCTGTTGACTGGTCTTATAATTCATAACTGGCTCAGTCGTCCACTGTCGCGCATTCAACACTATGTCGAGGCCGTTACCAGGGGTGAACGCACTGCTCTGCCTGAACTTGGCAACAATGAAATCGGCGAAGTGGGACAGGCACTTGAATCCATGCGTATCGCACTCGATGGCAAATCTTATGTTTCCGACTATGTACAAACCCTGACACATGAACTGAAAAGCCCGATTGCTGCCATACGGGGAGCTTCTGAACTGCTGAATGAAGACATGCCAGAAGCCGATCGTAAACGTTTTTTAAAAAACATTGCAAACGAAAGCAGACGCATGCAGGAACTGGTAGACCGTCTTCTGGAACTCGCTTCACTTGAATATCGTCCGGGACTTGAGGAGGTTGAGATCATCAACACTCATGACTTACTGCGTGATGCAGTTGACAGCCTGTTACCGGTTGCTGATAAAAGTCACATCAAGATTCTGCTGAATGAGGATGATAACCATCAACTGAGGGGTAACTATTTTCTGCTTTCAAAAGCCATTACCAACCTCATAAAAAACGCTATCGAGTTTTCACCTGCCAATGGTGAAATTACCGTCAGCACCATACAACGCAATAATAAATTCAGTATCACTGTTTGCGATCAGGGTCATGGCATACCGGATTATGCCAAAGACAGAGTATTTGAACGCTTTTATTCTCTGCCGCGACCTGATGGCACAAAAGGCTCCGGACTGGGGCTGAGCTTTGTCAGGGAAATAGCCTCACTGCATCATGCTGAAGTAAAGGTTTCTGATAATCCGCAGTCACCCCAAACTACCGGAACCTGCATTTCACTTGAACTAGCCAGCCGATAGCTAACATTCCTATTCAGTTGCTGATTTCGCCACCATGACACAGTTTCTGCCGGCATTTTTAGCAGCATACAGGGCAGCATCTGACGTATTGAGCAACCCTTCGGCAGATGTACAGTGTGCCGGGTAGGTAGAGACACCTATGCTGGCAGTAATACTGATCTCTGAACCATGGTTAATTGGAATGGTATGGCTTTCAATCTTTATGCGTAATTTTTCTGCCAGTTCCCTGGCTTCGCCAACCGATGTCTCAGGCAGAATAATAATAAATTCTTCACCGCCATAGCGCGCTGCATAATCGGTTTTTCTCACCGATTTCTTCAATAGATCTGAAAAATTCTGCAGCACATCATCCCCGGCGCTGTGCCCGTATTCATCATTGACGGCCTTGAAATGATCTATATCAATCATAAAAACCGATAAATCATGCTGATAACGCCTTGCTCTTTGAAAGTCTTCATCCAAGCGTTGTTGAAAGGCATTTCTGTTATACAAACCCGTCAGGGGATCATGCAATGCCATGAAATGAAGCGTCTCATCTGTCAGTTTTCTTTCGGTGATATCTCTCCAGGTACAGTAGATTAATACCCTGTTATGATGCATGAACGGCGATAGCGTCACCTCCGCCCAAAAATTGGTTTTATCAAACCGGGTATGCACCCATTCGAAACGGTTAACCCCCTCTTCCAGAGTGATGTTCATCATCCTTTCCGCCTTGGTAAATGAGGGCTCCCCATCAGGCTGAAATTCAGGGGAAAGCACCGATGGGTGGGTATTGATCAGGGCATCCTTGCTTGGATATCCCAGCATTTCAACTGCAGCATCATTGCATTGAACAAACTGGTAATTATCGATAATCCAGACCGGATCAGGAGACAGGTTGAATAAATTACGGAACCTGTTTTCACTCTCCAGCAACTCATTTTCCAGGCGATACCTTTCGGTTATATCGGTTGCTACAAGGCCGGTTGCAAAAACCTCTCCTGCTTCATTCTTTATCGGAAATTTGACTGACAGGTAATGCCTGAGCTCACCGTCTACAGGAACTTTTTCCTCGACATGCATCACCCTGTTCTTTTCTGCAACCTCGAGATCAGCTTCCCTGAATGCGCCAGCTATTTCTTCGGAAAAGATCTCATGGTCGGTATGCCCAATAAAATCACCTTCATCCATGTGAAATAAGCGTGAGTATTCCTTATTGACATAGATATACCTGCCTTCAAGGTCTTTGGCGCCTATGACAGCATCTGCATGACCTGTGATGGCCTGATACAGTAAGTTCTGCTCCAGCAGTTTATCTAAATTCTTCTCCATAAGTTCGCACAAAAAACGGATTATCCATTATCTTAAATATATCGGTAGTAATACCTGTTTCTTTATTTCAGCTGAAAATGAAACCAAAAACCCAATGAATCACGGGGATGGATGTAATTATGCACGGATTTTTCGCAGCCTCAGCATTATAACCAGTAAGACTATTGCCAACGCCGCGAACAGATGCTTCAAATTATGGCCGCTGACTATTCCAGAAGTTAAATCGAATATCTGGTGATCCAGAATTTCCATCAGTTTGGCTATGACATAAAATGCCAGCACTCCCCAATAATAGCCTCCATGTGTATATGGAGCAGGCAGAAAGAGTAGTAGCAAGGGCATGGTTAACACCGGATAAAACTGCACGATTAAATACCAGCGCAGATCTCCGTGCCCCTGATGCTCTGTCCATATCCACCATAACACGCTTGCCACACCTGCCAACAATAGAGGCCCGAGCAAAGCTCTACCCAGGGAGAGACTGACACGCTCGCTAATCATGGCAGCCAATAAACCCATGAAGACCAATGTCATTGGCAGCCGGTCCCACATCAGGCTTTCGTTATCAGGATCCAGGTGATACCAGGCAGAACCGAACCCCGTTAATAGCACACCGATGAAAAGCCACCAGTAATTGCGACTTTCAAGACTATCGACAAATGCTGACCGGTATAGAGGTGGATGTGATACAAACCACAATCCCCACGCCCCTGCAATGATCAGTGCCAGGTTTGTCAGTACATCGCCAGCGTGTGGAATCTGCAGAACAATGCGTTGATCAGCGAATAGATGATAACCTTGAGGCTGGGAGATGGGTTCGAAGGCCAGTGTAAAGATGACGGCAGCCACAAGCCCAGGCAAGAGACTGGCCATAATTCGCCATTGGCTTTTTCTCATGTGTTTTCGATTTTCCAGATAAAGAGCCATTTCATTTGCGCGTTACCCTGACAAATATCTGCTGGTCTTCATTAATACTGCGGGTATTACGGCTGATAAGACCTTCCCTTTGCCTGTTACTCGACTGCCCGACACCACCCAGCCTTATCCACTCACCGAGCTGGCCGCTGACAAATGTGCTGGCACCCTGCACCGCCATATTGCCATCAGACTGATAACGCTTGCGCTGTTGCTGAATTTCCAGAGAGACGCGATTGCCATTGAGCCGGGGGATGACATAAAAGCCACTGGTCGCATCCCTGAAACTTGTGTACTGCCTCTGGCTCAGCCGGTTACCGCGCACTTCAATATCGTACTCCTGATAAGGAATAATATGCCCGTAACGAATCAGTGCAGGATGACCCTCTGTGGCATGGATCATTTGATTTGAATCATATTGATTACGGGTACGGTATTCTTTGACTCTGACATCTGCCCGACTTTTTCCTTGCGTACTGATCCTGCCTTTCACATCATAACCGGACTGAAGCCCCTGCCCGCCTCCCTCGAGACTGACCTCAATAAGCAACCGCGCTGCAGGCCGGTCGAGTTGACGGATAAGCTTCTTGATTTCTTGCAGCTGGCTTTCCTCAACTTTCAGGATAAGCTGATTGTTCATGCTGTTAATCGCGTCATCAGCACCCAGCAGAGGCCTGATAACCGGGATGATGTTTTGTGGCAACTGGGATTGAAGTGGAATCAGCTCAATAACCTGTCTGGCAGATGCAGTAGCTGACAACACAATCAATACGAGAAACAGGCAGAACTTTTTCACGTTTAGAACCTTTCTTTTTTCAGCACGGTGTATTCATCTCGATCCGGCACCCAGCTCCAGTCATGCGCCTGCAAATCATGAATGGCATCCCACAGGGCATCATCCAGTGATCTGGCACTGAATCCGCAACCGATACTGCGTCGCTGTTTCTGCACCTTACGGTATTTGGGGATATATTTTGATTCGATAATCACGGCATAGCCGTGCTTGAGGTAGGTTTGCCCACGCGCATGACGAATATCCAGCCCGCGGTCATAATCATCATAGCCGCGTTCCGCCAACATGGCTTCTGCTTCTGCCTGGAGTTCATGAGGATGTTTATCACCGGTCAGATAGACATAATCGAGTACCGAGCCTTTCCATAGCGCAACCACACAGATAGCACCTGACCAGGCCTGGCTACTGGCTATCATCAGCAAGAATGCGACAAGGATTTTGGCTCTAGTCATAGCATGGCTTCCAGTTCTTCCCAGCGTAGAAATTTTTCTTCCAGCTGTGTTTCAGTATCTGCTAATTGCTGCTGCAATGCGGATACCCTGTCGGGACTCTCCCTGTAGATTTCCGGGTTGGATAACTGACTTTGCACCTCATCCAGCCGCTTTTCAAGTGCTTCGAGCTGTTTCGGCAGTTCATCGAGTTCCCGCTGATCCTTGTAACTGAGTTTTTTCGGCTTTGCCTTTTTATTTTGCTGCTGGTTATTTTCCTTTTTTTGCGGCTCGTTTTGCACAGTCTTTGCTTCAGCTGTCTTCATAAGCTGTTGTTTTTGACGATACCTTTCTTCCCAGTCACTGTATCCGCCTATGCTGTGTTCGATTTGACCATTGCCTTGCAGTACCAGCGTGGAAGTGACGACATTATCAAGGAATTGCCTGTCATGACTGACCAGCAACAGGGTTCCCTGGTATTCGGTTAACAGCTCTTCGAGCAATTCCAGGGTTTCCACATCAAGGTCATTGGTAGGCTCATCGAGCACCAGCAGGTTGGCGGGTTTCAAAAACAATTTGGCCAGTAGCAGGCGGTTACGTTCCCCTCCGGACAATGCACCCGCAGGCTGCCTGACTCTCTGCGGGGCAAACAGAAAGTCCTGCAAATAGGACATGATATGCCTGGTTTTACCGTTGACCTCAACCTTGTCGGATCCTTCCGCGACGTTATCCATAACGGTTTTTTCATCATCAATCGCATCACGCAGCTGGTCGAAAAAAACCACCTCCAGCTTTGTCCCCAGTTTCACCTTGCCCTGTTGCGGTTCCAGCCTGCCAAGCAACAGGTTCAGCAGGGTGGACTTGCCAGCACCATTGGGACCGATAACACCAATACGGTCTCCTCGCAAAATGGTCAGTGAAAAATCCTTTACCACCGGAAAGCCATCCCAGCTGTAACTGATATTTTCAGCCTCGCAAACCAGCTTGCCCGAGTTTTCCGCCTGATGCATTTGCAGGTTGGCTGTACCCTGTTGCGTGCGGCGCTGTCGATAGGCCTCGCGCATGGCCTTTAAGGCCCGCACGCGGCCCTCATTACGAGTGCGTCGCGCTTTGATGCCCTGCCTGATCCAGACTTCTTCCTGCGCCAGCTTTTTATCAAAGCGCTCATTCTCTTTTGCTTCTGCATTCAGGCGTTCTTCACGGCGGCGCAGATAATTTTCGTAATTACCCGGCCAGTCCGTGGTCTGGCCACGATCCAGCTCAATGATGCGTGTAGCCAGTCGACGCAGAAATTCCCTGTCATGGGTAATAAACAGAATCGAAGCTTTATAGTCTTTAAAAAATTCTTCCATCCATTGAATCGCAGCCAGGTCGAGATGGTTGGTTGGTTCATCCAGCAATAGCAGGTCAGGATGGGTAACCAGGGCCCTGGCCAGCAGGACACGGCGTTTCAGGCCGCCGGACAATGAAGCCACATTGGCATCAGCATCCAGTTGTAACCGGGAAATGACAGTTTCCACTTCCTGTTCCAGCTGCCAGCCGTCAACTGCCTCAAGTGCATGCTGGGCATCGGCCAGTTTCTGCAAGCTTTGTGTATCAGCTTCAGAAGCCACCAGTTGCAAAGCATGATGATATTTTTTCAACAATTCTGCCTTGTCACCCAAAGCACCTGCAACGATATCGAAAACCGTCCCTGCAAATCCCTGCGGCACTTCCTGGGCCAGTTCGGCAATAACCAGCCCTTTACTGCGCGCCACCTCCCCACTATCCGGTGTGATAAGACCTGCAATAATTTTCAGCAGCGTGGATTTACCTTCCCCATTTCTGCCTATCAGGCAAATACGTTCACCTTCGGCAATTGAAAAACTGGCATTATCCAGCAGAGGAGGCCCGCCGAAACCATGTTGCACTGACTTGAGTGTGATTAAATTCATAGTTGCATCAAATATTTTTTGGCCATTTTTCGGGAAAACCGCTATTCCCTTGTCATATAGTGGACTTTAATCTCTATGATAACAGCCAACTTCCGGCTATCATGCATTAAAAAATTACAACTTTTGTTAATCGAGGCTACATAACTGTCATGAACAAGACAGTCACATTACATTCGGCATGGACAGGTGAAGCAGACTGCAGGAACTGCCAGTTGCGCAATACTGTGCTGTTTTCCGGTCTGGAAGAAGATGATTTCGAGAAAATTCATCAACCCATCGACCAGTACGTGTTGCCTCCGGGGTCCCATCTCTATCGCATGGGTGAAAAAGCCAATCACATGTATACCGTGCGCAGTGGCAGTTTCAAGCTGGTACAGTATTTACCCGATGGCAGCCAGCGTATTGTACGCCTTGCCCGCACCACTGACATTACCGGCCTCGAAGCCCTGCTTGACCAGGATTACCAGCATGATGCGATCGCACTGCAACCAAGTGAAGTCTGCAAACTGCCTGTCCCTGTCATCAAGAAACTCAGCAGTGAAAACCCCAACCTGCACAAGGAACTACTGAACCGCTGGAACCGTGCCCTTACCGAAGCGGATGCCTGGCTGACCCATCTCTCAACCGGTTCAGCCAAGCAGCGTATTGCACGTCTGCTGCTTCACGTGTTCAATAACCCGGACCTGAGCTATCCCTTATTCAGCCGGGAGGACATCGGCTCGATGCTGGCCATTACCACGGAAACCAGCAGCCGCATTATTGCCGAGTTCAAACGCAAGAAGCTGCTGATTGAAACAGCACCCCAGCTTTATCGTTTAAACGTGGAAGAGCTGCAGACGATTGGCCAGGAGTAGAAACAGGTATCAGCTGGCATAGCGATTCTGCACATATTCATCCAGAATCTGCATAAACTCTGCGGCGATATTATCACCTTTCAAAGTCACTTTTTTCTCACCGTCCACATAGACCGGTGCTGCCGGACGTTCACCATTACCAGGTAAACTGATACCAATATCAGCATGTTTGCTCTCACCGGGACCATTCACCACACAGCCCATCACGGCGACATTCATCTCTTCCACACCGGGATATTGACTGGACCACAGCGGCATCCTGGTACGCAGATGCTGTTCAATATCCTGCGCCAGCTGCTGAAAGTAGGTGCTGGTGGTACGTCCACAGCCCGGGCAGGCAATCACCTGGGGCATAAAAGACCGCAACTCCAGAGATTGCAATATCTCCTGCGCCACTTTTACCTCACGGCTTCTTTCTCCACCGGGCTCGGGAGTCAGTGAAATACGGATTGTATCGCCGATACCTTCCTGCAACAGCACCGACAATGCAGCTGTGGAAGCAACTATACCTTTTGACCCCATGCCCGCCTCGGTCAAACCCAGATGCAGTGCATAATCACTTTTTGCAGACAGCTGGCGATAAACGGCTATCAGATCCTGTACACCGCTCATCTTGCAGGACAGAACAATTCTTTCTTTGGGCAAGCCGAGCTGCACAGCACGATCAGCATTTTCCAGAGCCGAACGCACCATGATGTGATGCATGATTTCCGGACCTTCAAGCGGTGAATCACTGTTGGCATTTTCATCCATCATGCGCGCTACCAGGGACTGATCAAGGCTTCCCCAGTTAACGCCGATACGCACGGCCTTGTCATAGCGCGCAGCAGTTTCAATCATGGTGGCAAACTGGCTGTCACGTTTTTCACCGCTACCAATATTACCCGGGTTGATACGGTACTTATCCAGCGCCTGCGCACATTCAGGAAAATCTGCCAGCAAACGGTGACCATTGAAATGAAAATCACCCACCACAGGCACTGAAAGGTTGAGTTTTTCAAGACCCTCTCGAATCTCCGGGACAGCCCTGGCGGCTTCCTCATTATTGACCGTGATACGCACCACCTCAGAACCGGCACGATACAACTCAGCCACCTGCTTGATTGTTGATGCTGCATCAGCGGTATCGGTATTTGTCATGGACTGCACCACAATAGGCGCATCACCGCCAATAAGCAGATGACGGACTCTGACCGGAATGGTTTTATGACGAGTAATGTGAGGTGTAGTCATAGGCGCGAATAGTAAACCAAAGTGGTGGTTAATTCACCTGGAGACGTTACTATTTAACCTTGCCAATACCCAGCATTTTAAGAATGTATTTTTCATAGATTGGCTCGATGCTGCCTTTTTTCATCTTGCGCAGAAAATATTTTTCAAAGGCAATTTTTGCCATGTGGACCCATTTACCTTTCTTGAACCAGGCAACATTGCGCGGTGGAATCTGTGGTAATGCCACAAAAGCCGCTCCGCTATCTCCCATATCGGCCAGGCAGATCGCATTCCAGGTTGCCTTGGTGTCAACCGGCTTGCCGGTCAATTCATTGGCGATATTATGCACGATCGCGGTAACCATGGACTCGATCATGTAGCCGGTTTTGGGGGCACCGGTGGGTACGGGCGTCGCTTCTATCGGCGGGATAGCGATACAAACGCCTGCTGCATAAATATTAGGGTACCTGGGGCTACGCTGGTAATCATCGACAAACACGAAACCGCGCGGGTTGCATAAACCTTCTACATTCATCACCGCCTCTACGCCTTTAAAGGCGGGGAGCATCATGGAAAACTTGAAATCCAGTTCGTGATTTTTGATCCTGTCACCGCGCTCATCGTATTCCTCGATGAACATCCTGCCATCTTCAATACGGGTAGTCCTGGCATTGGTAATCCAGTTGATATGATGATTGCGCATCTCGCATTCCAGCATGCCTCTGGAATCTCCCACACCGCCCAGTCCCAGGTGGCCGATATAAGGCTCAGAAGTAACATAGGTTATGGGCACCTGGTCACGCAACTTGCGCTTGCGCAAATCCGCATCCATGATAAAGGCATATTCGACTGCAGGTCCAAAACAGGACGCAAATGGCATGGTGCCAATCACCACGTGCCCGGGATCTTCCAGCAACTGTTGATAACGCTGCCAGGCAAGCTCTGCATGATCGATGGTACAGATAGAATTGCTATGCCCTTGCGGTCCGCACCCTTCCACTTCATCAAAGGCCAACCTGGGCCCCGTGGCGATGACCAGGAAGTCAAACAGGACTTTTTCACCACCCTGCAACTCCAGCATATTGGTATCGGTATCAATTCGCTCACAACGCTTGGCGATGAAATTGATATTCTTGCGTTCAAGGTGCTTGCGAAGATCAAAAGTAATCGCTGCACGGTTTCGCCAGCCCACGGCAACCCAGGGATTGGATGGAACGAACTGGAAATAATCCCGTTCGTTGATCACCGTGACTTCGTGCTCAGATCCCAACAGTTCACGAAGTTCATAGGCCGCCGGCATGCCTCCTGTTCCAGCGCCCAGTACCACAATATGAGCCATGACATTCTCTCCAGAGGATGGCTTAAAAAGTTTCAGTTTGTTTGTTGTTATGATGCGGCAGTTTGAATTTATTCAGGAAAACCTGAATAACCACTCTTGTTATCCGCGAAGTAAATTACTATAAATACCAACAAAAGCCAAACCGCCAAGCGCAAGGTTATTTCAGCAGGTATTTTAATAACTTGCTTTGTGTCGCTATGTTGCCGGTCAGAAGAAATTCCAGCACATTAACATTCTGCAGATTCCATTCCATGCTGTGGTGGATACCCATCTGCCCGCAGAACAGCAAACGGTCACCTTCCTCCAGAACCCGCTCATCAGATGGCAGCATGACCTTACCTTCTTTGCCTTTGTACAGTAGCGCAACAGCATTCAACTGTTTCTCTGGAACATAACGGTCACGCTGAATATCAGCCAGTGTAATCTGATGCCCGCGCTCAATCATCTGCATGACAGCATAGGCATCAGTTTGATCAATGGTGACTTCCCAGATATCCGGGACAACCTCGGAAATAGCGCCCGAAATCCGGCTAACCAGCTCGCAGGCCCAGTCATCATCCTTGTAGTAGGCCATACCCAGAAATTCATACAACATGGGAACCACCAGCAAGGCCCGAATCTTGTTGGCAATAATACTGCTGGGTGTCATCACCATGTTGCAAGACAGGGCATCAAACAAGGCTTCATTGTCGTTATGATTTTTTCTGGCGATGGTAAATAACTCCGGATTGATTTCCTTCGCAGTGGCGATGATGGACAGATTGTTGGCGTCATCATCGGTACCGGCAACCAGCCCTGCTGCCGAATGGATACCCGCTTCGATCAGTGTGGCTGCCTCCGTTCCCCTTCCCTGCACAAAAGCCGTCTCGGGTTTACCGGTAATCTCCGGTGTCATTTCGACAACAACAATGGTGATCCCCTCTTTCTGCAGTCGATTGTAGATCGCTTTACCGAAACGCCCATAACCGCAAATCACCCAGCGCCCTTCCAAAGGTGGATACACTGGCTCATTGAGAGCTTCGTCAGCCATACCGGTCAGCCACTGATGCAGCAAATACATGCAAGGTGCCTGCAGCGCAGTTGTCAGGCGCGCACCGAAGGTATCATAAGGGTCGATAATGTAATCCGTGCCAAACGACGCCATATTGGCCTCAATATCTTTTGAATCAGCGCGACAAATCACCTGCAGCCCAGGATTGAGCATTTTTGAAGTAATGGCGATTTTCAGGTTGGCCTCGTTGGAGTTGGTCACTGCTACGATACCGGAGCAGAGTTCATGCTGCAGGCCTGCCTGAATAAGGTGCAATGGCGGCTGGGCATCAGCACACAAACCCGGCACGGCTTCAATCAGGGCATCAAGCTCCAGATCATTGATGCGATGCTGGTCAATATCAATCACCACGGCATGCTGCTTATGCTCAATCAGCGAGCGCACCAGTTCCGAGCCGGTCAGGCCATAACCACAGACAAGGTAGAACGGTTCACTCAGACTGCGTATTTTTCTGGCAAAACGTTTTTCCGTCATGGCCTGCTGGAAGGTTTTATTCTGTATCAACGATATCAGGGTACCAATGGCATAGATCCAGCCCACTACCGTGGCATAAACTGAAAAGGTGACCCACATACGCTGACCATCAGTGAATTCGTAAGGAATTTCTCCAAAACCGATGGTCGTTGCCATGTAACTGACGAAGTAAAACGCATGAAAAAAGCTCATGTGCCAGGTATTGCCATCGGCATCCTGGCCGGGAATTAATGTCAGGCCCAGTATGGCTATGGCATAGGTAACAACAAGCGTCAGCAAAGGCTGGCGCATACGCCGGAAAATAATGAAGAAAACTGAATCCATAACGGAATAGAAAGGCTTGCTAGCGGCGCAGCATCACCGTTTCAATGACCAGCAGTACCACTGATATAATATTCGCCATCAGTGCGCCACCGGACAAGGAAACGATACTGGCCATGGCTGCTGCTGTCATGCCGGTTTCGCTGATGTAAACCACGTAACCCCACATCAGGGAAGCAGCAAACAACTGCAGTAACGCAACCAGACTGGTCGCCAGCAGCAAGGCTCCCATTTGTGTGCGGTCACCAAACTTGAGTATCGTTGCAATCAGGTTGACAACTACCACGAAAAACAACTCGTATACCGGATGGTGATCGGGATTGGATATATCGCCAACATAAAATCCAAAATTAAGTGTAGCGGCCAGTATGATGAAAAAACCGAATATGACCTTTTCCGGGTTCATTATTGTTCTCCCTTAAATTTGTCACGCCCGCGAAGGCGGGTGCCTGTAGCATTAAATACCATGGATCCCCAGCTTCGCAGGAATGACCACAGTTTAATCAAACAAAATACCTATCATGATATTAGTTATAGCAAAAACAAGGTTACATGATGCAGATCATACGACACTCTTTCAGATCCAAAAAACTGTTGACCTGTTGTAAATGAATCGTTTGAATACAGAAACTATCAGCTATCAGTGTTGAACATGCATCTTTTTCATCTCCCTTCAACTCGGCCTGAAACCGTCGCCGCAGTGGACCTTGGCTCCAACAGCTTTCATATGATCGTGGCGCGTTATGAAAACGACCAGCTGGTCATTATCGACAAACTCAAGGAAATGGTGCGTCTGGGTGCCGGTTTACAGAAAGACAAGACACTTGATGAAAAAACCGCACAAAGAGCCATCGACTGCCTGCAACGCTTCGGTCAGCGTTTAAGAACACTGCCACAGGGTGCTGTGCGTGCTGTCGGCACCAATACACTTCGACAGGTGCGTGACAACAGTTTCCTGGAACGTGCCCGGTCAGCCCTCGGTCACCCGATAGAAATCATTGCCGGGCGCGAGGAAGCGCGCCTGGTCTATCTGGGTGTAGCCAACGGCATTGATACCGGCGACAAAAAACGCCTGGTGATTGATATCGGTGGAGGCAGTACCGAACTCATTATTGGCAAGCGTTTTAAAATCTACAATCGTGAAAGCCTGCACATGGGCTGCGTCAGCTTCAGTCAGCGGTATTTCGAAGACGGTGTGATATCCAGGACCAGTATGGGCAAGGCCATTCTGGGCGGACAACTGGACATCCGTCCGGTCAAACAGCAGTTTAACGCCGATCACTGGAAAATAGCCATCGGCAGTTCCGGCACCATTCGCGCCATACGTTCTGTGGTTTTTGAAATGGGCTGGAGCAGCAAAGGCATCACCCGCACTTCGCTAAAGAAACTGCGCGCCCTGATGATTGAACAGGGCCACGTCGATAAACTGGACATCAAGGGGTTGAGCGCAGAGCGTAAACCTGTTTTTGCCGGTGGTGTGGCCGTGTTAAGTGCGCTGTTCAAGTCACTGAAGATCGAACAGATGTCTGTTTCCGACGAGGCCCTGCGCGAGGGCCTGCTTTATGAAATGCAGGGACGCCTGCAGGATGAAGATGTACGCGACAAGACCGTCAAACGACTGTCTGAAAGATATGGTGTCGACAAGACACAGGCAAGGCGCATCGACAATACAGCACGACAGATCTTCTCCCAGGTTGCAGAAAACTGGCTGCTTGAAAGCGTGGAATACGCTGAGCTGCTCAGCTGGGCAGCCCGTTTACATGAGGTTGGCCTGACCATATCGCATAGCCAGTTCCAGAAACACAGTGCCTATATCCTGGAAAATGCCGACATGTCCGGTTTTTCCCGTCAGCAACAACGCTTGCTGGCGGTACTGGTGCGTAACCATCGACGCAAACTGCAAGCGGATATCTTCGAAGCTCAGCCAACAGACATTCGTGAATCAATTTTACGTTTATCGATTATTCTCAGAATTGCTGTTTTACTGCACCGCGGGCGTAGCAATGACAACAAGCCTAAGCTGAAAATCAGGGTAGAAGACAAACAGATCCATCTCGATTTTCCTCAGGAATGGCTGGATGAGCATCCACTGACTGTGGTGGAACTTGAACAGGAAGCAAAATACCTGAAACAGGTGGGTTACGCTTTAAACTTCACTTGAGGCGGATTTATCTATCCGGCCGAATGAGTCGTCCCAGGCCCATATCATCCAGCGCGCCCTGCATGAAATTTATCACCTGACGGGCATCTTCCATCTTCAGAGCCAGCTTGGTGAGCTGACGGGCATTACTGCGGGCAAAGCTGCGCATCACCCATTTCACCTTGAGCAGACTGCCGGCACTCATACTCAGGCTGTCGACCCCAAGCCCCAGCATCAGGGGTGCAGCCAGTGGATTACCAGCCAGTTCACCACACACACTCACCGGGCAACGCGTATCTTTTGCGGCATCAACCACCTGCTGAATCGCACGCCATATCACCGGATGCATATCATTGTAGATATCAGCAACACGCGAGTTATTACGGTCCACCGCCAGCAGATACTGAGTCAGGTCATTGGTACCAATTGACAGGAAGTCAACACGTCGCGCCAGGGCTTCAACCTGATAAACAGCCGAGGGCACCTCAATCATGACACCCACTTCAGGCATTTTAACAGCGAAACCCTCTTCTTCCAGCTCATCAAGTGCACGCTGAATCAATAGCAGGCTTTCATCGACTTCGTTGACATTTGACACCATGGGTAACAGGATCTTGACCGCATGAAAGCCGATATCCGCTCTCAGAATTGCCCGGATCTGCGTCAGAAAAATCTCGGGATGATCCAGTGAAACCCTTACTCCACGCCACCCCAGGAAAGGATTGGATTCTTCAATCGGGAAATAAGGTAAAGGCTTGTCACCACCAATATCCAGGGTGCGCAACACCACCGGCCGCGGATGAAAAGCCTGAATCACCCTGCGGTAGTTGGAAATCTGGATCATCTCAGCCGGAAAACGGTCGCGTATCATGAAAGGCAGTTCAGTACGGTACAGCCCTACTCCAGCAGCCTCCTGCACGCCAAACTCACCAATATCCGATACCAGGCCTGTATTCAGATACAGAGGCACTTCGATGCCATCGGTACTTTCACAGGGAAGCCCCTGCAACTCGGATAACTCATCGCTGAGCGCACGGTCTTCATCCAGCATACGCTGGTACTCATCAAGTACCAGCGGCTCCGGCGAAAGATAGACACGACCACGGTAACCATCAGCAATGACCGTCTGGTTTTCCATGCGTCCAACCAGCAGATCACTGACACCCATCACGGCAGGAATTCCAAAGGCGCGCGCCAGGATGGCCACATGAGAAGAACTGGAACCGGTCGTTGAAACGATAGCCGCCAGTTTGGCAACCGGCACTTCCGCCAGTTGCACGGCACTGACATCATCACCGACCAGCACAGTGTTTTCAGGATAATCGATTTCCAGCGGGGTATCGCTCTGCAGATGCATCAGGATACGACGCCCCAGGTCACGTACATCCGAGGCGCGCTCACGCAGGTAAACATCATCCATCTGGTCAAAAACACGCGCATGTTCTTCAATACTGATACGCAGCGCTCCCTGGGCCCAGTGTCCCAGCTTGATCAATTCAATGGTACGTGTCACCAGCGTATCTGAACTGAGCATCATCATCAGGGCATCAAAGAGTGCCTGGTCCTCCGAGGGCAACTTGTCACCCAGGTTGCTCTTCAGCCGGTTCAGGTCATCAATCACCTTGTCGACGGCCTGCTGAAACATATTGATGTCACTGGTAATGTCGACTGACTGCCGTTCAGGTACCACATCCAGGTCAGCCAGCTTGTAGGCCACCACAACCTGGCCTATGGCGACTCCGGGAGAACCCGGCCGGCCACGGTGAAAACGCCGTTGTTTCTGACTCGTCTGCTGAATTTCCTCCAGTTCACCACTGGACTCGGCATGAATGATGGCGCCTGCCAGCTGCGCAGCCAGTGTAAACAGGAAGGTTACTTCCTCATCATCAAATTTACGCGGCTCTTTCTGACGGGCTACCAGTACGCCCAATACCTTGCGGTTATGAATAATGGGAACACCCAGAAAACCGTGGTAATGCGTTTCACCCGTCTCGGTAATGAAGAGATAACGCGGATGTGTTGCCGCTTCATCCACATTGACCGGTTCAGCGCGCTCAGCCACCAGCCCGACCAGGCCGCGATGCAACGGGAGTTTGACTTTGCCAACCGCATCTTCATTGAGCCCGACGGTCGCGCGTAAAATATGTGACTGGGTATCGAAATCAGTCAGGTAGACGGAACACACATTGGCATCAATGGCTTCACGTGCACGTTCTACGATGATCTTGAGTGCTTCCCCCAGGTTGGGAGCCCCGTTAACCTCGTAAATGATGCGACGCAATGATTCCAGCATGACTCGAGATTACCTGCGGTTACGGTATGGATGGCGGTTTTTCGGTCGATAGTGATTGGCTGGTGCTCCCTCGGGAAAAAGAATGGGGGCCAGTTCCTTTAACGCTCTGGAATAAACATTGCGCTTGAAAAAAACCACTTCTTTAACCGGTTGCCAGTAATCAACCCAGCGCCAGTGATCAAATTCCGGTTTATCAAACTTGTCGAGACAGAAATCAGATTCCTGGCATTTCACTTTCAGCAAAAACCAGCGTTGTTTCTGACCGATGCACAATGGAGTACTGTGTTTGCGAATAAAACGTTTTGGCAAACGATAGCGCAGCCAGCGCTTGGTGGATCCGAGGATCTCAACATGCTCGGCCTCAAGCCCGACCTCTTCCCGCAACTCGCGAAACATTGCCTGCTCGGGCGTTTCATCCTCATTGATGCCACCCTGAGGAAACTGCCAGGCATCCTGCCCGACACGCCTGCCCCAGAACAGCTCACGTTTGTCATTACAGATGATAATGCCAACGTTGGCTCTAAAACCTTCAGAATCTATCACGTTACATTCATATAATTATTCTTTGACTGTTTTTGATTCTTCCACAAAACGACCTTGACGTAAAAAATAATGTCTACATAAGGTATTGCTAATAAAACATTTTCTGTATATTACGCTGCAGACTTTCAGCTTTGGGAAACAACTTTGGCACTGGCAATTTTTGACCTGGACAATACGCTATTAAGCGGTGACTCTGACTATTTATGGGGTGTTTTTCTGGGTGAACAGGGCATCGTGGATGCTGACTATTATGCGCGGGAAAACGAACGCTTTTACCGGGAATACAAGGATGGCAAGCTCGATATCATGGAGTTTTTGCAATTCTCACTCAAACCACTGAGCGAGCACCCTAGCGTGGAACTGCACAACTGGCGCAAACAGTTTATTGACGACAAGATCCGCCCGCTGGTTTCTCAGAAATCACTGAAACTGGTTGAAAAACACCGCCAGCAGGGTGACATCCTGATGATCATCACCGCAACTAATGCGTTCGTTACCAGTCCGATTGCCGAGCTGTATGATATACCCCACCTGATTGCCACCAATCCCGAAATAGTCGATGGCAACTACACCGGCAAGGTTGCCGGCGAACCCAGCTTCCAGCACGGCAAGGTCAAGCGACTGCATCGCTGGTTGGACGAAAATAATGAAACGCTGGCAGGCAGCTGGTTCTACAGCGATTCACACAATGATATTCCGTTACTGAACAAGGTCGATCATCCGGTTGCTGTTGACCCCGATGACAAACTCAACGACCATGCTCACCAGAATCAATGGCCAATCATCAGTCTGCGCGATTAGTTAATGCCCTGTCAGCTTGAAATAAAACACCTGCGCTTTGCTTTCAATAAAAGCATGGTAATCGATGACCTGACATTCAGTACGAATGAAAACGGCATTATCGGTTTACTGGGCCTGAACGGTGAAGGGAAATCCACGCTCCTCAAAATTATTGCCGGCATCCTGCCCGACGCTGGCAGTGTGAGCTTCACACCCGAGCTATCATCTGACTGGCACCCTGTAGGTTACCTGCCAGAACGTCCTGCTTTTTACCCGGAATTGACAGTTAACGAAAACATGGCGTTTGCCGCCAGCCTCAACGGCATCAGCAAACGCCAGCAAACAGCTTACATCAGTGAAGCACTCAAACTGACACAACTGGAAGACAGGCAACTGCAACTGGCCGGCTCACTATCCAAGGGCTATCAACAACGCCTGGGACTGGCAATGGCCATTGTGCACAAACCCGAGCTGCTATTACTCGATGAGCCTACCGACGGTCTTGATCCTCAACAGATCCGGGAAACCCATAGCCTGGTCAGCAGGCTTGCGCAAAACTGCTGCATTATCATCTCCAGTCATCGACTGGATGAGATAGAGCGGTTATGCCAGCGTATTGCCATTCTCCATAATGGCAAAATTGCACATGATGTCATGGCTGCTGATACTGATGACGCTCATAACCTCGAAACCCTGTTTGTCGAGATTACCGGGGGCAAACCATCATGACCCTTGCCATGCTGAAAACCGAATTGAAACGCTTTTTTGCCACGCCATTGGCATGGGTGGTCATTGCGGTATCCCAGCTGATACTGGCCTGGGCTTTCTTCAGCGAGCTTGAATACTATGAAAACATCCAGGACCAGCTGGCCGCCAGGGAAACCTCGCTGGGCGTCACCTCACTGGTCGTCATTCCTGCCTTGCTCAATGGCCTGAACATCATCATGCTGATGACGCCGTTGCTGACCATGCGCAGCATCGCCGGGGAATGGCAAAGCCGCCGGCTGGATATGCTGCTTGCCAGCCCGCTGACTGCCGGCCAGCTACTCATCAGCAAGACACTCGCGGTTTTCGTGGTACTTGGGCTGTTCTGGCTGAGCCTATTGCTCCAGGTCATGACACTGCAACTGGCAACCGGACTCGACCTCGGACGCGTATTATTGCTATGGACAGGCGGACTGTTTGTCATCGCTACCTTTGTTAGTGCCGGCATCTGGATTTCAAGCCTCGCGCGGATTCCACTGATTGCCGCCATTACCACTTATGGTCTGCTGATTCTGTTGCGCTTTACCGGACAGAATGACGATGGCAGCCTGTTGCACTGGTTTTCAGTCACCTCGCATTTACAGGCTGCACAACTGGGCCTGTTCAGCAGCACAGACCTGATTTATTTTTTGATGATCATCGCTCTGTTCCTGATACTGGGCTGGACGCAATTACTCAAACTGCGTCACAGCCGGGAACGCTGGTCTTCACGCTTCAGTATCGTACTGATACTGAGCTGCCTGGTACTGTCATGGCCGGTGTTGAACCAGCATGAATTCACTTATGACCTGTCAGCTACCAGAAAAAACACCTTATCAGCCGCTTCACAGGAGATGATGCAGGGACTGGATAAGCCACTGAGTTTCACTGTCTATATCAACGACAGTAACCCGGTACTGAAAAAACAGATACTGCAATTGCTCAACCGCTTTAAAAGGCAACGTCCACAAATAGCCATCAGCTTCGTTGACCCGCAAAATAATCCTGAAGCGGCACGTACCCTGGGCATTACCCAGAACGGGGAATTACTGGTGCGTTACAACGAACGCCAGCAACTGGTCAAAAAACTCACTGAAGAAGAAATTCGCAAGACCATCTATCACCTATCCACTCGCAAGCAGGGGTGGATACTTAACCTGCAGGGTCATAAGGAGGCCAGTCTGTTTGATAAAGGGCTTTATGGAGCCTCTCAGCTGACACAGAACCTGCGTGCGCGTGGTTACCAGCTGCGTGACTTTAACCTGCTGAAACAGGGGCAACTGCCGGACAATACCGAGCTGGTTATTATTGGCGCTCCTCAAGATGCTTTCAGCCAGGCTGAAATCGCCCTGCTGGATAGCTACATCGAAAACGGTGGCAACCTGCTGTGGCTGACTGATGCCGATCTTGATTTCAAAACAAAGGATTACAGCAGCCTGCCTGACATCGCTGCGCTGCCTGGTGTAATCGTCGACGCCACGGCAGCCAAGCTGGATTTATCGTCGCCCGACAATGCTGTGATCACCCAGTATGATGACCATGCGCTAACCCGGAATCTGTCACGCTACACCCTGTTTCCCCAGGCCGCCGCCCTCAAGGTCAACGAGTTTCGTGGCTGGACACAGGAGACTCGCCTGTTAACCAATGCTGTCAGCTGGAATGAAACCGGTGCTATCAAGGGCGATGTCGAACGTGACCCGGTACTGTTTGAAGAACAGGGACCATTACCCCTGGCGATACTGCTGTCACGACAGCAAGAGAATCATAAGCAGAAAGTGGCCTTTTTTGGAGACAGTGACTTTATCAGGAATCAGTTACTGGGTCGGGGTGATAACCTGCAACTCGCATTGAACCTGTTTCACTGGCTGACCGATAAAGACAGCAAACCACAACAGGCTACCAGCAGACCCTCTGACCAGCTGGTGGAGCTTTCCACAACGGCACGCGCAATCTATGGAATGTTTTATCTGTTTGGACTGCCTGCCCTGCTGATCATCACCGGCTTACTGATTGTACGCAGACGCAGAAATCGAAAATGAGTAGCATCAACCGACTTAACCTGTTTCTATTGATTATCATCCTGGTACTGGCAGCACTGAATTTTCTCCCCAGTGAGACTGATTATCGTCCACTGACATCGATTGCTCCGGATACGATACAGTCCATCACCATCAGCAGCCGGCAAAGGCAACTGGCTTTCAGGCGCCAGGAGTCAAACAGGAATTCAAACCAGGATTCGCACCAGCATTCACAATGGCTGTCAGCTGCGTCACCTGGAAAGGCAATTGATACCGAAACCATTTCCAAACTGCTTGGAATTTTAAAAACCCACAGCTTCAGGCAATTTGAAAAAACAGAGGGTAACCTTGCCATGTTTGGATTGAATACGCCGCAGTACCAGTTAACACTGGATAACCTGGCTATCCTGTTTGGCACGTCGGACCCTTTGCAACAGCATCGTTATGTGCTGCTCAATGACAAAATACACCTCATCAGTGACCTTTATCTGCAATTTTTTCTGGCAGACGAGGCCTTCTTCCTAAGCAACCCCCCTGTCGAAAACTAATCATGCCTGAGCTGCCGGAAGTTGAAACCACCTGCAGAGGCATATCACCTCATATCACTGGTAAAATAATCAGCAGCGTCATCGTGCGTCAGCCAAAATTGCGCTGGCCAGTACCCAGGGGATTGAACAAAAAACTTGCCGGAGAAAAAATCATCCGTGTCAGTCGACGCGCCAAGTACCTGCTGCTTGAAATGAACAAGGGCACATTGATCATGCATCTTGGCATGTCAGGCAGCCTGCGAATTCTTTGTTCCAGCATTCCGCCTATGGCGCACGATCATTTCGACCTGGTGTTCAATGACCAGTGCCTGCGTCTTCGAGACCCAAGACGTTTTGGTGCCGTGCTGTGGACTACGAAACCCGTTGCGCAACATGAACTGATCAGGTCGCTGGGACCTGAACCCCTAAGTGATGAATTTGGTACCGACTACCTGTTTGCAAAAAGCCGTAATCGACAGGTCAATATCAAAAATTTCATCATGAATTCGCACATCGTTGTCGGTGTCGGCAATATCTACGCCAGCGAATCGCTGTTCCTGGCGGGCATCAATCCAAAGCGCAAGGCCGGAAATATTTCCAGAAAGCGTTATGAGAAACTGGTTCAGGCTATCAAAACGGTATTATCCAAGGCTATCAGGGAAGGCGGCACCACCCTGCAGGACTTTTCCAACGCCGAGGGCAAACCGGGTTATTTCGCACAGCAACTGAATGTATACGGCCGTCCCGGAGAAGCCTGCAACTATTGTGACGCCCCGATTCAGCAGATCACCCAGGGACAGCGCTCAACCTATTTTTGCCCGCATTGTCAGACCTGATATGGGACAGGCCAACTGTTGCTATCCAAGCACTCCATGCTTCCTGAGCAATGCCAATAGCTGCTGCAGATGAAACTCGATATGGGATGCCCGCTTATCAGCGGCCATTCCTGCATCCACCAGCCAGGCCAAATCGCCACCCGGCTTTAAGTCCTCCAGCAAACGGTTGAGCAGCATTTCCTTGTCGGTCTTGCCATCTAGATAGCGGATAACTCGCGCTGCAAACTGATCGAGATAGATACTGGCATGATGAATCGTCGGAATATGATCATCTCCACGCAATATACCCAGGCGCGCTACAGCATCCATTTGCCACGGAAGCGGCGTAATAAATGCGTCTGACAGTTCGGCAGGCCTTGCGTGAATGATGCCCTTGGCATAAAGCCAGAACAGCTCATTGAGCATATCACCCTCCCGGCCCGCAAAATCATCACCGCCATCGCCACTCACCCAATGCTGTGCCCGGCTTGCCAGTTCGGTAAAAGCGACAGGTACAGGAAAACTTTCAGCCAGCAGCGCCAGCCCAGCCTTGGCCAATGGGTGGAAGACCTCATATTTATGCCCTTCTGCATGCGTAAAAGGTACGGCTTTGCTGCGGCGCAGTTCCAGCTTTCTGGGTGGGCGCAAATCGGCTATCCATGCAAAATCCCGCATTTTTTCCAACTCTGGGAAGCGTAAAGGCTGCTGCGCCTTGTGGCATAACAGGCTCTGGTGAAAATTGCGGTTCAATAAAAAATCCAGTTGCTGCAACTGCTCAACTGGATCCTCAATATAACCCACAAGCTGTTCAGCTGCTTCTCCAGCGAATGCAGGGAATTGCAATGCCAGGTCAATATCACAGACATAGTCCAGAGCATGCTCATTTGCCGCATTGATAAAATCTTTTAACAGCACAGGCTCGTTATAGGTTTCCAGGTACTCATGATACAGATAGCTGGGATGCGCATGACGTATGCGCTCAATTTCCACTTTCAAATAATCACCATGTGCCGACTGCGAACCATCAATGCCCGCCTCCAGAAAATCCAGGTAATTCTGCGCCGCTTCCAGTTTGCCAGGCGGGGACGCGATATCACGCACCTGGTATAACAGCATGTCGCGAAGCATTCCTCGCATGCGCCATCCGGGAAGCGCGTTGAAACTGATGTATGCCACACCCCGCGGGCTGAGTAAGCGGGAAGAGAGTTCCAGGATTTTATGTCTGACCTCGGGGGGAGACCAGGAGTACATACCATGGGTGATGATATAGTCGAAGCGAAACCCTTCATCTTGCAGGTCAAGTATATCCATCTGCCTGATCTCACAATTTTTCAGGCCAAGCGCAGCGATCCGTGCGGCACCTTCCTGTGCCTGTTCAGGAGAGAGCTCTATACCCAGAAAACGGCTGTCCGGTAACCGTGCGGCCATCGGCAAGAGATTGCCGCCATTGGCACAGCCCAGTTCCAGAACATGGCATTTTGTCGGTGCAACCGCTTCAATTCCGTATAAATGCGCAAGGCACGCCAGGTGTCCTGGATGTGTTTCCGGAAACGGAGTGGATTCGTAGGGTATGGCGTCGTAGCTGTCTGACATGCTCATGTGCTGCTCTCTGAAAAAGTGCCTTGATTTAAGCCATTATCCACTACATCGAAGCAATTAAGGCAAATAAATAAACCAACGATTTTACCTTCATATCAATCAGCAGCAGACAGATGGCCACTCAAATGAGCTCGCCTCACTGATGCCTGCAAGCAGAAACCCAGTATGCAAGGTGGAAATGTAGATATTCAGTGGATTTTCACCTAGTATCAGATGAACATGACGATTTTTTGGAAAAAATTGCTCAGCCTGTTGTTGTGTTTTGCAATATTTGTATTACCACTTTCCGGGGTCTCATTTGCAAGCAGCAAGAGTCAGGCTATTCATAACTCAATGCCATGTCACCAGCAAATGGATGACGTGATGGATAAAGGCTGCCCTGAAACAGGCTTATCTCAATGTGAATGCTGTGAAAATGCTGTTCCAGCGGTAATATCATTCACTCCCTCTACACATACTTTGATTTTATACAGTGCAATGATTTTCCAGGAGAAATACCTGGAGAATTATATTTCTCAGTCATCTCCCCCTCCTTATAGACCTCCCCGGTTCCTGGCATAACCAACAAAATTGCATTCACACTAGGTGTCGTGAATGTTTTTCAGTTTATTTATGCCTGGAGTAGGCCAATGCTGTCTAGCGATTTGCGTTTTATAAACAAACTAGTATTTGTTCTGTTACCTGTGTTTGTCATTGCCTGCGGTGATCAACAACATGACCATCCAACCGAAGAATTAAAGGATGTTCTTGACGATACTGCGATGGAACATGCAATTAAGCATCTTGATCCAAAATATGTCTGCCCCATGCATCCGCAGATCGTTAAGGACGAACCGGGAAGTTGTCCGATATGCGGCATGGATCTGGTTGAGAAAATCATTGAGTCAAATACTGACAAGTACCCCGCTATCGAGGTTCAGAATGCTGTCATACAAAACATGGGCGTACGTACAACCAAAGCCCGGCTGGATACCATCTGGAAATTCATCAAAACGGTTGGGCGTATCGATTACGATGAGACCAGCTTAACGCACCTGCATCCCAAAGCAGAAGGCTGGATGGAAAAACTGCATATCCGGGCTGAAGGCGAGCCCATCACCGAGGGTGAAAAAATTGGCGAGTTTTATTCACCTGAAATCCTTTCAGCACAGCTGGATTACCTGGTCGCCATTCAGCAGACGGGCCCCAGGCGTGCTCTCAAAGCACGAAACCGGCTAAGACTGCTGGGTGTCACCGAAGCAACGATCAATGCCATTGAAAAATCCGGAAAAAGCCAGAATCTTATCCCGGTTCATGCCCCATCAACCGGCATTATTACCATGCTGGCAGCCCGGGAAGGTATGTACCTCAAGCCTGAAATGGAATTCCTGACTATTGCAGATTTATCGAAGGTCTGGGTCTGGGTCGATATTTTTGAGCACCAGATTAGCTGGATGCAGGAAGGACTGACGACAGAAATCAGCGTGCCGGCTTTTCCCGGTAAAAGCTGGCAGGGCAAAGTTGACTATATCTACCCGGAACTTGATCCGGTTTCCCGGACACTCAGGGCACGCCTGGTTTTTGACAACCCCGAACAACTTTTAAAAGCCAATATGTTTGCAGAAGTGACTATCTATGGCGGACCCAAACGCGACATTCTGGTTGCCCCTACAGAAGCAACTATTGAAACCGGAGAGCGCACAGCGGTCGTCAAAGCACTGGGTAATGGCCGTTTTCAGCCGGTTGATGTCGTCCTCGGTATTCAGCGTAATGGTAAAAGCGAAATACTCAGCGGTTTAAAAGCCGGCGATGAAATTGTTGTTTCGGGCCAGTTTTTACTGGACTCTGAATCCAGTCTGCAAGCCAGTTTCATGCGCATGTCTGAAGGAGAATAGGCATGTTAAAAAAACTGATCCACTGGTCAATTGCCAACCGTTTTCTTGTACTTGTGATGACTATAGTTGTCACCGGCTGGGGTTGGGTTGCTTTACAGAAAATACCCCTGGATGCCATTCCGGATTTATCAGATGCTCAAGTCATTATACGAACAAGCTTTCCCGGACAGTCACCCAGGGTTGTCGAAGAACAGGTGACCTATCCCATTACCACAACCATGCTTTCCGTGCCTGGCGCCGAGGTTGTCAGAGGTTATTCATTCTTTGGCGACTCCTATGTCTATGTCATATTCAAAGACGGTACTGACATCTACTGGGCCAGGGCAAGAGTTCTTGAATACCTGAACCAGGCCGCTGCGGACTTGCCGGAAGGTGTCCAACCCCGGCTTGGGCCGGATGCCACTGGTGTCGGCTGGATATACAACTATGCGCTGGTTGATAAAACAGGCAATCATGATCTCGCACAATTGCGCAGCCTGCAGGACTGGTTTCTGAAATTTGAATTACAGGCAGTGCCCGGGGTTTCGGAAGTAGCCACTGTCGGCGGCATGGTAAAACAGTACCAGGTTGTCATTGATCCCGAAAAGCTCAGGGCTTTTGACATTCCTTTATCGAAAGTTTCCCAGGCTATAAAAAATTCAAACCGCGATATTGGCGGCTCTGTCATTGAAATTGCCGAAGCGGAATACATGATCAGAAACCGCGGTTACCTGAAAGGATTATCGGATATCGAGCAGATACCCCTGAAAGTCACCGCCAAAGGTACCCCGGTGTTACTTCGTGATGTTGCAAAAATTCAGATTGGTCCTGAAATGCGACGTGGTATTGCCGACCTGGATGGTCAGGGTGAAGTGACAGGCGGCATCGTCGTTATGCGTTACGGTGAAAATGCCCTCAAGACCATTGAAAACGTCAAGAAAAAAATTGAGGAACTGAAATCAGGGTTGCCTGAAGGTGTTGAAATCATTGAAACCTATGACCGCTCAGTCCTCATTAACAGCGCGATTAACAACCTTGAAGACAAGCTGATTGAAGAATTCATCGTCGTTGCGCTGGTTTGTATCGTCTTTCTGTTCCATCTGCGCTCATCATTTGTGGCTATCGTTACTTTACCTCTGGGCGTACTGGCATCTTTTATCGTCATGCAACACCAGGGAATTAACGCCAACATCATGTCGCTCGGCGGCATTGCTATCGCTATCGGCGCCATGGTTGATGCGGCGATTGTCATGATTGAGAACGCACATAAACACCTCGAAAGCTATAAGCACAAGTACGGCCACATGCCCAAGGGAAAGGAACATTGGCGCGTCATAACCCGGGCATCTGACGAAGTTGGCCCTGCGTTGTTTTTTTCTCTGCTCATCATTACCTTCAGCTTTTTTCCCGTCTTTACCCTGGAAGCCCAGGAAGGGCGTCTTTTTTCACCCCTGGCTTTCACCAAAACCTATGCCATGGCTGCTTCAGCCGGACTGGCGGTAACTCTGGTACCGGTCTTGATGGGTTATTTTATTCGCGGAAGAATCCCCTCAGAACGATCCAACCCTTTAAATCGCCTGCTGATATGGCTTTACAGACCTTTGCTGACTTTTGTCATGCGCAGCCCGCGCTCAACCATCTTCATTGCTTTCTTAACCGTGGTTAGCGTTGCAGTTCCGTTGGGAGGAGTCAGCAGCCTGCTGACACCGGCAAAATGGCCTTTCATGGTCATTGAGGAGGTGACCGGCAAACCTCAAACAATGGTTGAAGAAATCGAACAACTTCAATACAGCCTTAGCAAAAACTGGAAAAACACTTTCCAGGACTGGCCCTGGCTTGCCCGCTTTTCCCGGGGAATTGGTTCAGAGTTTATGCCAGAGCTGGATGAAGGGGACTTGATGTATATGCCAACAACCCTGCCCGGGCTATCGATTGGAAAGGCCCAGGAACTGCTGCAACAAACTGATCGACTGATCATGACCATCCCGGAAGTCAAACAGGTATTCGGTAAAATCGGCAGGGCGGATACAGCAACCGATCCGGCACCGTTAACCATGATCGAAACACTTATTCAGCTTAAGCCCAGAGAACAGTGGCGGGAAGGTTTTTCAACCCAGGATATTATTGCCGAGTTGGACAGAGCGGTAAACTATCCCGGGGTAACCAATGCCTGGGTTATGCCAATCAAGACCCGTATCGATATGCTGGCAACAGGTATCAAAACACCGGTTGGCATCAAGGTCTCTGGACCTGATATCAAAATAATCGAGCAGATCGGACAGGATATTGAAAAAGCTGTCATGACCGTCACAGGAACAGCTTCGGCTTATTCTGAACGAGTGGCAGGGGGCCGTTACATTGATATTGTGCCTGACAGAACGACTGCAGCGAGGTATGGACTGAATATCGAAGACATTAACCAGGTGATTTCGGCCGCGGTGGGCGGCATCAACATCAGCCAGACGGTTGAAGGATTGCAACGCTACCCCATCAATCTGCGCTTTCCACGGGAGCAACGAAACGATATCGAAAGCCTGAGGGAACTGGCCATTGTTACGCCGACAGGTGCACAGGTCGTGCTCGGCCAGGTTGCTGAAATTAAAATTGTTGACGGCCCCCCCATGTTAAAAAGTGAAAATGGCAGGCTCAATGGCTGGACGTTTGTCGATATCCGTGATGTAGACCTGGGCAGTTATGTGACGGCAGCACAACAGGTGGTACACGACCAGGTTAAACTCCCTCCCGGCTACTCGATTACCTGGTCCGGTCAATATGAATACATGCTACGGGCCCAGGAGCGCCTGTCCCAGGTTATCCCCCTGACACTGGTGATAATTTTTATCCTGTTATACCTGACATTTCGCCATGCCGGTAAAGCAATAATGGTCATGCTGTCATTGCCATTTGCGCTGGTTGGCGGCTTCTGGCTGATCTATTTGCTGGAATATAACCTTTCCGTAGCTGTAGGAGTTGGCTTCATTGCCCTGGCAGGAGTAGCTGCAGAGTTCGGCGTTGTCATGCTGATCTATCTTGATAACGCGCTGAAAGAACGAGAGAAAGAAGGCCCTGTTGACCTGCAGATATTGCAGCAAGCCATCATGGAAGGCGCAGTACTCAGGGTACGCCCGAAAGCCATGACCGTGGCAGTGATAGTTGCCGGTTTAATACCCATTTTTATAGGTACAGGTACAGGTTCCGAGGTCATGAGTCGCATTGCTGCACCAATGATAGGAGGCATGATAACAGCCCCGATACTGTCACTGTTTGTACTACCGGTTATTTACCTGATGTGGAAAAAAGCACAACTGAAACTGTAATCGAGGACATCATGATCATAATGCCCTGTGACAAATTACGCTTATCGGAAACTATATAAACAAGGCATGCAGAAACGGGGTGATATCCTCGGCAGGGACTGGTTTGGAGTAATAAAAGCCCTGACCAATATCACATTTCAACCTCTGTAAAAGAGACTCATGAAAATCATTTTCGATCCCCTCAGCAGTCACAGACAACTGAAGCGTATCTGCTAATGCGACTATCGCTTCCACAATGGCCAAATCATTTTTATCGTTTTGAATATTATTGATAAAACTTCTGTCTATTTTCAATGAGTCGACTGGAAGTCGCTTCAAATGGCTAAGAGATGAATAACCCGTGCCAAAATCATCAATCGCAAACCGAACTCCCAAATCCTTTAGATATTTCAATGTTTCGATCGACTTTTCGGACTCTTTCATTATGCAACTTTCAGTGATTTCCAATTCAAGCCATTCAGGCTCACAATCAGTTTTTTGTAAAATTTGCTCTACGGAAGAAATAAATCGATCATCATCGATCTGCCGCCCGGAAACATTGACCGCGACATGATTGATAGAAAAGCCTGCCTTGCGCCATTTTTTCATCTGCTGACATGAGGCCTCTAAAACGAATTTCCCCAAAGGTATTATCAAGCCTGAGTCTTCCGCAATATGAAGAAAGTGTCCGGGTGTTAACAGCCCAAGATCCTTATGTTGCCACCGAACCAGAGCTTCAACGCCAACAACCTTACCGCTCATTAATGAGATCTTGGGCTGAAAGTAAACAGTCAGCTCATTATTGGTTAAAGCATTTCTTAAATCACCTTCAAGAACAACTCGTTCAAATGCCTTTTCGGTTAAATCCGGCGTATAAAACTGGAAGTTGTTTTTACCTAGCCTTTTAGCCTTGTACATGGCCGCATCAGCGTATGCAATTAACTTTTCTACAGTATTCGCATCTCTGGGATAAACACTGATGCCAATACTCGTAGAGATGTATATTGAATTGTTTTGAATTTCGATTTTCGATTTAAGTTTATTGAGCAGCTTATTGGTAAAAGCCTTTATCACCTCATCATTTTCCGGTTGCTCAATGACGATAATAAATTCATCGCCACCCAGCCTTGCCACGGTATCATCTTCTCTGGTTGAATTTTTAAAGAGCTCGCCCACATTTTTTAATAACAAATCCCCTGTAGCATGACCAAAACTGTCATTAATATTTTTAAAGTTATCAAGATCCAGAAATAACACAGCTACCAGGGTGTTATTTCTTTTTGCTCTTTGAATAGAGTGTTCAAGCCTGACATTCAGTAGATTCCCCCGGCTAAAGCCGGGGTACTTACCGTTACAGCTCCATTTGGAGCTGATCTGAATCCTTTTGTCCTTGGTACTCTACATAGTTTCGGATGACATTTTCATCTATGCCTACGC
>Ga0180433_10001651_pt1 | contig 36899 bp, 50 predicted proteins | sample SS_ome_8_FD_132980 | JGI IMG/M metagenome (GOLD analysis project Ga0180433, IMG submission 132980) | Hypersaline lake sediment archaeal communities from the Salton Sea, California, USA - SS_1_D_1 metaG | ecosystem: Environmental > Aquatic > Non-marine Saline and Alkaline > Hypersaline >... | reverse complement strand
TGTAGAGATAGCTAAACTTGGTGGTGTATTAACAGGTATGCAGCAAAGCCAGAATGCTATGCTTAATGCTCTTAATGCTCTTACCCAGTCCTTGAATGGAGCTAAGTAAGGATAAGGGGGTTTGTTAACCCCCTTTGAACTGCTCTATTAAATCATGCAGATTGCCTTTTTTCTCATCCGCTAATTTATTTGTACTTTGTAATAGATCGGCTTGTGCTTTGGCTAATTCAGCCTGCTCCTCACGGACATGTTTTCTTGCAGTATTTATGAAGTCTAAAACTTTAACCCCGAGCTCTATCTCTGTGGCTTGTTGTTTTTGTTTGATCTCATTGGCTTTTTCAGCCCATCTTAATTCTAATTCATGAAGTTTTTCAATGTCTATAGTCTTTGGAGGTTCTGGTGTTTCAATTTCAGGCACATCATAAACCTCATCAAGGTCATCTAAAATGCTCTCATCTACCTGCATCATATCCCCTCCAATTTAGGCTCCTGAGTTTTTTCAAATGTATCAACAATATCATCACCTGAGTATAAGACAAGCTTATCTATTTTCTTATCAGGACGTGCAGCAGCATTGACCATAGTCTCAAGTAGATCTATACACTCCTCAGTATATTTGACATTGAGCTCCCCTCTCTCTGGACTATTCCATTTTTTCGCTTTAACTATCACCAGGTTTTTTTTCATTATTTTAAGGATATATTTTCTGTGCAAGTCACTCATACCGTCGTGGTACACTTTTTTTCTCCTAAATTTTAGAAAGCTAAATGTTAAAATTTTCCTTAACATAGCTGATAGCCTCTTGTTCTGTTTTGAAATAGCCATGAAAAACATTTTTTTTTGTTAAGGCACAGTACCTCTGCACTCTCCACCCTTGCTTTTTTCCATAATGTACGTATGGAGTTTTGCCTTGTCTATGTCTTTTCAAATTACGATGGTTTTCTGTCCTTGTAACCAGCCTCAGATTGCACCACCGATTATCATGCTTCAACCCATTTATATGGTCTACTTCTTTCTCGTCTGGAATATCAATCCCCATTAGTTGGAAAGCCAAGCGATGTTGTTTATACGTTACTCCATTAATATTAACCTTCTTATAGCCATAAAAGTCTGTAGACAGGCATGGTCCATTAAATTGTTTGTACATAGTTCTCTCTCTATAAATGAGACCTGTGTCAGGGTCGTATCTAAACTCACTTAAGTCTGGTTTATTCATAGCATCTCGTGGCGTAATATGTGTAGAACCGTGGATTACGCACATAATTCTCTCGCCACACTAGACACGCCCCCACCTTTATGTAGTAGACTCTCCAATCACAAGGCTTTGACACAAGGCTAGGAGGAGTGCCGTAAACAAACACAGCTTTGCCATTAACTATCTTAGGGAATATCCTGGTGGTTTTGGCATCTGCACTAAAGCCTATTACTAGACCCACCACAATCATGATAGCTTTTATCATGTCAAACTCCTCTATATTTAAAATCCTCATCATCCTCATCATAAAAGATGACAAACAATCTATTGCTTAAATTTTGCTGTTTTTTCATTTCTTCAAAGAATGCCTCGATGGTTGCTATCAGATCATCAAAGTCACCAACAAAACCAGTATCAATCTTACCATCCTGCCAGAGGTTTATAACATTGCCGTGTCCATTAATTGTAACGCTATCAAAATCAGCAAACGTTTTGTACGGGGAGTTTTTTCTATTTAGTAACAATCTTAATCTCATAAATTGACTTTCAATTCTATGCCCAATGGACCGTAATAGTCATAAATTACCCAAGAGCCTATGATAACAACCACGATGATAAGAATAGCTATCAAAAATAAAGCTATATCTAACTTATCTAATATGTCATCTGCTTTGGTGCGTTTCATAAATCCTCTGTAAGGGAGCAGCCAAAGGCTGTAGCAATCATCTTAACTGGTACGAATAGTTAGTAATGAAAAATTGACTGCTCCCTATTTTCTAAACTATTTTATCTGCAGCTTTGCCAATAGCGTCTAGTTCTGCATTTAACTTTTTAATATCCTCTACAGAGCTACCTACAGGCTGTGTCTCCTCTATTTGAGGTAGATCTATCTGATTTGCAGGCTCAGGCTTAACACCTAAATCATTTGATGCCTCATTCTCTAGCGTGTCTCTCATCTCAATAGACTTAGGTAAGAATTTATATAGCCTACGAATAACAGTTTTCTTTGCCATTTCTGCAAAATGGTTATTCCAAATATTACCACCTTTGGAAAATTTCTTTCTGTGGGCATCCATTTCGGCTCTTGTCATCCAGGCCATGACACATCCACCACCTTTAATCTGAGCCATAGCATAAACAATCTTAATGTCTTTATCTGCTCTCTCACTCTCCCAATTAGGTTTGTGATAGATATGCTGACCCTTACCGTCTGTAAAAAAATCAAACTCATCCTCAGTATAGACACAATCAGCTATGATTGAATCGACCTTACCTGAGCGCATAGCAAGGTCGATCAATCCCTGATAGCCAATCTGCATTGTTACCTCTTTCCCGTATGGGATGAGATAAGCCTGACCTAATCCGCTACCAGGTTCTAAACCTAATTGAGAGCACTGAATAACTGCACCGAGAAAAGACGTTGGATCACAGCTAGCAAGCTTGGGTGTCTTTCTCATTTCAGTGAGGCATATCCTTAGCATCCTGTTTGCATCCAAGTGTTTTGGTAATGCAAGCTTAAGCTGGTTTTTGAAGTTATCTGATTGTAGTAGGTTTTGGGTGGTTTGTATTTTATTCATTGTTTTAACATCCATGATGGTAGTTCTAAAGTTTGGGTTCCCTCAGGATACCCAGGCCAAATATTTTTCTCTTTGCAAATAGCAAAATCCTCTAAATCCATAGACATAGTGTCCATAGCAAAATTCATAAAATCATCGGTCAATTGGAAAATGGAGACAGGATAAGGAGGCTCTTTCTCTACTACTACGAATTTAAAAAATTCTATAGGCAATCCTAGAGTAAGATGCAACAAGTAACTTGTCATTGCTGCTTGTATATAGAGCCTAGAGTCAGTATTAGTCACTGCCCTCATAAATTCGTGAGCAGTACCACCACCTTTTTTGCATGATTTAATATCATATATGCGAATCTTTCCGTCTTTTATGCAGAAAGCATCTGGTTTAGCTTTTATCATTTGTTTAGTCTGAGGGTCCTCATTAAAGACAGAGAGCTCTACATGCTGGCACTCTCTCACCTCTTTTATAATTGGGTGAGTCACTATGGATACTGTCATCCTTTGCACAGCGTCTAATTGATCCTGAGTTATCCACAACCTCTCACTTCTCTGCGCTATATGGGCATCCCTCTGCTGAGCGATAGTATTGCCTCTCACGCCTTTAAATTTTGGCAGCACCCCACACTCTAAATTTAAGTTTTCAGGCCTCAGGATTGAAATGTGAAACAATGAGCCGAGTTTCATGGCATCTGTAGGTTCTTTATGTCTCAATTTGTATTGCCAATAGTGCTGTCCTGACTTAGCAAACTCATTTAATGCACTTCTTGACATGCCTGGGCAATCTGGGTGGTGGTACAATGTGTCTGGGATGTCATAGAGACCCCAATGTTTAGAATGGAGTTTAGTAATTAACTCATCGAAGTTATCAGTCTTAAAAATAGTCATAAATTTTAAACAATCATAAATTTTTAATTAATTGGTGCAGAATCTAGCCAGAGGAGTGAGAGACTCTGCACCGGAAATAATATTTTCTCCAACCTTCACACACAAATTTAGAGTTGTCCTGGTTGCATAAAACACTCAAGTTGATTGCCTAGATGATCGGTAGCAAGTCGTCTCTCACATTGATATTTGCAAGGCCACTTGCATCCCCATGTTTTGCAGGGTTTGTAGCATTTGTACCACCGTTTTTCGATTTGCACGTCTGCTTTAAACTCCCATTCGATAGCATTGTCATTAGTATTTTGGTTTTCGCTATCAACGTCGTTTGTATTATCGCTTTTCTGCTCTTGAGTCTGTGTTTGGCTCACGATAATGATTGGTGTCCCACCATCATCTTTGCCACACTCCTCACATTTTTTCTTACACTCGTCCTCATCACAATCGCTCTTTGTTGAGACGGTATTGATGATTTTAATGTCACAACCAGGAGGGCATGACTTGCAATCATCTTTGTGGCAATAGCACGAATACCCCGAATAACTGCCATTGACTGGTAATGCAGGTTCTCCCATTTTATCAGCAGGGAAATTGTAAATTGTCTCCTTTTCTTTGCCGTCTCTATCACCCATGCAACCAAAAGCCATGAGCAAAACAAGTAAACTTAAAATTTTCATAAAATCTCCAAATGCAAAAAACCCCCTGCTCGTGACTTGGTGATCAATAAGCAGAGGGTTTTTTTTTGAGCCCATGCAGAGCTAAAAATCGATATATACCAAGTCACAAATTTTTCCTAGCACTTTATTTCAGCTCATTCAAGTCTTTTTGCTCATATTCTGACCACCTGTGATATTTTCTCACGTATGACATCGGAATAGTGATATTTCTGCTGCCTTCACGGTTTTTGGCAATGATTAGTTGAGCAGGCTCTTGAAAATTTATGTGCTTTGTAGGCATCAAAGAGTCATCTTTTTTGTAATACGACGGGTCATGCAGCAGCCACACATGGTGGGCATCCTGGTAGATTGTCGAGCTCTCCCTCAATGCCTCAACGGTTGGGGCAGCCTCGGGATTCTCACGTTTTCTGAATTGTGCTAGAGAGATGATGAGTATGTCCTGCTGTTTGGCAATATTCAAAAACCCTTTCGTTATCTCAATGGTTGCCTGCCTCAAGTCTCCCCTTGTGGGCATCGCATGCATATGGTCAACCACGATAAAATCAAGGTCAAACCGTTTTTTATAAAATGCAACCAAATCCTCAAGTCTGTCAACGGTTGGACATTCTCCGCATAAAAGCAGGGTCTCTTTCATCTGTTCAATAATGGGTGGTATTGTGTGTCTGTCTTTTTCTGCTAGTCTTTTTGTGCCTCTGAGCTCATAGGAGTCAATTTCAAGTTTGTCTGACAGGTATCGATACCCGAGGTTTTTCTCTGAGCCCTCGTAGAGAAAATATATTCCACGATAGTTGTTTTTTGTGAATGATGTAGCAAGATTTAGAGCATATGCAGTTTTACCCATCGATGTATCGCCACCGATGATGAGCAATTCTTTTTTACAGAGAGGAGACACCTCTGCTGTTTTTGGGTATCGGATTGAATAGTCAATTTTGTCTTTTTGTTGAATTTCAGGGTTTTTTATCTCCACAGATATCTCCTCGGTGATTTCTTTGAACTGTGTGAGCCTTGTTTGTTTTTCAGGCCACTGCCTTTCATGTGCGTCAATCTCCTCTTTCCAGTGCTCCTCGGTGGTGTTCTCATCGAATCTCACGGCAAAATTTGCCACTCGATGATAAAACTCAAACCTCCTAGCGTTATCAAGCACCTGCTGTGCAAAAAAATCTAAATTCTCAGAATCAACAATTCTATCGGTCAGCCTAGAATAGAAAATTTCATTGATGTAAGTATCGTCTTTGAGTTTGGACACCAACCTATCGTAGTCAACTTTGCCATGAGCATTGTAGTACTCGACAATTTTGGAATATGCCTCAGAGCATTTTGCATCTTTGAAGTGACTCGGCCTCAGATGAGTAAACATCTCCGCACTAAGAGCATTCAAACTCTCTCGGTCATGGAATAGGTTGTGCAGAAATTTTCTCTCAGTTTTTGAACACTGATTTTGTAACTCGACAATGTAAGGTTGTTGCTCTACCATAGCTGTGTCCTTGTCTAGGGGATTAACACTTCGTTTGAGCTCTCAGTATTTCCCTGCTGAGAGTTTTTTTTGCCTAGCATAAATTCTGCAAGTTTAAAAAGATCTTTCGTCTCTGCTGCATTCAGTCTTTGTTGTTTTTTCTTTTCTAGCTCCTTAGAGATAATTTGGCATGCTAGTAATGTTTTCTCTAGGCCAAGAGTAGAGAGCATCATTTTGACGTTGGTGTTGCGAATCTTACCATCAATCTCTTGGCAAGTGATTTTGTCGTACTCTCTGTAGACGTTCAATTTTTCCTCTGGGGAGTAGTAGTCTAATTGGCTGGGTGGTTTTCGAGGATCATAGTAGCTACTACTTTCTTTATTCTTCTTATTACAGAACTTCTTATTACTAGTAACCTGGTTACGAACATGGGGTGTAACCTCAGGTGTAACATCCTTTTCTGTTGATGCCTGATATTCGGGCCAATTACAGACAGTTACAAGCGTGCCTTGTGTAACCTCATCCGTAACACGAGGTGTAACCTCCCGTGTAACCTGGTTACACCCTATTTTGACGGTGTGGATAAGTATCATTTTGGCCTTTTCAAACTGCCTCAATATCCTGCTTACTTGCATCTTTGACACACCAGTCCAGTCTGCAATTTCCTGTAATGTTGTGAATAATTCGCCAGGATGCAAAGGTCTGCCGATAACTAATAATGGTTTGTCTTTATCCACAGCCCAATTGGCACTGTGTAATATCCACACCCACACATGACACCTTGTCTTATTTTTTGGCCCAGCCAATAAGGGATGTGTGAGCATTTTTCTGTACGAATGTATAAACCCAGTGTACTGTCTTGACATGGTATCTCCGTTAAGATGGTTGGTCGCCAAAGGCAAAAATAGGAGGTACATCAAAAACAGACTCATCATTTTCTGGCGGGGTGAACCTCACCATTCCATGCTTATCAACCAATTCAATCTTTAGTTTTTTTCCATCCTTTTCGATGGTGATAAACCCAGCATCAATCAATTTTTTAAAGGCTCCTCTTAACGCTCCTTTGAGCATTCCTGTCTCATGACAGAGCCAAGGCATTGAGAATAAACCTGTCCTTGTTATTGGGCATACGTTGAATATTAAAATATCCCATAAGGCTCTTGGGTTGACTCCTTTTCTGCTATACAGAGGGTTTATAGACCCATCCGGCAGGTGCTTGTTAAACACACCACGACGGATAAACACAGCGTCTAAGCACATAATTACCTCACTACATTAAAGTGTTGAAAGCACACTGTATTAGTGCTATTGATTAATTGCAACACTTATCTACCGACTTAAAAGTACTGGCTGGTATCAGTGAGTCAGCCATAAGTGTTGCTTTATTATGGGATGCAATGTCATGGCTGTGGATAGGTATGGCTATGTGAGAAATTACGTTGAATGCCTAAAGCCACCACTGGTAGACATACAGGTGAAATATTCCCGAAGGTGCATATAAAGGAATGGCTTGCTTCATGCACTTCTAGGTTAGCCGCTAGTACATCCCACTTTATGCTCCCAAACTATTTTTATGTTTTTAGGCAAAAGACGGGTTTTAGAGGTAGGGAGGGAGCACCTTAAATTTATGGATATTTATGATTAGGCAGACCTCTATCGAGGCTTATAATTTCATAAAAGAAAACGGCTCACTTGGAGTTAAAAGGTGGGAGGTTTATGACGTTCTTTTCAAGCATGGTCCTCTGTCAGCAAGTGAAATTTATAATATTCTAAAAAAACAAAATGAACATAAATTTGTGTCTAAAATATCTCTACCGAATTGGAATACAAGAGCTAGGTTAACCGAGTTAAGAGAAATGGGTGTAGCTATCGAGAGAGGGATAAAGGTTTGTAGTGTCTCTGGTAGAAATGTGATTCTTTGGGATGTAACAAAAAATCTCCCAAAGAAATTAGACAAAGATAAAAGCAAAAAACCCACTAGAAAACACCTAGAAAAATGCAGAGATGCTTTAAAAAAAGTCTACATGCATAGAGATTTGCCGGAGAATATAAAAGAGTTTATCGAGAAAATGTTTATGGAGGAGTGATGAAAAATGATACTTGGAGTGGATGCCGGACTTGATGGTGCTGCAGTTTTAATAGATTCAGGTGGTGCTATAGTCGATAAGTTTATCATGCCTACTATTAAGGTTAAGACTAAGAGGATACTTGATTTGAGAGAGCTATCGAAATGGGTGTATAGTAAAGGTATGGGAGCCGATTTTAGAGAACCAGAGATTAAAATGTGCTACCTGGAATCCGTACACAGTTTGCCAGGCAACGGATCAGTGAGCTCCTTTAAATTCGGCTATGTATTCGGTGCAACAGAGATGTGCCTTGCTGCTCATTCAATCCCCTACACCCTAGTAACACCTAAAACCTGGCAGAAAAAATACCACCAAGGGATGAGCAAAGACATAGACCCCAAAAAACGCTCTATTTTAGCATTTAACCGCTTGTATCCTGGTGTAGACCTTAGAGCTAGTGATAGATGTAAGTTACCTCACAGTGGGCTAGTTGATGCTTTGTTGATTGCTGAGTATGGACGGCTACATAATTCCACCAATTGACAGACATATCCACAGTTATATCATACCCAATAGGTGGTATTGAAAATGACTTATCCAAAACGTTTTTGTTTTGACGAGATGATGGGGAAAAGAATTGAATTAACTGGCAGGGATTGCAAGTGGTATGGTGATGTGGTTGATATGTCATCCACCACGTTCAAACTCGAAAACACATCCATATCCCGAAAAGAAAAAGATATTTTCAAACCTCCCGAGGTTGTCAAATCAAAATACTGCTATGTGCATGAAGGGGCTGTTTGTTACTATAACGAGATTTGAAAAACCCAGGTAAGATACAAACTGGGTTTATTAAGGAATTATTTGCTGGGAATCAGCCAGCTATACCGAGGAAACGTGCGTATCTTTTTTTGCTGTGGTTGAATGAGCCCGCAGCTCATTTTTCTTTATAAATTGCCCTAATCTAATTGATCCTATTAACAGTAATGCCATGACTACACAAACAAGTACTGCTACATATCCCCATGTTAAAAACATCAATCCTCCTTTTTTATCTGACCGAATGGTCCAATTTCATGTCCTGATTCAAGTCTGTATTTGCATTTTAGTATTTCAAAAATAGCTGCCATTTCTTTATTTAATTGAGTGAGTTTAGATAAGAGATTCATTTTCTTAGGTAGCCTATTCTCATTTCTATATGCTTTAGAGACGGCCTCGTATTTCTTTTCTCTTAGTCTTAACTCTTTTTGTAGGTCCATTAATATGCTCCCAAATCAACAATAGCATGCTCGAAAAATGTGCCGTCAATGTCGAAATACCCATAGATAATAGACATTGATACGTCCTCAGTAGTATCCAAATCTACCTTTTCAAATACGATGAGGCCAGTAGCATCCATTACTTTAAGATGGCTCTCTGTCACCTCGAAATTAATATCAGCATAAACACCCTTATCAGGCTTAGATGACTTTAAGAACGTTATAGATAGAACATCGTTAGAAATCTCATAGATACATGCATTGCCTTGTGTGTATGCTGTTTTGCCTACAACTCTGATAGATCCGGTGCTGCATGTACCATCACTCTCAAACATCATAAAATTTCCTTCGTAGTAACTAATTTCATAATTCCAATGTCCTACTATGCTAGCCTCGGCAGACTCCTCAGTAGCGGCTCTTTTTGTTGAAACGGCATCATCAGGGTTTGGCATTTCAGCAACACCATCATCATCGCTTTGCTTGCCGCATGCGGACATAAATAAAATCATGCATCCTAATAATAAAGTTTTCATTTTTTTACTCCTCGGTTTGTCAAGTGTTTTTGAGTTATTGATAAACCACTTATCAATAACAACATCCTCTAAAGCCCCGGAGGGCTTATTTTGTAATTTCTGATAGGGCTTTTTTAAAAATGTCGGCATAGTCGGAAATTGTGGGAGATGTATCTTTAATTAAAAACCTTTCTCTCAATTCATCCAGAAATGTTTCGCAGAATTTATGTGTAGCAACATCGTTACTTTCTCCGGGAATAGCTTGCATTATGTGAATGATTAATGTTGTAAATTTTCTGTCTAATGGAAATAGTTTCATTTTGGCCTCCTCGGTTTGCCTAGCCCCCAATGGGCTCTTGATAAATATACTGCAGCATCCATGCCAAAATGTATGTGCCCAATACCACACACATTCGCAAAATGCAAAAATTAAATTTGTCTAATATTTAGACGGTTTTGTGTAATTACAGTGTGTTATATTTCACAGTTGTATAATCCTTACACACCTGTACACTATGCCTTATCGGTTGAAATCATTGAGAAATTTAGGTATAAATTACCTTGAGTTATAAGCTGTTGTTATAATTGACTAAATTAATGTGATACAATACCGTTAGAGGTATTTGTTTTTTTTAATATTTGCAGGCGAAAATATGGCCAAAACAAAGACATCCTTTAAAAAAGGGCAGTCAGGCAATCCTAAGGGGAAAAAACCAGGCACCAAAGGCCTCCCTCTTGTTATCAAAGAGGCTAGAAAAGTCTCCCAAGCAGAATTTCTCCGCACAATGTTTCATTACTGGAACCTCACAGATGAGCAAAGGAAAAAAGAGTCTCATCATGATCTATCTATGGGTCAGATCATGGTAAGAAAAATCTATGAGATGGCAGGAGAGGGTAATACAATTGCATTCAAAGAAATACTCGATAGACTATATGGACAGACAAATAAAAAGATTGAGCATACTATGCCTAAACCAGTTGTAATAGAGGACTTAGAAACAGGTAAGGCAGAGCTCCTTGCAAGTGAGATGAGGAATGCTGATTCTGATAACTAATAACAAAGACGGCAGTGTTACTTGTAAGAGGTACATGAGATATCATGGTATGGTGCATGAATGGAAATTGCATCCAGAGGGTATTAAACACCTAGAGGAGATACTAATCTCTTTTTTCTTTGATTAGGAGTGATCATGGCTGACATAGGTAATGAGATACAAAATATTCAGGACTTTGAGAGACATAAATTTTATGTAGATGCCAATGGCAAGGTGCTAGTTCAAACGACTACTGCTGCAGAGATTGCTGGGGAGAGTAATGGGGTTATTGATGATAACAATAGCACTCACACCCCAATTAATGCAGGTCTGACATTTACAGGATCAGCTACCGATATACTGGACTATAGCATCATATATGTAACAGTCTATTCAGATGTGGCAAGTGCTACAGACGGCCTTGTGATAGAGCAGGGGCATACAGAGACAGACATTGCAGGCATAGATTGGGATAGCGATGATAAGTACACGATACCTGCAGGCATAGGTAAAACATATGCAATACAGCCAGCACTGCAGTATCTTAGAGTCAGATACACAAACGGTGGTACAAACCAGACAGCTTTTCGGCTGCATGTTTTAGCCAAAAAGAAGTACTCACTTGACTCCTCACACCGTATACAAGACCCAATCGTAGACGATGATGATGCTAGGCTTGTTAAGGCTGTGGTGACAGCAAAGACTGAGGCTGGGGATTTTATAAATGCTTCAGCCACTAATGATGGCAACATAAAAATATCAAATGCCGAGAACGGTTTAGGTATAGCTAAAGGGAATGTAACAGGCACGACGTTTATTCATAAATTCGGGTCGATACCTGATATGGATGATGGAGACTCACCGGCCTCGGTATACGATGGTGCCGATGATGCACATATAGATCAGATGAGCTATGTATACTCAACAACTGCAGACATCGATAGCCTATCAAGTGACTCAGCTAGCGATACATTTGATATAGAGGTACAGGGTCTCGACACTAACTATGATGTGGTAATTCAAACAATCACCCTCACTGGACAGACTAGGGTGGCACTCACAACAAACTTAATTCGTGTCTTTAGAATGAAAAACGTTGGTACAGCAAATAACGTCGGGCATATATACTGCTATGTTAATACAGCTCTCACTACAGGTACTCCAAACGATAGCACTAAAGTAAGGGCAGTCATGCAACCAGGTAACAACCAAACCCTCATGGCTATTTACACTATCCCAAATGGCAAAACTGGCTTTGTTAGAGACTGGTATGCATCTACTTCAGGAGCAAGCAGGAATACAAACTATGTAATGGACCTATTTGCCAGGCCATTCGGGAAAGTATTCCAGTTAAAACACAGGACAGCAATTAGTGACAATGCCACGTCTTATATACAACACAAGTATGAAGAGCCCGAGGTCTTTGCAGCTAAAACAGATATAGAGATAAGAGCCTCGATAACAGACTCACCAATTACAGGTGGTAGTGTTTCAGCAGGTTTTGACATCGTATTAGTGGATGATTAAGGAGACAGAGTGTTTATCATTGCAGACGTAGGCAGCAATTACAGAAATTACCAGGATTGTGTAGAGAGCATCATCGAGGCTAAAAAATGTGGTGCAGATGCTGTCAAGTTTCAGATGTACTCACCTGATCACCTCTATGGCAATTACAAGCTTGCTCCTGCTAAAAAGGGTGGCATCACTCAGCTATGGATTAAGGACCTTGTGGAGACTTGTAGAGACTATGAGATAGAGTTTATGTGCTCTACCTTTGCTCCTGGCATGCTTAATGTCATAGATAAGTATGCAGATAGGCATAAAATCGCTAGTGCCGAGTTAAAGTATCCTGCACTGCTAGAGGAGGCTAGAGATGCTGGCAAGCCTGTGTATATATCTACAGCAGCTAGCACAGAGAGAGAGATTGAGGAGTGTTTGGACATCTTTGGTGGTGCCAGAGACTTGGTAACACTGCTCTACTGTGTTGGTGCCTATCCTGCTTTGGAGGAGTATTACGACCTTAAAAAGATAGGCTATCTAGCTAGCAAGTTTAGGGTAGCTGTGGGTTTATCAGATCATACCAAGTCAATCATTGACCCAACTGAGTATGGTGCAACGTGTTTAGAAAAGCACTTTAAGCTGAGAGACTTTGATACTCCTGATCAGGGTCATTCATTTGGTCCTGAGAATTTTAAGGCGATGGTTAAGACTATTAGATCAAACAAGTTTAAGTATGAGCCTCTACCATGTGAGAGAGATTTTGTTGAAAAGCACAATCGTAGGCTCATTGCAATCACTAATATCAGGCCTGGAGACAAATTTAGGTACAACCTTAATTATGGTGCCTTTAGGAGCTCTAGGGTTTGTAATGACTATATAAGTCCGTTTGATCAGGATAGAATAGAGGGTAAATTGTCTAAAGCTTTAGTTTTAGCTGGCAAACCGATAACTATGAGGTGTGTGTCATGAGAATATTAGTCGTATTACTGGGTCTATTTGCTTGTAGCTGCATTACATTATCTACATCGAGTGAAAAATTATCTACACACGATGCCGTAAAAACCAAGCCAGTAGGCACTTTGGAATGGAAAATGAATTGTCCTATCTACAAACCATCAAAGACTGAATGTAAATGCCAGTGTGATGTGAAATGACCGAGTATATCGAAAGACATCCCTACTGGGAGGATAAACTCCATTATCCTATGCACTATGAGTATGTGCCTAAGAATCAGATTAATGGTGCAGGTCCCAGGTGTTTTGGTTGGTGTGTGAGAGATAGGATAGGTAACATATGCATCACAGAGGCAGCAAATATCCATGATGCATATTACTATCAAGGCAAAATATCCCGTAGGTATGCAGACCAGACGTTTTTGAGAAATATGAAAGTCATCATTGACTACAAGGCAAGAGGCTATTGGCATAAGACGTATTGCAAGGCTATTGCTTATTCATATTACAAGGCTGTGAGATTGTTTGGTGGTGCTTTTTATAAGAGGAGTTAATTTAGGTTAACCATGTTCGATAAAATAGTGACCTACATTATTATACTTTGGGCAATAGTCATGCTTGCATGGGGGTTTAGACTGCTGCACAAGCATATAACTCAGAAACCCTACGATGATGGGTGTCTCTATTACCCGACACATTCGGTGTGTGATAAATGACCTTCAAACCCCATAGTCTAAAGCAAAATAAAGTGGTATTTGGAGAAAAGCCAATTACCATTGCTGCTACAGGCATACAGTGGGGTAAAACCGAGTCAGCAGTGGTGTGGCTAAGACGTATGATCACCAGGTATACTGACCCAAGGGATAACTTTCTAGTAACTGCTCCCACATATCCAATCATGGCTCAATCAACTATGCCTGCTTTCAATAACTGGTTTGAGGGATTAGGTACCCATGATAAAAAAGAGAACTGTTTTAAAATACACAATGGTGGCACTGTATGGTTTCGGACTGGCGTTCATCCTAACTCGGTGGTGGGCATCACAAGAGTACGGGCAATCGTTTGCGATGAGGCCGGATTGTATTCACTTCTGTTCTGGGAGACGATTCAAGGCCGAGCAAGCTTTTCAGAAAGCCCGATTAGAATTGTTACTAGCCCGTATTCTCTTAACTGGTTGCACAAAGACTACATACTCCCCTACAACAAAAAAGACCCCAATATCCTTGCCGAAGTAGACCTTATCCAGGCAACCTCCAAAGAAAATCCATATTTTCCCGATAGAGAGTACGAGAGAAAACGTAAGACTATGGATGCCCGTAGATTCAATATGCAATATGGTGGGCGTTTTGACCGAGCAGAGGGTTTAGTTTATAACTGCTGGGATGATGATGCCGGTATTGTGCATCCATTCGAATTACCACCGGGCACCAAGTTTGTGGCAGGGGTAGACTGGGGATATGTGCATCCATTTGCCTTAACGGTTCGGGCATATACCAAAGATGGCAGACACTATCAAGTCATGGAGTTTAAAAAAGCAGGCATGACTATCGATAGGATGGTAGACGTTGCTAAATCAGCCATGACCCAATTCCCTATACAATGTTTTTTTTGTGATCCAGCAAGGCCAGAATACATAGATACTTTTAATACTCATGGCATCACATCTATTGCTGCAGACAATGCCATTAGGACAGGGATAGATAAGCACTATGAGCTCATAAAGACAGGTAGGTATCAAATATTTCATGGGCACCATAAGCATACTGTGGATGAAATGGAGAAGTATCACTACCCTGAGTATTCCGAGTCAGGGGTTAATAAGGATGAGAAAGACCCTAATCCAGTAAAGCAGGATGATGACATCTTAGATGCAAACAGGTATGCCACCATGGGTGCATTGGCATTTGCAAATAATAAAAATTCTAGTAATAATGACCAATCAAAGAGTGAATTAGAGAAAATTAAAGAGTTAATGAGACCTAAGAATACAAATTTAGAGGTTTTCTATTGAGATACCCTTACAAGTGTCCTGGTTGTAATAAAGAGACGGACATTATAAAATCAGTTAAAGAGATTGATAACAAAGAGGCATGCTCTTACTGTGATACAATCATGACTAGGCTAGTCGTTGGTGGTGTAGGATTTACTGGAGAGAAGGTAGAGGATGCCGAGTTTAACCCAGGCCTTGGGTGTGTTACTAAAAACAAAAAACATAGAGCAGAGATAGCAAAGAGCATGGGTCTAGTAGAGGTAGGCAATGAGGACATGGGCAAAATTACCGATACTATGAATAAAGAGAGAGAGAAAAAACTGGCTAGCAGATATGACGGGCTAGAAAAATGGTGGCACAATGAGAAAAGGATTGAAATATGAGTGATATGCCTTTGGGAGAACACCAAGTACCAAATAGCAAAGCTGTTACCTCTGCAGATATACCACAAAAAGAGCAGTTACTTGTCAAACAGGTTAAAGAGCTCTTTGGTAGATTCAAAAACCACAATCAGCCATATAAAAAACGTTTTTTAGACTTTTATAAATTCTTTAGGGGTGATCAGTGGCATAAAATGCGACCTAAACACATGCACTCCGAGATAGTCAATATGGTATGGCAGGCAATACAAGCCTCATTCCCTATGCAAACGGATGTTAGACCACGTTTTGAGTTTATCCCTCAAGAGCCTGGGGATAGAGAGTTTGCAGACATCTTAGATCAGGTTGCTATCAGTGATTGGGAGAGAGAGGATTGGTTAAGAGAGCTCTCTGCAGTGATTTTGGATGGCTATATCTATGGTACTGGGTTTAGCTCCATGCATTATGACCCTGAGAAAAACTATGGTATCGGTGGTGCAGTCTATGAGAGTGAGGACCCATTCCATTGCTACCCTGATATTGATGCCCGTGACATAAATCACCCTGACTCTAAAGCATTTATCAAAGCCTATCCCTGCAATACAATGCTGTTAAAGCGAAAATATCCAGACAAAGCCAAATTTATAAAATCCGATGTTGTAGACTTTGAAAGACAAGAGAAAACAAACATAAATCAGCATTATATAAGGCCTACCAAAACAGATAGAAATATGCCTGCCGAGCAAGAGGCTGGCAAGTCTGAGGATTTGGCATCATCACAAAAATCCTTTGTTATCGAGGCATATTTAAAACCTCATGACTTAGAGGAATCTAAAGAGACAAGAGATGAGGAGGGTGGTGAGCCTAAAGAGATATATGTATTAAGAAAGAAATACCCTAACGGTAGGAAAATTGTGGTTGCTTGTGGTGTGGTGCTAGAGGATGGTCCATTGCCATATGAGGATGGTTTATTCCCGTTTTCTAAATACAACAATTACATACTGCCTAGAGAGTTTTATGGGGTCTCAGAAGTAGAGCAGTTGGAGTCTCCTCAAAGGGTATTCAACAAAATATTAAGCTTTACACTCGATATATTGACCCTCACAGGCAATCCACAATGGATAGTTTCGAAAAATGCAGGTATTGATACTGGCAATCTGACAAATAGGCCAGGTGGTATTTTAGAGCCTAATCCAGGAGCAGACGTTCGGAGGATTGACGGCTCTAATCTAAATCCTGCATTTATGCAAGTGCTAAATCAACTGCAAGGATGGTTTAATGATGTAGCAGGGCTATCAGAGGTACAGCAGGGTAATGTACCTGGTAGTGTCACTGCAGCTAGTGCCATAGAGCAATTAACCGATAACTCTAGGACTAGAATTAAGCAAAAAATGCGGAATATGGATGAATATCTGAGGGATGCTGGCAGGCAATACAGAAATAGAGTCATGCAATTCTATGCTGTGCCTAAGGTTTTTACTTACACAGGTGAGGATGGTGCCCAGCAATACTTTAAGATGTCCATAGAGCCTGTTAAAGATGATGATGGTAATGAATTTAAAAAAGCCAGAGTTTCAAGGTTCACATCGATTGGTGAGACTGCAGACCTAGACGATGATGTTAAAAACTCAAAGCCTGTTCTCCGTGAGGAGGATACTAAAGAGTATATCATCAAGGGTGATTTTGATTGTAGGGTCAATACTGGCTCTAGTCTGCCATTTACTATTGCAGACAAAGAGAGACGATCTTTAGCTTTATTTGACAGAGGTCTGATTGATGCCGAGCAGGTATTAGATGACTTGCAACACCCAAATAAAGAAAAGCTATTAGAACGAATCAAAGAGCAGCAGGCAATAGCTGCCCAACAAGAGCAACAACAAGGAGGTACTAATGCCTAATGGACAAGGTGGGCAACCATCTATAGGCGAACTGATTCAAAACGTGGGAGCAGGACTAGAGGCTGTTACTAAAGCTATCATGGGCTCTGGAGCTCCCGATGAGGTTAAGCAACAAATGCAGGCTGTCCTACAAGGATATGCAGGTATCGTTCAAACAATTTCAGGGGGTGGTGGCCAGCAAGGACAGCAGGCACCACAAGGGCAACCAGTACCACAAAATGCACCAAGAGGTGGCATGCCAGTACAGTAAAGGATTAATATCTTATGGATGAGATAACAGTTAATGAAAATCAAGTTAATGAAACGTTTGGTGAGCCAAATGCACCACAAGGTACACCTGTACCTGAGAATACGGGCACTCCTGCACCTGAGTCTACTCCTCAGCAATTTGAATACACTGCCAGAGGACAGACAATAAAAGAGGATTTAGACACAATCCTAAAGAGAGCCTCTATGGGCTATGACTATGCTCAGAACCTAGAGGGTTTTAAGAAAGAAAAGCAGCAGTGGCAGGAGACTATTCAAGAGAGAGAGGCCCGACTAGCACAATCTGAAAACCGTTGGAAACAATATGATGAGTATGCACGTACCAATCCCGATTGGGAGCAGCACGTGAGGACATCCTGGGAGCAAAGACAGCAGCTAGGTTTTGAGGCAGGGACGCAACAACAACCGAGCTCTACTGGATTGCCACCTGAGATAGCCGAGAAAATCAGCAAAATGGATTCTTTTATGGAGAATTACCAACGGGCTGAGGAGGATGCACAGTTAAACAAAGAGATTGAGGCTGTAAAATCACAATACCCCAATCTCGATTTTCACACTACTGACCCAAATACTGGCAAGTCTTTAGAGTTTAAGGTATTGGAACACGCAAAACAAAATGGCATTAGTAATTTCCGAGCGGCCTTTAGAGACTTTTACCATGATCATTTGGTTGTACAGGCAGAGGAGAGAGCAAAGGAAACTGTAGCATCAACAATACAGGCTCAGAATAAGGCTGGGTTTATCGGAGAGTCTCCGACACCACAAGCCATATATCAAAGGCCTAAGACGTTTCAGGACATGTCATGGGATGACGTGTTTTCTGAGGCAAGTAAGGAGTTAGGTAACAACTAAACACTTAAGTTTTAAACAAGGAGGTTTAAAATGGCCTTAAGTATCAATGAACTATCCAGTATCACACACAAGTGGATACAACCAAAATTGCACGATAACATTTTCGATAGCAATCCATACACTCAAAGAATGATTAGATCGTCTAGCTACCAGTCAAGAGACGGTGGTTTGACAATCGATGTACCTCTAAACTATGCAAGCGTTTCTAGCTCAGGGTGGTTTTCCGGTACAGAGACTTTGAATACTACAGACAATGAAGTTTTGACCGGTGCATCATATGACTGGAAAAACCTTTATGCAAACGTGACGATTAGTGAAGAAGAAGAACTGAAAAACTCTGGCTCGTCCGGTGTTTTGAATCTCCTCAAGTCTAAAGTCATGGTAGCTGAAAAGACTCTTAAAGATCTTTTAGGTACTGGTTTGTATTCAGACGGCACAGATGCCAAATCAATCGTAGGTTTGAGAGACATCGTTGATGTTGATCAAACAGTTGGTGGCATTAGCCAGAGTACTTACTCATGGTGGCAAGCACAGCAAGATACAACAACGACCACTCTCACAATGAGTGCTCTTAATAAGATTTACACAGATTGTACAGTAGACAATGACAGCCCAACTGTATGTCTAACAACACGTACACTGTTTAATTCTTACTACTCATTGCTCCAACCACAGCAAAGGTTCCAAAACAGTGAATCTGCTAAGGGTGGATTTAACAGTTTGCTTTTTAATGGCATCCCAGTTTTGGCAGATAGTCATTGCCCAGCAAATCACCTTTTCTTAGTGCATGAGCCATCTGCGATTCTTTGGTATCACCCAAAGAGAAATATCGTAATGGAGGATTGGATGAAACCGACCAACCAGCAAGTGAAAATTTCACGTGTGCTTTTTATGGGAGCCTTCGGTTCAACTAATAACAGACTGCACGGGTCATTCACTGGATTAACATCTTAATAGGGAGATAAAAAAATGACTAACTACGGTTCGGAACCTATTGTCTTTAGAGACGAGAGTTTTGTTACTGCTACACTAGACGGCAAGTCACCTCAACTAGGGCAGACCATGCAAAAAGGTGGTCGAGAGTATGTCTATGCATACAATGCAGGTAACAATGATGTTTCTCCAGGAATGGGGATGGTAATGACATCTGACGCTACCAACTACTCACTTTCGAGTACATCGGTAACATCTGCAGATATCTGTGTTGGTGTTGTACGTAATGCTACCCTTACAACTGGCACATATGGCTGGCTAGTAAGACGTGGTGTAACTAACATCGAAATGGGTGCAACGTCAGGTACGGTTGCTGCTCATGGTCCAGTTGAAATTGCTGCAGACGGCCTTTTTGTGCCAGTTTCAAATACAACTGGTAACTTAGTGCCAGCAGTAGGCAAAGCATTGACAGCTATTGTTTCAAGCGCATCTGGAGAGGCATACATCTCTTGTTATTAATTTTTTTTATGAGGTTTTAAATTTATGAGCAAAGTTAGGACAGCAGAAATATTACTAGAGTACTCAATGTACATTCCGGGACCTCCCATGACTCAGGATGAGATGTGGGGTAGAGCCACGGGTGCAGATGAGCCCACCATTAAAATGTGGCGGGATATTTGGTTAAGAAACATTGCTCAGAATAAAAAAGCCTATGGGTCTTTCGCTAGCAAGGGTTTAGGCAGACTATGGAATAAACACCTACATATGCCTTGTATCCTTGCCGGTGCAGGACCTAGCCTTAAGAAAAATGTACACCTCCTCAAGGACAGACCTGGGGGTATGCTCTTGATATCGTGTCTGCACAATTTCCATCTCATGGAGGATATGGATTGTGGTGTAGACTACTATGTATCATTAGATGCCGGACCGGTGACTATTGAGGAGGTAACAGAGGGATGCACCAAAGATGATTCATGGTATTGGGATAGGACTAAAGATAAAAAACTCATCTGTTACATTGGGAGTGACCCAGAGTTACTTCAAAAATGGAAAGGTGAGATTTACTTTTTTAACTCTCCCATACCAGACGAGGAAATTAGAAATAAGGTCCTCGAAATAGAAAAATTCAGCACTCATGTATCCAGTGGTGGGCATGTTTTAGGTGCTGCTTTGCATATTGCTAAGGGTCAATTAGGTTGCGGTCCAATCATATGGGTAGGAGCAGACTTTGCTTTCTCAAATGTAGAGAAAAGACGTTTTCACTCATGGGATAGCAAGTACGATAAGGATTTAGGTCAATGTGTTGTCGGTGTCGATATTTTCGGCAATAGGGCAGTGACATGGCCGTCTTATCAAAACTTTAAGATATGGACAGACTTAATTGTTACAAGGTGCCCAGGAGTCTACATAAACTCTACGGAGGGTGGTATACTGGGTGCTTATCCACAAGGCAATATACAGCATATTATTCAGCAGGATTTAGAGGATACTTTTAAGATGTTTGACAATAGTTTTCACTTAGAAGAGCAATGTAAAAATCCTGAGTCAGATCAACTAAAAATACTTTTTTAGAGGTTTAAAATGGCATATACAGTATCGATTGATAAAAGAAGTGTACATGGTGATGAGAGAGTTTTGCATCTTTCAGTCACTCCAGATGCTGCCACGGGTAATGTAAATACAGGTTTACAAAATATCTATGGTGTAGCATGGGCAGCGGCTAGTGCAGCTAGTTCCTCTCAGCATATTAGAAAAAATGTACTCACAGCAGGCACAGCAGCAGCAGGGTGGATTGGTATCTCCGGTGTAGCTAGTGGTGATGAGTATGCAATTACAGTATGGGGTAAATAATCATGACAGTAGGCACAGTAAGACATTTCTCTATGGCAATGGCTACAGGTGCTACTAAAACCTCATCATTAGATCTTGGTGGGTCCTACGGTAAGGTAATGCTAGGCATCCCTACCATGACATCGGGCACAAACATAAAAGTTTTATGTGGTGGCTCTGAAAATGGGACCTATCGAGATTTATTTTATAAGCCTGAGGGTGTTAGTGCCGTTGTAGTTGCTATGAATCTAAATAGCTCAATCACACAGTGTTTTGTACCAATTGAGTTTGGTGGTCAATTTATGAAAGTAGAATTTTCTACAAAGATGTCTGATAGCTCAATAGCTTTTGATGTTATTTGTGGAGCAAATTAATGAGGTTTTTATGCAACCAGGTATGACTAGAATTACTAATCTTAATGACTATCCCTATGAGGAAAACTTCAAAGGGAATAAAATTTATATAGCTCCTAAAGATTCTATAGAAATGGAGTCAGGAGAGGCTCTACTTTTTAAGGGCACTATGGGTACACCACCAAGGTTAAAAAATGGTGTACCGGATCCAAGGTTTTTCAAATGGCTAAAGTTTGAGAGCTCTGCAGATGTTAAAAAAGCAAATATGAATAAATTCAAATGCCAGGCCTGTGGTAAGGTTTGTAAATCCCAAAAAGGTTTAAATGAGCACTTAAAAACTCATGAGGATTTAGAAAAGGGCACCATGGCAGACGGCTCTACAGGAGATGAGGATGTCAATCAATCTTAAGGGTGAGTGGTGTATTCGGCTCTATGGAGCTCCAGGTGAGCTAAAAGAGGAGAGAAAAGGCACCAATGTCATTACAGATGTAGGCAAGTCGTTTGTAGCTGAGTTTTTGGATAGTGCTGCCACAGCAGCAGCAACATTCACGATGAGATACTGTGCGATTGGCACAGATGGTACTGCAGAAAATGCAAATAACACTGCTTTAGGTACAGAGCTAGCTAGGCAAACCGGTGTTGTAACAAATGCAGCCAATGCCATTTATCGTGTAGAGGCGACATTTGCTAGTGGTTTAGGTACCGGTGCCATAGTCGAGTATGGAGTTTTCTCTAGCTCTACTGGAGGGACACTTTTTAACAGAGACGTAGAGGCAACAATCAATAAGGGTGCCAATGATACGTTAATAGTCTCCACCGACATTACAGTAGGGTAATATGGCAGACTTTACTAAGACAATATCAGCATCCTTTAACCTCTTAGGGGGTGGTGAGCCATCTTTATGGGGTGAGATGGTCTGGGGTGTTGATGATTGGGGTGAGGGGTCGAAAACTGTAGCCCTTGATGTAAGTAAAGGAATAACGGGGTCAGTCACTTTAGCTGATTCTTTGAATTTTTTCTTTATAATTGGCATTACAAACTCAGTCAATCTGAGCTCAGATGCTACTGTGCTACAATTAAAAAGTGGGGACTATAACTATGTATTCCCCGGTGGTGGTACAGATGCAAACAATGCCATAGACACCGAATTTTCGACCCCCACCCTTAGCGATGCAAGTTTTACTGCAGCAAGTTTTGCTACAACTACTTGGAGTTAGACGATGACACCAACTGAAATAGAAACACATGCAAGGCAATTATATAATGCTGTGGGAGATGACTTTTTTCCTCAGGCTATGATTTTCAATCTCATCTATCAGGCTCAATTAGAGCTAGGTGTTGAGGTAGATTTAATTGAGGAGACTTTCACTACCGATAGTGTGGCAGATCAACGTGAGTATACTTACCCAGACAATACAATCTCAATTAAAAGAATAGAATATGATGGTGATCCTCTTGTTAAGGTGGAGCTCAGAAATGACCCTAAAACATCTACCACAGAGACCACGGGTACTCCTGATAGCTATGCTATTTGGAATGATGTAGTGATTTTATTCCCTACTCCAGACACAGCCAGTAAAACGATTAAGATGTTTACTCATCAAAGAGCCTCTAAGGTAACAGCTACCTCAGTATTAAATGTACCTGAGCAATATCATCTAGCTATTGTTGATTTTATCCTGGCAGCATTTTTTGCCAAAGATAAGGATAGGCAAATGAGCACTTTTCACCTTAATCGGTGGGCTCTCACTGTAGAGAAAGCTTTAAAAGAGACTGCTCATAGAAAACGAACCGATAGGCAGGCTCATGTCAGAGAATATGATGCTGACTATCCACCTGCTGTGGGGTGCTATGTATGACAAGCGTTTTCAATGTAGTTTATCCACAATCAGGCAGGATAGGCTTTGATGGTGGGCTAAATAATAAATTCGATAGAGCTCTACTATTAGAAAATGAGTCTCCTGATTGTCAGAATGTTATTTTTGGCAATGGTAGTGTAGAGACCCGTGGCGGTACTGATATTCTAAACACTGCTACAATAGGCTCATTTGCATTTGATGGCTTTTATATAAGACACACATCCGATGGTGCCGAGTCTATGACAGCCTGGGCAGACGGTACAATGCATGTACTCTCAGGCACATCATTGCTATCTATTCCCTCTGCAGTATCGGTCTATACAGCAGGATTAAGGGTGGCCTCTGCTGAATATGAGGACTATCGATTTTACTGCAATGGAGACGGCACCCCATATAAATACAATTCTCATTTTACTAGGCATGGTATCCCAGCACCTACTACTACAATGACAGCAGGTACAGCACCCAGCGGTAACAATCTCACCGGTGTTTATTCTTATAAAGTTACCTACGTCAATTCAAACCTAGTAGAGGGTGATGTCAATCCTGTAAGTAATACATTTACAGCAGCCACAGAGGATATAAGGGTAACATCCATTCCAATAGCTCCTATTTCATTTGGTGTTAATTCTAGGAGACTCTATAGGACAGAAAACAGTGGTACTGTTTATAAACTAGTGACCACAATAGAGGACAACACCACTACTACCTATGATGATGCTATTGCAGATGCCTCATTAGGTGCTGCAGCTCCCACAGATCAGGGTGAGCCACCAAATTATTCAGCAATCGTGTTTCATCAATCGAGGCTCTTTGTCATAGACCCAGCTACCAATTTTGTTAAATATTCCGAAATTGGCAATCCATACGTTTTTAAATCCACAAGCTTTAGGCGCATTGGGGATAAAACTGGGGATATTCCAGTAGGGCTAGAGATATTCGATAACTCCATAGTTGTAGGCTGCAGAAAATCCATTTGGATCATTTACATGCCATCTACAGATGCATCTACATGGCAGGATATAAGAGTAAAGACATCTCTGGGCACAAGGTCTCCATTTGGGATGTTTAGATACCAAAATAGGGTGATGTTTCCAGCCACAAGCGATGAGAATTTTGTGGGATTTGCAGCTATAGCAGGGCAAACCACAGAGGCTACAGCAACACTTTTAACCATCCAGGCAGCAGGTAGTGAGTTTAAGAGTGATAAGATAGAGCCTGACATGTTTAAAGTGCAGGAGGCTTATGTAGGTAATATCTCATCTTTGGTATTTAAGAGAAAAGCATATATCACTCTGACATACGACACAGGCAATACCATAAACAATAGAATTTATTTATTTGACTTTTCTATTGAAAACATTGCCAAAGCCCAAAAATTCACATGGGTGCCTTGGACTGGGTTAAATGCAGCCCAACTGCAAATATACGATGATAAGGTCTACTATGCCTCTAGCAATGATGATGGTTATATATTCGAGGCAAACACAGATACATACAATGATAACGGGGCAGCTATAGACTCCTATTACTGGACTAAAGAATTTTCAGGTAATAAAGGCCATGAGATCATCACCAAAGATTGGAGATTTGCCAATATTCTCTATGAGCAACCTGCAGCATACTACATGGATATGAATCTAAGATTAGACTCAGATAGTGGTGAGGGTAATGTTAGGCAGATTGATTTAAACCCAGGCGGTTCTCTATGGGGTACCATGATGTGGGGTAGAGATGTGTGGGGTGGTGGTGCCGATGAGATTGATACCAAAGTATTTCTAGGTCAATTAACAGGCAAGCGTTTGCAATTCAGGTTCGGCAATCAAAATAAAGTAGATCAAAAATTCAAAATATTGGCTCTTAACTTAACTTATAATTTGAAAGGGCAGAGATAATGGGTTTAAGAATATCGGGAGCAACTGCAGATAAATTCAATATCCTGCAAAGGAGAGCCGAGCAACAAGCAAAGGCTCAGACTCAAGAGCAAAAAGATGCTTTAAAAAGACGTTTTGCTGCACTAGGAGCACAAGCCTCAGGTGAGGCTATTAAAGCAGAGCAGCAAGCAGGTGAGGCAGGAGCTAGGAGATTGCAGACAGCCCGTGAGGGTATTGAGTTTGCTAAATTAGGTGAGCAGGAGAGACTTGATGCTGAGAGTAGGGCTAGAGAGTTTGCTACCAGTGAGAGACTTGGCTCTCAAGAGTTTGGTGCAGGCCAGAGTGCTCTAGCTAGAAAATTTGCTGAAACACAGGCAGGTTTAGGTAGAGAGTTTCAAAGAGGAGAGAGATTAGGAGCTCAGGAGTTTGGTGCAGGGCAAGCAGAACTGCAAAGAGGCTTTTTAACTGGTGAGAGATTAGGTGCCGAAGAGTTTCAAGCAGGCCAATCAGCAGCAGCATTAAAACAACAAAGAGTTTTAGCAGCAGCAGCGGCTAGAGATGCCGGTAATTTACAACAAAAACAGCTAGACTTTGCTGCTAAGGAATCAGGTCTGCAAAGGTCTTTCGAGCAGGCAATGTTTGATCAAGAGTTTGCCGAGCAAGTAAGAGTAACAGACCACAATATAAGAATGGGCATACAAGCAGCAGGACAAGGGTCACCTGGTTTATTTGATCAGTTGGGTTTTGGTAATATAGGCCTTAGCACTGACTTTAGTACCGGTGAGGGGATGATGACAGCTCTTAACCCACTAGCCGGGATGACAACTATTACTCCAATCAGAAAAACATTTGGGATATAGGGGACTAAAATGGCAGTAGAGGTACAGCAACCACAAAGACAGCAAAAAGACCCTCTAGGCACATTATTAGGTGTAGCTCAGGTAGCAGGTCCGATTGTTTCATTGGTGCCCGGTGGCCAGGTGATAGGTCCTGCTATGACTGCAGGCTCTACAGCATTACAAGCGATAAGACAGCCTCAGGAGCAACCTATGGAGCAACCTACCTCTGGGCAAGGTTCTATTAGTAGACGGCTAGAGGCATCTCCTAGTAGGCAGCAATCTTTGATGGCATTAAGAGAGGCTCAAGAGGCTGTTAATCAACTGCCAGAGGAGCAAAGAGCTATGTTTCAAAGGCCAATCGGTTTAGCATTACAGCAAGTTTAGGAGAAAAATATGCCTAGTCCAGTATCGGTTGTAACACCACAAAGGCGACGTGAGAAAGATCCTTTGATGACAATAGCCAAAGGGTTAAGTATAGCCCAGAGTGTATTTGGTATTAAGTCTGCTATGGAGCAGGCAGATCTAAAAAAGCTACAAGCAGAGCAATTGCAATCCCAACAAGAGCAATTGGCCAGAGTTAAAAAAGGCGATGTATTTCAATCAGAAATACAAGATAAGTTTGTAGACATAGGCCAATCAGATACTCTAGGAGCATTTAAAATAAAGTCTCCTAGAAAATTTAAGGTAACAGATGAGAGGACTGGAGAGGTTAGAGAGAGCCAGTTTATCACTAAAAAAGAGGCAGATAAGTTTGATGAGAGGCAAGCAAAACTTGTTGGTGAGATTGAGAAAATAAAAACTACTGGACCTATAGCAAAGACTGTAGATGCTTTGAGTGGTGCCAATCAGTTAGAGATACTCTTAAACTTAAAAACTCCAAAGGCAGATGAGATTGCCAAACGGTTTATTCTTAGGCTTGCAGGTGATGCAAGGCCTTCGGATAGGGATATACTAGCGTTTGGCTCTGACCCTGCAATACTAGAGCAGGCAAGGGCATTTGCTGGACAAAAATTAGAGAATAAGGTTTTCACTCCTGGGGTTAGGGCAGCATTATTAGAGGCTACCAATGTTATAAAGGGAGCTAGAGAATTAGAACTAACAGCCAAACAAAAAAGTGCTGTTAAGAGTTTAAGCAACCTTTTTAGAAATATTGACCCTGAGTTTGTAGAGGATAAACTGAATGTTGTAGATTTAATACCTAGCAGACAAGAGGTATTTGAAAGAGCTAAACAAGCTATGCAGCAACCTACAATATCAGGCATAGGATTGCCAGGAGAGGGTACAGCAAAGGCAGATATAACAGACGCAGATGCTGTAGATATTCTTTTAAGAGAGACACAAAAACCTAGAGGCAACATATTACCGCAAGGGCAAGGCACAGTATTACTACCTGGGAGATAAATAATGCCATCTATCGAAGTAGACAAAAAAGCGCTTAATTATGCTGCTGACAATATAGATAGCCCAGACCAGGCAAAGAGACAAAAAGCCGGTGCTGCTTTACAGGTTTTAGGCCTAACAGATGTACATGCAAAGGCATGGCGTGAGGCTAAAAAGATAAAAGCCCAAAATCCAGACGATCCAAGGGCATCTAAAGTAAGGAATGTTATTTTTGGTGCTATGGCAAAGGCCAGGCCATCTGAGGACCCAGGCTTTTTTGGTGGCGTTAGTATTCCGAGGCTTGTAGCCAAAAACTTATTAGATCAAAACCCACAAGTCCAAGAGGCATATTTCAAACGTCTAGGCAATGAGACTAGGTTTGTAAATGGCAACCTTGAAATAAGAAAACCAGACAGCACTCAATTCGAGCCTGTAGACCCAGAGGGTATAGATGCATTTGATGCATTTGATATTGTCGGGGATGTCTTAGAGGGTGCAGCAGCAGGTGTTGGTGGTTTAGTCGGTGCTACAGTAGGAGCTCCTTTAGGTGTAGCAGCAGGTACAGCAGGCGGTCCTGCAGGTATGGTAATAGGTGGTGGTGCTGGTTTATTAACAGGTGGTTTATTAGGAGCAGGTGCAACCACAGCCTTATTTGAAAAGGGTAGGCAAAGGGTATCTCAGGCAGTAGGGGCTAGAGAGGAGTTAGATCCAAGTGCAATAGCACAAGCAGGATTGTTAGGTGCAGGTGGTGAGCTTTTAGGGGGTGGTGCAGGTGTATTACTTAGGGGATTAGGCAAAGGAGTAGGGAAAATAGTTTCTAAATTCTCTGCAGGTCTAAAAAAATCAGCTCCTGAAATTGAGGCAGCAGCTAAAGAATTGGGTGCTACAGCCACACCGGGTCAATTGTCTGAGTCTAGGATATTGCAGGAGTTAGAGTCTGCACAAGCCCAGTCAGGTGGTATGATAGGCGGTATTGGTGTTAGAAAACAGGTAGAGAAAAATAGGCAAGCTGTCCAGGATGTAGCAGATGGTATCGTATCTGAGGCATCTGAAAGATCATCATTCGAAGTAGGTGATCAGGCAGGCAAGCAAATATCTGAGTCTTTAGCCAGTAAATTAGAGCCTGCAGAGGCACTATATACAAAGTATGAAACACTATTTAGGCGTAAAGCATACAAACCAAATATTGACCCAATCAAAAACAAAATTGATGAGATAAAAAATCAATTGAAATTTGATAAGGCTGGCCTTGCAAAACTCAATACATTTGAGGAGCAATTAGATGGTATTGCAAACCTTGATGACTTGAAAAAATTCAGGACAGCTATAGGCAATGAGCTAGCTAGAGACCCACTAAATAAAACTAACAGGCAGATACTAGGTCAGCTTTACGAACCAATCACTAAAGCTAGAAGTGAGACTTTGATAGAATTAGCTAGAAGGTCTACAGAGGCTAGAGAGCTAGCTAAAAAAGCAGCTAAACAGCCTGCGTTTTCAAAACAAACAACTACAGATGAGGGTTTTCCAAGGTTTTTGTTTCATCAAACCACAAAGGATATTGGAAAAAAGATAAAGACAGAGGGTGTATCTCCTGAGTCTGTTACTGGTTTTAGTAAGTTTTCAGATGAAGGTTATTCACCTAAAGCTTTTTTCTCAGATGAGCCTAACGATGTCGGCGGCTTCACAATAATGGCAGTGGCAAATAAACTTGGCAAAGCCACTGATGAGGTAACAGAGGCAGACATTAAAAAACATGGTTTTCTATCTGTTACAGATGTTGAGGATGATACGTTCAGCCAATTTTATAAAAAAGTGGATGAGGATACATTTCTTACTCATGAGGGCTATGAAATTAGTTTTCAAGAGTTAGCAGATGAGCTAGATGCAACAATACCAGAATTAGCAAATATCGAGCCAGGAGACGTAGTAGGCTCTTTAGGTGCTAGCGGTAAACATTTTTTAGAAGGCCAGAAACTAGTCGATTATATAAAAGCAAACTCTGATAATGCCCTTGTTGAAGATATTTTTGGACCTCTCTCAAAAAGAAAACCAAAAGTCCCAAGGGCTCCTAGAGGATCGGGTCCGGGGTTTTTCAAAAAAGCAAAAAAAGAAATAGAACTAGCCGACAAAATTTACAAAGAGTCTATTGATGAGGTAGCCACAATATTAAAGAGGCCAGGGCAAAAAACAGCTATTAAAGGAGCTCCTAAAACAGCATTAAAAGACTTTTTAGAAAAAACTCCAGAGATAGCTAGAATAAACAAAGTCTTAAATACAAATGACCCAAGGAAAATAGCTGCTGTTAAAAAAGCATTCCCTGAGGCATTTGAAACATTAAGGCAAGGCAAAATAGCAGAGCTAGCAAAGGGAGCTACAATCGGAGCAAACGTCAATCCATTAAAGCTAGCTAAAAAGATTGAGGCTATGCCTAGAGAATCAGCAAACCTTATATTTGGACCTAATGCAGTTAAAAAGGCTGCAGCATTAAAGTTATTCTTACAAGAGATACCAAAACCAGTAGGACCATCAGGCACTCCCAGAGGTATGGAGGTTTTTAGGTTAAGGTATATCATAGACAATCTTAACTCTCTTAGGAGGGATTTTAGCCTTAATATAAGGGCTAAAGCAGCAAGGGGTGATAACATACTCACAAAACTAGGCACATGGTTTAAAGAGTCAGCAACACCCACAGCAGCAACGGTAATAACAGGCACGCAAACATTATTCGATAGGCCTGTAGATCAATCACCAAATAGTGGTTTAGTCCCACGTGTACAACCACAAACACCAATTTTAGGGAGATAAGAAATGGCAGGTCCCTCAGTTACCTATACATTTACTAATTCAACTACTGCAGATGCCGGAGAAATTAATACTAATTTTTCCGATTTACTAAATGCAATGTCAGACGGCACAGTAGACTTGTCTATTAGTGCTTTGACTTGTGCAGGTACAGTCTCCTTAAATGGGGATATTAACCTTGGTAATGGCTCTACAGATGACTTAACTATTAATGCATCTTTAGCCAGTTCTATTCTTATTAAGACCACAGAGTCTTACGACATAGGCTCAGCTACATTAGGTTTAGCAGGCATCTATTTAGGTGGTAATAGTGAGACTGTTAGACTCATTGCTAGTGCGTCTGCTACAGCAACCTATACTATTACTTTGCCTGTGGATGCAGGAGTTAAAGGCCAGGTAGCACAAAATTCTGGTAGTGGTGCTTTAATTTGGGTCCCAGGTCAGACAGATATAAAGGCCACTGGTGATGCTGCATATACAATACTAGATAATGATGGCTATAGGACTATTGTCACTGATACAACTATGACCGCAGCCAGGACAGTGACCCTCCCTACTGCAGCCGACAACACCGATAGAATTATAACTATTAAAAAGACTGATAGTGGTGCCTTTACTCTTACTGTGGATGGTGAGGGAGCTGAGACTATTGATGGTGCTGCAACAATGTTGCTCTCATCTCAATATGACTCTATTACCGTTCAATCTAATGGTACTAATTGGCATATGATTGATAATTCAATAAAAAATAGATGGCAAACAATTAGCGGCAACTCTGACGAGGATGTGTCAGGCTACGATGATGTTGCTGTTTTCACGGGCTTAATATCGGGTCAAAGATATAAATACACTGGTACAATTGTAGTCCAGGCACAAACAGGCTCAGATTGGTCAGCAACAGTGACAATTTATAATGGGTCAACGGCAAAAACAGGTAATGTTAGAACGGGAGGAGGTAGCACTGGTAAGGACCCAGTGACTCTATCAGTGATATTTGATGCTGATGATGCTACTACCAATATCTTTTTGAGAGTAACTGAGACTTTGAATATCCACACATTTGAATTTGAGGGATTATTAGAGGAGCTCCACAATTATGCTCCCGAGTCTACTGTATTCTAATATAGAATTTATGATTGAAAGAGTTTATGATGATCGAAATTTATGCATTAATTATTTTATTTATGATGAGTATGTTTATGAATGTTTTATTATTTCTCCTTTACAGAAAAGCCTCATCCAAGGGCAAACCAGAAAACACAATAGAGTTACAAGACTTTATATCCGACCTCCTCAATAGAGGGGGCGGTGTTTTGCATGTAACACGTATGGATCCAGAGAATATTTTCTACCACAATATCAAGGGACGTTAAAATGGATGTATTAATGATTGGTGGTACTGGCACTTTAGGCCATGCCGTTGCTCCTCTATTGTCTCATTGCAATGTAACAGTATTGTCAAGGGATGAGTTTAAGCAAAAAAAGATGATGCAGGAGTATCCTCAATTTGGCTATGTGATTGGAGATGTGAGGGATGTTAGTACATTCCCTGCTAAAAAGTTTCACATAGTATTTCACTTTGCTGCCTTAAAGCACATTGATGTCTGTGAGGACAATGTAACTGAGTGCATTAAGACTAATGTTTTAGGCACTGAGAATGTAAGAAACTTCTGTCATACGATGGGAGTTAAGTATGCAGTTTTATCGTCTACCGATAAGGCAGTATTGCCTATCAACACCTATGGCTTTTCAAAGGCTTTGGCTGAGAAGGTTTTCTTTGAGGCAAATACTGGAGAGACACCAACAAGGTTTTCTGTGTTTCGGTGGGGTAATGTGATTGGATCACGAGGCTCTGTGGTGCCTATATTTAAAGAGTCACTTCTTAAAGATAAACTAGTTAAAATCACACACCCAGCAATGACTAGATTTTGGATAACATCAAATGATGCGGCTAAATACATAGTCCATAATTACAAACAGGCAAGTAAGGTAGACGCTATGATACCAAATATGAAAGCCTCACTTGTCTCAGATGTAGCTTTAACAATAGCTGACATATTAGGTATTGAGGACTATGAGACAGACACTATAGGCATTAGACCAGGTGAGAAAATACATGAGTGTCTTAGATCTACTCATAATTTCTGTCTTAGGAGTGACAACTGTCCAATTTATTCTATTAAAGAACTAACTGAGCTGGTGAGGCCATACATATGAAAAAAGTATTAGTTGTTGGATATAAAGGGAATATGGGTAGCAGGTATACTGCTATTTTAGATTTTTTGGGTATTGAATGGTCTGGGTTAGAGCCTTTTGAGAGAAAAGGCAATGAGCAGGACATAGAGGGTATTATATTAGCCACACCAACTATTACCCATCCAGATATTTTGCGGTCGTTTGAAAATGATTATGATTTGCCAATCCTTTGTGAAAAACCTATTAGCCGATGCGGCATTTTTGGAAAACCTTCAACACTTGGTTTAGCTGATTTTCTTTCTAAGACTAATTTGAATATACGCATGGTCAACCAATATAAGTATATGCCAAGAGCCGATGAGGCAGGTGCTGAGGGTAAGACTTATTATAATTATTTTAAAACGGGACGTGATGGTTTAGCATGGGATTGTATCAATATCATAGGCATGGCTAAAGGTGATGTAGAACTAAAAAACGATAGTCCTATCTGGGATTGTTGGATTAACGGAAAGTCTCTTAACATCCGTGGTATGGACCATGCCTATATTGATATGATTGATGACTGGGTTAAAAACCCAACTAATAATCATGACTATATTTTAGAGTCACATGAAAAGGTGATCAAATGGATTCAACAATACAAGTAGTAATAGCCATACAAGCAAGGTTAAATAACAGCAGATTGCCTGGAAAAATATTAGAGTACATTGGTACCAAAAGAATGTTAGACCATGTTATAGACGCATGTAAATCATCCAGGATACACATTAATAAACAGACTTGGAGGCACTCTATTAATGTAGATATGTGTCTTTTAGCTCCAGAGAGTGAGTGTAAAGAGTTTTCAGGCATGACTAGTGTGCCTACTTTTTATGGTCCAGAGAATGATGTTTTAACCAGGTATGACAGAGCATTGGAGTTAATGCCAAAGTATATAGTTAGAGTTACCTCAGACTGTCCATTATTACCAAGTGAATTAATCACAAAGCATATCATGCTTGCCGTTAAGCATAGATTAGACTACGTGTCAAATGTAGATCCGCGTTTTAGAACTAGTCCAGACGGATATGATGTAGAGGTCATGTCTAAAGACTTATTTGACTACGTATTGCAAAACGCAATCACTCCAGATGATAGGGAGCACGTCACTAGTTTTATCAGGCACTCGGCACCTAGTTGGGCAAGGATAGCTCACGTTATGCACAACGTAGATGAGAGCGGATTAAAATATAGTGTTGACACGGCGGAGGATTTAGAGTTTGTACGCAAAATTCATGAGGAAAAGCAGAAAAAACTAGCGCTATTAAAACGTACAAAGGACGGTATTTATAAATATTAATGAGGAAATTTATGACAGTTTTTAATCGTAGTGAAAACGCAATTGCTCAGGGAGCACTCACCAATTCAAAAAATCCACACAGTCATGTTTTCGGAGTATACCCTACCCATATAAAGGGAGGGCAAGGATGTCATTTATGGGATATGAATGACACCAAGTTTGTAGACTATATTTGCGGATTAGGTACAAACTTATTAGGGTATGGAAATCTCCATATTACTCAAGAGATTTTAAAGCATGTCTATAGCGGTTTTTCACATTCTTTGCCTACTTACCATGAGGTAGATACTGCAGAAATCATTAAAGAGTTTTTCCCTTTTATAGAGAGAATCAAATTTCTTAAAACCTCCTCAGAGGCTTGCACTGCAGCTATTACTATTGCTCGGGCTTTTACTGGTAGGAAATATATTTTATCGGATGGGTATCATGGTTGGCATCCTGAGTTTACAAGTCTCACACCACCGGCCAAAGGGTGTATGCCACATTCCTACATTGAGAAAACAGATGCTATATGTAGCAACACTGCAGCAGTCATAATTGAGCCAGTGATTGTGGATAACTCCAGGGATAGAATTGAATACCTCAAGGAATTAAGAAAAAAATGCGACGATACAGGCACTCTCCTCATATTCGATGAGACGATAACAGGGATGAGATATAGAAAATGGTGTGTAGCAAATGATATCAATGTCTATCCCGATCTAATCATCCTTGGTAAAGCTTTAGCAAATGGGCTCCCTTTAGCTCTGGTTGCCGGCAAAAAGGAAATCATGGACTCTGAGTACTTTGTTAGTTCAACGTACGCAGGGGAGATTTTAAGCCTCTCAGGATGCAAAGCCATGTTTAGGACTATGCATAAAAAACTTGACTATGATATGGGTGAGCTATGGAAAAATGGCCAGGAGTTTATCGATAGGTTTAATGCTTTATATCCAGAGAAAATAAGAATTGACGGCTACCCAACAAGGGGTGTTTTTACTGGTGAGCCTGAGACTTTAGCCAAATTTTTTCAAGAGGCCTGCAGTGCTCATATTCTGTTTTGCAAGTCATGGTTTTATAACTTTGATCTAGTTCAATATAACGATGAGACAATTTTAATTTGCAAAGAAATATTAAAAAACATGAAAAAAGGAAAAGTTAAGTTAATAGGAGATATGCCTAAATCACCTTTTAGTTTAAAATCAAGGGGGCTTTGAAGCATGTAGCCCATGGAAAGGAATGAGTTAACCATAGCCTTCTGTGAGAATGTCATGCAATCAAGGACTCCCTGGCATGTGAGCCTAAGGGATAAGGGTGTACTGTAGTCACATTAAAAGCAGTAGTAGTGTTGGCAAACTACCAAAGCCTCAAAATAAGGAGACATTAAAATGAGTGAGAGTAAAGCTAAAGAAATGCGATCAGAGGAGTTGAGCTTACCAAAGTATTTAGAGGAGCTAGATAAAATCCAGAAAAATACTATTGAGGGATTTAACATCTATCATACAAATGTTAAGAGTTTGGTTGATCAATTAATACAAACAATAGAAAACAAGAGCAGGATAATAAAGCCATGATAGACTATGGTCATAAAGTAAAACTGGATAGAATTAGAAAAAATGACTTGCCGGTTCTAAGGCAAGCAAGGAATGATAGTAGAATTAGAGACTGGTGTAGGCAGCATGATTTAATCTCTGACTTAGATCAGGATGCATGGTATGAGAAACAAAACTCAGATCCTACTATTAGTATGTATAGCGTTAGTAATTTGGATAGCTCTCTTTTGGGTGTCTGTGGGCTCACCTCTATAGATCATATTATTCGCAGAGCAGAATTTTCTCTTTATATATTTCCACAACATCATAAAAAAGGCCTTGGTGAAAAGGTATTAAAGACTCTATTCACTCATGGTTTTAATGAGTTAAATTTAAAACAAATTTATGGAGAGACATTCGTTGGCAATCCTGCACTTGGTTTATTCGAGAAATTAGGAATGAAAATAGATGGTATAAGGCGTGATTTTTATTATAAAGACGGCAAATATTTAGACTGCACTTTAATCAGTATTATGAGATCAGAATGGAATATGTAATTTTGACCATTGAAATACTTCAAATGTTAGGCATTGCCTTGCTGTGCTATTCTTTTAATAAGCTTTTCTTGTCAGATCGCAGTAAGGCCACGGAGGGTACTAAAATGGGTAAGCCTAAAGGCACAATCTTTAGCACTCCCCGTGGTGATTACATTGTTGAGGATAAAAGAAAGCCTATTTACCAGGATGAGGAAAAACTTTGGAGGATGGAAAATGAGTCAGGAGAAAATCCTAATTGAACTAGCGCAGCCAGTGGCCTTAAGTTTCTTAACAATAGCTGTGGGTATAGTTGGCTTTTATTTGAAAAGAATTGTCCACCAAATAGATCAAAACTCCAGACAAATCATCCAGGTACAAACGAGAACTGAATCAATATTCAGAGAGATGAGAGACAACGTCAAAGACTTGAGGGAGAGCCTTAACACGCTATGGAGTACATTAATTAAGAATTGACACCTGCCTGTAATTTATACATCATAAAGTCATGTTAACATTTATTTATGTACAGGAGTCATATTATGGCAGAAAAGATTGAGCCCGCTATCATTGATAGTTTAGCTCTTGAAAACGTGAAAAACATCGGTGGCGCTACAGCTTTTGCTATGGCACAGATTGCTCAAAACAACATGACCCATTTAAAATCAATGGATCATCTCCGTGAAGGTTTTTTGAGTACTGCTCTTGAGAGATTCTCAACGACAGACCCTAAAGAGGCTGCTGGTATTTCAGGCCTTATTAAGCAACAAGGTGATAGTGGTATTGCTAGTTTGCTTGCACAGCTTGCCGCAGGACAGATTGGTGCAAAGACAGCACAATCAACACCAGGAGACCCTGCTGTAGAGATAGCTAAACTTGGTGGTGTATTAACAGGTATGCAGCAAAGCCAGAATGCTATGCTTAATGCTCTTAATGCTCTTACCCAGTCCTTGAATGGAGCTAAGTAAGGATAAGGGGGTTT
>Ga0180433_10001648_pt1 | contig 36978 bp, 24 predicted proteins | sample SS_ome_8_FD_132980 | JGI IMG/M metagenome (GOLD analysis project Ga0180433, IMG submission 132980) | Hypersaline lake sediment archaeal communities from the Salton Sea, California, USA - SS_1_D_1 metaG | ecosystem: Environmental > Aquatic > Non-marine Saline and Alkaline > Hypersaline >... | reverse complement strand
GGGCGTTATTATATGAAGTCTCACAGCGGTGGAATTTACCTGCGCATACCTGCTGACTCAAAATTTGACCTGAAGTCAAAGACCTTTAGCGGAAGCATAGACAGTGATTTTGATATCACCATTTCCGGAAAAATAAGCAAGAGAGAACTATATGGAAGAGTCAATGGAGGAGGCGCTGACATAGAAGTCAAGACCTTCAGCGGAGACATTCATATTATCAAGCGCTGAGAATACTCAGTTAAAATACTCCTTTAGGGCTTAGAGCTGTGAGATCAGCTCTAAGCCCTTTTTTTTATCCTCCATTTAAATCTCCACCCGTCATAGGATATAATAATCTTAAAAAGAGGTGGTTTATTTGAATTCCAAACAAAAACTACTCTCCACACTAAGGCGTATTGAGGGGAGAGGGTACAAAGCGTATAAAAGTCTCAAAGGAGCCTATGATTTTGGCGATTTTCATCTTTGGATTGACCATGTCCAGGGCGATCCTTTTGCATCACCCAGCCGGATGAGAGTTCAGGTCACACAAAATAAAGCCGGATTTCCCCGAGATGCTTTTCATAATAAAAGCCGTGAGATCGCCTTGAGGGATTATCTGGCCCGGATGTTTTCCAGAGCCGTGAAAAAGCATGTCAAGGGAAAAAGAGGTTCGGGAAAAAGCGGTCAGATTTTTATGGACTGTCCCGACCAGGAAATCCTGGAAAAAACAGCGGTTCTGGTAACACCCCAATTTGTGGAAGCCCGCTTTGTGATGGGTCTTCCCGCATTTGGAAGAAGAATTGCAGCCAGACAGGCTGAAGAGATGCTGTTTTCAGAACTTCCTCAGGTAGTAAGAGACTCTCTTTTTTTCAAAAACCTTTCTGAAGAGTGGTTGTATGGACACATTAAAACAGCTGAGGACGCTGATTTCATGCGCTTCCAATTGAGCTCAATGGGCTTGATATCTTTTGTGGCTGATGAGGCCGTACTGCCCCGGGCCAGCGGAATCGATCCCCGGCCTCTGACAAAAGGATATGTAAAGCGGTTCCAGTCTCCCGAATCTCTGCGGGTTCGCATCGAAAGACCCAATTCTGGAGAGATCACGGGCATGGGGATTCCCAAAGGAGTGACCTTGATTGTGGGGGGAGGTTATCACGGCAAAAGCACTCTTTTGAACGCCATTGAGACAGGAATATACAATCATATCCCTGGTGACGGAAGGGAATATGTGGTCACAGATCCAGAGGCTGTGAAAATAAGAGCTGAAGACGGCCGGAAGATTGAAAAGGTGGATATTTCTCCTTTTATCTCTGGCCTTCCTCTTGGGAAAAATACAAAGAGCTTTTCCACTGAAGATGCCAGCGGGAGTACGTCTATGGCTGCCAACACTATAGAGGCATTGGAGATAGGAGCCAGCGCTCTGCTTATTGATGAAGACACCTCGGCTACTAATTTTATGATCCGGGATCATCGGATGCAGGAGCTGGTATCAAAAGATAAAGAACCTATCACCCCGTTTATTGATAAGACGCGGCAGTTGTACCGGGATAAGGATGTGTCAACGATTTTGGTGATAGGCGGTTGCGGGGATTATTTTGATGTGGCGGATTGTGTGATCTGTATGATCGAGTACCAGCCTCATGACTTTACCAAACAGGCCTCTCTGATCGCCAACAAATACAAAGCAGAGAGAAAGCCTGAAGGCGGAAAAATTTTCGGAAACATCAGAAGAAGAATCCCAAAATCAAAGAGCTTTGATCCTAGAAAAGGAAAAAGGCCCGTTAAAATCAAGGCAAGAGGGAAGAACATCATTCAGTTCGGGATCCATCATATTGATATCGCTTGTTTAGAACAACTTGTTCACCCCAGCCAGGTCAGAGCTATAGGGGATGCTATCCACTATGCCTGCCAATACATGGACCAAAAGCGAACTCTGCATGAGGTCATCCAAAAAGTCATGAGGGACATCAAGGACCAGGGATGGGATGTTCTGCATCCCAATCCAAAAGGCGATTATGCGGAGTTTAGAGCCCTGGAATTAGCCGGCGCTATAAACCGGTTGAGGACTCTATCTGTTTCTCAGGAGAAATAATCATGAACTCTCAATTTTGGATAAAAAGAAAAATTTATTTTCTTTTGTTTTTGTGGATGCTTGTTGTTTGGGGTTTTCCTGTGGAACAAACATCAAAACCATATACTGGGTTTTCAATTGAATGGGCGGAAACTCTAGACAGAATTTGGGCCGGTCCTGATTTTTGGGCCAACCGGCTTCAGGACTGGAGAGTTCACAAAGGTCGGTTGGAGTGCGAAGTGAGTTTATATGACCGATATGTCAGCCTTCTGACCCAGAATGTCAAAAAAGGGAAGGGAAGCTATCAAATGACTGTAGAACTGGGGAGGTTATCTCCAGGGACTGATCCCAATCCTGATGCCTATGCTGGGTTCCGGTTCGGAGCCAGAGGACAGTTTGACGAATACAGAGATACGGCTATAAGAGGGAAAGGATGGGATGCGGGGATTACCATGAAGGGGGGATTGTTTATCGGAGAATCTATGAATATAGAGAAAGTCCGTGAGAGTCCATATTTAAAAGAAAAGCTTAAAAACAATGTCAAGTTAGTACTCAAAGTGGAGCCAGATAAACAGGGATATATGGCCAGTCTTTCAGCAATAGACTCTGAAAAAGGAGAGGTTTTGGGTGAAGTGAAAAGAAACGGGCTGAAAGAGGAATCGGTTTGTGGGGGACTGGGATTGGTGGTGCATTTTCCTCAAGACAGGGATTACCCTTATAGTCAGGAATCAAAGCCCAGCTTCTGGTTTTCCGGATGGAAAGTCAAAGGATCAAAAACAGAGGTCCATAAAGACAGGGCATTTGGCCCCATACTTTTTGCCCAGTATACCCTGGATAACTGCATCTTAAACCTAACAGCCCAAATGCCTCCTTTAGGGAAAGCGGATAACCAAATAGTCAAACTCCAGATTAGAAATCAAAGCGGATGGTGGCAGACCCTCAAACAAAAAAAAATAGATGAAACATCTTTTACTGCCAGCTTTACCATTCCTTATTGGGATAATACCAAAGACACCCCTTACCGTCTTGTCTATTCCTTAAGAGAGACCAAAAATCGGGTCAGAGACTATTTCTGGGAGGGACTCATTCGCAGTAAACCCAGTGAGAAAAAAGAATTGGTTTTGGCTGCATTTACCGGAAACAATGACCTGGGTTTTCCCAATACAGACGTTTCTCAAAGTGTTCAGGCCCATAATCCAGATATTTTGTTTTTTTCCGGCGATCAAGTCTATGAAGTTGTGGGAGCCAGGGGAGTTCAAAGAGAGCCAAAGGAAAAAGCAGCCATAGGTTATCTGGGCAAATGGTTTGAATGGGGCTGGGCGTATAAAGACTTGATACGAGAAAGGCCCTGCATTTGTATTCCGGATGACCATGATGTGTATCACGGCAATCTCTGGGGAGAAGAAGGAAGAGCCTGTTCTCAGGAAGGCACAGAAAAAGAGAAACAGGATTCCGGCGGTTATAAAATGCCTGCCTGGTGGATCAATATGGTGCAGAGAACACAGACCAGCCACCTTCCAGCTCCTTATGACCCGGAACCGGTTCAGCAGGGTATCCAAGTTTTTTACACCAGCCTGGAATACGCAGGAGTCAGCTTTGCCATTATTGAGGACAGAAAGTTTAAATCCGCGCCAAGAGATCTGCTCCCCAAAGCAGACATTGTCAATGGTTGGCCCCAAAACCCGGAATTTGATGCCAAGAAAGAGGCAGATGTCACCGGAGCCAAGTTGCTGGGAAAAAGACAGCTCGAATTTCTGGAGGAATGGTCGTCTGACTGGAGAGATGGGATATGGATGAAGGTTCTTCTTTCTCAAACTCTTTTTGCCAATGTGGCTACCCTGCCTGAAGAAGCTTTAAGTGATGGTGTGGTCCCCAAACTTCGCATTCTGCCTAAAGGGGCTTACGCAGAGAATGACCGCATTGTCAGTGACTTGGATTCCAATGGATGGCCTCAGGCCGGCCGGGATAAGGCCATAAAAACCATTCGAAAAGGCTTTGCCCTTCATGTTTGTGGAGACCAGCATCTGGGAAGCACTGTTTGGTATGGAATTGATGAATGGAGGGACTCAGGGTTTGCCCTGTGTGTTCCTTCTGTTTCCAATGTTTGGCCCCGACGGTGGTTCCCACCCCAGCCTGGAAGAAATACGGAGCCTGGTTCTCCCAAATATACCGGCGATTTTGAGGATGGATTCGGGAATAAGGTCACCGTGTATGCCGTGTCCAATCCCACATATACAGGGAAAAAGCCTTCGGATCTTTATGACAGAGCCACAGGGTTTGGGTTGGTACGTTTCAATAGAGAAACCCGGGATATCATTATCGAGTGCTGGCCTCGGCTGTCAGATCCCAATGTTCCGGAGGATAAGCCCTATCAAGGATGGCCCATAAAAATAAACCAGAGGGATAATTACGGACGAACACCTGAAGCCTGTCTTCCCTGCTATGTAATAGAGGGCATGAAAGATCCGGTGTTTCAAATCATTGATGAAAAAAAAGAAAATATTGTTTACACCTTGAGGATAAAAGGAAATATTTTCGCTCCCAAAGTGTTTGAAAAAGGACTTTATACAGTCAGAATAGGGGAGCCAGGAACAGAAAAAATGAAGGTGTTCCGATCAGTCAAAGCTGTAGATAAAGAAGAGGTTAAAAAGGTCAAAGTAGTTTTTGATTAACCTGAATTTCAGATCGGTTTGCCTGAAAGGTAAAAAAATGGCGATTAAAATAAAAATATACAAACATAAAAAATATTCAAAACATTGTTCTTGATATAAACTTGTTTATCGCTGAAAATAGATTAGTAATGAAAACAGTGCCATTTTTTTATGAATAGGTCAGGTTAAAAGTCTGTTTTAAAAGCAAAAAACAGGATGTTGTCTTTTTTGAAAGAACCGAACTTGGTGTGATCCTGGTTTCCGGAGACCAAAAATCCTCCTGCCTGAAAAGTGACCAGATCTTTTATCTTATATTCCAGGGAGGGCATAAACGCAAAGGCCTGCTCCTGTTTGCTGAATTCCACTATGCCACCCAATTCTAATGTGAGTTTGTCTCTCATCAGGGAGTATTCAGCTCTGGCAAGTATGTAGTCTTGAATTTCCCCAAAAAACATTCCTTTTTGGAACCCGAGTGCGGATTCTGCTCGAGAGGAATAATCTGTCTCGTCAAAAAAGCCGTGCAAATATTGAGCATTCAAATATATTCCGGTTCCGATATCAACGGTATAATCCGCACCCAAAACATATTTTAAATAAGACCCTTCAAAAAGAGGAAAAGATTTTTTAATCATAGAGGGAAATCTATTTGAGGGAACAGAGACGAAAACAAAACCATCCACAGGTTCGGGTTGGACATAAGCCAGCTCACTCCAGAAACCCATTGAGAATATCTCACCTGCGATATCCAGTCCCCATACACTTCTTTGAGGGTATTTGTATGAGTATTCAAGTCCATTGATGGCCGTGGGTGTGACTCCATAAAGCATGGGCAACGAGAAATTACCTTTGTAATAGCTCAGTCCGATGTCTGTATTCAGGAGCACTGTCGAGAATCGAAGAGCCATATTTGTGTTTTGGAGCAGTTTGTTTTCGGTTTCGATTTTAACATAAGTGGGCATGAGCCCTTGTGTGACCATTTCTGAAAAATCCGCAGGAAGAGGAGAAATTTGTCTGGATAAAAGCCAGATCAGTTGGATTTTTGTGAATCCTGAAAAGTAATATTCAAAATTGAGCGCTGTTTGAGGCCGTCTTTCTGCGAAATAATCCGGGTCAAAGGTTAAGAAATTAGCAAAATCAACTGGATTCAGATTATCCACTACATTGGCTTTATCTGCGGTTCCCCAAAGGATTCTCTGTTTTCCTGCAGTGAAGTCAAGGCCGTCCAGAATAAAGTCATTGATTCTCACGTTTCCTTCATAAAGAAAAAAATCAAATGGTTCTGCTTGGGTGGGAGCGCCTAAAGTACTGGATTCAGGAAATCTCCACTCAGAGAATAAAGCATCGGGCTGGGAAAAGCTGTCGAAACGGACCGAATAACTTATTTGGTCAGATAAGAAACCTGAAAGGCGAAGACGAGCCTCAATACGCTTGAAAGCAAATTCACCTGAACCGTGGATGAAATAAGGTCCTTCAGCGTTCTTTTTTAAAAAAAGAGATGAGAAAAGCTTTACCCGTCCGGATATTTGGACATCAGACGAGTTAGCCAGGGGTGAAGCAGTCAGAACCAAGATAAATAAAACAATTGTTTTTTTCATCGGACTCTCCTTTTCAAATATCGAGGAGTGAAAATGTCTGAATCCAGTCCTTGATCTGTTTTGATTTCCTTCATAGAAAGCTCAGTCCAGGAGCCTTCTTTGATATTTTTCATGGTGATCTTCACAGGTATCCAGTATGGATCAAAAAACTTGTTTTCTTGGTCAGCTTCTTTCCACAGATCTTCAGAGGAATCATAAAGCTTCATCTTTGTGGGAAGATTGGAATCCTTGGATACCTCCATCTCAATGCTTTTGTAGGGCTTATCCGCTTCTGGTTTTTTGGTTAGCTTGAGAATCCATGAACTGTGTTTTTCTTCGACAATTTCAGCATCATAATATTTTTGGAAAGAAGTGACTCCCAAATCTTCATAAGAGAAATCAGAGCCCATAAACCGATCAGATTTGTTGTGAGAGGCGATGCGTCGGACGCGGTGAAACTCGGGGAGATAAAGATACATCTGTTCGTCTGAAAGAGAGAGAAATCCTACATCTCTAACATCCGGGGGGGACATAAATTTCATAAGGCGCCAATCATCTTGGCCTGGATTATTTTTGGTCCAGGTTTTGAGTTCACGTACTTTTTTGTTTCCCGAAGTGCTCACGATTTTCATGGTCATGACCATCTGGGTATCTTTTGGGGCTTCATCTCCCACGGTACGGGCATCTACTTTTTTTAAAATATCATTTCCGGGGATGTTCTCTCCGAAACCTGCAGAGAACAAACAGAAAGCTAAAGATATTATGATTATTTTTTTATTCATTTATTTCCTCCTATTTTAGGTCTGAATATGAGTAAAAGGGCTGGCAGTATGGTTAAAGAGGACAGAGCCGCCAGGAACATGGCTCCGGCCATCACTCCGCCAAAATTCCTTAAAGGGCTCATAGAAGAGAAAAGCAGGACCACAAAACCGGTCATAACAGCCAAGGAGTTGGCGAGTATGGCTTTTCCCTTTTCCATGAACACATACTGGACTGACTCTTCAATCCCACAACCCTGTTTGACTTTTTCTCGAATGCCATGAGTGAAATGGATGACATAATCAATTCCCACTCCAATACCTACCCCAGCGATCATTATGGTGGCAAAGTCTAGGGGAATTCCAGCCAGACCCAAAAAGCTGTAGATCACATAAAGCGTGAATCCTATAGGGAAGATAGAAATACATCCCCATGTGAAAGACCGGCTCACTATCAGAATAAGAATGAAAGTAATCCCCAGGGCGAGTACCAGAGATTGTATCTGGGAGGTATAAAGGAAATGGTCCAGCCGGGTCATAAATATAGGGTGACCACTTTGTTCAATTCTGGAGATTTGTACGGACTGACCTTTGAGTGGAACCTTTTTTTCAGGAAGAACGACCATGTTATCGGCAATTTCATACAAAAGTCCTTGTAGTTTTTTTGAAAAATTCGGATTATCCTGAGTCTCCAAATCAATAATAGGGGAAATTTCATGAAAAGCCCTTTTTGTAAAAGCAGCCCTGATGGATTCAGTCACTCTAAAGGAGAAAGTAGAAGCAACATCAAAGGCAATCTCATCGTCATACTCATGCTCTGGAATCACCTGCTTTAATATGTTTTTGAAATCCTTTATGGAAGTTTCTGATTCAGATAAGGAGAGAACACATTTTTGATATAAACTGCTTTTGACCTCATCAGATATGAAGAAGTCAAAGAAATCAGAATAAATGGTGTTTTTGAATTCAGAGGAGGCTAATCTCTTCACATCATCATCCTGAGGTTCAGGAAAATTCTGGATAAGAAAATGTAATTTTTGGAGAACCTGTTCTCTATTGAGAGAGACTCTTCTGTAGGATTGAATGAGCCAGTTTATTTCATCCAGGATAAAGTCTGCTTCTTTATTTCTTAGTTCCTGAGATTGATTTTTATCCAAGTCTTCTAGATTAAATACATAGGGATTTTCTGAATATTCTTGTTCGAGAAAAAGATTTATTTTGTCCCGGGTACGCCGCATGAATTCAATTTCTGAATTCGAAACCCGGGCAAAAACTTGACTCTCGGTCAAATCATTGGTAACGATTTGGTTGAGTTCTTCTCTTCCTTCCAGGAAAAACCATAAATTACTCACTCCCCGGTCATTATCTGGAATGTGATACCGACCATTGAGCTGATAATTCAACTCCTCAATAAAATCAGCCAGAGAAAAGGGTTGGCTGGCTTCAGGAACAGAACCCAGATAAAGAGAAACTCTTCTTATGGTTCGAAGAAAAGCTGCTGATTTAGCATTGTCCCCTTTGAAATAAACAGTAAGGGGAAAAGATCCCCCAAAATGCTTTTTAACAATTTCAAGAGCCACTCTGGGAGTACTTTTTTTGGGATAATATTGGGAAAAATTTACCTGTCTTTTTATGATGAAAATACCGTAACCTAATCCTAAAATGAGGACAACTGTAAGCACCAGAATAAATTTTTTGCGTGCTCTTACAAATCCATATAAGACTTTAAGAAAAGGGGATAAAAAAGACATATGTCTTTTTTGAGCGGTTTTTTCTTTCCCCTTAAATATGAGGTGAGCTGAAGGGATAAATACAAGCGATATGATGACCGCTAAAAAGATCCCCAGGGCAGAAAAAGTTCCAAATTCGGATATGATTTTCAACTTGACCGTCAAAAACGAAACAAAACCGGCCACCGTGGTTAAGCCAGCCAACACCACAGGAGTAGCGATCTGACTGGCTGCGGATTGAACCTTGGTCAGTTTTTGGGTGCTTAGATCAGATTGACTGTAGAGTGTATTAACCACATGGATCCCGTAAGCTGAACCCAGAGCCATCAGCAGAACAGGGATTGCCGGACTTATTAGGTTCAAAGGACTGTGAAACATCCCCATCACCCCAAAGGTCCATATGACGGCTATGGCAACCACAATAAAAGGAAAAACAATCCCTTTCCAATGCCTGAAGCTCAAATAGAGCACAGTAATGATCAGGATGACGATAAGGGGAATCAGCTTTTTCATGTCTGATGAGACAAATTCGTTTGCAAAATAAGCATCAGAGGGAACTCCGGAATAAAAAATTTCAGTTTTTGAATCGAGATGTTTTTCCACGGTAGGCTTTACTGTTTCTCTGAATACTTCAATGAGGTCTTCTTGAGGGTCAATATATACGCTCAAGGCCAGCCATTCCCCGTCTGAAGAAATGACATTGTTGACCATGGTGTCTTTAGACAGAGCACATTTTTTTAGCTGGATCAGCTCTTCTTTACTTTCCGGTATTTCCTCCAGAAAATCTCTGACCTCGATCCCTCCTTGAATTTGAGTAATATGCGGAGAATTGGATAAAGAAGAAACCAGAAATATTTGATCATCCCGGCTTAATTCTTCTGTAAGAGATTTTAATTGAAGCAGAGTTTTTTGAGAGAAGGCGTTTCCATTATCTGTTTTAAAGGTGATCAACACAAGTTGATTGGATCCGAAAAGTTCTCCGGTATGAAGAAGAAGTTTCAAAACAGGATCATCTTCAGGGACCCATTGAGTCATCTGGTTTTCAAAATAAAGATTTTTCATCTGAAGACCGAAACCAAAGGTAAGGAGAATAATAATGAGGACAACAGCGATTCTATTTTTGATAATAAATCCAAATAATCTATTCAACAATGGATGACTCCTTTATCCAAGAGTGAATATTCACTCTCATCTCGCTCATGAAACCTACTTTTTTTTGAGATCCTCTGTTAAGCTTTTATTCCGTTCAGAAATTGAGAGAGGAGGTTATCTCCGGTCTGATCTAAGTCTACTTTTCTGTTTTTTATGGTCCAGTAGGAAAAGGATGTCTGTACGATTCCCAAAAAATTCACAGCAGCCATATTAGAATCTATCTCAGAGCTAAATTTATCTGTTTTTATCCCCTTATCTATGATTTCTTTAATGGAATCGGTTAACTCATTAATGAGAGATTCAAGTTTGTTCAGCAAAGACTTTTCTCCGATATGAATCTCGTCAGAATAGATGATTTTAAAAAGGCCGGGGAAGGCTTCCAGAAATTCAAGATGAATTTTCAAAATGGACTTCAACTTGTGGACCGCATTATCTTCAGATTCAATGATTCCTTTGAGCTGCTGGCGGGAAGCCACGGTTGCCTCATCCAATATAAATTGAATGATTTCCTTTTTGGACTGGAAGTGTCTGTAAAGGGCTGATTCTGCAAACCCGACTTTTTTGGCTATCCGAGCAACAGTCATTCCTTTGATGCCGTATTTGTCCACAATTTCAAGGGTAGCCTCTATGATTTCTTTTTTTCGGCTCTCTTTTGAAATGGTGAATATGGTTTCTTTCATGGTAGTGAATACTCACTAACATTATAAACAATAAATGAGAAGTGTCAATAATGAGAAAGTATATGTTTTTTTTTTAGTTTTATTTTCTTATAATGCATTCATAAATTATTCACTATACATGAAATGAAAATTTATAAAAGGAGACCTAGATGAAGAGGAATGTTGGAATTCTTGTTTCAGTGATTTTTGTTTTGCTCTTATCCTCTGTTCGAATGTGGAGCTTGCCTCGTATTCGTTTTGCCATCACCACGGATATTCTCGAGCTCATAGATGAAGATTATCAGATGGAGTTTATGTATCTAACTGCTTTAAATTCTGCTTTTTCTTTCAGAGTGGGTTATTACAGGACCATTGAAGATTCAGATGATGTTTATGTTAATGAGGAGAGACATTGGGAATTAGGGGGAAGATGGCGGCTTTTTCTTATGGACAGAGCCCCCAATCTACTTTTTGTTGGGGCAGGATTTGATAACAGGCCCCAGGACAATACCATAACTCCTCTGGGAGAATTCGGATTTAACTTTGCTTTCAGACCTATAATCTTAAGTATTGTGGGATTTGGCGGTTATGAAATCCATTTTTTCGGTTCCGGTGACAATCGTTTTGTTAAAGGAGTAGAATTAAGGGCCGGGATAGGATTTTAGTTTCAGTACCGCCAGCTATCCAAATCTGCTCCTTCTGGTGCTGTTTCCAGTATCCTTTGCTCAATTCTGGGAATGAACATCTGATTGTATCTGAGCCTTGAGATGGCATTGGGCCTTTCATGGTCTCCGTTCCAGCAGTGTTCGGCCCTGTCCCCATAATCCACTTCTCCCTCATAATAGGGGTTTTGGGTGCTTTCCAGAAAGTCTTCCATAAGATAAACCGCGTTGTTCAGATAGTAATTGTCCATATCCCCGCAGTAAATATGTATTTTTCCTTTGAGTTTGGGCCCTAGAGTTTCCCAATCTCTTTCCAGAATATATCTGAGGTCATAATTTTGACGCCAGTATTCTGCTACTTCAGGATCTATTTCTCCGGTCATTTTATCCCAAATAGGCTGGGGATATCCCTCTTCTCCTATCGGTGAATAAACTGCCTGCCATATATCCCACTGCTGACCTGAACGGGACTTAGCCCCAAGCACTAGTTCTCTGTGGTTCATTTCTTCCAGAGTACAGCTTATTTTACCCAAATAATTTCTTTTTCCAGGCCTGGGTGTATTTTTCCATTGGCTGTCCAGATAATAAGCATTTTTGTTTTCATAGATATTGACAATAGTATAGGCTCTGAAATCAATGGGATCCGGACAAGCGGCAAAACACCCATTGTATTCATCAGGGTAAAATACCTGGACCCCAAGAGCTTCCCAACCGCCCGTAGAACCGCCATAGAGGAAACGAGCCCATCCTTCTCCAATACCTCTGAATTTTTCTTCAATATAAGGAATCAGTTCATAGGTGATGGCATCTCCATAAGGACCAAGATTGGCTGAGTTAACCGCATAAGAGTCATCGTAATAGGGATTAGCGTGCTGGATTTGGATGAGCAGTACCCGCGGGAAATCAGGTCCTGTCCAATCTTTATAAAATTTGTAAGCGTATTCCTGCTGGATGATGTTGTAGCCTTCTACATCAAATCGTTCGCTGTATTGGGGTTCAATATCTTTTTCAGGAGGCTCTTCCCTGAATCCACTGAAAGTGTATGGAAAATGCCCATGAAATATGACCAAAGGATATTGGGCATTAGGATGTTCATCAAATCCTTGGGGAAGAAGAACATGTGCACCCAGATGCATGGGCCGCCCCCAGAATTCCGTCAATAATTTGCTCTGCATCTTAACATGCTTGATGTATTTTGTCTCCGGAGGATCAGGGATAGGCGGTATTTTTTTATCCATTTTTATTTGGATTAAGCTGTCTTTTGTGGGATCAAGGATGACTTTCACAGGAGTGCTGTACAGATTTCCCGGGGATCGATTCCATCTCTGACCTTCTCCATTGTCCATGGGAAGCTTGACTGTATGACCGTCCGATCGATGGAACGTTTCATATAAGTGAAGAAGGGCTTGGACAAAATATTCCCCTTTGGGAATATCAGAAATACTTTTTAATGGATATCCGAATACCTCTGAATCAATCACAGCTTCATCTTCGGGTTTTAATTGATCCACGTCTATCCCAAAAATAAGTTGAGTGTCAGGACCATCAGATATTTGAAAACGAGGCTCAGCTTTTTTATTATCGGATATCATCAGCAAAAGCCGCCCATCTAATGGTTCTTTGGAAAGTTCTTCGGGAAATGAAATTCCAAATTTTAGGCTTGATCCTTGATTCAAAGACTCTGTTTGGCAATTTGTTGTAAAAAAGGTCATAAGGATTGATAGAAAAGCCAGTAATGCCAGGTTTTTTGGATGTCTTTTTTTCATTTATATTGGCTCCTTTCAAAAAACAATCTATTACCAAAATTTCCCTGTATCATTAATTTAATTTAAATTTGATATATTTTCAAACAATAAACTTGGATTATTCAAAAAAAAGATGATGATTTTTTTCATTTTTGATCTCATCTTATGAATAATCCAGTTCATTAACAAATTAATAGCAACGGGATGGGTTATTGTTGCGTATATGACTATAGTGCTGTTACAATAGGAATCTAAAATCATGAAATGCCCCAAATGCAGAACTGAAAACGAACCTGGAACAAAATTCTGCCGGAATTGCGGAACATCTCTGGCCTCTGAATCAAAGACCCCTAACTCTGAAACAAAAACTTTGATTACTCCCAAAATAGAACTCAATCCAGGGAACACATTTGCGGAAAGATACCATATCATTGAAAAGCTGGGAAAGGGGGGTATGGGGACGGTCTATAAAGCCAGGGACATCAATATTGATGAAAATGTGGCTTTGAAGATATTAAATCCTGAAATAGCATCTGATGAGCAGACTATCCAACGGTTCCGTAATGAATTGAAATTGACTCGAAAGATATCTCACCGAAATATCTGCCGGGTCTATGACCTGAGCGATCACAAAGGAATCCATTACATATCCATGGAGTATGTTTCTGGGGAAGACTTGAAGTCTTTGATTCACAGGATAGGACAATTAACCGTGAGCAAAGCTGTTATTATAGCCCGGCAGGTCTGTGAAGGATTGGCTGAAGCCCATAGATTAGGGGTGATCCACCGGGACTTGAAGCCACAGAATGTTATGATTGATAAGGATGGTAATGCGAAAATTATGGATTTTGGAATCGCCCGGTCCGTGAAGTCAAAGGGAATAACCGAAAAGGGCGTGATCGTGGGAACCCCTGAATACATGTCACCAGAACAAGTGGAGGGGGAGGAAGTTGACAAACGTTCTGATATTTATTCCTTGGGTATCATTCTTTATGAATTACTCACAGGAAAGCTTCCTTTTGAAGGAAAAACTCCATTAAGCGTGGCTGTCAAGCAGAAATCTGAGATGCCTTTAAATCCGAGGAGAATAAATTCTCAGATACCAGAAGAGATAAGCCGCCTTATCCTCAAATGCTTACAAAAAAAAGCAGACCAAAGGTATCAAGATGTCAACGAATTGTTAAGAGAAATCAGAAACATAGAAAAGCAATTGCCTGAAACAGACAAAGTTTTACCCAAAAGAAAAACCAGTGCTTCACGGGAGATCACTGTGAAATTCAATCTAAAAAAAATATGGATCCCCACTTTAGTTTTGATATCCATTCTTATTATAGGTTTTGTTTTATGGAAGGTCATTCCTAGCGGTCAAGTTGCGGTTTCAGATGGGGATAGACCTTCCCTTGCTGTCATGCATTTTGAAAACAACACAGGAAACCAGAGTTTTGACCATTGGAGAAAAGCGATTTCTGACCTGTTGATCGCTGACTTGGGACAGTCGAAGTTTTTGAATGTTTTAAGCGGGGAGAAGCTTTTTGATATTCTGAGAGAATTGGATTTGGAGGAAGCCAAAACATATTCCTCAAAAGACCTAAAAGAGGTGGCATCAAAGGCCGGAATTAAATATATTCTTATGGGCCGATTAACCAAAGCCGGCGATAAAATAAGGGTCAATACCACTCTGAGGGAAGCTGAAAGTGAGAGGATAGTTGCCAGACAGCAGGTGGAGGGGATAGGAGAAGAAAGTCTTTTTGAAATAGTGGACCATCTGACTAGATTGGTAAAAGAGGATTTTGAGTTCTCTTCCGCAGATATACAAGCGGACTTAGATCAGAACATAAAACAAATCACCACAGATTCTCCGGATGCATTCCGTTACTATAGAGAGGGAGTAAATTTTAAAAGCCAGGGAGAATACATGAAGGCCATTCCTCTGCTGGAAGCAGCTGTAGCCATAGACCCTGAATTTGCCATGGCTTATAGAGGTCTCTACATATGCTATTCCAACCTTGGCTACCGGGGTGAAGCGGTTAAGAACCTTGAAAAGGCTTATGAAAAGAGGGAACATGTTTCCAAACGCGAGAAATACAGCATCACCGCAGAGTATTTTCGACAAACAGAAAAGACTTATGATAAATCCATACAAGCATATAAAAAATTATTAGAGCTTTATCCCCATGACGAAATAGCCAATAATAATCTTGGATTGCTGTATATGACTTTAGAAAGATGGGATGATGCCATCAAACGATTGCTGGTCAATAAAAATAATAAAGCGCGAGGCCTTCAAACTTACCTTAATTTATCTAATGCTTATATGGCTGTAGGTCAGCCTGAAAAAGCAGGCGAGGCGCTTGAATATTATCTAACCCATATCAGCGAAAGCATATATATAAGAGGAGAACTTGCCGAAATCCTTATCCATCGGGGCCGGTTTGACCAAGCTCTTATCGAGCTTGAAAAAGCTTTATCTACAAACCCATCTTTCAATGATCAATATTTCATAAGAGGTTCCGTGCATCTGATCAAAGGAGAATTAGATAAAGCAGAAACAGAATATAAAAAGCTGCTGGAGACCAAAAATCCTAATGATCATTACGAAGGAAGATATGCTCTTTGCCAACTGTACTTAATGCAGGGTCGATTTCAAGAGGCAGAAGAACAAGTGACAGAAGCAGTGGAAATGTCTGAAGTCATTGAAGAACCATCTTTAGAAACCAATTGGTATCTGTCAAAAGCCTATATACATCTTCTCCAGAATGAGCTGGATGATAGTTCAATTGCTTACACCAAAGCTGAAAAAATCGCTTTAACTATTGAAAATCTAAGTTTTCAAAGACAGGCTCAATTTTACCGCAGTCTTAGGGATCTAAAAGCAGGTTCTTTGGATAAAGCAGAAAAGAGCGCAGGGAAACTCAGAGAAATGATCCAGGAAGGAATGAGCAAGAAGGAAATAAGGCTTTATCATCTTGTCCATGGTTTGATCCTGACAGAAAAGGGGAAAATAGATGAAGCTGTGAGTGAATTTCAAGAGGGCCTTTCTCTTTTGCCAGCTCAGGATGGAATGAAAGCATGGTTTCTCAATGGGATAGCAGAAGCTTATTATAGATCTCGTGATTTAGACCAAGCACTATCTGTTTTAGAAAAAGCAGTGGATGACATAAATTTAAAAATGAGAGGTAATTATTTTTTCTCTAAAAATCTTTATCTGATGGCCCAAATCCTTGAAGACAAAGGCAGGAAAGAAGAAGCTAGAAAATACTACGCCGAGTTTTTAACTCTCTGGAAAAAAGCAGATGGCAGTCTCCCTCTGAAAAAAGAAGCCCGCGCCCGCTTTAACTCTCTCTAAGATCCACAATCCTCAACAGCCCAATATTTTCATTTCTGGATGTTTTTCCTCAGGCGTTGGAAAAAGGCTTGTGCTTCCTCAAAATCTCTATCTTTTATAATGTGCTTTAAAAATTCCAGACGCTGAGTAACCTTTTCCAGTTGGGAGAGTGAATAAGGGCTGAATAAAATTTCAGCCAGCAGATAATCATCTTCTTCTAACAATCCTTTGGCGATTTGAAGATGCTTTTTAAATGTGGTTCCTGGAACAGCTGAGGAATCCATATGAGCGGCAAAGACTAAAGTGGAAGCAAACGGAAATGCCAAAGAATAAGCTATAATCTGGTCATGTTTGTCAAAAGAGTAATCAAAAATATTCAGGCCAAAAGATTTGAAAAATTTTTTGAAAAATAAAATTCCTTTCGGGTCTGATTCTTTGATGATAACCACATTTTCGTCTTCAAGCCTTTCCACATTGGCAAATGTAGGACCAAACATGGGATGGGTTGATACAAAGCGGAATCCGCATTGTTTGTAAAATTGAGGAATATTTCCTTTGACCGAAGCTGTATCTGCAAGAATACAAGAATCCGATAAAAAGGGAACAGCCGTTTCAAAAGCCTGAATGGTGTTCTGGATGCTTACGGCATTGATAAGGATTTCAGGCTGAAAGTCTTTTATTTCCGATATGTCTTTGAATACCCTCATATGCTTCTTTGGTTTGGATTTTTGGCTCTGTTTGTCATAAATTCCAAGGTTATGTGTTTTTTTGAGGTTTTCAGCCAGCCAGCTTCCCATATGGCCAGCGCCCAAGATCACAATATTCATGGTTCCTCCTTTCGTTTCATATTTTGAATTTTGCAGCTTTCTTGGATGATTTTTTTGAAAATCTTTTGGGCGAATTTTTTCCGCACAAAATGATAATCTTTTGTTTCTTTTTTTATTTGGTTTAGAATTTGAGTCTCCCGTTTTGGGTCCTTAATTCTGGATTTGAATTTTCTGGCCTGCAGAGAAAGAATCATTCTTCGATTCAATTTTTCCAGAATTTGCTTATCAATTTTATTGATTTGTGTTCTGATTTCTTCAAGAGTCATTTTACTCCCAGATTCTTTGGATTTTTTGTGTTTGAAGCATCAAATCAGCCAGTACAATGGCTGTAGATGCTTCGACAATAACCGGCATCCTTAAAGCGATACAGGTGTCGTGTCTGCCCTTAATAGTCATGATTTTCAGGTTCCCTGTCCGTATATTTACTGTTTTTTGTGGTCTGGGAATGCTCGGGGTCGGCCTGACCGCAACTCGATACACCAGTTCATTGCCGTTTGTTATCCCGCCGTTTATTCCCCCTGAATGGTTAGAATCGGTTTTTCCTTGTTTGTTTATAAGACTATCATTACATTCACTTCCCCTCATCTTTGTGCACGCGAATCCAGAACCGAACTCGATTCCTTTTATTCCAGGGACAGCAAATATAATATGGCTGATGAGAGATTCTGCAGAGTCGAAGAATGGTTCTCCTAATCCAGGCGAAAGATTCTGAGCTCGGCATTCAATCAATCCTCCTATAGAATCATTTTCTTGAGAAACTTTTTTTATGATTTTGGAAATATCTTTACATCCCCCGACTTCCAATAGTTTGGCTTTGATATTAACGGGGTAGATCATTTTTTTAGCAATCACAGCAGCAGCGACCAGACCTACAGTCAACCGACCAGAGAAATGTCCTCCTCCCCGGTGATCATTGAATCCTCCATATTTTTTGAAAGCTACCCAATCCGCATGTCCAGGTCGAGGAGACTCTTTTGTACGTTCGTATTCTTTGGGTTGGGCTTTTAGGTTTTGAAAGGTAATGGAAATAGGAGCTCCAGTAGCTCTATTATTCAAGATCCCGCTCATAAAAATGGGCTTATCCGGTTCTTTGCGTGGGGTAGTGCCCCAAGAGCCAGGATTTCTTTTTTCTAAGTCCGCCAGAAAATCTTTGGGATTGAGGGGAAGGCCGGCAGGAACTCCTTCCACCACAACTCCTACATGACTCCCATGGGATTCCCCGAATATATTTATGCGAAAGCATTTCCCAAAAGAATTCATTTTATTTTCCCTCCAATGGAGATCATATCTTTGAAAAAACTAGGGTAGGATTTGGAGACACATTCCCATTTATGGATATGCACACCTTTCTTTGCTCTCAAACCGGCTACAGCTTCTGCCATAGCAATTCTGTGGTCATGGTGTGAGAACACATTTCCTCCTTTCAGCTCTCTGCCTCTTATGAGTAATTTATTTTTTTCAAAACAGATATCAGCACCCATTTTTTTGAATTCAGAAACAAGAGTAAGAGCCCGATTGCTCTCCTTGTGCTTTAGCCGGTCGGCTCCCATTATTTTGCTGAGTCCTGAGGCAGAGCAGGCAAGGACTGTAAGAGCGGGTATCAGGTCAGGACAGTGAGTAGCATCAAATACAAATGACTTTAGCCTTTCTTGGGAAACAGTGACTTTGTTTTCTCCCTTTTGTATACGGGCCCCAGCTTTTTTGAGGGCTTTGAGGATTTGCTTATCTGCTTGGGAAGATTTCATATTTAACCCGGTTACTGATACTTTCCCTGATATAGCCGCTGCTACAAGAAGGCAGGATGCTCCGGACCAATCCCCTTCCACAGAATACACTTCTCTGTTGTATCTCTGGTTTCCTGGAATTTGGAATGTGCTGAGATCTTGATCTTTGTTTACTTTAATCCCAAAGTCGTTAAGTAGTTCCAGTGTCATGAGAATGTAGGGTTTGCTTTTTAGATTCTGGACCCTTATTTCAGAATTTCCTTTACAAAGAGGAAGAGCCATCAACAGTCCGGAGAAAAACTGAGAGGTCAAAGAACCATCCATATTTAACTTTCCAAAGCCAAGAGGACCCTTTACTTTAACAGGAGGAAATCCGTTTCGGGTCCTGCACTTGACTCCCAGGGATTCCAGAGGGAATTCCATCATATCCATGGGTCTTTTTAACAGAGACCCTTTTCCTTTCAGAATTAATTCTTTTTGGAATAAAGAAGCGATGGGTGTAAACAAGCGAATACAGAGCCCAGATTCTCCACATTGGACGGAACTCTTTTTTAGATGGAGGGTTCCTTTGACTTGAATCCCATGAGGAATAGATTGGATTAATGCTCCCAAGTCTTGGATGATCTGTAATGCGGTCTGGGCATCTTGACTTTTGGACGGAGAAATAATCTGTGTTTTTCCTGAAGACAGCAGGGCTCCGGCAGCAGCTCGGATGGTCATGCTTTTTGATGAGGGCGCCTTTACAGAACCATTAATTATGGATGGTTTGATCGATTTCATTTTTAATTCTCATTGCTGTTTTTTGAATATCTCCATTCGAAGGAACAACCAAATCAGAAACTTTGGCATAATGGGGAATCCTTGTCATATAAAGTTGTTCAATCTGGTTCCTGGAAAAATGGGATAATAAGGGTCTTGTGTGGGAGTTCGTCCGTTGGAGAGCTTCCTCTAGGGGAGTCCATAACCATATAATATGACAGTATTTTTTCAGTTCTTTGACCGTGTGGGGATCTAATACCGCGCCTCCTCCTAAAGAAAAAATAGTGTTTTTGGATTGATTTAAGGTTTTGGATATAAGAGCTTTTTCGATTTCACGAAATTTTTTTTCTCCCTTTTTTTTAAATATTTCATTGATACAAAGTCCTTGGGACTCTTCAATAATCCTGTCAGTATCTAAAAAATTGAAGTGAATTTTTTCTGCTAAGGTTTTGCCTACAGAAGTCTTTCCAGCTCCCATAAATCCGATTAAAGCAAGGTTTGATTTATGAACCTTCCTTTTATCCATAAGTTTCTTTTTGATTGATTGTTTGATTTTTTGTGAAATCTCTTTGCCTGTGAATAATTGAAATGATAAAAAAGCCTGGAATAAGAGCCAATCCAGTCCACTGATATAATTTATTTTATTTTGTTCTGTTAAGAATCCTGAAAGAGGATTTTTGTAGTTTGCGTTAAGAAAATTCAGATTATGGGGCCATTTTTGGGAACAAAAACAGCTTGGAAATTGGGGAATGCAAGAAACAAAAATATCGCAGTCATGAATAACCTTTTCCATATGTTCGATCGGGGCATATTCACATCCTAGGTCATAAGCCCATTTTTTGGCTTTGGATTCTGTGCGGTTTAGGAGAATGATTTGAGCAGCTCTTGATTTCATAAGTGCATAGGCAGCAGCTTTACCCGCACCCCCTGCTCCTAAAACCAAACATTTCTTTCCTTGAATAGAAACTCCATTTGTGTTTAATGCTTTAATGACTCCATAGGGATCTGTATTAAATCCTGATAAATGGCTGTTGCGGAAAAGGACCAGGTTAACAGCCTTAATTTTTTCAGCCTCAGAGGAAATTTTATGAATATAGGGCACAGCTTGTTCTTTGAAAGGCGAGGTCAGGTTTAATCCACAGAGCTTCATTTCTTTTCCTGTTTTCAGAGATTCATGGGCACTTGACGATAACATTCTTGTATAATAAGCGTTCATATTGAAATAACGAAACAGCGTATTATAGATCTGAGGACTTTGGCTGAACATAATAGGATTCCCAGTGACAGCATAAAGTTTGAATTCACTCATGATTGATTATCCTGAAAATATATTCCAAAGTTTTCTTATCCAGCTGCCCTTCTGCGGTTTCTTTTCCCTTTACCAGAGACGCATAATTGAATGGGCTGCCGCAGAATAAGGAGGCGATGCGGGTGATTCTTCCCAATTTTCCCATGCCAACGGCGATTACAGGGCGTTTGTTTTGAAGAAGACTCAGAAGCCGCGAGTTTTCTTGTTTGTTTTGAACATAGCATGCAATTTTGGCAATGTCAGCTCCTCTGGAGAAACATTCATTTGTCAGCCGCACAAGACTGTTTAGAGGAGGAGTTTTGTTAAAATCATGATAAGATAAAATCACTTTACAGTTGTGTTTTGCTGCTTTTTGTATCACTTCGTTTAAAAAACATTCCTTTGTTTTGAGCTCTAAATCTACAAAAGCAGCCCCTGCTTCTATGGCTCCTATAAGAAAACTTTTTCTTACCGCTTCAGGATATTTTCCTGGCCGGCAGGTAGCTATAAGCTTGGGATGTGAGGAGAAGACTTTATAGATTTCCTTTTTGGATAAAGACATTCTGTCGAGGCGGATTTCAGCAAAGTTGATTTTTTGAAGTGCGCTCAAGCACAAATCAGTATTGTCTTCCTTAAGACTTACACAGATCATAGATGTCTTCCTTTAATTGGGTGAAGGAAATTTGTTTTACCTCTGATTCCCCTATAGATTTGAGAAAAACAAAGTGAATGTTTTCTTTTTCGCTCTTTTTGTCCTTTTTTATGGTTTTAAAAAGAGAACGGCAGGAAGCTGATAAAGGAGGATTTAGGTTTGTTTTTTGGAGAAAGTTTATTATTCGGGTTGATTCTTTTTTGGAAAGCATGCCTTTTTTTGCTGACATCCTTGCAGCAAAGGCCATCCCTGCTCCAACAGCTTTTCCGTGAGATAGGCCTTGTGTCATTTCCAAAGCATGGCCCAGGGTATGGCCAAAGTTGAGCTTTCTTCTTTCGTTTTTTTCTTTAGCGTCTTTTTTCACAATAGATGATTTGATTCGGATAGACTCAAATACAATTTCGTTTAACACCTTCTTATCAAGATCCATGATTTGATGCCACATTTTTTCAACGTTTGAAAAGAGAGCGGGACTCGCAATAAGAGCGTGTTTTATTATTTCTGCGGCTCCGGATAGGATTTCTTCTTGAGGGAGTGTATTAAGAAACCTGAAGTCTAACAGTACAGATTTTGGTTGGGCAAAAGTACCGATGGTATTTTTAAATCCGTTAAAGTCAACTCCGTTTTTTCCCCCTATGGATGCGTCTGTTTGGGAAAGAAGAGTGGTTGGAATAAGAATAAAATTGATTCCTCTCATATATGTGGATGCCACAAAGCCCGTGAGATCGCCCACTACTCCGCCTCCTAATCCTATAGCTGTCCAGGAACGGTCTACGCTTAACTGAAGAAACTTGTGGTATATCTTTTTTACACAGGATAATGTCTTTTTCTTTTCCCCTGGTTCTAAAATGATAGTTCTTTCTTGAGGGATCAGTGCTTCAACCAGAGAAAAAACATTTTGGTCAGTGATAAATACATGGTCTTTTTTCTTGGCTAGATGAGGAAGTTTTTCATGATAACAAATTTGATGAATAAGGCCATTCTCAAACGAGGAAACCGTAACTGATTCGTTCAATTTATTTTCTCCATAAACTTTTTGAGTAAAAACACATGATTGACTATCTTAGAAAAAACAAGGGGAGTCAGTGATTGTTGCTGATCACTCAAGGCCTTTTCTGGCTGATTATGGACTTCCAAAATCAGCCCGTCAGCTCCTGAAACCACAGCAGCCAAGCTCATTGAAGGAATCAAACTTACTCTACCCGTGGCATGAGCCGGATCAACGATGATGGGAAGATGAGAGAGCTCTTTTATGGCAGGAACCGCACTCAGATCCAGAGTGTTACGACAATAGGTTTCAAAAGTCCTGATCCCTCTTTCACAGAGTATGACATTGGGATTTCCTTCATTCAAAATATATTCGGCGCAGTTCAGCCATTCGGCATAGGTAGAATACATCCCTCTTTTTAGCAGGACAGGATGTTGGCTTTTCCCTACTTCTTTTAGAAGAGAGAAATTTTGGATATTCCGGGCCCCTATTTGGAGGATGTCCACATATTCGCTCATCCAAGCCACATCCCGGGAATCCATGACTTCGGAAACCACAGGCAACCCGGTCTCTTTTTTTGCTTTTTTTAATATCTTGAGCCCCTGCAGACCAAGTCCCTGAAATTTATAGGGAGATGTTCTCGGTTTAAACGCACCTCCTCTGAGCATATTGGCTCCTGCTTCCTTTACAGCACGGGCAATGGTAATGGTTTGTTTTTCATTTTCAACGCTGCAGGGTCCGGCAATGATGACAAAATCCTTTCCGACATTGATTTTTCCAACCCTGATGAGAGTTTTTGACTTATTTTTTATTGATGCGAGTTTGATATTTTCCATTTTTTCCTCTAAAAGATTTGTTAGAAATTAGAAATTTTTTATTTGGATATTTTATAAACGGGGTATGTTTTTATGATGGACGCTTAGGAGCGTCCATAATAGGTATAAGAATAATAGAGGGAGGGGCCAAGGGAGATAGAATTCTGTTTTATCTTGGCCTTTTTATTCATAGTAGAAAGGATAATACATAAATGTATTCTTAAAGTCAAGAATAATGTGGAGATTGACAACCCACTCGTATTTATTATATTTGTTTAGTTCTAAAAGGTTTGATTATCAATGGCAAATCAGAAATTTAAATTGTTAACAAAAATCCCTGAAAGTTATTAAGGAGGAGTGATCTCATGAAAAAAAGTATTGTTTTTCTTTTGGTCTCATTGGTTTTATGTATCAGTGCTTTTTCTCAATATCCATCTATTGAGGAAAAAGTCTCTGGAATGAAAAACTATTCTGGTTATTTTCCCCTTTACTGGGATAAAGAGAAAGGGGAAATATGGATTGAAATAGATAAAATTGGGATTGAATTCTTGTACGTCCATTCGCTTCGAGCTGGGTTGGGCTCTAATGATGTTGGTCTTGACCGAAATCAACTGGGGGGAACAAAAGTGGTTAAGTTTGTGAGGATGGGGCCTAAGATTTTTCTCCTAGAACCTAATACCAGTTACAGGGTATTGAGTGAAAATCCTTATGAAAAAAAAGCGGTTGATGAGGCTTTTGCTGATTCCATCATATGGGGGTTTGAAGTCAAGGCTGAACAAAAAGAAAAAGTTCTGGTCAATGCCACTTCCTTTGTTTTAAGAGATGCTCATGGAGTGATCAAAAGATTGAGACGCACCGGTCAGGGAGATTACAGGCTTGATATTTCAAGATCCAGTGTGTTTTTGCCTTACACCAAAAATTTCCCTCAAAACACCGAATTTGAGGCGATTCTGACCTTCACTTCTTCTAATCCCGGCAGATATGTGAGCGAAGTGGCTCCGGATGCTAGCGCGGTCTCTCTAAGGCAGCACCATTCTTTTGTTAGGCTGCCGGATGAAGGATTTGAACTCCGAGAGTATGACCCTCGTTCCAACTTTTCAAGTTTTCGTTTCATGGATTATTCTGCACCAGTGGGAAGAGAGATGGAAAAAAGATACATAGTCAGGCATCGGTTGAGAAAAAAAGACCCCTCCGCAAAAATCAGCGATCCTGTAGAACCGATTGTTTATTATGTTGATAGAGGCTGTCCAGAACCTATTTTGTCTGCCCTTATTGAGGGAGCCGGCTGGTGGAATGAAGCTTTTGAAGAAATCGGGTATAGAGATGCTTTTCGGGTAAAAGTCCTTCCTGAAGGAGCTGATCCCATGGATATCCGTTATAATGTCATCAATTGGGTGCACCGCTCCAAAAGGGGGTGGTCTTATGGAGCTTCTGTGACCGACCCCAGAACTGGGGAAATCATCAAAGGGCATGTGGCCCTGGGTTCTCTTCGCATAAGACAGGATTTTCTTATCGGAGAAGCGTTGACTGCAGATTATGATAAAAAAGGAGAAGTTCCCCAATCAGTTTTGGACATGGCTCTGGACAGGATACGGCAGCTTTCCTGTCATGAGGTGGGCCATACTCTAGGGCTGGGCCATAATTACGCCGCCAGTGTGAATGATCGCGCTTCGGTTATGGATTACCCCCATCCTTTGATTGAAATTGATGAAAATGGAAAGATAGATTTATCCCGTGCCTATGCTAAAGGAGTGGGAGAATGGGATAAGGTTTCTATAGCTTATGGTTATCAGGATTTTCCTCCAGGTATCAATGAAAGGAAAGAGCTTAAAGCCATCTTAGACAATGCCTTCTCCAGGGGTCTTTATTTTTTAGCAGGACAGGATGCCCGTTCTGGAAGCGCTCAACCCCTGGCAGCAGTCTGGGATAATGGGGAAAATCCTATTGATGAACTCAACAGAATCATGGAAGTTAGGAATAAAGCCCTTCTTTCTTTTTCCAAAAGCAGGATTCGGTTTGGAGAACCAGTGGCACTGCTCAGGAAACTCATTGTTCCGGTGTATTTGCTTCATAGATATCAGGTGGAAGCAGCAGCTAGTATGATTGGAGGATTGGTTTACAATCACCGTCTTCGGGGAGATGCGCAGGAGGATCCTGAAATAGTCAAGGCTTCTGAACAAAAGCGGGCTCTGGATGCGCTTCTTAAAACCCTAACCCCAGAAAACTTGATTCTCGACGAACAGATACTCAATGTCCTTCCCCCTCTTCCTCCGGGGTACAGAGAAAACCGAGAAATGTTTCAGGGGTATACAGGGCTGCCTTTTGATCCTCTAGGCGCAGCGGAAACCGCTGCTTATATCACTTTTGATTCCCTTCTCCATCCTTACAGGTGTGCGAGGATGATAGAATATCATGCTCGTAATGAGGAGGTTCCGGGTTTGAATTATGTTTTGGACCAAATGATTGAGTTTACATGGAAGTCTTCATCTCGATCAGGAATGCAAGCTGAAATCAGTAGAGTAGTGGATAATGTTCTGTTAAAAAGTCTTATGAGCTTAGCGGTTAACCCCCACAGTCCTGACTTGGTTAAGGCAGTTGTATTTTCAAAGCTCGAAGAATTAAAAAAATGGTGTCAAAGCAAGGTTTCCACAGTTTCTGATAAGAGGGAGAATGCCCATTTTTATTATGGTGTGCTGCAGATAGAACAGTTTCTAAAAAAACCTGGGGAATATGAACTGGATAAACCCTTGCATGTGCCTCCTGGAGCTCCTATTGGAGGAAAAAATTGACATTTTGATCAAGAATCCGATATTAAAAATAGAATGAAAAGAGGATTCTTTATTTCTTTTTTGGTCATGGCGGTTACTTTTTCTCTTATTGTTTTTATGGGATGGGGGAATTCAGGTGATCGCCATACCATAAAAGACAAAAAAAAGAATGAAGAGCCAGAGGAAATAATCATTAAGATCTATGATGAAGTCAAAGAAATGGGTCTCAGGGATGGAGAAGATTTCCTAAAAAGAGAGTTTCATTTTGATCTGGATGGAAGAAGAGAGAACAGAGAAGAACATATTCTCGTATTTAGTTATTTTTCCCACGAAACACAATTATTTTCAATTCAAATTACTTATTACCAAGATATGAATGAAAAGGATTTTAAAGGAAGAGCAAAAGAAATAAGGGATATTGACTGTATGATAAAAGACCATGCAGCTGAAATTAATGAATGTGGATATGACCAGAAAGAGGTTAAAGGCCTGCTTCTTCAGATTTTAGAGGGGATAAAAAGAGAAAAAGAAATTTTAAAGCTGGTGCGTAATTATTCTTCTAGTCTAAAGAGTAATCAATAAAAGATAGCGCTTCTAATTCTCGAGCAAATGCACCAGAAGACCGCTTCTTAATTTGGGTTCAAACCATGTTGATTTAGGGGGCATAACTTTCCCCGAATCTGCAATATCCATCAGTTCTTTGACTGAAGTGGGATAAACAGCAAAAGCTAGCTTGAATTTGCCGCTGTCAACCAGTCTTTCCAATTCTTGGAGTCCTCTGATCCCACCAACAAAATCAATATCTTCACTGGTTCTAGGATTTTCTATTCCGAAAAAGGGTTTTAGAAGATTTTTTTGAAGAAAAGAAATATCTAAGCTTTCAACAGGATCTTCCTGTTCCACCAATTCAGGCTTAACTTTTAGTCTGTACCAATTCTTATCCATGTACATTCCGAACTCACCCTTCTTTTTTGGTTTGAAGGGTTTTTGTCCTATTTTTTCAACAGTGAATTTTTGTTCCAGCACATCAAAAAGTTCATCGGTAGTGTGTCCGTTGAGGTTTTTCAGCACTCTATTGTAATCCATTATATGGAGCTGATTATCTGGAAATAAAACCGCAAGAAAAAAATTATACTCCTCATCTCCTTGATGATTGGGATTGGATGCTTTTTTCTTTTCAGCAACTTTGGCTCCGGAAGCAGATCTGTGATGACCATCTGCGACATAGATAGTATCGATTTTATGGAATTCCTTGATAATTTTATCAGAAATATCCTCATTTTCTATGATCCACACGGTATGTCTGATTCCATCTGGAGCGGTAAAGTCATAAACTGGTTTTTCTTTGGTAGCTTTTTTGACTAATTTATCGATACGTGTTTTTGCTTTATATGTCAAAAAAACAGGCCCTGTATTTGCGTTTGTGGTATCCACGTGCTTTATTCTATCCGCTTCTTTAGCCGGTCGAGTATGTTCGTGCTTTTTTATCACGTCTTTATTGTAGTCTTCTGCAGAAACACATCCTACGATTCCATACTGCTCTCGATTTCCCATTTCCTGCTTGTAAATATAAAGTTTGGGCCGATCTTCTTTGATCAGAATATCCTGTTTGATAAAATTATTAAGATTTTCTCTGGCTTTGTGATAAACTTGTTCCGAATACAGGTCAGTTCCTTCGGGCAGGTCAACTTCTGGCTTTACTACATGCAGAAAAGAGTATGGATTTCCCTTGACTAACTCTCTTGCTTCCTCACTGTTCACCACATCATAAGGGTAAGAAGCTACTTTTTCTTCTAGCCCTTTTTTTGGTCTCAGAGCTCTAAAGCGTCTCAATACTGCCATGATTGTCTCCTGTTATTTTATTAAAAGTATCTTTTTCTGACATCCGTCGATAAAATGACATCCGTCCTTGGTAAAAACACCGTCTTCTTCAAATCCGATTCTTACATCCTGACCATCCCATTCAGGGACACTGGTCGTGCTGCTGAATTCAATCGCATAACAGGTATTGTAATAAAGGGGATATTCCATTTCAGTGCGTATTCCCTCTGGAGCTCTTTCTGGGGGTCTGGCATCCATTGAACATCCTGCAGCATGACCGTGAACCCCTAAAGGATGGGAATAAATCAAAGGTCTGAGGCCGGCATTGGTGGCTTTTTCCATGGTTGAGTCAGTAATCTCGTTTCCTGTTCTTCCTAACTTAAATTCGTTCATAAAAATATCAGCCACCTTAAGAGTGCGTTCCATAGCTTTTTTGAGTCCTTCAGGAGCATCATCTTCATCTTTTTTGCAAACATAAGCCTGCCACTGCATATCCGTACAAAGCCCCAGATATACAATCCCGACATCACAGTGAAGAAGGTCCCCTCTACGGATGGTTTTTGGGTTGTCTTTGTATTTTTCAGCCACTTTTTTATATCTCTGAATGCTGACCGAAGGTTGAAACCAGGTCTCCAAACCCAAATCAGTGATTTTTTGGCGGATCCACCAGACTACTTCATCAGTAGTGGTGATGTCAGGGGTTATGACTTTGTTGGAAAAGAATTCCGCGATAATGTCATGCGCAATGCCACAAATATGACGATAAACACTGAGTTCTTGAGGACTTCTGGTTTCCAGCCACCCAAGGCACAGCTTTTCTGCAGAAACAAATCTTGACGAAAGCTCAGGCCCCAGTGCTTTTTCCAGCTTTTCTTTCATGCTCGCCGTCAGTCCATCTCCAAATTTAAAGGTGGGAGAAACATTGATTCCTATTTTTTTGGGATTGATTTCTTTTATCACTTCAGCCAGGCTTTCGAACTGCTTTTTCTTTTTATCTTTCCATGTGCCCTTATACCATTCACCCATCCCATAGTAGCTCCCAGATAATCTTTCCACTCCTTTATCCTCTCCTCGGTCATGAAACATCAAGATAGAGGTCCGGCGGGCGGACATGGTGGGTTCTGGGACCAAGCTCATATAAACAGGATCCTCATTGTACTCTCTGTTTATGATAAGCCAGAGGTCAATATTTTCTCTTCTCATCAATGCAGGAATGATGTTTTCAAGTCTCCATTTCAACCATCGGTTCATAACTTCAGCTCGCTTCACCTCCGGAAGTATGTTGCGGCTGTCGCTGACATCAGCAACTGGTTTTTCCTGAGATAAAAGCAATCCAGATAAAACAGATAACATAACAAAAGAACAAATCAGTAATGCAAAGTGTTTTTTTAGATGTTTCATTTTAACCTCCTCTGATAAATATATCACAATTGTGAAAATAACCCAATGATTTTATGACCAGGATTATTCCCAGAAACCAATAAGATGAAATTCGGTTTAGGCCCAGCTCACAGACAGATTTTTCCCTTATTCTCCTTTGTTTTTCTCGGCACTTTTGAAACTCCCCTGGACAGGCTATAAAACAGTAAAGAGAAAAATGTGAAATGGGAAAAGTAAAAGGAGAAATGGGAAAAGTAAAAGGAGAAAATAAAGTACCCCATTCCACCTTTAACCTTTCACCTTTAACCTTTCACCTTTAACCTTTCACCTTTAACCTTTCACCTTTCATCTTTAGCTTCATTTTTCTTCAAAGGCAACCAAATGAATTTTTTTTTCGTATATATATACCTGAAATCACTGTGGACATGATGAAAAAAAAGCGAGGAGAATGGAAATGAAAAACGCATTACTCATTTTGCTTATGACCCTCATGCCTTTGTTTTCAGCTGCAAGGACAAAGATGGTGAAAGCTTCTGAACCTGACCCTGTCAAAGCCATAAAAACAGAGGAGCCCATTAAAATTGACGGTATTCTCGAAGAAAAAGCTTGGGAGAATGAAGGCTGTGACGGATTTATACAAACAGATCCTATTGACGGTGCCAAACCGTCGGAAAAGACAAGGGTTTGGATCGCCTATAATGAGGAATCTCTTTATGTAGCTGCATTTCTTTATGATTCTCAACCTGAGCGGATCCAGGGGCGACTGGGGCGCCGAGATGATTTTGTGGATTCTGACTGGTTTATTTTTGCGGTGGATCCTTATTTAGATAAAAGGACAGGCTATCAGTTTGCAGTTAATCCTGTAGGTTCTGTGGTGGATTGGACTCTTTATAATGATATCAACGAGGACACCACTTGGAATGGTGTCTGGGATTGGGCATCCCATATCAATGATCATGGTTGGTGTGTGGAGATAAAGATCCCTTTTGATCAGCTTCGTTTTCCCAAAAAAGAAAATTATGTATGGGGAGTCAATTTCCGGAGAGTCATCTTGAGAAAAAACGAAAAAATGACCTATGTTTGGGTGCCTAAAGAGGAGAGCGCGTATGTATCACGGTTTGCTGAACTCAAAGGAATCAAAGGAATCGATCCGGGCATGCACATTGAAGTCCTTCCTTATGCGGTGAGCCAGGCTCATTTCAGCCCTGAACAAGAAGGAAATCCTTTTGAAACAGGAAAAGAATTTTTAGGAGATGCAGGACTTAATTTTAAGGTGGGATTAAAAAGCAATCTCACATTGGATGCTACGGTCAATCCAGATTTTGGACAAGTGGAAGTGGATCCTGCTGTGATCAATTTGAGTGCTTATGAAACTTACTATGAGGAAAAAAGGCCTTTTTTTATAGAAGGATCTAATATATTCAATGCCTTTGGAAGAGGGGGAATCCACATAGATGCCAATATCAATTGGCCTTCTCCTTCCTTTTTTTACAGCCGTCGTATCGGAAGAACTCCCCAAGGTTGTGTGACAGGAACAGGCCATGTGGACTATCCTGAGGCTTCGACCATTCTGGGAGCTTTCAAGCTCACAGGCAAGGTATTAAACGGATGGGATATCGGATTCATCAATGCTTTTACTTCCCGGGAATTTGCCAAGATAGATTCGGGAGGAGTACGCTATCAAGAAGAAGTAGAACCTTTGACTTATTACGGAGCACTCCGAGTTCAAAAGGATTTCAATGGAGGAGCTCAAGGAATTGGTTTAATCGCTTCTTCAGTAAATAGAGATTTAGGAAGCCAGAACCTTGAAAGCATCCTTAATAGGAATGGTTTTTCTCTTGCTGTGGATGGTTGGTCATATTTGGATAGAAACAGAACATGGGTGGTTTCAGGTTGGGCCGGGGGCACTCGAGTGGAGGGCAGTCCATCCGCTATTTATCAACTTCAGCTGTCTCCTCTTCACTATTTTCAGAGGCCGGATGCTTCCCATGTCAGAATAGACCAACATGCTACTTCAATGAATGGATGGGGAGGTCGGTTCAACCTGGCTAAACAAAGAGGAAATTTTGTATTAAGCTTGGCTTTGGGGGCTTTATCTCCGGGATTTGATCCCAATGATGTAGGATTTCAATCATCGGCATCAGACGTTATCAATGCACACCTTATAGCAGGATATATTCAACCCCATCCTGGCAAATTTTTTAGGAATTGGATGATGTTTGGAGGTCCTTTTGCTAATTATGACTTTGGAGGGAACAATACATGGAGGGGAGTTCTTTTTTCTTTTGAAGGACAATTCCTCAATTATTGGGGCTTTAAGACCATGTTTGCTTATAATCCAGAGAGTTATAATAAAACCCTGACCAGAGGAGGCCCTTTGGCTGTTTCCCCTAATGGCTATCAAATAGATACCACTTTTTCAAGTGACAGCCGGAAACCTGTTGTTTTCTCCATAAATAACAGCTTTTATAACAGACCTCAAGAAGGTTTTAATCTGAGCTCAAGTGTTTCTTTAAAATGGAAGCCGCTCAGCAACATCAGCTTATCCATAGGACCGGGAGTTTTTATTAAAGATTCAGATATTATGTGGGTAACCCGCGTTACTGACCCCCTAATGAAAGAAACATATGGAACAAGGTATGTGTTTGGAAAAATCAAACAGGATACCTTATTTACTGAAATAAGACTTAACTGGACTTTTACGCCAAAGCTGACGCTTCAACTCTACCTCCAGCCTTTTATTGCCGCGGGGAAATACAGTCATTTCAAGGAACTGGCAAAACCAAGGTCTTATGAGTTCAACACGTATGGAGAAGGAGAATCCTTTCTCCAATATGATGAAGGATATTATCATGTAGATCCAGATGGAGCCGGTCCTGCGTCTGAATTTTCATTTTATAATCCTGATTTTAATCTCAAGTCTTTGAGGGGCACTATGGTGTTTCGATGGGAGTACCATCCTGGTTCCACTTTATATTTTGTTTGGACCCAGAATCGTGCGGATTATTCCCATCCCGGGGATCTTTTATTCGGACGGGACATTGGAGATCTGTTCACAGCTCCCGGAGATAATATTTTTCTGATTAAGGTTTCTTATAGATGGAACAAATAAATGAACCTGGATAATTCACGAGCCGAGGCAAGCCGATCTCACTGCATCTGCTTTGTTACAGGGTACTCGCGGTGAAGGACCACAGCTTCGCACCCTGTGCCTCGCATCTGCAGCAACCTCGGCTTGTGAATAATCCAGGGTAATAATGAATGTATCGCCATTTTTTTATGAATGGGTCAGGTTAGATAAATGTGAAATGATAAATGGAAAAGGCAAATAGTCAGGTTTTGGATAGGTCGCGTAAAAGGGATCGGCAGGCATTTGGAGAATCAATAAACAGACGGGCTTGAGTGGTCCCATATCCCACCTTTATGGAAAACGCTTTGTCAGGAAGGTCTTTAAACAGATTCTCATCGGTCCAATCATCACCAAGGGCGAGGATGAAATCCCAATCTTCTATTCTTAAAAAGTGATTGGCAGCCATCCCTTTATTAATACCTGCGACTCTGACTTCAATGACCTTGTTTCCGTGCATTAATTGAAGATTGATATTTGCTAAAAATTCATTAAGATTATCAAAAAGCTCATGGGATCGTATTTCTCCTAACTCAGGAATAGCATTGCGGTAATGCCAGGCAAGGCCGAATTCTTTTTCTTCTACAAAGGAGCCAGGAACCCGGGATTCATAATTTTTAAGTATTGGTTTTATCCGGTCTTTCCATTCGAAAGAAAGGCTTCCCTGTTTTTCCCATTGGCCATCAGGAAAGGTTTTAATCCAGGCCCCGTGTTCAGCGACTAGAGAACATTGGATATTACCCAGCCACTTCTCCATGGTATCTTTCTTTCTTCCGCTTATAATGACCAATCTATTATTGGTCTTATTGGAAAGAGAGATCAAAAGTCTTTTTAATTCTTTATCGGGTTTGGCCTCTTCTGGTTTTTTTGAAAATGATATCAAAGTTCCATCATAGTCAAGAAGCAGGAGCCTTTTCTTGCTTTTCTTATATTGAGATATGATTTTCTTTTTCCACTGTTTGTTTAGTTTTCGATGCTCTCGGCTGGCTTGGATATTTTTTGTCTCTCCAATACTTTCTATAAAGCTCTGAGTCCATCGTTTTATATCATATTCCAGGATCCGTTTCCTCATGGTCTCCATGCGAGATTTTTTTTCTTTTTGGGGCATGGTGAGTGCTTTTTTTATGGCATCAACGATCTCGTTTTTATTGTGTACATTGACTATCAAAGCTTCTCCCAGTTCCTCTGCAGCTCCGGCGGTTCCACTTAAGATAAGAACTCCGTTGTTATCATTTTTGGCAGCCACGTATTCCTTGGCGACCAGATTCATGCCGTCTCGTACAGGGGTAACCAGAGCGATATCAGCGGCTGAGTACAGAGAAATAAGCTTTTTAAATGGACGTGAGCGATAGATATAATTGACAGGGGTCCAGCTTGGAGTTCCGAATTTGCCGTTTATGTTTCCCACAAGCCTATCGATTTCTTTTTTCAATTGTTTGTAATGGCTCACTTTTGTTCTAGAAGGAACACACAGCATAATATAAGTGATTTTGTTTCGCCATTTTGGATATTTGGCGAGAAAAGATTCAAATGCTTTCAGCCGGTGTGGGATACCTTTAGAATAATCCAGTCGGTCAACAGAAAGGATGATTTTATTGTCTTTTCCGATTCGCCTTCTGCACTGTTCTGTTTCTTCTTGGACCTCAGGATCAGCAAGGAGTTTATTGTTTTTTTCAATATCTACCCCCATGGGGAAGTTGTCGACTCGGACGATACGGTCACCTATTGAAATGGAACCAAATTCATGTTCATAACCCAGGAGCCTTAAAGTACTGCTCAAGAAATGTCTTGCGTATTCATAAGTATGGAATCCGAGAAGATCAGCTCCTAATAGTCCTTCCAAGATTTCTGTCCTCCAGGGCAGTATTCTGAATATTTCAGATGAAGGAAAAGGGATATGAAGGAAGAATCCTATAGAACTTTGAGGAAACATTTTCCTCACTAGCTTGGGAAGAAGCATGAGATGATAATCGTGGACCCAGAAGGTATCATCTGGGTTGGCTATTTCTATCACTTCTTGAAAAAATTTTTGATTGGCTCTTTGATAGGCTTTCCATTCTGGTTCCTCGAACGTACTATATGAGGAGAAATAATGGAATAAAGGCCACAAAGTCCTGTTTGAGAATCCATAATAGTAGTGGTCTATTTCTGAGCGGCTGAGAAAAACAGGATAACACAGATGTTCGTTAATCAGGCGTTCTTTAATATAACTTTTTTCTTTATGATTTCTGGGAATATAACCAGGCCATCCAATAAACAAAACCTTTTTTTGCTGTTTTAGAGAACGGAGCCCTGTAGCAAGACCTCCTGGGCTTTCCTTTAATTTGATTTGTTTCCTTTTTCTGCTGACACTTACAGGAAGCCGATTGGAAACTACGATAATTTTGTTTTTTGAAGATTTATGGCTGTGCATGAAGGAACTAACCAATATATAGTTTACTCTTTTACGCAGATAAATTCAAACTGATAATAATCCTTTGCCTCTGACCAGCGGAATATTTGTGTTTAAAATTTTTTTTTGGCGGCAGAAAATTTGATTCTTATCTGAGAATATGCGATAATCTATAATCAATGAAAATTGCGATATATATTCTCTGTTTTGATTCCATGAATTTTTAAGTCCTATGAATTGTCTTTTTATAGATAATAGAAAAGACTTGAATTGCCTAAACAGAAAAAAGCCATACCAACCCAAACCAAGCTAAAAGGAGAAAAAGTCTAACACATGGCAAGCAATCCAGAATTCTTCACTCAAACTAAAGTTAAAAATAGAAAAAAAATAAAAACAGAATCCCGCGATAGAATTCGCAAAATTCTTCAATTAGGCAGAAAAAAAGGTTATCTCTATTTAAGAGAGATCAACGGTTTGCTTGAAGAGGGATTTGATACTGAAGAAGAATTTGATAAGTTTATCGAGTCTTTAGACCGATATAAGATAAGAATAAGGAACAGACAAAGAGAAATCAAACAGCAACCCAGAAAAACAGAAAAAACACGGATTAGGGGGATTGAAAGAACCACGGACCCTGTGAAGCTCTATTTAAAGGAGATGGGAAGCGTTTCTCTTTTAACAAAGCAAGGCGAAGTGGCTCTTGCCAGGCAAATTGAGAGAAGCGAAAGAAATATTTTGAAAGTGCTTTCCACTACTCCGTTTTTGTTTGAATTGATTTGTGATGCCCAAGAAAAGTATGAATATAACAGTAGAGCCCTAAATAATTTATTTGATTGCGATGAATGCAGCCCGCATGGAAAGTCTTCTAACGGGAGAGAAGAGCGAATATTCACTATAATATCACAAATCAAGGATTATTATTTGGAGTTGGGACAGATTGCAACGTCAGCTCAAAAGAAAACAAAACGTCTTCGGATTCTTGCTAAAATAAATATGTTGATGCGTTCTCTTCAGATAAAGCCTGAGATTATTGAACAAGCCATCCAGAATCTGCGCTTCAAGTTAGAGAGTATGAACAGACTTGAGGAGGCCAAGGAAGAATTGGAGGCAAAATACAGACGCAAAAGAAAGAGAAAGAAAAAACTTTATATCAGGAAGCAGATAAAAGAAATTGAAAAACTATTCAATGAAATAGAGGGAGATGTAGGAGTTGATTTTGATGGGATGAAAAAGATCATGCGTGCCATCAAGATGGAACAGAAGATGAGCGAACAAGCTAAGGAAGAGTTGGTAGCAGCGAATTTAAGGTTAGTCATTTCTATTGCCAAAAAATATATAAACAGAGGACTCCACTTTTTAGACTTGATTCAAGAAGGGAATACTGGATTGATTAAAGCTGTAAATAAGTTCGAATACAAACGGGGGTATAAATTCTCGACCTATGCCACCTGGTGGATTAGGCAGGCTATAACAAGGGCTGTTTGTGATCAAGCAAGGACCATAAGAATCCCAGTTCATATGATCGAGACCATAAATAAATTGATTAAGCAGTCTCAGATATTTGTTCAGGAAAAGGGACATGAACCTAAATGTGAGGAATTGGCTAAGAGAATGGATATGCCTGTGAGCAAAGTGAGGAAAATCATTAAGCTTTCCCAAGCGCCGATTTCCCTGGAAACTCCAATTGGAGATGATAACGACAGCCAATTAGGTGATTTTATAGAGGATAAGATTTTGCCCTCTCCTCCGGATACTGTTGTTAATATTACCTTAAAGGAAAAAATCGAAGAAGTTTTGAATTCAATAACGGAAAGAGAGGCGAAAGTCCTGAGAATGCGTTTTGGATTGGGAAGCGGGAATGAACACACTCTTGAAGAGGTGGGTCAGCAGTTCAAAGTCACACGAGAAAGAATAAGACAAATTGAAGCCAAGGCCTTGAGGAAATTAAGAGGACCTCGACGGAGACAAAAGCTAAAGTCTTTTCTCAACGACTACTAACTTGAACTATTCATAAAATCAGCCTGCACCCCCCATTCATATCTCGTGATCCATTGTCTTTTGTAGTTGTATTAACAAACAGAGTTTATCTCATTATTTCTTTTTGATATTTAAATTTTAAGGCAGGCTGATT
>Ga0180433_10001646_pt1 | contig 37022 bp, 28 predicted proteins | sample SS_ome_8_FD_132980 | JGI IMG/M metagenome (GOLD analysis project Ga0180433, IMG submission 132980) | Hypersaline lake sediment archaeal communities from the Salton Sea, California, USA - SS_1_D_1 metaG | ecosystem: Environmental > Aquatic > Non-marine Saline and Alkaline > Hypersaline >... | reverse complement strand
CCCTACTGGACCAAGCCGCTAAAAATGCTGTCCGCCAATGGGTCTATGAACCCATGGTCATCAACGGCCGGCCCAGACCTGTCGTTTTTACGGTTACTGTTACCTTTCAATTAAAATAAGAAATGGAAACAATGTGAATAGAAAAACCTGAGTTAATGCTTCTTATTTAATTTATGTTCTTTTTTATCCAATCAACTATTTTGTGGGTAGATACTCCGGGGAAAAATACTTCAGAAATCCCGATTTTTTTAAGATCCGATATATCTTTCTCAGGAATTATCCCCCCTGCAATGACTTTAATTTCTTCTCCCCCTTGTTTTTTGAGTAATTCCATAATTTTAGGGAACAACACATTATGAGCTCCGGAAAGTATACTGAGGCCAATCACATCCACATCCTCCTGAATCGCTGAACTGACAATTTCTTCTGGAGTCCTTCTCAATCCTGTATAAATGACTTCAAATCCAGCGTCCCGTAATGCCCTGCTGATCACTTTTGCCCCTCTATCATGACCATCGAGTCCAGGCTTTGCCACCAAAACCCTTATTTTCTTGTTCGGCATCCTTTCCTCCTTTTATAACCTTAACTATTCATAAAAAATGGCAAATCCGAGTTCAATTAATACGTTATTGGTTCTTGGTACTTTCCATAAACTTCAGCCATTTTTTCCATTATTTCTCCTAGAGTGGCATACTCCCTGACGCATTCCAATATATAAGGCATCAAATTTTCTTCAGCTTCTGCTGCTTTTTTCAAATCTCTCAAACTATTTTTTACTTTAGAACTGTTCCTGGATTTTTTTATTTCCTTCAACCTCTTTAGTTGACGTTCAGCGACTTGTTTATCTATCTCCAAGAGAGGAATGGGTTCATGTTCACTCTGGAATGCATTGACTCCCACGATTAACTTTTCCTTCTTTTCCAGAGCTTTCTGGTAATCATAAGAGCTATCAATGACTTCCTTTTGAGGAAATCCCATTTCTATGGCTTTGACCATACCACCCATATCATCTATCTTCTTAATATAATCCTCTGATTCTTTTTCCATCTCATTTGTTAATTTTTCTATAAAATACGACCCTCCTACAGGATCAATGGTATTTGTGACCTCGCTCTCATGAGCGATGATCTGCTGAGTCCTGAGAGCTATGGTCACCGCTTCTTCAGAAGGAAGAGCGTAAGTCTCATCCAATGAATTGGTGTGAAGTGATTGAGTCCCTCCTAGAACAGCCGCCAAAGCCTGAATAGCCACCCTGACCACGTTATTGTAGGGCTGCTGGGCCATAAGGGAAACTCCCGAAGTCTGAGTATGAAATCTGAGGAGCCAAGATCGTTTTTTTTGAGCCCCAAACCTTTCCTTCATAATTTTGGCCCATAAGCGTCTGGCTGCTCTAAATTTAGCGATTTCTTCAAAAAAATCATTATGGGAATTAAAAAAGAAAGAAAGTCGAGGCGCAAAATCATCAATCTTTAATCCTCTTTCTAAAGCCCATTCCACATATTCTATGCCGTCTCTTATGGTGAAAGCTAATTCCTGAACCGCTGTGGAACCTGCCTCTCTTATATGATATCCGGAGATGGATATAGTGTTCCATCTGGGGACTTTCTTGGAACCATATTCAAAAGTATCCACAATCAACTTCATTGAAGGTTCTGGAGGAAAAACAAATGTCTTCTGGGCAATGTATTCTTTTAGCATATCATTTTGAATGGTCCCTGATATCACTTCAGAAGGAACACCTTGTTTTTCAGCTACCGCAATATACATAGCCCACAGAACAGCAGCCGGAGGATTGATGGTCATGGAGGTGGTTATTTTATCAAGAGGGATTTCATCAAACAAAATCTCCATATCAGCCAGAGAATCAATGGCCACTCCGCATTTTCCTATCTCACCTGCGGCAAGGGGATGATCTGAATCCACACCCATGAGAGTGGGAAGATGAAAAGCAACACTCAGTCCGGTCTGTCCTTGCTTTAAAAGATATTTGTACCTCTTATTGGTATCTTCAGCACTTCCAAATCCTGAAAACTGGCGCATGGTCCAGAGCCGACCGTGATACATGGTGGGATGGATTCCCCGTGTATAGGGATACTCTCCTGGAAATGAAAGGTCTTTTTGATAGTCAAAATCCTTCAGATCTTCAGGAATATACAGCTCTTTTATTTTTTTTCCAGAGATGGTGGTGTGAGTTTTTTTCCCAGCTTTTTTTTTCCTTAAACCGTCTAAATATTTATCCTTTTTCCACTTCTCATAATCTTTTTTCACTAGGTATCCTCTCCTTTTTAGAGTAAAAAAATAAATTATCAAAATTTTTACAAATTCTCAACCACAGAGAACCGCCCCTCCATTCACATTTAAAATTTCTCCAGTGATGTGCTTGGCATAATCAGAGGCAAGGAAAATCACAGGACCGGCAATATCTTCAGGAGGAGGGATTCTTTTCAAAGGTATGCTTTCTTTAATTTTGTTTTTGAAATCCTTATCTTTGAACACATCGGAACACATCTCAGTATCGACCCAGCCAGGAGCCACGCAGTTAACTCTTATCTTATAGGAGGCCAGCTCAACAGCAAGAGACTTGGTTAGAGAAACCAAGGCCCCTTTGCTGGCGGCATAATGCGAATGAAACGCCTCTCCTCTTATTGCTGCAGTAGAGGAGATATTGATGATACAGCCATGATGAGCCTTTTTCATCAGCGGGACCACAGAATTGGTGATCAAAAAAACTCCATCTAAGTTGATCTCCATGGTCTCTTTCCAGATCCCATAGTCCATACCACCCATCTCTCCATAAGTCCAAATTCCGGCGTTGTTGATCAAGATATCTATTCTTTCCCAGCTCTTTTTGAGTTGGCTGACCATTGACTCTGTTTGACCTTTTTTTGAAAGGTCTGTTTGAAATATCAAACACTGCCTTTTTTCTTCCTCTATTTTTGATTTCACCTCAAGAGCCGCTTCTTTATTTTGAGAGTAATTAAAAGCCACATCAGTTCCTGCTTTGGCCAGCATTATAGCACAGGCTCTTCCTATTCCTCTGGAACCTCCTGTGACCAAAGCTCTTTTTCCTTTCAGTAGGATCATGACATCTCCTTTATAATAAAAAGTTCTGATTTCTACTTTTTGACTATATCTCTCTCATAATCCAGATCACATCGCTTCATTTTATCAAATTGAAGATACCTATAAATCTCTTTCTGATTGGGCTGGATTTTTTTGGAGAAAATTGAAAAATAAGTCTCTGGTCGAGGCAGCTTTCCTTCTAAAGATGTGACTGCAGCTAACTCTGCAGATCCCAGATAAACTCGGGTATCATCTCCCATCCGGTTATCAAAATTACGGGTGGAGGTGGATAAGACTGTGGATTGGGGCCGAACACGGGCTTGGTTCCCCATGCATAAGGAGCATCCCGGAAGCTCGGTCCGGACACCCACACTTGAATACAGAGAATAATATCCTTCCTTTTTTAATTGAGCCCTGTCCATCTTGGTGGGAGGTGTCAACCAAACTCTGGTTTTTAGATAATCTTCTCCTTCAAATACTTTTCCGGCGGCTCTAAAGTGTCCAATATTGGTCATGCAGGAACCTATGAAAACCTCATCAATGGGATCTCCCGCCACTTCAGAAAGAAGCTTCACATCATCAGGATCATTGGGGCAAGCCAGAATCGGTTCTGTGATTTCATCCAGATTGATCTCAATCACTTCAGCGTATTCAGCGTTGGAATCTCTTTTAAGAAGAACCGGATTATCCAACCATTTCTGGCAGTCTTGGATACGCTGTCTCAAAGCATCCGGGTCCTGATATCCGTCCTCGATCATCCTCTCCATCAAAGCTATGTTACTTCTGACATACTCCACGACTTTTTTCTCACTCAGAGCAATGGTACCCCCAGCTGCTGAACGCTCAGCCGTAGCATCTGTGAGTTCAAATCCCTGTTCCACAGTGATATCAGGAAGCCCTTCCATTTCTATGATCCGGCCATTAAACACATTTTTTTTGCCTTCTTTCTCCACAGTGAGCTGCCCTTTTTTGATGGCAAAATAGGGAATGGAATTCACCACATCTCTGAGAGTGATGCCTGGATTCAATTTTCCGGAAAATTTAACCAGCACTGATTCAGGCATATCTAGAGGCATAAAACCCAAGGTCCCAGCAAAAGCCACCAATCCCGAACCAGCAGGAAAGCTAAGGCCTAAGGGGAATCGAGTATGGGAATCTCCCCCTGTCCCCATAGTATCAGGAACAAGAAGACGGTTGATCCATGAATGGATAATGCCATCCCCGGGTCTGATAGCCAGTCCTTTTCTTTCTGTAACAAACTTGGATAAAGATTCATGCATACTCACATCAGCTGATTTAGGATAAGCGGCTGTGTGGCAAAAGGTCTGAAGAAACAGCCCGGACTGAAACTCCAAACAGGCTAATTCCTTCAGCTCATCAGCTGTCATAGGACCCGTGGTATCTTGAGATCCTACCGTGGCCATTTTTGGCTCCACTGAAGAGTCAGGAAGAACACCTTTGGTACCACAGGCATTGCCCACAATTTTCTGGGCCAAAGAAAAACCCTGACCCTTCTTTGGAACCGGATTGTCATGAGTTAGGAATATTTTTGAAGCTGACAATCCCAGTGATTTTCTCGCCTTATTGGTCAATGATCTCCCAATGATCAGAAAGACTCTTCCTCCGGCTCTATATTCGTCTTTAAGAGTCATGGGTTTTATTTTAAAATCTGTGATCTTTTTATTATCTTCATCCCATATCTCCCCGGCCTCTGTATCAAGATTTATGACCTGACCCTTTTTCATCTTGGTTACGTCACACATGACAGGAAGACCGCCTGAATCTTCAACCGTATTAAAAAATATAGGAGCGATCAGTCCTCCCAATACAATCCCTTCTCTTCTTTTATTGGGCACATACGGAATATCTTTTCCTATATGCCACAAAAGCGAATTGGCAGCAGACTTTCTGGAGGAACCTGTTCCCACCACATCTCCCACAAAAGCCACTCTGTGCCCTTCCTCTCTGAACTTTTTGATGGTTTCAATCCCATCGGGAAATCGAGTCTCTCCCATGGAAAGGGCGTGCAGCGGAATATCCGGCCGGCTCCAGGCATGTTTGGCAGGAGACAGGTCATCCGTATTTATCTCACCTTCCATTTTATAGACCTTTAAGGTCAATCTTTTGGGAAAATCAGGTCGTTCTTTAAACCACTCTCCTTCTGCCCATGAATTGAGGACTTCTTGGGCAAACTCGTTGTTCTTTGCCATATCAAGGATATCATCAAAAGAATTGTATATTAAAATGGTTTTCTTTAGAGCTTGAGCTGCTTCCGGAGCCAAGGAATCTTTTTCTAATAAAGATATCAAAGGCCCCACATTATAACCCCCCAGCATAGTGCCCAATAAAAAAACCGCTTTGTTTTTGTCAATGACTGGTGAAGATAATTCACTTTGGGCTATCTTGCCCAACCATTCAGCTTTGACTTTAGCTGAAGGATCCACTCCTGGAGCAACTCTTTTAGATAAAAGGTCAAAAAGCATCTCCTCTTTTCCTTTAGGAGGGCTTTCCAGTTTCTCACATACCTCAGCCACCTGCTGCGGATTTAAAGGAAGAGGAGGAATTCCTAATTCTTTCCTTTCCTTTTCATGATCAAAATAAGACTCTAACATGATTATGACTCCTAAAAAGATGATATGGATGATGATATAATAGAAAATATAAAACTTCAAATATTGTTCCCACTCACCTCTGCATCCGCAGCAATCCCGACTCGCGCATAATTCAGGCTAAACGAAATTTTTATCTTGATTTATTTGATTTTGCTTTAAAAAAATTATAATATTTTCTCTTAAATGAATTTTTCAGAAAAAATTCATTAATTAAACGGAGGAATGAATATGGACAATGATGCCATTGAAAAGGCCAAAGCCTATTTTGGCGAAATCGTAGAGGAACAGCTTCAAAGAGTCGAAGAAATGAAGAAGCCTCAAGAATGGGTTGATTATGAAAAAACCAAACCCATTATCATCGGTATCATAGGCGGAGATGGAATAGGACCTTACATTGCTGAAGAATCAAGAAAGATTCTGGAATTCCTGCTCAAAGAAGAAATTGAGAGTGGAAAAGTGGAAATCAGAAACATTGAAGGTCTGACCATTGAAAATCGAGCCAGGCAGATGAAATCAATTCCTGATGATGTGCTGGCAGATATCAAAAAATGCCATGTGACTCTTAAAGGGCCTACCACCACCCCTAGAAAAGGAGATGAGTGGCCGAATATAGAAAGCTGTAATGTTTCTATGAGACGATATCTTGACCTTTTCGCTAATGTCAGGCCCGTCAAGGTTCCCAAAGAAGATATTGACTGGATGTTTTTTCGAGAAAACACAGAGGGAGCCTACATAATGGGAAGCAAAGGCATCAATATCACCGATGACCTAGCCATGGACTTTAAAGTCATCACTTCCCAAGGTGCAGAGAGAATCATAAGGCTCGCCTTTGAATATGCCAAGAAAAACAATATAAACAAAGTCACTATTGTGACTAAAGCTAATGTGGTCAAAACTTCAGATGGAAAATTTCTTGACGTCGGATATAAAATCGCCAAGGAATATCCCGAAATAGAATGCGATGATTGGTATATTGATATTATGACAGCTAAACTGGTTGATCCCAAGCGAAGAACTCAATTTAAAGTTATGGTTCTTCCTAACTTATACGGAGATATTCTTACTGACGAAGCCGCTGAATTTCAAGGAGGAGTGGGAACAGCAGGAAGCGCTAATATCGGAAAAAGATACGCTATGTTTGAAGCCATCCATGGTTCAGCTCCCAGGATGGTCAGAGAAGGAAGAGCCAAATACGCAGATCCGTGCAGTATGATCAGAGCAGCAGCCATGTTGATCGATCACATCGGATATTCTCATAGAGCCAAAAACCTTGAAATGGCTTTGGATGTGTGTGGAAATTATGAAAAGAAATTGGTCATGACTGGCCGCGACACAGGATGCACAGGAGCAGAATACGCCCAATACCTGATGGAGACCATGCAGGATCCTAACCTCAAAGAAAAGTGGGAAAATTACAGAAAAGAAGAAATCTCAAAAAACAGATAAAAAATAAATACACGAGGGGTTTTCCCCTCTTAATAGGAATCTCTTTTAAAAGAGAAAATAATATTTATCATCATACGTAAAGGAGGAATCAAATGAAAAAAAAGGTAAGTGTTATTGGCGCAGGCCATGTTGGTGAAGTTACTACATTTAAAATTGCTGAAAAAGAACTGGCCGAAGAGGTCGTTCTGCTTGACATTATTGAGGATATGCCCATAGGAAAAGGACTGGACATGAGAGAAGGCGGTCCAGTCGGAAAATATGACACAAAAATTTTCGGAACAAATTCCTACGAAGATACCGCTGATTCAGACATCGTGGTTATCACGGCAGGTAAGCCCAGGAAACCGGGTATGAGCAGAGATGAACTGGTTGATGCTAACTTTAATATTGTCAAACCGGTCACAGAAAGTGTGGTGAAACATTCACCCAATGCCATACTCATCGTGGTTTCCAACCCTCTTGATGCCATGGCTTACACAGCTCTCAAAGTCAGTGGTTTTCCAAAAAACCGAGTGGTGGGAATGGCTGGTATTCTGGATACTACCCGTTACAGGACCTTTATTTCTATGGAAACAAACGTATCCGTGGAGAGCATCCAAGCTCTTGTTTTGGGTGGCCATGGAGATACCATGGTTCCTATTGTTCGCTACACCACCCTCTCAGGTATTCCTGTTTCCCGCTTTATCTCGAAAAAGAGATTGGATGAGATCGTCCAGAGAACCGCTGGTGGCGGTGGTGAAATAGTCAAATATCTCAAAACTGGAAGCGCTTATTACGCTCCTGCCCAGGCTATTACTGAAATGGTCGAATCCATGGTTAAGAATAAAAACAAAATTCTCCCCTGTGCGGCCTATCTAGAAGGAGAATATGGAATCAATGGTATCTATTTTGGAGTCCCCGTGAAACTCGGAGCCAATGGAGTGGAAGAGATTATAGAAATTGAACTCAATAATGAAGAAAAAGAAGCCATAAGAAAATCTGAAACCGCGGTTCGTAATGTGATCAATCTTTTAAAATTATAAAAATGGCAGAACATCATATCAAAACCCCTGTATCTGATAAAACTATAGAAAAACTCCAGGCGGGTGATCAAGTTTTTATCACAGGTACTTTATACACAGGAAGAGATTCAGCGCACAAAAAGCTCATTGAACTGATTGAAAAAGGAGAGCAGATTCCCATTGATATTAAGGGTCAGTTTATCTATTATGTTGGACCTACCCCAGCCAGACCTGGAAAAAGCATTGGATCCGCAGGTCCCACTACCAGTTATAGAATGGATTCCTTTGCTCCCACTCTTCATAAACTGGGTCTCAAAGGAACCATTGGAAAAGGATCTCGAAACCAAGAAGTCAAGCAAGCTTTACAAAAATATAAGGGAGTTTATTTGGCTGCAGTGGGAGGAGCGGGTGCTCTCATTTCTAAAAGCATTGAACAAGCCGAAATTATCGCTTATCCGGAACTAGGGCCTGAAGCTATCAGAAAAGTTCAGGTAAAGGAATTTCCCTGTATTGTGATCAATGATATGTATGGAGGAGACCTTTACCAAGAAGGGAAAAAACAGTATCAGAGATAATTAGATAAGGCCTTAATTTCAAAAAAATCAGATATGATTTTATGGCTTCAGTTTACTCTTTACATAAAAACATAAAATCAAAAGGTAAATAGAATGAAAATACATGAATATCAAGCAAAACAAATTTTCGATAAGTTCGGAGTGAGAATTCCCAACGGAGAAGTTACTGATTCGCCTGACCAGGCTAAAAAAATTGCCGAAAAATTCGGACCTAAAGTGGTGGTCAAAGCACAAATTCATGCGGGAGGAAGAGGTAAAGGCGGAGGTGTTAAGCTCGCCCAGAATCCAGATGAAGCTAAAAAAATAGCCAATGATATCATTGGCATGAACCTAGTCACCCACCAAACAGGACCTGAAGGAAAGTTTGTCAAAAGGGTTCTGGTGGAAGAAGCCCTTGATATTGATAAGGAACTCTACATCGGCATTGTTATTGATAGGGCTTTGGAAGTCCCTGTAGTAATGGCTTCTTCAGAGGGAGGAGTGGAGATCGAGAAAGTCGCCTCAGAAACACCAGAGCTTATCTTCAAAGAATATGTAGATCCCTCAACAGGATTCCTGGGATTTCAGGCCAGAAGGCTTGCCTTTAAGTTAGGACTCAAAGGAAACACTTTCAAACAAGCGGTTAAGTTTTTTCTGGCCTTATACAAAGCCTTCAGCTCCACAGATGCTTCTCTGGCTGAAATCAATCCATTACTCATTACCAAACAAGGTGATGTGATCGCATTAGACGCTAAGATGAACTTTGATGACAATGCTTTAAAACGACATCCCGAAATACTGGATATGAGAGACCTCGATGAAGAAGAACCCATAGAAGTAGAAGCTTCCAAATACGATCTCAATTACATTAAGCTGGACGGAAATGTCGGCTGTATGGTGAATGGAGCTGGGCTGGCCATGGCAACCATGGACCTCATCATGCACACCGGAGGAATGCCGGCCAACTTTCTAGATGTAGGCGGCGGAGTTTCAGAAGAAGCTGTGAAAAATGCATTCCAGATTCTTGTTTCGGACAAAGATGTTAAAGCAGCTCTGGTCAATATTTTCGGAGGAATCGTCAGATGCGACTTAGTGGCTAATGGAATTGTCAACGCAGCTAAAGAACTGGATGTAAAAATACCTATGGTAGTCAGGCTAGAAGGAACCAATGTTGAAAAAGGCAAAAAAATATTGGAAGAATCAGGTCTTGCTTTTCAAGCAGCTTCAAGCATGAAAGATGCAGCAGAAATGGTTGTTCCTCTTGCTGGAGAATAATCAAGGAGGCGATTATGAGTATTTTAATAGATGAAAATACTAAAGTGGTAGTCCAGGGTATCACGGGAAGTGAAGGAACCTTTCATGCCCAAAAAATGCAGGAATACAAAACCAATGTGGTAGCAGGAGTGACCCCTGGAAAAGGAGGAGCCACCCACCTCGGAGTTCCAGTTTATAATACGGTAGAAGAAGCGGTTCACAAAGAGGGCGCTAATGCTTCGGCTATATTTGTTCCTCCTTTCTTTGCAGCAGATGCCATTATGGAAGCTGCTGATTCCGGGGTCTCTGTCATTGTCTGCATTACAGAAGGTATTCCTACCTTTGACATGATTAAAGTCAAGCAGTTCTTATCCACTAAAAACTGCCGTCTGATTGGACCTAATACACCGGGAATCATATCTCCCGGTAAATGCAAAATTGGTATCATGCCCGGACACATCCACACCCAGGGATCCGTAGGTATTATATCTCGTTCTGGGACACTCACCTATGAAGCTGTGCAGCAAGTTTCCATACAAGGCTTTGGCCAGTCCACAGCTGTGGGTATGGGAGGAGATCCTATCGTAGGACAAAAATTTATCGACCTCTTAAAACTCTTCAAACAAGACCATGAAACAGAAGCCGTGATTCTTATTGGAGAGATCGGAGGCAGTGCAGAAGAAGAAGCTGCTGAATATATTAATAAGGATTTTCCAAAGCCAGTGGTCAGCTTCATCGCCGGGCAAACAGCCCCCCCAGGACGACGTATGGGACATGCTGGCGCTATCATTGCCGGGGGAAAAGGAACTGCTGAAGAAAAAATGAAAGCCTTGGAAGAGGCAGGAGTGTTGGTGGCTAAGTCTCCGGCTAATATAGGACTTAAAGTCAAACAAGCCTTGCAAAAGTAATCAATTTGGGGGTGGCTTGTGCTCCCTTAATACGTCCTGAGGGAAAGGGCAAGGGATTCGTCACCCCATCACTTTCTCCCTCAGGAACAATCTCGATTCATGAACAATCCATGTTGAATATTTCATACATTGACAACTCACGCTCCAGGAAATTCAGGTGTGGCTGAAGCGACATAAATAACAAAAGTGAATTGTGAATGGTTAAATGTAAATTGAAAAACCATTTACAATTTACCATTAACCATTTACTGTTTTTGATAAAGGGGGAGTTACGCAAGTACCGAAAAAAACGAAGAAGAAGGGCGTTAAAATCTGAACGGAGTGACAGCCACACCTGAATTTTTATCTTTTATAAGATGCGTAGGGGACGAGAGAGAGTTCCTGATCCTGGATGATCCGGTAAAACGGAAACACATCTCCCTCTTCGGGTACCAGATCATACATCCAGTATCGGATCAAGCCGTACTGAGACTCCGGCTCTAATAAACAAGGTATTAGATCAGCGGCGGGTTGATCGCAGGAAATGTAAAAATCCCCTTTTTTCACCACTGTGTTCAATTCTTTCTCTTTAACGCTAATTTTCTGGGGAGCCAAGTAATCATATTCAGCAGGAACGATCTCTAAGACTTTATAGGCTTGGACATCTAAAAAGCAATCCTTTTTGAAAAAATTGACTTTGATTTTGTGTTTTAAAAGTGTATTGATCACCTCTTTACGTTCAGAAGGGATATAATAAGCCAAAGGACGGGCTACACTCACAAGGGGTTTGACCTTAGGAAACCAATTCGCCACCACCACTTCCTCCACCTCTCTCTCTGATGGATAAGGATAAGGCTTGATATCTTCATAAATTAAAGGATCCCCTGCTTTTTTATCATTCTTTAATATTCCTACGATTCGGTTTTCCGCTCTTTTGTACTGCTTTATTTTGATAAAAGGCTCATCAGTATCCCGGTCATATTTCATCCTGAGACGGACTTTGTCATTTTCTGAATACACCCTGGCTTTACGGATCAATTTTTTACGTAAATCCCAGACTAATGAAATAATTTCTTCCCCATGGTCAGCAATACTTTCAGCCATAAATTGGATTCCGCGATACTGATAAAGAGTTCTTTGTTTGAGTGTTTCTAGGTCGTGACGAGAAGCTCCTTCTTGAATAAAGGAAAGACTCTGGTAAATCCCTGGACTGTTTCTTCCATCATTGAGATCTGTGGTGCTGTATCTTTTCATGTATTCTCTCTTGCCTCTATCTTCTTCTGAATAATCAACCCCAGCTGAAGAATCAATACCCATCCTCTGAGTGATCAAATACTCATGAAAAGTGATATTCTTCGTCTTTAATTTTTCTTCAATCTCGGACAAAAGCACATTTCTTGAATAATTTAATAAAGACTGATGAATATTTGGATTAGAAACGCATCCAATAGACACTTGATAATAATCATCCCCTTTTTCATGAATATCCATGGTTACTTCTGGCATCCATTCCCTAAATATTTGGTTGATAGCTTCAGATTCTGGAGATTCTAATTTGACTTGATCCCGATTCAAATCCAGGTTCTGTTCATTTCGTCGCATATCAAACCTATTTCCATAGGGATTTGCTGCTGGAAAAAACAAAAAGTTCATTCTTTCCAGCAATGGCTTTAGATCACCTAACACGATGTCTCTGATCAGCATGAGGGAAGCTTCCTTAGCTGACTGTTCGTTTCCATGCTTGGATCCTACGATATAAAAAGTCGGTTTGGAACGGTTTAAATCTTCTGGGTTAGAAACACCTTCACTGGTTATGATGCATAACAGCAGATCTTTAGATCCATATTCTTCCCGAGGAAGAGTCCTGCCCACCACTTTTACTTTTAAATTTTCAGAAACCCTGTTCAATTGACTCAAAAAATAAACAATGTCTTTATGCTGAGTGTATTCAGAATAGTCACAATTTTCTGCAGGAGTTTTTATGTGTATTTCTGCCAAAGAAAAAGATATTGAAAAAATTAAAGCAGAAAGAATAAACAGAAAGGCCTTAAACTTTATATTCATGCTCCCCTCCCGAATATTTTAAAGAATAACTTTTTTGACTTATATTTCTATACAAAACATCCAATGCAAGATACCTACTCATCCTCACCAGATTTTTTTATACGGCCTTCCCTAACTGATTCTTCCACGATTTTCTTTCGTAAGTGGGTGGGAACTTCTTCATAATGAGACATTTCCATGATAAATGAACCCCTGCCTCCTGTGATAGAAGTAAGAGTCGGTTCAAAATCAAGCATCTCTGCCATAGGCACTTGAGCTTTGATGATACGCATATTTCCCTTTTGCTCCATGCCTTGTACTTTTCCTCTCCTCCCATTGAGATTACCCATGATGTCTCCCATATAAGTCTCTGATGTGTATATTTCCACATTCATAATGGGTTCAAGGAGAGTTGGCTTAGCAGACTTGATTCCTTTTTTAAAAGCCATGGAAGCCGCTACTTTAAAAGCAATATCTGATGAATCTACTTCATGATAGGACCCATCATACAAGGTAGCTTTAAAATCTACAGTAGGATATCCAGCTATCACACCCTTTTTTCTGGACTCTTCTATCCCCTTCTCTACAGACGGAATATAATTTTTGGGGATAGCGCCTCCAAATATCTTATTATCAAACTCAAATTTTTTTCCTCTGGGAAGAGGCTCAAATTTAATATGCACATCCCCATATTGGCCTCGTCCTCCAGTTTGTTTTTTATATTTACCCTGGACATCTGATTTTCCTTTGATAGTTTCTTTATAAGAAATTTTTGGGGGCTTTAATTCTACGTCCACATTAAATCTTTTTTTCAAGCGTTCGGTAATGATCTCAACATGAAGCTGACCATTTCCTGAGATTATTAATTCATTGGTCTCAGGGTCCCTGTTAATAATGGCTGTGGGATCTTCATCTCTAATACGGTGCACAGCTTGAGAAATCTTATCTTCATCCTCTCTTGTTTTTGGTTTTATGGCAAAGGATATCGAAGGTTTGGAAAACTTTATAGGTTCAAATTTTACAGAATTATCTTGGTCACATAAGGTATCCCCCGTGGAAGTATCCTTTAGCTTTGCTGTACCTACAATATCTCCAGCCTTGGCCTTTTTTATCTCTTCCTGTTCTTTTCCCTGCATAAAAAAGAGACCATTGAACTTCTCTTTTTTTTCCTTTGTGGTATTCAATACCGTACTGGTTTCAGTGACTTTTCCTGAAAACAATCTCATAATGGATATTTTGCCAGTGTAGGGATCAGATATGGTTTTAAAAACAAGTCCAGAAAAAGGACTGTCAAGTGACAATTTGACAGAATCTTTTTCTGTTTTTATTTCTTCTCTTTCTAAAGGGTCAGGAAGAAAATTTATAATCCCATCAAGAATTTGTTGAGCTCCAATATTTTTCTCAGCAGAAGACATGAATATAGGAAAGAGCTGACGCTCAAAAATGCTCTTTTTAAAACCTTTTATGAGCTCTTCAGGTGAAAGCTCTCCTTTCTCAAAATAACTTTCCATAAGCTTCTCATCATTTTCTGCGATCATTTCTGTCAACTCTTCAGCTTTTTTCTCCGCCTCTTTTTTCATCTCCTCAGGAATATCAACTTCCTTGAAATTCCCAGAATCTCCCTCCTGGAAGATATATGCTTTTTCCTTAATCAAGTCTATGATTCCTTTAAAATCCTGTTCACTCCCCACAGGTATCTGTACAGGGATAGCTTGGCGACCGAAAAAATCTTGGATAGAGCTGACTGTTCGACCAAAATCAGCGTTCTCTCTATCCAGTTTATTAACAATAAATATCCTAGGTAAATCCAATTCTTCCAGCATTCCCCAGCATTTTTCTGTTCCCACTTCCACACCAGAAGCCGCACAAACAACCAGTGCCCCGGCATCAACAGCTCTGAGACTGGCTCTGGCGTCCCATAAAAAATTGGAATATCCTGGACAATCTATGAGATTAATCTTATGATTGCTCCATTCAAGATGACAAATAGATGAATTAATGGATATTTTTCTTTTTTTCTCATCAGGATCATAGTCGGTTATGGTGTTTTCTTTGTCAACCCTGGTTAATCGAGTTGTCACTTTAGAATCAAACAAGATTGCTGAAGTAAGCGAAGTCTTTCCAGAAGAACCGTGACCCACCATAGCAACATTTCTTATTTTATCTGCTGAGTAGTGTTTCATTGTAATACCTCCTGTGTTATCTCACTGGTTTTGGTGTTTGGTTTTTCTTTATTTCTTAAAAAATCAAATAAAGTGAGTAAATATAATACTATAAAGTGTCCTAGATACTCAAGACGTAAATTCAATAGAGAACCTTGCTAACGCAAAAAACACAAGCAACGCGATAAACGCAGTATCCTTAGATTTTTTCGAGTATATTCTGAAGTTCATTTGGGAGTGAGATGATAAATTCATGACGCTTTTGATTTTTTGGATGTATAAAAGACAAATAATAAGCATGCAGGAATAATCTTGACTTAATTGTTGACTTGTTTTTTTTCTTTCCATAACGTCTATCCCCTACTATGGGATGACCTGAGGCGGACATATGAACTCTTATCTGATGAGTTCTTCCTGTTATAGGCTTTATATCAAGTAAAGAAAACTCCTTAAAAACCTTATTGACAGAGAAACGGGTTTCTGATTTCTTAGGTCTTTTTGTTCTAATCGACATTCTGGCTCCATTTTTTATATGACGACCGATAGGCCAAGAAACAATTCCTTTGTCTCTCAGATAGCGGCCCCAAACCAAAGCCCTGTATCTTTTCTCCACCACTCTTTTCTTAAACTGGTCTTTGAGGCTTTCATAAGCCTTGATGTTTCTCGCAACAACCATTAATCCAGATGTGTCTTTATCTAATCGGTGAACAATACCAGGTCTGGTTTTAGAACCTACTTTTTTTATCTCAGGAAAATGATATAAAAGGGCATTAACTAAAGTATGCTTTGTTGTCCCAGCTCCAGGATGCACAACCATACCAGAGGGCTTATTTATGACCAACAAATATCTGTCTTGATATACGATATCCAAAGGAATTTTTTCTGGGTAGATTTCTAGTGGTGGAGGAAGAATGTATTGGATATTGATCATGTCTCCATATCGTAGGTGATAGCTTGGTTTGGTGGGATATTTTTGGTTGAGCAGAACATTTCCTCGCTGAATCAAATTTTGTATTTGGGAACGGCTCAAATCACTTATTGATTCATTCAGATAAACATCTATCCTTTTTCCCTCATCAGATTTATCTTTGATCCTGTACTTTTTATTCGGCACGTTCTTTCTTCTTTTTAAAGAAAAAAATCAGTCCAATGCCTGCAATAATCCCTAATATGCAAAAAAGTTGAGGCAGAGTAAGGCTAAGATAAGGAGAAGTATGATCGATCAGGATTGCTTTTTCTGAGTGGTCTCCCCTATAAAACTCTGTAAAATATCTGATAATAGAATAGTTTATGATATAAAAAGAAAAAACAACTCCGTCTAACTTCTTCTTTTTCAATATAATAAAGAGAACAATAAAATTAATAAAATTGAGCCCGGATTCGTAGAGCTGAACAGGATGAATAGAGGTTTCAATAGGAATGCCTGTGAGATTGTGGGCGTATTCACTTGTAAAAGTAACCCCCCAGGGAGTGGAACAAGCTCTTCCATAACAGCATCCTGCACTAAAACACCCTATGCGGCCAAAACCATGTCCCAGAGCAATAGCCGGCGCAATAATATCTGCTGCTTTCCAAGTCGGTATCTTGTGTTTCCTAAGATACCAAAGAGCAAACACCAATCCAGCGACAAGTCCTCCCTGAAATACTCCTCCTGATCTGGCTAAAGTCAATAGTTCAGCTGGATATTTGATGTAATAAGACATATTTCCTATAAAAAGAACCAGCTTGGCTCCTATTAAAGATATGATTATGGTATAAAAAGCCATGTCTATGATTTTGACAGCAGGAAGCCCTCTCTTTTTAGTTTGAACATAGACAAACCAAAGTCCAAAGGCAACCCCCAAGGCCATCATAAAACCATAAGTATGAATGGTGATGGGCCCGACTTTCATGAGCACAGGGAACATTTGACCTCCCTCCTAAAAAGTAATAGATATACCATAAGCACAGCCCCTATGGTAATGCAAGAATCAGCCACATTAAAGGATGGCCAATGTAAATCATTTATATGGAAGTCAAGAAAATCAATCACATAACCCCTGAACAGGCGATCCAGGGAATTACCAAGGGCCCCAGCTATGACTAAAGATAAACTAAATTTCAGCAATGTTTCTGAAGTCGGGACTTTAATGAAATAATAAACAACCACAGCAAAAGCAGCCAGAGAGGCTATGGTAAGAACATAAAAAACAAGAGAATTTCCAGGTTGATTAAACACCCCAAAAACCGCTCCTCTATTATGAACATGACTTATGTTAAAAAAACCCTTTATAACCGTTATATGACTTCCATAAGGCACACTATGATTAATCATACTTTTGCTTACTTGATCACAAACTAACAGACATAAGATAATCAATAAATATAAAAATGTTCGTTTCATTTTTTTAATGAGCTTACTACCTTTTCACATCTCTCACAGAATTCTGGATATTCTTGCCCGGAACCTACGGTAGAAGAATAATTCCAGCATCTCTCACATTTTTTCCATTTGACTCTTTTCACTTCTATTAAAGTCTGTTCCTTTTCATTTTTTTCTAAGTTCACAGAAGATACAATAAAAAGGTCCGAAAGGTTGTCTTCATGTTCTTTTAACAAGGAATAGGAAGGGGCAGATGCATGGATGGTCACTTCTGCTTCCAAGGAATTCCCAATGACTTTATTTTCTCTTGCCTCTTCAAGCTTTTTTAGAACTTTTTCTCTTATCTCTCTCAGTTTCTCCCAATCCATAAACAAGTCGGTTTCAATCCATTCCTCTTCAAAAGGGGGAAACAGCTCAAGATGGACAGAATCTGATTTTTTACTATAATGGGGCAGAGCTCCCCAGCCTTCTTCAGTGGTAAATGGAAGGATAGGAGACATCAGTACCAAAGTTCTTTTTAAAAGCCTTAAAAGGGTGGCCTGAGCAGACTTGCGGAGATTTGAGTCTTTTTTCGAGCAATAAAGTCGATCCTTAATCACATCTAGGTAATAGGAACTCAATTCAACAGTAAAGAAATTGTATAATGAATGGAATACGATATGATATTCATAATCTTGATAGGCTTTGATGACTTTTCGTCCTACTTGTTTGCATTTTTCTAGTATCCATCTGTCAAAAAGCCTAAGATCTTCCTTTTTTAAATCCTCAGTATCTGGATCAAAATCATACACATTTCCCAGCATAAACCTCCATGTATTCCTGATCTTTCGATAAGCTTCCACCAGTCTCTGTACAGTCTGTTCTCCATACTTAGCATCTTCTTTAAAATTAAGCATAGACACCCAAAGCCTTAATATTTCAGCGCCGTGCTTTTTGATAATTTCTTCTGGTTCTATGTAATTTCCCAAGGATTTGGACATTCCTCTTCCCTGTTCATCAAGTACAAATCCATGAGTAATACAGGTCTTATAAGGAGTACCTTTTTTTGCTGCTAAGCCAATTAGAAGTGAACTATTAAACCATCCTCTATATTGGTCATGACCTTCAATATATAAATCGGCTGGCCAAGGAAGTTCTTTGTTCTTTCCTAAAATATTATGGCTTGCGCCTGATTCGAACCAGACATCTAAAATATTGTTTTCCTTTTCAAACTCTGATGAACCACATTGGGAACATTTGACTCCTTCTGGCAGTAATTCTTCAGCTGATTTCTGAAACCAAGAATTGGCCCCCAGTTTTGAAAAAATATCAGCAACATGAACCGCTATTTCTTTGTTGGCTATCACAGAACCACACTTCTTACAATAAAAAGCAGGAATGGGGACTCCCCACGAACGCTGTCTCGAAATGCACCAATCGGGACGATTTTCTATCATTTTGGCAATGCGTCCTTCCCCCCAATATGGAATCCACTTTATTTTTTTTACTTCATTTAAAGCCTTTTCTCTAAAGTTGTTATGGTCCATAGAAATAAACCATTGATCTGTAGCTCTGAAAATGACGGGATTTTTGCATCTCCAGCAATGAGGATAAGAATGAATGATATCATCTGTTTTCATCAAATCGTCTGCCTCTGTCATGTCTCTGATGATCATATCATTGGCATCAAATACATTTATACCAGCATAATCTTTAACATCCCTGGTGAACCTTCCGTTTTCATCTACTGGAGTGTATATATCCAGCTTATATTTGAGTCCTGTCAAATAATCTTCCTGACCGTGACCAGGAGCTGTATGCACACAACCTGTTCCCTGGTCAAGGGTCACATAGTCAGCTAGAACAAAAACAGATTCCCTATCTATAAAAGGATGCTTTGCTTTCATTCCTTCCATTTCTTTTCCCTTAAATGTGACCACGATTTTGGTGTCTTGAAAACCTAAATCTTCAGAAATCACAGGAATCAATCGCTTGGCCGCGATAAACACTTCCTTCCCTGTTTGAAAAGCTGAATATTCATGTTCGGGATGAAAGGCAATAGCAAGATTAGCTGGCAGGGTCCAGGGAGTAGTTGTCCAGATAAGAACTGAGACATCCTTCCCTTTTAATTCTGGGTATTTTTTGGATAAGTCATCCAACAGGGGAAACTTGACATAAATGGAAGGAGATTGATGGTCATGATATTCGATTTCTGCTTCTGCCAATGCTGTTTTACAATGAATGCACCAGAAAACTGGTTTTTTTCCCTTATATATATTTCCGGATGAAAAAAAAGCAGATAAATGTTTCAGTACCTCGCTTTCATAATCATGATCTATTGTCAGGTATGGATTCTCCCAATCCCCTAATACGCCCAAGCGTTTGAACTGGTTTCTCTGAATATCAACATACTTTATGGCATATTTTTTACACTTTTCCCTAAATTCAATGATAGACATATGTTTCTTTCTGCTTCCTAATTCCTGATCCACCTTTATTTCTATAGGAAGACCATGACAGTCCCATCCTGGTATATAAGGGACTCCAAAACCCTGAAGATTTTTTGTTTTGATTATGAAATCTTTCAGTATTTTATTCATGGCTGTGCCCAAATGAATATTTCCATTGGCATAAGGGGGGCCGTCATGAAGCACAAAAGGGGGGCCGTCTTTTCTTGCCTCAAGTATTTTCTGATATAATCTCATGCCATCCCATTTCTTTATTATTTCAGGTTCTTTTTGATACAGCTTTGCCTTCATAGAAAAAGATGTTTTAGGGAGATTCAAAGTCTCTTTTATAAATTTTTTATCTGCCATAGTCCTCTCCGATTTATCAATAGAGTATAAAGTTTAATAGAGAATCTTTCAATACCTATAAAAATAGATATTCTAATGGTCGCCTTTAAAATGTCAATCAAATTAACCTGGAATGTAGAATCATCCAGAACAATTAAAACAACAACATACTCATTTATTTGGGATTATTTGATGTAATGAGACCCTCGACTCACAGGATTATTGAGAGCGGCTTGGGTTATTAATATGGCTACTTGTATCCCATGTTTAAGTCCTACTACTTTTTCGTCCATATGAGATTCTCTATAAAATTTATTTATCCTATGATTGAGATAATCAAGGTCTGCGCTTGCTCTTTCTAGTCTTTTTTTAGTTCTTATGATCCCCGCATAATTCCACATAGTGTTGCGAATGTTTAACCAATCTTGATTCACCAATGCGGAATCAATTTCTTCCCCATCTTCAGGATAATACCATTCATGGATATCATTGAGACTATATACTCTTCTGGGATTAAAATGAGCCACAATATGTTTGGCTGATCTTGTTCCCCATACCAATCCTTCCAATAAAGAAGTGGAAGCTAGTCTGTTTGCTCCGTGCACACCTGTACAGGCGGCTTCCCCTACCACATAAAGAGACTTCAACGTACTTTGACCATTTGTATCCACAAGCACACCACCGCAGCAGTAATGAGCTGCGGGAACTACAGGAATGGGGTCTTTAGTGATGTCAATCCCATATTTCAGACAAGTCTTGTATATATTGGGAAATCTTTTTCTGATGTTAATTTTGGCATAAGAAGCAAGGTCAAGTACCACATAATTAGAATTGCTGTTTGTCATCTCTTCATAAATAGCTCTGGTGACTTCATCCCGGGGTGCCAGTTCCCCCTTTCCCTTATCCTGCTGCATAAAAAGATTCCCTTCTTTTGTTTCTAATTTGGCTCCTTCTCCCCTGACCGTTTCTGAGATCAAAAATGCGTCTGCGTCTCTGTGAAACAGGGAGGTGGGATGGAATTGAATATACTCCATATTGACTATTCTGGCCCCTGCCTTATACGACATGGCATAACCATCCCCAATAGCTGACTTTGGGTTTGAGGTGTAAAGATATACAGAACCGCATCCCCCTGTGGCTAAGATGGTATAAGGAGCCAGTACTGTTTTGACTATTTTAGATTGATTGTCCAGTATATAAGCACCTATACACTGAGGTTCCAAATAATAATAAGTTGGATTTTTGGCATGATGAGGAATGGTCAATAAATCAACCGCAGTATGATCAGAAAGAAAAGTGACATTAGAGAAAGATTTCAATCTTTTAATAAAACTTTCTTCTATAGTTCTTCCAGTGGTGTCTTGGACGTGAAGAATCCTCCTCCGCGAGTGAGCTGCTTCCTGAGCGTAATCTAGCTCATCCGGAGAGGTTCTGTTAAAGGGAATATTCAATTCTTTTATTAGAATTTCATCGACATACTTTTTGCCTTCATTGGTTAATATTTTGACCGCTTGTCTGTTGTTTATCCCATCCCCAGTTTCTATGATATCCTGCTTTAATAGTTCGGGATTATCATCTTTTCCTAAAGAGACAATTCCTCCCTGTGCATAAAAAGTATTGGATTCTTCAAGTTCTCTGTTTTTTGATACAATGACCACCCTGACACCGCTTTTTGCTGCCTCTAAAGCAGCGCTTGCTCCTGCAATACCACATCCTATGATAAGAATATCTGTCTCTATTATATTATCTTGGCTTTTATTTCCCATGTTTCCTTCTTCATAACAATTCTATACTGATATCTATAGATTTAAAAGAATGGGTCAAACTGCCCACCGAGATAAAATCAACTCCGATGTCAGAGATCTCCCTAAGGTTGGAAAGGGTAATGTTTCCAGATACCTCAAGAGGGATTTTTCCATTAACCAAGTCAACAGCTTTTTTTATCTCTTCAGGGCGCATATTATCCAGCATAATGATGTCAGCATCATATTTCATGGCTTCTTTTACTTCATCCAAAGAACATGTTTCTACTTCTATTTTTACGCCGTTTCCCACAGATTTTTTGGCTCTTTGTATGGATTCTTTGATACTTCCTATTAATCGAAGATGGTTGTCTTTGATCATGACCATCTCTGAAAGATTGAACCGATGATTGACTCCACCCCCCATTCTTACCGCATATTTCTCAAGTATCCTCAAACAAGGAGTGGTCTTCCGAGTATCCAGAATCTTGGTGTTGGTTCCTTTTAATCCATCTGTGTATTTTTTGGTTAACGTGGCTATTCCTGATAATCTCTGCAAAAAATTCAATGCCAGCCTTTCCCCTTTAAGGATAGATCGGGATTTTCCTTTAATCAGGGCTAGCTTATCATTACTTTTGAACTCCTCTCCGTCTTCTTTGAGTTTCTTATACTTTAGGGAAATATCAATTTTATTAAACACATTTTCTGCAATATCAATCCCAGCTAAAACGCCTTTTTCCTTGGCAATCACATGAGCCTCAGATACTGATTCAGAGTCGATGACAGACTCTGAAGTTATATCCCCCTTAGGCATATCTTCTTCTAAAGCAGCTTCTATTATTCCATCTAAGTTTGAAATATCCATGTTTTCATCCACCTGATCTTACCTGAACCATGCCTTTGCTCAAAAATGAACGAGGTATTATTATGGAGCAGGTAATTTTATAAAGTTTGATAATATAACAGCAAGGAAAAAAGTTCAAATTACTTTTATTTTCTTGTATCATACAAACATGAAAAAAAAGAAAGGCATTGCTTTCATACTTTCAGTGGTAATTTCTGTTGGTCTTCTTCTTTTTTTATTCAGTAAAATCAAATTCAGCGATTTTGTACAAACGTTCCAAAACATTTATATTCCTGCCCTCATGGGATTTATGTTTTTCTCTCTCCTTGGAAGTGGTCTAAGGGCATGGAGGTATAAGATGCTTCTTCAGCCTCATAGCATAAGCTGGAGAAACATACTTCTGGTTACTTTTATCCGCAATCTTTTTGTTGATTTTTTTCCTGCAAGAATTGGCTCTCTTTCCTATGTCTACATGTTAAATTCAAGGTTAAAATATAGCTTCGAAGATTCAAGCTCTAGCTTTGTCATGGCTTTTCTATTTGATTTCCTTACTTTAAGCCCTCTTTTGATTCTGGCTGTGCTATTTGTCGGATTAGGAACCACCATTCTATCACCCTCTCTCATGATTCTTCTCTCCATAATATTTTTTTTGGTCTTTTTTCTTATCATATGGAAAATAGTTCCTATTTCTCACTTTGTTTTAAAATCATATGATTCTCTTTTGAATATAACAAAATTAAGGAAAAAAAAATGGGCTGACTTTTCTGTAAAAAAAACAGAATCAATGATAAACAGTCTCCATCATATACAAAGGAGAAACATCTTTTGGCCTCTATTCTTTTTGTCTTTATTTGTTCGTCTCGCCAAATACACCTCTCTCTTTCTGTTATTGTTCTCTTTGCTGCACAGTCACGGAATACTCTTTAGCGTGACAAACTTTTTTAAGACCATTTTGGGAATAACGGGGGCTGAAATGAGTTCTGCCTTACCTATTAAAGGAATCGGTGGCTTTGGAACCTGGGAATCTGCTTGGGTACTAACAAGCAAACTTATGAATTTTGAAAGCAGCTTAGCCATTATTTCTGGTATAGGAATCCATCTTATAAGCAATCTTTTTGAATATTTATTAGGCATTATCAGCCTTCTCGTCATTTACTCGCCATCATATAAAATCAAAGGAAATTAAAAGCCCCGCCACAATTTTTTCAAAAAAATATTGCCTTACAGATTACTTTTTAATAAAATACATCTAGAAATAAGTTCCTAATCAAATCCGTTAATTGGCTTGGATATTGAAGAGTGGGTAGTCCTCTTGTTTTAACCAAATTTATTGGGAGTAAAAAATGGTAAAAAGAAGTGCGGAAGCAGATGCAAGAAGAAAAAAGTATTTAAAAAATTTAATCAATAAAGACCCTAAAAACATCAAATTTTGTGTTCTTGCGGCTGGTCATGGAGGACTAGCTATGGCAGGCCATTTGGCCATAATGGGATTTAAAGTGAATCTCTACAACAGAGGCAAAAGTAAGATTCTTCCTGTTAAAGAAAGAGGGAGTATAAAAGTGGAAGGTGAAGTGGACGGGATAGGTGAAATAAACATCGCTTCCAATAGGATGGAAGAATGTTTAGAAGGAGTGGATGTCATTATGGTCGCAGTACCCGCAATCGGGCATAGGTTCATGGCTGAAATTTGTGCTGCTCATCTTAAAGAAAATCAGATCGTCGTCCTCAACCCTGGCCGTACCTTGGGTTCGCTAGAATTTTTCCAAGTTCTTAAAGAAAAAGGAGTAAAAACTGTTCCATTTATTGCTGAAGCTCAGACCTTTATTTACGCTTCACGAGCCATAGGACCCGCCCATGCTAAGATATTTGGTGTCAAAAACTCGGTTCCTGTGGCTACTCTTCCTGCTTACTGGATCCCCGGGGTGGTTAAAGTTCTTAATGTGGCTTATCCTCAATTCGTCCCAGGAGATAATATATTCAAAACAAGTTTCAACAATATAGGTGCGGTATTTCATCCGGCTCTGACTGTACTCAATGCCGCATGGATCGAAGAAACCCATGGAGATTTTGAATACTATATCCAGGGCGCCAGTGAATCCGTATCCAAAATTTTAGAAGCGATTGATAAAGAAAGATTACAAGTAGCAGCAGCTCTTGGCATAAAAGCCATGAGCGCAAAAAATTGGCTTTATACCGCATATAGCGCCACAGGGAAAAATCTTTATGAAGCTATTCATGACAATCCGGGCTATCTTGGAATCAAAGCCCCTGACAGGCTGCATCATAGATATATTGACGAAGATGTTCCTATGAGTCTGGTTACTCTTTCGTCATTAGGAAAAATGCTTAAAGTAGAAACTCCTACCATTGATTTGATCATCCATTGTGCTTCTACTATGAGAGAGATAGATTTCTGGGAAAAAGGACGGACAGTTGAGAAACTAGGACTCAAAGGAAAAACCATCAAAGAAATCCGGATGTTTGCAGTAAGCGGAGAATTATAATTAACCTGACTTAATTTTTAGTGAACAATCCAGTTTATATCAAAACTTATTAATATGCATAATATCTTCTAGTTTTCTCTTAGGGACATGCAGGCGGCCGTTTTTATCCTTCCAGTATTTTATGGATCCCTTGGTATCTTCTGCAACAGGATTTTCTCCAGGATAACCCAGTGCCAATACCGAATCAATCAAATAATGGTGAGGAATTTTTAATATTTTCCTTACATCCTCTCTTTCCACAGATAAAAGCCAACAGCTTGCTACCCCTTTTTCTAAACCCGTAAGAATCATGTTCTCTACAGCTGCTCCTACATCCCATTGATAACCACTGTCTTTTATTTTTTTGTTCACTAAGGTCACGATATAAGCTTTTGGCTCTTTTCCTGGTTTGGGATTACCCTTGGGAGCAATATAAGCTGCCCATTTTAAGTAGGGGAAAATTCTCTGGCACACCTGTTCTTTATTGACTATCAAAAATTCCAAAGGCTGAATGTTGGCTGCAGATGGAGCCAATCTCGCTGCATTTACCATTTTTCTAAGTAGACTCTCTTCAATGGGTTTTTGTTCAAACTGACGGACCGTTCTTCTTGATACGATTAGGTCGAAAAAGCTCATTATAGAATTCCTCCTTATTTTATAAAAAAGCATAAATATTTTAATGAGGCTTTTTCTTATTTTCAAACTTTTAATAATCCCTAACACAATTTTAGATACTTTATTAACCTGACCTCTTCATAAAAAAATGGTGATGCATTTATTATTAATTTATTTTCAGCGATATACAATATTTTTTTGGAACCATGACATGAACATTTTTTCTTTTTATAATTTTTTTTATTTTAATCGCCATTTTTCACCCATTGAGGCAAGCCGATCTCACTGCATCTGCTTCGTTACAGGGCATTCGTATGAAGGACCACGACTTCATGCCCTGCGCCTTGTATCTGCAGCAACCTCGACTTGTGAATTATCCAGGTTAATATAAAAAAAATGTCTCTTGACTTTTTTTAAAATAAATTAGTTAATACAAATGTAAAAGGGAGAAGTTGTGGATAAAAAAATCAATGATAATCCTCGCGGTCATTCAGGCAAAACCATTCAGGGTATAAAGAAAAAACATATTGACGAATTAAATAACATTATCAATCAACTAGATAAAACATTTTCTCAGATGAAAATATTTTCATCTGACCATGAAAACGTAGAGTCATTTATAGATCTTCTTTATGATCGAATCTCAAAATACCTTCAAGACAATTGGAAAATCGAAATAGGGATTGAGGAATTTTCTTTTACTTTTAAGGGCATTCCTTTTTATACAGAAAAACAATTATCTAAAAGTCTGCCCTTCCTTTTTTACAAAGATGGTGTCAAGATGCTATTTATTTATAAAGGATTATCCAGAGATGAACTCAAGCAGTTTTTGGAGATAATGAAAAGAACAATATCTCTCCCCCCAGAGGAAAGTGATATTGTTATATCTCTATGGGAAAAGGACTTTGCTAATATCCGTTATTTCGCCCCTGATGACTATTTAGAAACCAAAATTGGAATTGGGATGGAAATCCTGGAATATGAAGTCGACAAAAACAAGTTATTTACAGGAAAAATCTCTCTGAAGCCCGAAGATAAGTCTGCTTTGAAAAGAAAAGAACAAATAATCAATAAAGATTTAAAAAAGAAGTTTGAAAAATTTATGGGTGCTGAAAAATATTTACTGTCAAAGAGAGAAAAACGATCACTCACAGACATGATACAGGACCACAGAAAAGAGTCAGAAGAGAAACAGTTCAAAACCCTTTTACTTGATATTTTGTATCTGGAGAAACGTAATGAAAAAATTCAATCTTTAATAAATCAATCTGCTCAATATGTAGGTCAACAAATAAATAAAGGAAATTTCCAAATAGCCTTCTCAATATATATGGATGTTTTGGAGCTCAAAAATTACTTTTCTGAAATAGACCCATCAAAAGAAAAATTAGTTCAAAATTTTTTCAATTCGCCAGAAATAAAAATCACTCTCTCACAGGCAGAGGAATTATTAGAGAAAAAATCCATAGAAGAATTCGATCCTTTTCTTAAATACCTTTCTCTTATGGGATCTAAATCCATCCCAATTTTAAGTTATCTTTACGATCATATTGAGAAGTCTGAACAAACAAATAAAATTATAGAGGCCCTCAGAAAGGTTGGAAAAGAAAATTTTTCAGAGCTTGTTAGTATTGCTCGTGATGAGAGGCCAGGGCTGACTTTAAAAATCATTTCTATTCTTGGTGACTCAAAGGAAAAGATAGCCATCAATCATTTGGCTAGTTTTCTCAGTTTTAAAAACAAAAAAGTTCTTCATGCTGCCATAAAAGCTATAGGTGACTTTAAAGACCCCAATGCGAATAAAATTCTTTTTTCCCTTCTCTCTAACCCGGACCCAGAGATAAGAATCCTGGCAACCCAGAACATACATTTGACTGAAAATGATCCTGTATTTGATAAAATCCTCCACATCATCAAGGAAAAAAAATTCAAAAAAGAAAGCAAAACTCAAAAGCAAGCCCTGCTATGGACATTAGCAAGATCGTACTCCAAAAAAGCTTTTCGTGTTTTGGAAAACATCATAAAAAAAATCGGGTTTTTTTCCGGTCCGAGCAAAGTAGAAACAGGAATATGTGCTGTTAATGCTCTTAAAAAAACAGGAGAGCCTTCTGCATACCATATCATAAAAAATATGACCCAATCCCGAAACAGGAAAATAAAAAAGAAATGTCGAGAAATCGAAAAGGAGTTCTTTCAACAAATAAAACATGGGAATTCTCATGAATGATTCTGGATTCAATCCTAAGGCCTCCGCTCTTTCCGACGAAAAAGTGGACCCAAAATTAATAAAGGAAGGCAGTAGAATCGTTTTCAGATTAAACCGAGCTTATCGGACTTCTATCATTTATGAACCCAATAATTACATTTACTTGAGACAGATCGACCTGCTGTATAACCAGATCAAAACCGCTTTGAAATCATACGGAAAGGCATATTTCACCCTCAAACAAAATTCGATAGAATTTAATAAATTAAAATTAAAATTCAGTTTTTCAGATTATCACATATTCAAATTTATTCAGGACGAATTCAAAAAAAAGGAAATCGGAGAATTAAGTTTTCTCTCTGGTTTAGAAAAAGAAGAATTAAAAAAATTTATTACCCTTCTCTCAAAAAAAGAATACAGCAAAAAAGATCCCTACAAAGATTTCATCTCAGAAGTAAAGAAAAAAAACATTGAGAACATTATTATAGAAAAGATTCCCTTTTACGAAAAATCAAAGAAAAAAAACAGAGATGCGAAAAAGTTATTCTTTTTGGGGATCACTCATTTAAAAGAAATCTTTCAGAAGGATGATAAGCCCCAGGACCAATTATCGCTTTTGACCACTAAGAGGCTGATGCAGTCCATATTCAACCTCATCACTGACAATGAATCTTTTATTCATGGATTGACAAATATAAAAAATTTCGATGAATACACACTCAACCATTCGGTAAATGTATGCATTCTATCCATATCTCTCGGTAAAAGACTTGGGCTTGATAGAAATGAGCTTATTGACCTCGGATTAGCTGCTTTTTTTCACGACTTTGGAAAGCTTGATGTCCCAAGAAAAATTCTGGTGAAGCCTGATAAACTCAATGAGGAAGAAAGAGAAATCATAGAAAAACACACTTTTTATGGAGCGGTAAGGTTAATCGATTTTAAACAAAAAACATATCTTCCTTTAGAAGCGTTGAGTGTCGCCTTGGAGCATCATGAATCAGAGGGAAAAGTGGGCTATCCTAAGTTAGTCAAAAAAAGAGCTATAGACTTATTCAGTAAAATTGTGAAAATTGTAGATGTGTTTGATGCCATGACCACCACAAGACCTTACCGAAAACAAAATTTTACTAAAGAAGAAGCTCTATCTTATATATTGGAAAAGGGAAGCAAAGAGTTTGACCCGGTAATTCTCAAGCTTTTTATTGAAATGACAGGTATTTGTCCTGTGGGCTCACTGGTTCTCCTGGATACAGGTGAATTGGGGGTTGTTTTTGGCAAACAAGAAGAACCCAAATATATTATGCGACCTAAAGTTAAACTTATCACAGATGAAAATAGAAATAAGATCGACGGGGAGATTGTGGATCTCACAGAGAAAGATGAGAAAAACAAATATAAAAGGAGCATAATAAAAACATTAGACGAACGAAAATATAACATAAGAACCGCAGACTATTTTGTGGCAGAAGCCGAATAAGCCCCTCCTTTTTTATGGAATTCTATATTAGATTGACTTTCGTGTCACTTCATATATAATAAACTACTTTAAATTTAAGGAAAAATAGATGATTTTTTTTAGAAAAAAAAGAAAAAAGCGAGTAGGTGTCATTGGGCTGGACGGAGTCCCCTTCCCTCTTATCAATGACCTTTCCCAAAAAAATATTATGCCTACCTTTTCTCATCTGATTCAATCAGGCCACCTCCATAAAATGAAAGCCAGCTTGCCTGAGATATCTTCTGTGAGTTGGACAGATTTCATGACAGGAAAAAATTCCGGAACCCACGGAATATTTGGCTTTACTGACCTCAAAAAAAATTCTTATGAAATGAGATTTCCTAATTTTCTCGAAGTCAAAACAGAAACCCTCTGGGATAAACTGGCTAAAAAAGGAAAAAAATCCATTGTCATTAACCAACCTTCAACTTATCCTGCCCGAAAGATCAATGGCAAATTGATCTCTGGATTTGTAGCTATTGAATTATCAAAAGCAGTATATCCCATAACCATCAAACCTATTTTAGAAAAAATCAATTATCAAATAGACATAGATACTTTTAAGGCAAGAGAAGATCATGAATTTTTATGGAAAGAGTTGGAAAAAACTCTTGAGAGCAGGGAAAAAGCATTTGAAACGTTCTGGAAGGAAGACTGGGATTATTTTGAATTTGTCATTACTGGAACTGACAGGCTGATGCATTTTTTATGGGATGCTTATAAGGATGAAAACCATCCTTTTCACGATATTTTTCTTGATTATTACAATAAAGTAGACCGATTAGTTGGGAAAATAATTACTGCTTTTCAAAAAAGAACTGGAGGTTACCAAGGCTTATATATTCTCTCAGACCATGGATTTACTGGAATCAAACAGGAAGTTTACTTAAACACATGGCTGAAACAAAATGGATATTTGAATTTTGAGAATGACTCACCAAACAAACTCACAGAAATGACCCATGAAACTACTGCTTTTGCTATGGACCCCAATCGCATCTACATAAATCTGAAAAATAAATTCCCTAAAGGGCGAGTGAAAAATTCAGAAAAACAATCACTGAAAGATGAAATTAAAAATAAAATAGAAGGCTTGAATTTTGAAGGAGAAAAGGTTGTCAAAAAAGTCTTTGACACCAAAAAAATATATTCAGGAGAAGAAACCAAAAATGGACCGGACCTCATTGTACTTTCCAACCATGGTTTTGATATGAAAGGATCCGTAAAAAAGGAAGAAGTTTTTGGACGGACAAATCTGCAGGGAATGCATACTTGGGATGAAGCTTTTTTTTGGGCAGACAGAGAAAAAAGTTCTGACTTATGTATTTCAGACATTGCCGCAATAATACTCGATCAGTTTGAATAAAATCCATGAAAAAAAGACATATAATTTACATCATATTTCCTTTAAGTTTATTGATTCTCCCTAATATTTTGACTGCTTATATTGGTCCGGGAGCAGGCTTTGCATTCCTTTCTTCATTTTTAGTTTTTTTTCTCACTTTTATTCTGGCTATTTTTTCTCTTCTTTCCTGGCCTTTTCGATTTCTTTTCAAACTTATAAAAGGAAAGAAAACCTATAAAAAAAGTACAGTCAACCAAGCGGTGGTCATAGGGCTAGATGGAATGGAACCCACTCTGGTTGAAAAATTTATGAATGAAGGAAAGCTGCCTCATCTTTCCGAACTCAAGAAATCTGGTACATACAAAAGGCTTGACACTACCATACCAGCTATATCACCAGTGGCCTGGTCTTCATTCATGACCGGATGTCATCCGGCAAAACATAATATTTTTGACTTTTTGAGTCGGAATCCACATACCTACCTCCCAGACCTTTCCTCTGCTCAAATCCACAATCCAAAAAGAGTTCTCTCTTTAGGAAAACACAAAATACCCTTATCAAAACCTGTTATTAAAGGGCTGAGAAAGAGCATACCTTTTTGGAAAATTTTAGGCAAAAATGGTATTTTCAGCACTATTTTACGGATACCTATAACCTTTCCACCAGAAAAATTTTACGGGCATCTCATATCTGGAATGTGTGCTCCAGACCTCAAGGGCAGTCAGGGAACATTTTCCTTTTACAGTTCAGAAAAGACCGATATTGGTGAGGGAGGTATGGTGATTCCGGTTGAGGTTAAGAATAACACCATAGAGACTTACATATCAGGCCCGACAAACTCTCTTCTCAAAGAGGAAAAAGAAATCCGTCTGCCTATGAAAATCCATCTCCACACACAGAACAATTCGGTCTCCATCCATATTGAAGGGAAGAATTATAAACTTAAAAAGAACCAATTATCTGATTGGATAAAAGTTACCTTTAAGCCTGGGTTAGGCATGAAAATAAGAGCTATATGCCGGTTCTATGTATCTGAATTATCACCTGAATTCAAGATGTATATGACCCCTTTGAATATAGATCCAGAGAAACCCTCCTTACCCATTTCTCATCCTTTTATCTATTCTGTTTATCTGGCTAAATTATTGGGCCCTTATAATACTTTGGGAGAAGCTGATGATACCTGGGCATTAAACGAAGACATTTTGGATGAAGACACCTTTCTCCAGCTTAGTTATGACAATCACAGAGAGTCAGAAGATATGTTGTTTAATGCTATGAAAAAAACAAGACGTGGAGTCATTGCCTGCTGGTTTCAGGTTACGGATAGTCTCCAACATATGTTTTTTCGTTATTTGGATAAAAAGCATCCCTCTTTAAAGCGCACTCGGTCTGAAAAAAGCGAAAAGGTTATAGAAGATCTATACATTAGAATGGATGATTTTGTAGGTAGAATCATCAAAAAACTCAATAAAAATTCATGTTTGATCGTCATGTCTGACCATGGATTCAAACAATTCAAACGCGGCGTCAACATCAATTCATGGCTATATATAAATGGTTTTTTAAGTTTAAAAAATGGTAGAAATCAGAGCGGAGAATGGTTCAAAGACGTTGATTGGGAAAACACAAGAGCTTATGGACTGGGTCTGGGAGGAATTTATATCAATGTTAAAGGGAGAGAGAACAAGGGAATCGTCAATCCCGGAAAAGAATACACAGACCTCAAACACGAATTAAAAACAAAACTAGAAAACCTTATGGATGAAAAAGAAAACAAAAAAGCAATCAGAAAAATATATGACAAGGACGAAATTCCTCCAGGACCATATAAGAATAACTGTCCGGACTTGATTGTGGGGTATCATGAGGGTTACAGGGTTTCCTGGGATTCTGTGACTGGGAAAGTTGATTCGATACTATTCCAAGACAATATAAAGGCATGGAGCGGAGACCACTGTATCGATCCTGAGATTGTCCCCGGCGTTTTGTTTTGCAACTATAAAATAAACAGAAAAAGACCCGGCATTGTAGATATCGCTCCTACTTTATTAAAACTGTTTGGAGTCAAACCCCCAGCGCACATGGATGGTTCTCCCCTTATCTAAAGTTTAGGGGCTGTTTTTTGGAATAATCCAGGCTGAATCATTCAAACAAAAACCATTTTATGCTAAAATATGAAACAATCAAATAAATATAGAGAGAAGAGCGATGAGCAAGATAGATAGAAGAGAATTCCTTAAATTCAGCCTTACAGCAGGTTCCTTATTAACTCTCTCCCCTTTTCGTGTACTGACAAAGACATTCGGGAACAAATCCACACAAAACAAAATAATTGTACTTGGTTTTGATGGTATTGATCCAAATTTACTTAAAGGCTGGATCCAACAAGGAAAACTCCCTGCTTTTCAGCGATTATGGGAATCCGGAGATTTCAAATCCTTAAGAACCAGCTGTCCTCCTCAAAGCCCTGTTGCTTGGTCAAACTTTATCACAGGAATGAATCCAGGAGGACACGGCATTTTTGATTTTATTCACAGAAATCCAGAAAACTATATTCCTATCTTTTCTGGATCCAAAACTTCAGAAGCCACCAAAAAAATATCCATTGATGGTTATGAGTTCCCATTATCCAGTGGAGATGTACAACTTTGCAGAAAAGGAAGGGCTTTTTGGCAAATTCTGGAGGATTATGATATTCCAAGCACTGTATTTAAAATTCCTTCCAATTATCCTCCAGCACCCACCAAACAGAGGACTTTATCTGGAATGGGAACTCCTGATATCCTCGGAACTTACGGTATATGTAACTTTTATACTACTGAATCCGCACAAGTAGACCCTGACATAGGAGGGGCCAGAGTCCATGAAGTATATGTCATAGGAAATCAAGTCCACGCCAAACTCCCAGGACCCAAGAATCCTTTTAAAAAAGACCATCCTGATTCTTATGTTGACTTTGTGGTTTATATTGACCCTGAAAATCCAGTAGCAAAGATCAAAATACAGGACCATGAATTTATACTCAAACAAGGAGAGTGGAGCAATTGGAAAAGAATTCATTTCAATATGATTCCTACTCAATCTGTTCAAGGTATCTGTAATTTTTACTTAAAACAAGTCCGGCCTGAATTCAAGCTTTATATCTCTCCAGTTAATATTGATCCTGGAGACCCAGAACTTCCCATATCAACGCCAAAATCTTATGCAAAAGAACTTGAAAAAGAATTTGGACCTTTCTTTACAAAAGGACTCCCTGCAGATACCAGTGCTCTGACCTATGGGTTTTTGGATGATGGAGAATTTCTTGAACAAGATGACATGGTTTTAAGAGAACGTCTCGATATATTTGACTATGAACTTGATCGTTTCGAATCAGGAGTACTTTTCTACTATTTTTCCAGTACGGATCAGAGGCAACATATGTTCTGGAGACATCTTGATAAATCAAGCCCTATCTATGACGAAAAGTTGGCCAAAAAATACAAAGACACCATATTTAATATCTATCAGACAGCTGATATGGTTTTGGATAAGACCTTAAAAAAGGCAGACAAAGATACCATTGTCATGGCCATTTCTGACCATGGATTTTGCCCTTTCCGCCGTCAGTTCAATATAAACACATGGCTGAAGGAAAATGGCTTTCATAAGCTGGTCAATGAAAGAAAACAGGGGGATGACAGCTTATTTTTCAATACAGACTGGTCTCAAACAAAAGCCTATGCTTTAGGTCTTAACGGAGTATATATTAATCAGAAAGGAAGAGAATCAAGAGGAATTGTATCCTCAGGTACTGAAAAGGATAACCTTGTTCATGAAATAGCCCAAAAACTTGAAAAGTACAAAGATCCTCTGACAGGAAAAAGGGTTATTTTGAAAGCTTTTGCTTCCAATCAAATATATTCTGGAGCTCATATGTCCTATTCCCCTGATATCATACTTGGCTTTAACTCTGGCTATCGGATTTCCTGGGCCTCTCCCTTGGGAAGACTCCCTAAAAAAATTGTGGAGGATAATAAGGATAAATGGAGCGGTGATCACTGTATGGCCCCTCAACTGATTCCAGGTATATTATTAGCCAACAGGAAAATCAAAAAAATCGACCCAGCTCTTTATGACCTCACACCAACGATGCTCAGGATATTTGGAATTCCTATCCCTAAAGATATGGTAGGAACTCCCGTATTTTAAAAGAGAGGAAAAAAGAGAGGAAAACACATGGGAAAATCAAAAATCAAACTTGAAAAAGATCTTTTAAAAAAAGTCAAAAAGTACGCCTCTATGTCAGGCTACTCCTCTCCAGAAGAATTCATAACTCACTGTCTGGAGAAAGAGATTTCCAAACTAGAAAAGTCTGATTCAGAAGAAGAAGTTAAAAAGAAACTAAAGGGGTTAGGTTACATTTCCTGAACAACCAAACAAGAAAGAGCTGAAAAGTATTAACAAATGGTTATCATCATAAACTCAATTTTAGCCAAAATATTCGATATTTTATTTTTTCCTTTCCAAAATATAAATCCCTGGTTTGGAATGATTTTTATTTCTTTAATAACAGGTTTGCTCATGCTGTATATTTTCAAACTCACTTCTGACCAGGAAGGAATCAAAAAAACCAAAAATAAGATCAAGGCTCACCTTTTAGAGCTTCGTCTCTATAAAGATGATCTCCGAACCTCTTTTAAAGCCCAAGGAAACATACTCCTATCAAACCTCAAATACATGAAATACTCTATCAAGCCACTCGTGATTATGATAGTCCCAATAATCCTTATACTTATTCATTCAAACTTTTGGTTTGGCTATGATTCCTTAGACAAAGGAGAAGAAGCACTTTTAAAAATTCATTTATCAGAAGAATATGAGCCAACCCAAGTAGACCTAAAAATCAAGAATAATGACACTATAAAAATAGAAACACCTCCTGTGAGGATCAATGAATTAGATGAAATAGACTGGCGTTTTTCAGCTTTGAAAAAAGGAGTCCATGAATTAAAAATACAGGTAGGAAATGATTTGATTTCTAAATCAATATCGGTCAATCAAAAACCTTTAAGTAAAATATCCCCTCTAAAAAAAAGAAAAAGCCTCATCAGCCAGATTTTGTATCCTGTTGAAAAGCCCATTAAAAAAGGATCTCCTGTAAAGTCTATTGAAATTTCTTATCCTTCATCAGGTTTGAATCTCCTCGGTATGAAAATTCACTGGATCATTTCATTCTTTGTGCTTTCCATAATATTCGGGTTTTCTTTTAAAGGATTATTTGGAGTCGAAATCTAATCTTATCTTAATTGATTAAACCAGACTATCTCTTCAATGTTTTTTCTTTTCTTTTCTCGAGAAGGTTTTTTATCATAATATCCCATGGCTAACAAAGCCAATATTTTGTACTTTTTTGGGATGTTAAAAAATTTTCTGGTTTTCCGGATACTAAACCACCCCATCCAACAACTTCCTATGCCTAATTCTTCTGCTTGGAGAACCAGATGTTCCCCTGAAATCCCGATATCAATGAGATGGAATTGTATGTTTTGTATCTGCTTTGCAATTCGATGAGTGATGATATTTAACTCAGCCATAACCAGGATAAGAACCGGAGCTTTTTTGGCAAATTTTGATACAGAATAAATGCCTGAAAACACCTTGTCAGCAAATTTGTTTTTTACATCAGGATCATCAATCACCAGATATCTCCATGGTTGTGCATTTTCAGCAGAAGGAGCAAGCCGGGCCGCTTCCAGACATTTTAGGACATCTGTTCTATCCAGATTCCTTTCATTAAACCTGCGGATACTTTTTCTCTGAGAAACAAGTTTTTGAAAAGGAGTCATCTGATTATTTTTTGAATTCATTGTACCTTCTCCTCAACAGAATCCATTCATTTTATGTCATAAACCCTTGATTAAGCAAGCTGAATAAAAAAGTTCAAGACAGTAATTCGCTATATCGGATCTTCCCTGTTGATTCAATCACACCAAAATTTATTCTTTTTCTGTTTAATCATTTACTAACCTGACCTATTCATAAAAAAATGGCGATGTTCATTTATTTGTTTTGATCTCAAGGATATGCATACTTTTTAAAAAAAAGACAACTGAAATATTTTTGTTTGTTTTTACTTTCATTTTAAT
>Ga0180433_10001644_pt1 | contig 37028 bp, 54 predicted proteins | sample SS_ome_8_FD_132980 | JGI IMG/M metagenome (GOLD analysis project Ga0180433, IMG submission 132980) | Hypersaline lake sediment archaeal communities from the Salton Sea, California, USA - SS_1_D_1 metaG | ecosystem: Environmental > Aquatic > Non-marine Saline and Alkaline > Hypersaline >... | reverse complement strand
TTCGGTAGAAACAACTATGTGATCAGCCATTTTGATAAGATTTTCAACAGGTTTCATTTTTCCCTTTATCTCATCATATTTGGGGTGGTCGGGGTCAACATTAAAAGGGTCATCGTCTAAATCTAAAATGAGCTTACTTCCTGTAAATTCTTTGGCTGTTCCGATTAAAAGGTCAACATCTTGGCTGTCAGTAGGCTTCATAAACCAGATATCCCCCATTTCTTTCATCTTTAGGGCTTGCTCGGGTCCGCCTATTTTAAACTTGCCTACAATGTTAGCTCCTAGCTTTCCCAGCGGATTTATAATCCTATACCAGCCTACACCTCCATATTTTTCATCGGAGCGAGGGCGATTCCAATCAGTGTAAAATCCAGCGATTTTCATATAGGTTGTTCTAGTTTTTCCCGTTCCTGAATGTGCGGGGTTCTTTTAATGATTAAATTCCAATTCTTTATTCGGTGTTCGCAAGCAAAATAGTCGGGGTGCTGATGTCCTAGAATGTCCCTATAAGCCGGTCGGGGTATGGAATACATCTTTTTAGGAATAGTCATTATATGGTGGTTGTGGTATTGGACGGAAAGAATATCTGGACGGTTAAAAACCTTTTTGATTTTAAACCCGTATTTTCGGGTTAGTTTTTCAAATCTCATAGCTTTATGTAAATATCATCAAAATCAACACATAAAAGCATACTGTTATTACTCTCAAAACATTCAATGTTTACTCCTCCGTATGGGTTGTAATAAACAGTGTCGCCTTTTGCTAGTTGCTTATTATTGGATTTAATGACTTTACCTTCTCTTTCAATATCTGTTATTTTATTTCCTTCAGCGTCTTTTTTGGTTATCTTTTTTACTTTTAAAAGAACTCTATCCCCTAAAGGGACTAATACTTTTTTCTTTTTCATTGTCGTCAGACCTGACTGAGCGGTGCGGTCTGACCAGCACAGCCCAGTAGGACAATTAAATTTTTAAAATTGTTTATTCGTATCCGCACTGGATATCAATTACCCAGTCAGAGTTGAGAACAAGTGCTGCATAAGAATCTACTTTCCAAGATAATGTTGAATACATATCCAACGGGTTGCCTGTATCGTTAGGACCAGGTCTCTTGTAGATTGTGCGCGAGTTCCCTTTGCCTGCGATATCAACTTCCCCGATAGCTCCTCTACCTGCTACAAAGTTTGAGTATACAGTCGTGGTTGAAGCCTGTGTGTATTCGTTGTTTGATTCTACAACGGCTACACCAGCAATTACTCCAATAACGCCTTTCTTTACCATTTCAGCGTTTTCGCCTGTGTTGTAAATATTTACGTCAGTCCAGTTTCCTGTAGTACTATCACCTTGTAGGTTGTAAACTCCGTGAGAGCTAATGACTCCTCGATATAGTCCGCCTTTCCACTTAGGAGCCTTGTTGGTCTTAAGTGTCAAAACAGCTTTTCTCAATTCAGATACGGACATAGTGTCAGAAGTATTAACAGCGGTTAACAAGGTATTGCTTCCAGCGAATTGGTCAGTTGCTCCAGAGAATATTGTATTTCGCAATACAGTGTCCATACTTTCGCCTGCATACTGTCCCATAGTTTCCACTTTCTCTTTAAGTCCTTTATCAATAGATGTAAGTTCAAAGAGGCTGGAAATTTGGTCGGTATCTCCGTATTCAGCCAAAGTAGCTGAAGCAGTTGATGCAGAGAATTCTGTTCCTGTAGGAGTTGTGCCTTCTGTAAGTGCGGCAGTCTTCGGGGTAAAAGCGGTTTGGCGAGTGAAGTAAACAACTTTTCCTGAATTAACAGGAACATTCTTTTTTACAGCTAGGAAGTTATACTTCTGCTCGTATTCCGCTCTTTCAAGAAATACGCGGTCATAATAGGTCTGCATTTCTTGGGTTAAGTCTGTTGTGGTTGATTGTGCTTGTGTCATTTAATTATTCGTTGGTGGGAGCGTGCGGAAGAACTTTTTCCATTTCTTCAGAAGTCATATTTTCAAGATCAGGGACTTCTTTGTCTTTGGCACTACTCACACCAGTTGATTGTGTTTTCTTTTTCTTATCAATCTGATTGTAAGCACTTTGTTTCCCTGTTTTAATGGCTTCTCCAAAATATTCTTCGGCGATATCCTCGTAAGGTTTATCTTGCTCTACACCTAAAGCTAGCTTCATCATCTTATCTTTGAAAGGTTTGTAGTCTGGGTTTTCTTGAAGAAAATTGTCCAGACTTTTTTCTTCTTTCATAAGAGCTAATTCGTTCTGTTGTTTTTGAACTTGCTGAGCAAGGTATCCTGTAGGGTCTTGCTCTACTGCTTGCTCTTGAGCTTGTTGCTCTTGAGCTTCCAGCCTTTCCTTAAATTGGTCGGCTGTTAGCCCGTATTTTTCTTCAATAAGATTAGCTATTTCTGCTTTTTGTCCTAAGCTACCTGTCTGCTTTTCAAGCTCGTTATAAGCTTGATAAATATCTTCAGCAGACTTGCCTTTGAATTTTGGGTTGTCAGCCCAAGGAGTGCTTTCCTCTTTGACTTCGGCTTCCGCCTTTTCAGTCTCGGAGGCTTGGGTCCCTTCTTCAGATTGTCCTGAAGAAGCAGTAATATCTTCCGCTCCTTGGGGGTCTTTTTTGAGATTATCCATATTTGTTTAGATTGGTTTTTTAAATAACTGTCTCGACCTTAACAGCTATGAGAAAAGCCTATTGAGGCTTTTTGTCATAACGGTCAAGTTCTTGTTTTAGCAACTTGATTCTGCCTTCTATGGCATTGATAATATTTTCAGTAAATTTTAATCCTCTAAAATATCCTTTGAGTTCAGCTAGTTCTTCAATAGTTTTACAACTATAAGCTGTTTTTAAATCATCTATTTCAGCATTTAACTGGTCTAGAATGTATTTTTTAAAGACATCATCGTTTATCATTGTGTGTAAAACAGTTAAGTCTTTATATTCAGCTTTAGTATTATATTCCATATGTTTGTTGATTTATTGATTGCTGGGAGGGTTGAGTATTGACAGGAGGCATTGCTTGCCCGTCTATTGCTCCTTCTGTTGCTCCTTCTAGCTCCATATTCATTGGCTCTTTGCTTACAAGGTCATCTATATTAAGAATTCCGCTAAGTCTCATTATTTCTCGGATAAATTCTCGGCTTTCTGTTTCAGTTAAGGTTTCTCCTGCTAAGTTGTATAAGTCAATCATTTGTTTTCTGACAATATCCTTATTCATTGCTAGAGTAGTTTCTCCTTTTACTTTAATGTTATGAGCTACATCACTGCCTTTTGATTTAATGAGGTCAAACATCACCTCTCTAGATTCTGCTGGGAAAATTCTTAAAATCGGAGTGTTAATGTCCTGTAGGTTTTCAATTTCTTGCGTCAAAATCTTTTCTCCCACTGAAGCTAAAGCGTTTTTAAATCTTCTTTTAACTAAATCAAATCTTGATGCAGAATTGGATTCCCTTATCTTATCTTGTCCTAAGGTGTTGCCTGATTCCGCTCCCTGCACTAAATCATTAGCTCCTGACGCTCGCTTATGTTCATCTCCTATTAATCCCATTATTTCAAAAGCGGATTGCTTAATATCTGTTTGCTCTAGGGGTTCTACATCTCCCATATCTTCTACTGGGATTATTCCTCCGGGCTTTGAAATAAAGTCTCTAGGATTAAACGCAACATTCCGCTTAATTTTATACATCTTGTTGGCAAGGTTCTTTACATTATCCATTACCTGATTAAATAGGTCGTAATACATTGCCTGTAAATCAATGGTATTCTGTCCTACTCCCTTGCCGTAAAATCTGTTAGGTAATGGCTCTTGCTCAAATATTAACTTCTCATAAGGTAATCCACCGCAGGGATTAGCTTCATCTCTCAACAGCACTCTTTCTGCTCCGTCCGCTACTGTGATTATTCTGTCTTCTGACCATCTTTCATAAACTTCTACCGTTTCCATATCTGTTTGCATTTTTTCTGTTTCGTCTAGGTCGGTAGAGTCTAAAGTTGAAGAATCTTTATCTCCGCTCTTAAGTTGCCCTTTAGGCTTTACTTTCTTGGTGTTCTTATATTTAGGGTCGTTCTTTAATTGTTTAATTGTTAGGGTGCTTCTTTGAATTATTGACTTTTGGTCTTCTATTGTTGGGATTAAAGGATTAAGGAATATATCCAGAATATTAGGCACGGTTAGCTCTGTTCTGTCTTCTTTCACTTTGCCGTCTTTGGTTTGAAATTTCCAAGAAACTTTGATTAGCGAAGTTCCAAAAGTCAAAGATTGTGCTACCCAGTCGGATATTTTATTAAAAGCGTCTAAATCTCTCGTAAAACGGTAATTAATTATCTTTTCCAGTTGTTCAGCTAAAAACTTGTCTTCATCTCCTATTCCCTCTACTTCCAATTCTGGCTGTCCGCTGAAAATAAACGGCATTATGTAGCTTATTTCCGTTCTCATTTTTGGGATAAACTTATCTGACTGCCAAGGATACTCCTTGTCGGTCATTTCTCCGTTGTAAGCATCCCAGATAGTTTTAATTTCTTCTCTTAATGTTTTAGTTGCCTTTTCGTATGATTTTTTTTCATCAAAAAGCAAGTTTATAGTTTTTTCATCTTTTTTACCTGTAAGCAGTTCCATATTTTTCATAATAAGGGTCGTTAGTTATATATTTACCTGAATGCCGATAACCGCTTAATCCGTAGCGAACGGCATCCATACAATGATTAAAAATATCCTCTGGAATATTCATTACTTCCCCCTCTTTATCTGTTTTCCAAAGATAATTTCTATATTCTTTAATTAAATTTAAACTTCTCTTAGTGATTGAAATACGCTGGTCTTGAACATATTGGATACCCTGATTAACACTTCCCGGTCCTTTTTCTGCTCCGATTATGTTAATTCCGTATCTCTTAACTTCGTCAATGCTTTTGGGTTCTGCACTGTCGGCGATCACCAATGCCCGCTCTTTGTTTTTTAGAATGTCCGCTATCTCTCGGTTGGATAAGCCTGTTTGGTAGGTAATTTCATCAAAAATAAATCCGTCATTATATTTATATATTGCCACTATGGCGGTGGGGTCATTTGTATATCCAAAATCTAGTCCGTATCTTTCTAGTCTTGCTTCGTGCGGTATTTCATCTACTATTTTCCAATTCTTGTAAATCTTTCCTTCTAATTCTCCTAATTGTCCTAATCCGTAAACTGTCCACCAATCTTTACGCTCTTTTCTTTGTTCAATAGATGCTTTAGTCTGGTCATCTAATCCCTCGTTGTCCTTATATGTAAGCGTAAGGTCTTCTACATCATCTCTTTTATCTTTAACTTCGGTGTAATACCAGAATTCATTTGTTGGGTTCCAGTCAAGAAAAACAAATTCTTTAGTTCTTACTTCCAACTCTTCAAAAGCCTTGAATGAAACATTGTTAGCTTCGTTAATAAATAACCTGTTGCGTCTTCCTCCTCGTAGCTTTTCGGATTGGTCTGCTCCAAAGAATTCTATCTGGCTTCCATTTTCAAAAACATAAGTAAATCCTGTCGCTGACCAATTCTTTTCTTTCCAAAACTTATGTTCTTCCATCATCTGTTTGAAATCTCTTATACAGCCTTTTTTAAGATGAGGGATTGATTCTGAAACTATGCTGGTAATAGTGGGAGTTGTATCTTTTTGAGCTTCGTTAATTAGAATTAAAAGAATTGCTATTGTTTTGCCTGCTGAAGTTCCACCGGGTAATGCCCGTATCCTTTTATTTAGCCTCCTTATTTTCTTGAGTGCTTGTGTCTGTTGGAACATTTGGTTTTTCGCCTAATATCGTTATTGGTATTGGATTATCTTTATCTCCTTTAATTGTTGTATCAGTAGCTGGATTTCCTTCCGCCATTCTCCATTGCAAATCTTTAGGAATGTCCTTTAGAAACTTTAGTCGTTGCTCTTCATCCATTTCCTGTAATCTATCTTTTAACCATTCTTTTAATGTTTTGCCTTTAGGTCTGCCTTTACGGTTTATTCTAGGGTCTCCTTTTACAAATGGTTTTCCCCCTCTCTTTTTTCCCTGTTTATCTGTATATTTCATAATCCAAAAATTATTAAAACTAATACTCCTAAGGTAGGTAAAACCTAACTTAGTTGCATTGCTTCCTACATCTAAATTATAATCTGTCATTGTTTGTATTATAGCAAAATTGATTTTTAACGAATTATAAAGTTATCCACAGGCTACATATTATTGGACACTTGACAAGATTAAAACATAGGAGTATAATGGAAGTATAATCAAATAAGAGTTTGGGTGAAGCTCAAACAAATTATGCGTAGATTAAAAAGTCTGTTTAGTAAATTTAAAAAATCAAGGTTTTTTCTGGGGGTAATATCTCTCGCTATCGGAGTGTCATTAACTGTCTGCTTTTACGAAGGCGACAAGTTATATCAAGATTACTCTGAAGCTATGGGATACTATTATGATATAAGTAACCGTGAGGTGGTTCCGACGACTTCACTGGCGACGCCTAAGGAGGAAAGCGGTGAGGGCTTTGAGCCAACCGCTTCCACTGGGATAGAAGATAAGATTAGAGATATCGCAGAAAGGGAAGGATTTGAAAATGCTGATTTACTTATTAGGATTGCTTCTTGTGAATCTGGTTTAATTCCTCGCCGTGATAGTGATGTTTCATACTCTTCCGCTAAAGGACTTTTTCAAATACTTGATATGCATGGGCTGACAGCAGAAGAAAGATATGATATAGATGTTTCTACTACCTGGGCGATAAATAAAATTAGAGACGGTGGTTTATCTGCTTGGAATGCCAGTAAGCATTGTTGGAATATATAAATGGAATTAACCATCTTTATAGGTCTTATTTAATGCCACCAAATCAAATCCCCTCACAGTTTTCAAAAAAATATAACCTTAATAATCCAGCTGGAAGACTCCTTAATCTTCTTAGCCAAAAAGAAAAACCTTCATTTGCAAAACTGCAAGCTGGTGATGTTTGGTGTTCAATTTTAGGTGTACCCATTAAAGATATTCCAACCTTATTAAGGCGTGTAGGGAAAATAATGGCCTTGCCTTCACTTATTGAGGAGCAAATAAAAGAGGCAGGTTTAGATTGCTCTATTTACCTCAAATGGTTACCAAAAGTTAACCGTGCTTTTGAATGTTTAGACTTAGATATGATGTGGGCAGATTTTATCGGACCTATCGATGAGACCGTAATGTATGGATTAGAAATTTGTTCTGATCAACTTTCAAAAAGACAACCTGAATTGGTAATTAGAAAGAGTGAAATAGAAAAAATAAAAGGGGAAATAGACGAACTACTTAGTGAAATCAAAACAAGCGATATCGATAAAGAGTTAAAAGAATATTTAACAAACCATATTGAAGATATAAAGAATGCTATTGAGGAATATGAGCTTGCGGGGATAGTCCCCATACGAAAAGCTTTTGAATCCACTATCGGAGCAATAGCTGTTGAGCCTAAAAAATTTCAAACGATAAAGGGTACAATACTCAATAAAAAAATATGGACTTTTCTTAGAAATGTTGGAGTAATACTTCATATAACATTTACAGGTATCCAGCTTGGTAATATGATAATACCGCAATTACCAGGTCCTGAAACCAATATTGAAGAATCCTTACAGGAAGAGACTGAACAAATAAAAGAAATTAAAGTTATGGAGATATAGGGATTATTTTAGATGTTTGGGTAGACTTAACGCATTGCTACCATAGAGTTATTTTTATATGTAGGCCAGCTTGGTTTATAGTCTTCAACTTCATTTCCCCATTGATCCCAATCTTCCCTGCTACCACGAGCAAATAATTCTAAATAAGGACCTGGGCTACATGATTCAATAATATCATATAATTCTTCAGGTTTTTTTGAGTGCTCACGTTTTCGCGTTCTTATAATATTTACTTGGCTTCTTCCAGGTGCAAGCGTTCTTAATTTTCCTTTTATGCCAAATAGCACCATTTCGGTAGTGTTGCGAAAATAAAATCCAACTCCACGGCCATCAGGTCCACCATCTTTGCGGACTTTGTGCCAGATTATATTTGTTTTATATTTAAAACCCCAGCTTTCCATTATTTCTAATCCATGGGGAAGAAGCGCATTAGGAATCCAGAGATATAAATGACTTTGTTCAGCAGTAATATTTGATACCGGAATCTCCTTAATCTCTTTAAAGCTTAGAGTAGGATAACGGGCAAGTCGCCGATGCTCAGGAGCCATTTTACCTGTACGATTAGCAAAACGCCAAGGAGGATCAGCTAAGATGGTTCCATATTTACCTTTTATATTTCCTGCAAAATCTTTAGAAGCAGAAGCCTTCATTACTCATCCTCTATGTACAATTGTTTTGTGATACCAAAAATCAGCAAGGGACATCCTGCACCACCACCACCATTAATTCTGGGGCACAATCTACTCATATGAGTTGTGGATGCTCCAAACGATGCACCTCGTCCCAAGTTATTAAAAATATCCTGTAAATCATCACAACGAGTAATAATAATCCCCGCACTTATTGCTCTTAAATCAAATAAAAGGCGAAAATTATTAAGGTCACGATCATAAAAAGGGTCTTTATTATTCCATTCAATTTCTAATGCGATTTTATTTCTATAACAATCTATTTTATGGGTTGGTGAATTATATTCCTCGCCGTCAATATGAACTTTGGTATCAAAACTTTTTTCTGCCCACCCTCGATTAAAAAGAAAGTTGTCAATAAATTTTGAAATTTGTGACTTTCTGCCACCACCAACTGTCAACCAGCTTTTTTTAAGCCTAAATTCTGTTAGTACATCTATAATATCTTTCCATTCATTACGGAAGTCGCTATAAAGAACTGCACAAGCGTGCCTCCATTCATGAACTTCATAATTCTCTTTTATAAATAGAGGTAACAGATCAAGACTCATGTCATATTCAGCACAGGATATTGTGGTTGAAAAAATATAAACTACTATATATTCGTAGTCTTTAATCAATCTGAATTTTTATGTCAAGAAATTTTGTCATAACATATTTTTGCTAGGGGCTAGGTTGGCATTTCGGTTGGCAATTTATAAAAAAATAGGGAGAAAATAACATAATTCAGAATAGGGGAGGGAAGGGCAACTATCTGATATTACGATATAGGGCGGTTCTGACGAAATTCTGAAACTCACTCTTAATCAGTAGGTTCGGGGTTCGAGCCCCTGACGGCCTACCAAGGAAAACAAGCACTTACGGCTTAAAACTGTAAGTGCTTTTTTATTAAGGTTGGCAAAATGTTGGGAGGTCATATGAAAAAGATTATAGTGTTGTGTTTGATTCTGTTATCCTCCACCGCCTTGGCTAGCACGGAACGTTGCCATATTGCAGGCGGGCATTGCGTTGAAGGTGCTTGTCCTGAAGGTGAAGTCTTTATTGGCACTATCTGCGACGATGGAAGCATTTGTTGCGTCGCTAAAACTTGCTATGACGATAATTCTACTCCAACGAATGAATAGATTTTGAAGTATGCCCAACTAGCGATTGAATGTATAAAGCGGTCGTGGTTAAACTTTCGTGTCCCAGAATAGCCTGAATGTCTGGGAGGGGAACATTTTTTTTAGCCAGAGTGCTTGCTCCGTAATGCCTTATAGCGTGGAAAGTAAATCTCTTAATTCCTGCAAGCTCACACAAGGCGATTAGAGCCTTCTTTTTATCTACATAGCGGGTAGATGTATCAGGATTGATGAAAACATACTCTCCGCTCAATTCTAGACCTTTCAGGGCATTGTAGAGTTCATTTGTCATCGGAATTGTGCGTGGTGTGTAGTGTCCGCCTCTTTTCTTACGGGTGTAAAGAGTAATGGTGCGATCCGTAAGGTTCACATCTTCCCATTTAAGCCGATAAATTTCACTGACACGGGCTAAGGTGTTTTTTAGAGTGATGAAGAAAACTTTATCTTCTCCAGCCAGTTCTATGACTTTGTCAATGTCTTCTTTGGGAGGGATGTATTTTTTCTTTTTTTCTACGGAATGAAACTTAATGCCTTTGGTGGGATTGCGATCAAACCATTCCCGCTCTACTCCGTGATTGAACAAAGCCCGGATAATTCTTAGGTGGTAGTTAGAGAAATACGCCGCTTGTATGGTTGAAAGGAAATACTCTATATCGTCTCGGGTAATTTGGGAAACCATTACATCTCCAGCGAAAGCCAGAAACTTTTTGATAATCTTCTGACTCTCATAGAAATACTTAGGAGTTCGGTTCTGCTCCAGCCATTCCAGCCTTTTAGTGCAGAGCGTCAATAAGTCCATATCTTTGGGCGGTCTTTTCAATATCTCTCGCCTCTTTATTTCCGCTTTTTGAGCGTCTCTTTTTTTGCGAAACCCTCCCTGAAAGTGTCTTGCTCCTTGATGGCGAAACTCGAACATCCAACTCTTGCCTCTTTTCCAGACTGCCATTTTCACCTCCTTTTAAAATTTCTTCTAGGGTGTCTTGATGAAATACTAGCTTTCCCCCGATTTTGACTCCTCCGAGTTCTTGGAAGTGCTTATAGACAAACGAACGGCTAAATCCCGTAGCTTGCGACACGTCCTTCGGGGTTAGTATTTTCTTTTTCAAGAGCTTCTCCTACAATTTTGTAAAAGTGCTGGTCGTCAAAAATTGCTTCGTTAGCTAAGTCAATTATTCTATCAACATTAGTGCTGGCATATATTCGGCAAGCTTCTCCGTGAATTTTCTTTTCTGTTGAAAGACCGTTTTCTAAAATATCTTTTTTGGCAAAATTTAATACAAACAAACATAATAATCTAAACTCTCTGTCTGTTAGTTTTTTAGTTAGTTTTAAAAATTCCTCTTTAGTCTTCTCCTTCATAATTTAGAAGGGCAGTCGGTCTCTCTGCCCTTTAGGGTTAGAGTTCACTCTTTGTTTTCTTCTCTCCGTTGTTGATGGCAATAAAATAATCAGGCTGTTTATTCTCTTTGTGATTGTTAGGGAAAATCATAATGTTAATGTCCCCAAATAATCCAGCACTGATTGTTCCAGACAACATTGTGTCTCCTTTCTTAGTTTCACTTTTCCAAAGACTGCCGATTGTTTTCATTGGGCTTACTCCTTTTATGAGACCGAAAAGAACTTGTGATATGTGTTGCATCTTGCCTCCTTGTTTAAATTATAACATAAGTGCTTATTTAGTCAAACCAACTTACTGTCATCATTGACTTTTTTTCTTTCGCAATGTTTTTGATTGGGTGTCTATTTAATCTTGCTATAACCTTGTTGGCTCGCTTCTCGTTGTAGTAAGGCGGTATCATAGTTTTTACTGTTGCGTCAATATCTCTTGTTCTTAAGATGCAACGATACTCTTCCAAGTCCCGCAAGTCTTCCCGTTTTCTTTCTGTGAATTGTCGGGAAATTATTTGTCCTGTCTCCGCTCCTGTTTGAAAAGCTATGATGTTCCCCGCACTTTCAATTATTGAGTATAGCAGTTTCTCGCTGGCTTGTTGGAAGTTTTGATGAGCGAGAAAACACGCCACTTTGCATTTGCGGGCTTGAGCAAATAGTTCTGAAAAGTCTGGAGAAATAACTGTTTGGAATTCATCGCAAATAAAAAGTATTGGTTGATAATCTCTAACTCTTTGTCTCTTGATGTAATGGGTTAGTTCCTGTGTCATAAGATTGCCGATAAATGAAAAAGTTTCTTTGTCCATTGTGCGACTGTCTATTAAAACTATTTTCTTTTTTTCGGCTATCTCTTTAAAGTCAAATTCATTTTCTCCTGTAAGCATTTCTTTAATGCGTGGATTGTAAACAATATGTGATAATCTAACGGCTACTCTGAAAGCACTATCGCCTACTTCTTTTTTACCTTTGTATTTCATTAAGCGGTCATATACCTCGCTGATGTCTCCGTTGTTCTCTAGCGTGGCTGTGAGACATACTCTTAAAACTTCCCTCATCTGTGAAGTCATAGATTGGTCTTTGCCCATTACCTGTATCATTTTGTTTACGGCTCGGGCGAAGTTATTGATAATGACTATCGGCTCATACGGAAGCTGTAAGGGATTATAGACAAAATGCACTCGGTCATTGATAACCATTGCATCCTTGTATCTCTTAGGGGGGATAGTGCTTAAAATGTTTTCGGCAAGGTCTCCTCCGCCGTCTAAGACAACAATCCCCCAGCCAAGATACATAGCGTTAACGGCAATGTTCCAGAGAAGCGTTGACTTCCCCGTTCCCGTCTTGCCGATTAAATAACAGTGAAGGAAGGGGTCTTTGATATTCGCAAATCCCCCCTCCTCCTTTATGCCTAGAAAAAAACTCATTTCTTGTTAAGCAACTCCTTGAGCTTGTTGATTAAGTCTTCGGGGTCTTCGTCATCGCCCATTTGCTGGCGGTTCTGATAACTCTGAAGCTCAACTTGCAACCTCAGCATATTGGCTTCGTGTTCCAGAGCCTTGTTTTTATGTAATTGCTCCGCCTCTTGCAGAGCAAACATATTGTTATTGTGTTGTAGCTCCGCTTGATAAGCTTGGAGTTCCAGAGGAACTTTCAGATATTGTGCAAGCAACTCCGATGCGTCTACCGCTCGCTTTAATCTCGTATTGACAACTGCCTGCCTCCAGCCACCAAATAAATCTGTAAAGAAATTGCCAGTCGGCATTGGCATTAACTTATTGTTCTGCAAAGCGGGCAATCCCGCCATAATATCCATTGGTTTAATGTCTTTAGTTTCCATATCACCTCCTTAATATCCGCCAAAAAATCTGCGGAAAAATCTGGTTAACTGATTAGGTTCATAAGCCGGTCTGTAGCAAGGTTCATAAACCGTCCTGTAAACTGGCTTTTCCTTATAGACCGTTTTATAAACGGGCTTTTCTTTGTAAACAGTTTTGATTTTCGGCTTCTTTTTGAGAGCCTCTTCAAGCAAAACTATCTTATAGTTGAGTTCACTGCGTTTTGTTTTAAGCCGACGCACCTCCTGTTGATGTAAGGCTCTTTCTTCCCGCATCAGCTCATACACATTGTCTATTTCCCTTTGGGATTTGTAGATGCCTGCGTAAAAGCCACCGCCTAGCCAGACGAAGATAAGAGCCAATGAGACAAGGCTACGCATAAGTTCTCCTTACAAGAATTCCTTCACGCTCTGGAATTCTCTTTTCAGTGATGAATAGGATGTGAAAGCAGAAGTTCGGGCTTTTTATCCCAAAATTATTTTCAAACCATAGGCAGACCTCCTTTTCGTTTTGCTGGTAGTCAGCGATTTTTCCCTCTATGTAATCAAGGGAGTTCTTGTCTTCGTATTCCAAGAAAAAGAATTGATAGGATTTTTTCTTAATAAGGACGGCGGCGTCCGGCTTTCGTCCGAAAGGTAAAGTCGGCTCTCGGTAAATTAGAGCCTCTGGATATTCTAAAAGGATTTGTAAAAGTTGGTCGGTCAGAGCCAGGGCGTGGTGATCACCATTACCCCTCGCTCCTTTAAGGCGGTAGCAGTGAGGTAATTTTTCAATTATTCTATTTTTTGTGTGTTTATTGAGTTGCTTAGAGGAGTTTTTAAGATGAGATTTATTTTGAACAGACCAGCAACCGTTAGTTGCCATAAAGCCCGCTAACTGCTGGGTGGTAATATAAATAACTTTCTCGATTATGGCGGAGACTTTCAAAAATTAACTCCTTTTAAAAATGTTTTAGAATTTAATTGTTGTATTGTCAATATATTTTTTAAAATATAATTATTTTGACAAATTCATTTTGACAAAAAAAAATTATTGAATGTTCCAGTAAAAGAAAGTATAAACAGGTATGTTTAATTGGGAAAAGATAGCGGAAAGATTGATTCAGAATTATCGAGACGGCGATAATACTGCCAAGAGCATAGGCTTAGCGAGCCGTGAACTTCAATACATTTACAGAGAATTTAAGAAGACAAAAAAGAAAAAAGCCGTTTTCCTTTATTTGTTAGAAAAAATATACGATTATTATCTTGAAGAATTAACCAATAAGCTGAAAGCTATTAAAGAATACGCTCCTGAAAAATACGAGGAGGCAACTATAAAACTACTGGAATCATTGAGAGAACAGCCTGATGTGGTGTGGTGCTTAAAACTAGAAATTTTAAATAAGCAGATTAGGGGCGAAAAAATTGATAAACTTTTTCAAGACTTATAAATAAGCCATAACAAATAGAGAACCCAAAGACAAATTAAAGTCGGCATTGAAAAAACGTAAATTATAATAAAAAGAATAACTGGCTTAAAAAGCTCGCTGTTTGGGTATATTTTTAATAAATAGATTGAGAAATAAATTAAAATAGGCGATAGTAAAATTGCAAGAAAAACCAAATGAATTTTTGAAATTTCTATAATATATCCAGACACATCTGGGTTGGTTTTCTTAAAACCAAGAAGTAAAAATATACAAACTATTACAAAAAGAGCGAGCCAAAAACCAAACTGCACTATAGGACCTATTTTATCTCCAGTTTCTTGTCCAAGATGCCAATAATCATAAAAAGACGTTTGATATGGTTGTTGCAAGCTTTCTTCATACATTTGTTCTTCTGGATACATCTGGTCTTCTGGAGGAGCTTTAGGTTGGGCAAATGCTAAAGAAGCCAATAAGCATAGAACAATTACTAATATTTGGGTTTTCACCGTATCGTTCACCTCCAATTCACCGAGTTCACCGCTTTTTTAATTAGAATTATATATAATGTCAAGTATTTATACCTAGCGGTGAATACCTTTTCTTCCTCCTTCCTCCTATTCTCCTATCTTTCAGCCAGTTAAGGGTGCAACCCTTTTAAATAGCCGAGCAAAGCGAGGCTGAGCGGTCTAACGCTCCCATAAAATCCTCTATCTCTCATCCCGCGAAGCGTCAACTTCCCAACTCCAAAAAACTATCCAAAACCTCCAACTATGTAAAAAACTCAAGCCAAAAATAACAAACTCAAACAACCTCCAGAAAACCAAAAACAACCTCAAGAAAAAAGCTCAAGAAAAAAACAATTCAAAACTAATTCAGGGTGGGTTCAAATGAAAACCCCTTTACAAATTAGGGCGTCTGCTACAATGGAAGAGACAGGAATGCCCTCCTTCCCATAGGCACGAACAAAAAAAAGCCCCCGGCAACCCAGGGGCAATTCTTTATATTCCATAGCTTACTGCTTCTAAGGCGGTCTTAATATGCTTACACTTCCTTTTACGATAGATGTAATCAGGACAACTACACTTAGACTTATAACCTCTCCCCCACTTCTCCAACACTACTAAATACCATTTATGAGGATCGTTCTCACTACGCACTTTATAGGCATTAAGTTCTTTAAACATACTCCACCTCCTTTCTAGGGCATTTCTGCCTCTTCATTGTAAAGCAGGCGGGTTCCCTGATTTGTCAAGGGTCTTCCTTTTGGGTGGGTGAATTAAAAGCCATACCGCAAGCAAAGCTTATTCCTATGGCTACAAGTTGTCCCACAGCAAACATAAAGCCCTCAAATGGCAGATTTAGAGATATTGCATAAACAATTAAAGCCGCAATAGGATATTGCCATTTCATAGCTTCTCCTTATAGCAAAAAGCCCTCCCGAAAGAAGGCTTTGGATATGCTGACCTTTCAATACGCTAACGCCAATGTCCTACACATTCACGCAAGGCGGATACTGATGTAGGATAACCAATACCCTAAAGCCTAAACGCTTTCGCTGAAGGCTAACGCCAATTTAGACACAAGGTCAATCTGATTATATCATACGCCTTTTGACAGGCTCTCCCTTGTTTAAGTCAATAACTACAAACTCTTTTTCTTTCTCGGCAAGATACCTGCGGGTTGTATCTAAATCCACTTTACCTTGAAGCATAGGTTTTGCACTCATTCCGTTTTTAGCGACTTTACGGCTATAAGCTGTCGCCTTATCTACCGTCTTAAATCCCAGCCTTTTAGTTTCCTCGTCATAGTAAATTTCTACTAATTCGCCTGCCAGTAAGTCTAGCGCGGATTTGTTGAATGAAATAAATCCGGTGGAACGAATAGTGATTCTTGGTGCTGTTGCCCTTTTAACTTCCGTGATTAGTTTGAACATTTTCCCTCCAGTGAAATGAATTTACCGTCAATTCTTTTCCATATTTTGGTTAACGGGTCTTTTCTCGGGTCTGAAGCGTCTAAGAATGTGGCGAATAAAAACTTTTTGCGGAATTTTCTGTTAAAGTTAAGTCCGCTTATTTGTTTTCTTATTTTTTCTGATTGCCTGTTTTGATATTGCCTGTCATATCTTTTTAGCTTTAACGCACCCGATTTAGGATAACTTACAATTAAGATATATTCATAGCCTGCGTCTTCGTATTTTTCAAGCTGTTTTTTTAAAGCGTTTTTATCTTTGTTTCCGCAGTCTAACTCAAGGGGAAATTCACCTATCATTCCGTCAGACTTAACACCGCTTCCCCATTCGGTATCGTATCCGTAAAGATGAGCATTGATTAAAACTTCTATTACGCCCTCATCGTGTTCAAAATGTCCAAAACCTTTATAGGGGTCTTTACCTTTCGCCACATACACTTTATCGCGGTATTTCACTGATTTTATACGGTCTTCATTTTTAAGCCTGTTCAAAGTGTATTGAGCTGTTTTAAGCGATACTCTAACATCATTAAACCACGCTCTGGTGAAAAGCTGTCTGCCAAATACTTGAGGTGTTCCAAAGGGTAATTCCTCTAAAAGATAGATAATTAAGCGTGTTTTAAGTTGTCCTTTAAGTCTAGTTTCCATAGTTTTATCCTCGCCCCTCGTCTGTTTATGAAGTCAAAGACGAGTAAATCTTTTGAAATATTAACGCTTTTTAAGGTAGTTTAGGGGTTTGATGAAAAAGATTTACTCGTCTTTTATGAAAATTCACATTTCACACGCAGAATTGGCGGACGAGGGGCGAGGGATAGATATTAAAGCCATTTTAAAAAAGGTCAAAGCGAGGGGTAGAATTGATTATTTACTACCATTTAAGAGTATAAAGGCAGTATTTATTACATCAATGTGAGTATTTAAAATTTAACTCGTGCCATAACTCATCTGCTTCTTCTCGGTCATAATTATTTTCTATCACATCTTCCATATACTCATCATAACTTATACAATTTCTGTAAATTTCTGTTAGGGATGGTTTCCACTCTTTTTGCGTTCCAAGCCATTGCCCGTCATTGGTCATTTCTAATCCTTGTTTATGTTTTCTTATGGCTTCGCCAACTGTTATGTTTGGGTATTTCATATTTTTTTATTTAATTGATTATGTTTCTATTTTAAATCCTATTTAATATCTTGTCAAGTGTGGGAGTTGTGGATAACTTTTCATAAACTTTTTTCATTATCTAGTAATGGTCTGAAGTGTAAAAATCCATCTTTCCACGCTATCTTAATTTTTAACTCACTTCCATCTTCTTTAATCCAAACACCCCCTAAAATAGCTCCTGCTGTTTCAGGTATTAACCTAAAGCCTTGAAGTTGTGGGTTTTCTTTCTTTTTCATAGTTTTTTAATTATTTGCTTTTTTATTATTGCAACTTTTATGTGTCAACTGAAGATTGCTGATATATCTAAGCCAATCTCCTCTACTTAATTTGCTTTTTGGTATCTTGTGGTCTATGTCTAAATTTATATTTGTTCTCTTATGAAGTTTGGGATTTTTTCTCCACTCCTGATATTGTTTCCATTCTTGGTCTAATTCTTCTCCGCATATACCGCATAATTTACTTCTTTCCCATAATAGTTCATATATATCTTTTTTTGAATATCTGCGATTCATAGTTTTTTAATTATTCCGATTAAATATCCTATGCTTGAAACTCCTCTTTCTTTGCAAACTTTAAAAGCGTCTCTTATTTTATTTTCGGGAAATTTATGAAATAGCCACCAAGTGTTTGTTTTAAAATATTTTTGAAGTTCTATTCCAAGAGCTTGATAACTAAAATCAATTTTTCTTTTTGATTTTTTTATTTTGTAATTTTTTAGTTTTTCTTTTAAATTTTTCATATTTAGATATACCCCACCCTTACTTCCCTGATACTAATAGCATAGGGGAGTTAGCGGTTTATGAATAAACAAGGTAAAACTACGAGATAATGAGTTTTAATGGACAAATCAGGTCGGGGGTCCTAAGGGTCTCGGTTGCCCCCACTGGGATTTATTCACTAAAAATATACGGGGTATTATATGCACTCCTGCCTCATTATTGTTTTTCCACACTTCGTTCTTAAACGATAGTTTTTGATTGTGTTGCAGATACTAACTGAAACTGCTTGTTGTTTATTATTTTTCAATCTATATGAGAGAGACAAGAAATTTCATCTTGCACAGTTGCCTTTAGGACACGGGTCGGCTTTTCTAATGATAGCTCCTCCAAGGCACGCAACCTAACCTATATTAGCGTCTTATTCCGCCACTCTCTCATATAAATAAAAATTACGGACTAAAAAGAGCTAGCAACATCGTGAAAATGCAACGCTAGCTCTTTGCAGGCAATAATTATTGTATTGTTTCACGATGTTTTTTCGTTGCATATTTTTATATTTAAATTTCCTTGACCATTACTATACTAGCACACTGTTATTTTATGTCAAACGAGTTATCCACAAGCTAATCATTTAACTTTGAAATGTTAGGAGTGGGTTGTCCAGCTAATAATCTTCTCTTTTCGTCAAAGAGTTTATCTAAAAATATGCGGTGTTCCTCCCTATTCATATTCCTAGGTTTGGTGTTGCTCCAATATACTATTCTTTCATTTATTTTGTCTAGTTCAGATTTCATCCTTGTTGATTATTATACGCATTTTAGAGCCTGTCATATCTCTCATAATGAAAACTGGTTCTAATCTTTTGAGTATGTCAATTATACCTTGAGGGGAAGGATGTGTCAAATTGAATTTCTGATCATATGTTTTAATCTTGCTTGCTAGTTCTCGGCAAGTAATAGTTAATGGTGTTTTTTGTTTCCGCAGATATCGCATTACTAATTGTTCATTTTTCACTCCTCTTGATTTGTAGTTGTTCATTTCTTCTTTCATATTCTAATATCTTAAAAGCCTTCGTAATTCCTTTTTGACTAACGCCGATTTTTGAAAACAGCCTCTGTCCTCTAGAGTTTGTCTTTCCCCGATAAGCGTGTTTTCCGTTAGACCATTTCATTTCCTATAACCTAAAATCTTAAGCTCCCCTCGTTTTCCTCGTCGTTTAGACTTCTTGCATCGGTAATAATTGGCTTCCACGATGTAAATCTTTTCTCCCTTAACTCGGTAAACCATTCCGAGATGTCCCCAAAAGCCCTCCGCCATTATAGCTACTCGTCCTTTTTTAGCTTTTTGAGTATTGATTATTCTTTTCTTATTCCAAAGCGTCCATAGACCATAAGGAACTTCTACGCCACATTCTTTGGCTTTCCTGCGTGCGTATAAAACGCAGTTGCAATACTTACTCTTTTCATTACTCACATACTTTATCTTCATATTTTTTATTTTAATAATTATTCTTTTATAATATACTCTCCTAACTTAACCATTAGTATTCCGAACGATATTACAAATATCCATCCAAGAATATGCATCTCGCTCATAAAACATACATTACAACTAATGTAAAACATTACGAGTAGAAAGAGATATGCTGTTAACCATATTGTTTTATTCATATTTTTTCTTTATATTCCTTAATCTTTTTATCTAATTTATGTTCGTGTGCTAGTGTATGGCATTTTCTACAAAGAGCGATTAAGTTTTCAGCCTCATCTGTTCCTCCTCTTCCTTTTGGTAGAATATGATGAATGTCTGTTGCTGTTTGTCCGCATATTTCACAAGGTATAAAATCTCCTTCAACAAATCCGTTAGCTTCTAAATAGTTTTTAGTGTGTTTTTTTATAATTTTGTAATTTTACATTTCCAAACTTTTTTCGGATTGCCGTTCTTATACTTTTCTTGTAGTTGTCGCCAGCCGTGAACTACAATTTTCCAGCCTAGTTTTTTTACTTTTGGGTAATTTTCGTGTGCTTTTATTTTATGCACTCTAGTTGCTGAATTTGCCCCGCTTGTTGTTTGAACTGCTGAAACCTCATTATCTCTTATTGCTAAAATATCTATAAATCCGAATAAATCTTTTTTGATAAAACAATATGGAATGGTCTTTTCTACTACTTCACAAAGGTATCCTTCATCCCTTAATTTCTTTAATGATTTTTGGGTTGCTGATATTGGCTTTTTTCTTTTCATATAAATTACTTATAGGGAGATTGAAGTGATAAATTCCGGCACCACCTAAGTGATGAATACTACTTCAATCAACCCCTATAAATAATCTATGTTCCACTTATATTCACACGCATTAACTCTTGCTCAATGCTTGATATTTTTCTTAGACTGATAAATTTATCTTCCAAAAATTTTAAACCTGCTTCTTCTTTTTTAAGATTGTATTCGCTTGCGATTAAGTCTTCCGCTTTTTTTTCTGTTTTGGTGGTAGCGATAGCTTTTTTCTGGGTGGCGTTAGGAGCTTGAGCTTCTATTAGTGCGACACCGAAGGCTACATCATATTTTAGTTTGGTGTCGTTCTTTACTCTCTCAGCGTCTATGACTTTGATTTTTTGGTCTCTGATTTTCTGAGGTAGAGCGTCGAGAGCTTTTATTAAATCGTTTGGGTTTGTGATCATATTAAATTTATTATTCTTTAGGCATTTTAGTTAAGATAATTATTAGAAGCCCTATTATTACTCCGATTGAAATATATATTATTTCCATTTTTTTAAATTAAATTTATTAGTGATTTAAAAATGAAACTCGCATAATACATAACTTTTGGGAATAAGTAGATGAAAAGTAAGCAAGCTAGGATAATTAGAAATGTTTTCATATTGAGAGCGTCCACAAATTGATAAAAACTTCTTAAAATGGTATATCTTGAATTTTTACGCTATCTTTGTCTTCTTCTTCAATCTCAATAGTGGGTATTTCTTCACCTGTTGCGTTCTCCTGCGTTTTTTCCTCATTAGTGGTGTCTGATGTGTTCTTTGAATTATCCTCGCTTACAGGCTTATTTTTTGCGTTGTAAAATTCATAATTTTCATCATAAGAGGCATACATTTCCTCCAACTCTTTAGCAAACCCTCTCGCCGCCGCGTCAATTGCAATGGGAATGTCGCTTGTCGCTCCGCCTATCATTGAATAAAAAGCTCCCATTTTGGTTGCAAAATCTTTATCTGCCGATACTTGAAGTTTGATTATTCTATCCGTCCCTTTTGATTTTACATCTTGCCACATAATAGCTGTAATTCCTTGCAGTTCAAATTCGCACCTTTGCCACTTTTTGTTTATCTTGGCAAGGCAATGAAGAATTTTAACATATTTCAATCCTTCAGCTTTGAGTAATTGCCAGTCTCCCTGTTTATAGATTTCCGTTTTGTCTTTTTCTTTTTTCATTACGGTTATCTTTTGGCTGGGGTTGGTGTAAAGCCCGCTCCATATAAATACTCCTTTTGTGTTTTGGGCGGTCTTGATCGTAAAGCGTGAATCAGCTATTGGGATTATTTCCAATTCTTTAAATTCGGCGTTTTCTCTTGACTCTCGGCTATAAACATCAAAATGACCTTTTTTAGGCTTGAAACGCAAATTAAAATCAATTTTAACCTGCTTTATTGCTGGGGCTTGGTTTGTTTTTTCTTGTAGATACATAGTTTTATTTTAAATTATTAAAATGGTGGATTGTTTTGTTTATAAAAACTTTCATTATGTCCGTAGATATTTACATAGAACCACTTTCGCCATTCAAGTATTTTTTCTTTGGCTTTTTTATCTGCTAGTTTCGGGTGGAGAGTAGATACCATAATAACTGCATCTCTTCCGCTACTCATCAATCGCATTCCCTCTTGTCTGCTATCAGAGAATTTTTTAATCTGCTCTGCCTTATAGTCCATAGTTGTTTTAAATTCTTTTTTTGGTTGTGATGCGTATTTCATATTTTTGATTATGTAATGATTACACTATAAGTGTATGTCAATATACTTTTCTTGTCAAGTGTTGTGCTTGTGGATAACTTTTAATATAAAACCGCCTCGTTGAGACGGTTATTTAGGTGCTATTCTAGTATTAGTCTTAATACTTTTTCAGTATCTGCTAATACTCTTAGGCAAGCGTTATAAGGATTGAGTTTCAGTTTTTCCGCTTGCATTTCTATATACTGGTATGAGTTGCCAAGCATATCGGATCGTTTTCCGACCATTTGGCATAACACTTGAGCGGATAGCTCGGCGATTATTTCTTGTAGAGGGTCTTGACCGGGTTTCAGTTTGCCTTTGATTTTTTCATCCGCGCAATGGGATAGCTCGTGAAAAAAAGTTAGCTCCCCTGGAGTAGCTAGGGCTATTTCTTTTCGCTTGGAGTTGTAATATCCGTAATACTTAAAATTTCCTGGTATTGCTTTTATGGATATTCCCCACTCTAAGGCTCGGCTCATTAAAGGAATTTCTGGAAGTTCTATGTCCATATAATCCAGCGGTTCGCCGTCCGTGTCTTCAAAGCGAAAAATAGGTTTTGCTAAAAAGCCCAGCAATTTGTCTTTTTTTTCTCCGTCTTCTTTCACTTTCTTAATGTGGGGAACAAAGATATAGAAGGCTTTGGCTCCTTTTTTTACAAAGCGGTTTGCTTCTTTCCACTGCCTAAATCCTCTGCCGTCTGATGTTCCGGCAATAAACATTAGTGTTCGGTTGAGAATTGACCACTTACAACTAGGAGTGTCTGGGATTGGAAACATTGCCTCTGCTACTCTCTTTGGAATATCGCCTGTTTTAAATTGGTAGAGAACACTGTTTAACGCTTTCTCTATCTTCATTTATCACCTCCTTGCGTAAAATTTCATCTACCAAACGGGTCATTGGTTTTTTTCTTTTTTTGGCTAATTTGTAAAGAACTGGAATAAGGTCTTCTCTGATTTTTGGGGAATACATTTTTCACCTCCTTGAGTATCTTTCTCTTGAAACATTGATTATCTTTTCGCGTTGTTGGGAAATTGTTTCTATAGGTGGCAGTGATGTAGAGGAAAAAGCCTTGCCCGCTATTCCGTCTATCATCAGCTTTAAATACATATTGTGTTTAGGTAAATTCACGATGTCATTCATTTTAAAACTTGGTTCAAATTCTTTTTCTAAAAATTCAGCGTCTTCCGCTCCTGTTCGGAAACTGATTATCGTTCCGCAGTTTCCAAAAACGGCGTCCCTTATTGTGTCGTCCAGTTGTCCGATGTATTGATTGGTAAGGATTAAATTGAGGCGGTATTTTCTGGCTTCTGAAAGGATGTTCACAAAACTTTCCGTAGCGAAGTTTTGAAATTCATCTACATAGAGGTAAAAGTCTTTCCGTTCTTCTTGGGGAATGTCCGCTCGCTCCATTGCCGCTAATTGAATTTTGGAAATGATGAGTGCTCCCAGCAAAGCGGCGTTGTCTTCTCCGATTTTTCCTTTAGCCAGGTCAACAATCAAAATCTGCTTGTCGTCCATTACACGACGGATATTGAAAGAGCACTTGGATTGCCCGACAATGTTTCTCACTAACGGGGCGGAGAGGAATTGTCCGACTTTGTTTTGAATAGGAGCTATGGCTTCCGCTCTTAGGCGGTCAGGATAGGCGGAAAATTCTTTATTCCAGAAGTCCTTGAGGAGCTTGTCATCAGTATAGCTCAACACTCGACGGCGGAAATCTCGGTCAGTAAAAAGGCGGTTAATGTCTAAAAGGGTGCTTCCTGGATATTCCAGTAAGGTTAGGATGGTGTTTCTAAGGATATATTCCAGTCTCGGACCCCAAGAGTCCGCCCATATCTTTTTAAAAACGCTTACTAAACCCGAAGCTGCTAAGTCCGGAAAATCGGTATTTTCTATTGGGTTAAATGCTATCGGGTAGTCAGTATCGGCGGGATTGAAATAAATAACATTATTCGTTCTGTTTGGTGGGATTGAATTTAGAAGAGTTGAAGCGGCGTCGCCGTGAGGATCTACAAAAGCCAAACCATTACCGTTTTGAATGTCTTGAATAGCCAAATTTTCCAATAAAGTAGATTTGCCCATTCCAGTTTTACCCAAAACATACATATGATGGCGTCTGTCGTTGTTCTTTATTCCAAATTGTCTCCTTTCGTTTCTAAAGTTGGTTTTTCCAAATTTAGGTAATTGGTTTTCCATTTTCCTCTCTCGTTGATTCTGCTTTCAATTCCGCTCACACTGTGCGCTAGAACGATGAAAACAAAAATCAACGCAAGGATAACTATTAAGATGTCTAATAAAACAGTGATTATTATTTTACTAATAAACTTAAGTTATTGATTAAGAAAGGGAGAAACGTTGTCTCCCTATTAGGTTTAATTGATTGTTCTGTGAGGTGGGATGAACTTTGCTTTTGTTCTGGATAACCATTGACGCATATCAGGAGATGCTTTTCCGCCGTTTTTCTTGATTACTCCTACCATATCTTCCATTAGGCGAAGTCCCATAAATACTTCTTCCCCTTCAAAGATTATAGCAACGGTATCGCTATTGTCTAGGTCTTCATAATACTGCATTACTTCTCCTTTGGGATACCTGATTGAATGTATCCCTCCATATGCTCTCGCTGGCAAGCATCACAAACACATAGCTCTATGCTCTCTATATTCCTGACATTATTAGCGGACTGGCTTTTGTATCTTAATCGGAACATACACAGCTCACGATTGATACAGTGCATACATAGACGCTCTAGCCCAGCTTTTTTGCAGCCTAAAATTCTACCGCAACCCGTGCACTTCCGTATAATTATCAAAACGAGCCTCCTTTTGTCTTGCCCATTCTACAAGCCATCTTTGGTCTCTGATTTCCCTGAGACAATCTTTGCAAAAAATTTTAATTACTTTTCCGTTAGGATCACCTTCTTCCTTTCCGCAGACTACGCACTTCCGCTTCCATTTCATCACAGCCTCCTTTTAAAGAACTTTAAAGAACTATTTCTTATCTAAAATTTTCTTAATTTTTTGAGGGTCTATGATGTCGTAGTTTTCGTTAATTCTGGAAATTAGTTTGGTAGGTAATTGAAGACCGAGTAAAGAACTATTTACGAATCCAATCTTTTATTGCATAAATTGCTCCAAGTATTACACCTATGCCAATCACTGCTTTTACGATACAACTTCCAACAGAGCCTGTTATAGTCCAAGCTCTTCTTAGGTCGTTTATCTCTTTGACGGTAGGCATAATTACATCCATTTTATCATCCATCTTTTTAAGTGTGTCTAAAATGGGTTTAATGTTTTCATCCCTACAATCTTTTTGGTATCTTCTCAGTTCTTCTTTGTTCATAAGTATCGCCTGTTTATTTCTTTAGTTAGCATATTCAATCCCGCAATTACGACCGGAGCGTAAACCCAATTTACATCTGTAAAATACATTACGAGTAAGGCAATTACTCCGTTGGCGGTAGTCCAATAAAATGCTTTGGCTTTGTTTGAAGTTAAAACTTCTTTCATATTATTGTGTATTAAAAGTTATTCTCTTACTTAGGAAATGAGATACAAAGTTTTGTCCAAAACTTGCTTACAATGCTTTTCATATTTTTATTAACTTGCCTTTAGATATTTTATGCTTGTCATCAAATTTAATCGCCGTTGGACAATTCCGGCATTCTGCTTCATTCTTTCCCATTGGTATCCAGTAATGCTTCTTGCATTGGGCTTGACCTTTAATTTGAGATTCGTGAATTGTGAATACTGTTTCCTCTCTTTTTTCTTTTTTTTTCATAATCCTAATTGGTTCATTTGATTTAATGCTTGACTTCTTATATAAAGATTTCTAGGTGATAAGTGGCTAGGTTTCCCCGTCTGGATTTTTTTAGGCATAGCTTCTTTAATTCGTTTTTCCAAAACATTAAGTATCAGCTCCTGTATAGAACTGTCTGTATATCCAGCTTGCTTTAAAAGACCTTCTAGCACTTTCCTGTTTCTTTTTAAAACAGTGTCGGGTTCTTGAGAATTCAAAATCTTTTTAATTATTCCTTTAAATGCGGTTTCATATCCAGACGAATAAGTGCCTTTTACTTTTCTTTCAAAATCCTTAGTAAAGTATTCCCTTCCTTTTTCCCTATCTTGCAAAAAAGTGCTAGCAGGATTTAATACTGTTTCTACTCTAGATTTTAATTCAGGTCTTTTTGCGTCTGTGTAAGAACCTCCTATTAGTTTGTTTATTTCAGTTAAAAGAGGAATATTGCCTAGCAATTCCTTGGCTGTTCCTCGCATTGCTCCGCCCATAAATCTTTTGGATTCGCCAGCGTATTGTTCCACTGGACGCCCATAATAATTTAGATTTTCTTCTGGATTTTCTGGCGGGTTGGCATAATTTCTTGCTTGTTTCAACATATCAAATAGGGGAGTTATGCCTAATTCATCAGGCTGTAATGTCATCATTCTAGGAATTCTGGCAATATCTTGAATAGGTAATACCGATTGCGTTCGCATATACTTGTCATATATTTTGCCGTTTTTTTCTACTTCGCCTGTTTTTACAGCCCCCATTGATTTCTGGCGTTCGGAAAGATATTTATATTCAGGGTTTTCTCTTTCCGACGCTTCTACTTGTGGAGCGGTTCCTCTTTGAACTGCCAAGTGTCTTAATGGCATTTTAGCTATTGCTCCTGTTTGGAGGGGGATATTAAATCTCGTCCAGCTCCAAAAAGGAATAACAGCTTTAATATACCTGTCGCCTTCACCTAAGCCGTTTATATAGTCAAATAGATGTTTGTTGACATAATTCTTGGCTGAAGCTCTAGAAGCTCCTTTTTTAAGCTGGTCAATATAAAGTGCTAGTCTGGCGTTATCTTCAATAGCTGAACCTATTCTTTGAGCGGTATTCATCCACTGCTTTAATCCAGGTATTTTGTAAACCATAGCTGGATTTTCCATTTTGGAAATTGCTTTTGTAAATTGTTCGGATGTTTTAGCTATTTCCGCCAAGTCGTTAATATCAGCACTAAAAAATCCTCTGCCGATAACATCGTCTTGATCAGCCATTTTTATATATTTACGTTCAGGAGGCGTTTTGAACATCGCCTTATAGATTTTTCCAGCGATAGTTCCTTCTTTCATTTGGGTAGCGATATGCCCTTTCATCTGCTGGGAAATCGCCTCTATATAGCTTCCAGTTTTTGCTCCTCCGATAAAAGAAGCGTTATAAAAATTACCTAAAACATTTCTTAAGTGATAACGGGGACGGACTGCGGTTGCTAGAGGTTTCCAGTTTCTATTAAATGCCCGTAAGGGAGTTAATACCGTGTCAATAACCTTCGTAGATTTGCCTTCAAATTTTAAAAGTTCTTCTCCTAAATCTTTGGGCAGATACTTGCCCTTCCATTTTATAAGCTGTTCTCCTGTCGCTTTTTCAACTATTGCTCCGTTCTTAAATTCCGTTATTGTGTCTTTTGCTTTAGCGTATTTGTTAGCTATCCTATTGATAAATCCCTCTTTGATATTAGCGGTAGCTATCTTTGACTTAACCCCAGCAATAGAAACAACAGGGTCTTTGGAAAATCCCTTTACATCTTTGGATTGTTTGAGAAAACCTCTTTGAGGAGCTGATAATTTCCCGCCCATTCGTGTTTCTTTAGTAGGCGAAAAAAAGTGATGAAGATAGTTTTTTATTGGAGCCTTTTCATATCCAGACGATTTTTGAACCTTTGGAAGTTCTTCTTTCATCCACCAGTCAATGGCCCTCTGAACCTTTGGAATTGAGCTTTTAGGATAAACATTCGGAGTTCTTCTCAATTTGTCTATGGTTTCAAAGAAATCTAACTTTTCAGCTTTATTGAGGTTAAAATCCTTTTCAAATTTTTTAATAGTAGATTTAATAATTCCTTCTTGGGCATTCCTCATAGAAGATGTTGTCTTTTGCAAATCGTCTGCAACATTCCCATATCCTATTCTTTTAAGCCTGTTATAGGGAATAAAAGTATCTCTTAAGGCATTAACTGTCTTAGCTCCTGTATTAGTCTTTTGAATAAGATTTGCTCCTCTACTAGCTAACCTGCCTGCTCCAGCTACTCTAGCAGCGGGAATTGCATCTAAAAGCACGCTAAAAGGCTCATTATAGGTTGTTTGAAGCGGATGCTTAGCTAGGTTGGCATAATGCCCGAATAAGCCCATTCCAAACTTATCTATGTTCTGCTGGGCTTTGGTGCCAGAAGATTGTGAGGCAATTTGTCCTGTTCTGTTTTTAATATCTTCATAACTGCCTTGTGAAAGCTTTCGGGCAAATCTGATATTCTCCGGCAAGTGTCTTAAAGCATTAGGCAACTGTCTAGCTGTTTGGCTTAACATTCCCCCTATTTGCTTGGTATTGTAAATAGGGTGTTTGATAAATTCTCTACCCATACCTAGCATACCCTTAGTAAACGAGCCAAGATCACTGCCAAAATTTTTAGCAAATCCTTTTACTCCACTAGGTTTTTGTTGGTTTAATCCTCGCTTTGTGAGTTCTCTTTTAACTAATTCTCTTCTAGCGAGTTCTGTTCTTGCTTGTTGTTGTATAGTCATAATTAAAGACCAGCCATTTGAAGAAGTTGCTCATCAGATAACCCACTTAAGTTATTCATACCTAAATTTGAGACATTAGCTCCTTGTCCTGCTATTCCAAGATTGCCTCCTAACAAATAACCAGATTTAGCTTGTTGTGCTTGTAAATAATCACCCTCTGAAATAGAAGTTGATGTTCCAGTTAAAGGGTTAACATAATTATATTCATTTTGCTGAGTTAATGGATTGAATGATATTTGATAACCAGTTTTGACCTTAGAAGAACCCCCTGTGCTATATGGTCGATTGACTTGATAATTAGTTCTCATTGTTTCAAGGTCTAACTTTCTTTCTTGAAGTTGCCTGTTAAAATTAGCTTGTTCCTGTTGATATTGGTATTCTTGCAAATCTCTTAATAGCCCTGTAATTCCGCTTTCAATATCAGCCTCTCCTTGAAATTGCTGGGCATTTATCCCCGACATAGTGTTAGAATAAGCATTTTCCATTTCCATTCTCTTGTTATTGTAATTGGCTAACGCGGTGTTGTATTGATTCTGGTATCCTGCTAAAGCTTTTGACCTTTCAAGCTCCAAGCTCTCTAGGGCGTTGGAGTAATCAGCTTCTACATCTTTCACATTTCGTCCATAGCTTTCTTCTAAGGCTCCAAATCTTTTAGCGTATTGTCCTTGCATTCTTTCCAGTCCTTGAGCGGCTTGTTCGCTTCCTCCTGTTCCTATGGAGTTATAGAAAGAACGCAATCTAGCAATATCTTTAGATTTTTCGTCTCCAAATTCCTCTAATCCTTGAGCCTTTTGTGCTTCTAAGGCTTCCATAGCCCGCTCCCTTTGGCTTCCTACTCTTCCTGTTCCCGCTTCATATTCAGTAGCCAGAGTTCCTTTTGAGCTTTCAAATCCGCCTTTGAGAGCGTTAATTAAATTATCCAGCATCGTGTTTCCGCTAGTCTTAGTTCTTTCTGCTACATCTCTTTGCGACATCAGCATTTTTTCCAAAGCTTCCTCTTGAGCTTTCCTCTGATTGCTAATTTGTTTTTCGTAGGATGATTTGCTTGAAGAACCGCCAGCTTTTATCTGGGCTTTCTCCATAGCTCTTTGTTTAGTGTATCCCCGACTTAAATAATCCCGATAGTATTTTTCTACTTTTGATGAAGAGGATTTGGAAGAAGTTTTAGATGAACTTCCGCCAGAACCACCTGTAGAAGTTTTCGTAGGAGCTATTGGAAGATTTCCTGGGTCTTTTGATTCAGTTTTTGCAACTTCGGGAGTAGCCGCGTGGGCTGTTTTAATACCCAGTAATTTATTTCGTTCTTCTTCAGATAGTATTCCTGAAGATAGTTTTTTGGGTTCAAACAAAGCATATGCAGAACCTAAAACTGGAACTTTTTTTCCTGCAAATTTAAATGCAGAACCTATTAAACTCATATTTTTTGTAGTCAATTATCACGCTTTACAGCTTAACACTTGACAAGTTATTATGTTATGCTACGCTTTAATTATGCGTTTTATTAAATATACAATTTCTCTTATTAAACTTACGACTTTACTTTTAATGTGGTTTACTATATTTCCCATAATGTTTGTAATTATTTTATTAGTTGGAGCATTTGTTTTTTTAGGAACAACTGCTGTAATATCTACTTTATGGTTTTAGCTATCTTTTTTTGGTTAATCTGGTTTCCATTATGCTTCTTTGTTGTTCCTCACGGCATTGAGGTTTTTTTTTGGTCGGTGATTATATTAGTTCTCTTTTATCCTAGACGGTGTAGTTAAATACTTTTATAAATAAGCACAAACTACTCTAATTACTGTTGCACCAATATCACCTCGTTTATAAATATTAGTTACTGAACCTGTGGGAGTCATAATATTCAAATAATATGATGCTTTAGATGATATATTTAGATGTTTTTCACGATATACAGCAAAACCATCCTGATTTGAATCTCCTATAGTATGAGAACCTCCAGTCATATTTGCGTCAGATTGCGAATTATTAGCAGTTGACAATGTTGCCCTGATTTGAGGGTTAGAACCTCCTACAACAGTAATACACACCGAATAAGACAATTTCCACACCCCTATTGGAACTTCCAACGAAACAGTTCCAACATTATACCAAGTGTTTTGAGTTGGATTTGTTTGACCATTAGATGAAGTCTCTGATGCTTCTTCTGTCCATTTTATAGGATCTAACGGAAATCCGTGGGGAGCTTTATTGGTTGAATAGTAAGGGCTAGTAATAGCTTCGTTGTCTAAGTCATAGTCAGTTCCCATATAAATCGTAATTGTTGTGTTAGGAGAAGAATAAGCTACTTTTGTTATAATTCCATATTTAACCCCATCAGTTGGCTGAGTTAATTTAATTCTCATTCCAGCTGAATATTTACTGGTCTTATCTCCTGTAATCGTGAAAGTATAAGTCGGATCATCGTCCGAAGCGTATGTCCAAGTTTCTGCGTCTCCCGCCCCTATCCAGCCTGTTGATGCTTGCTCCGTAAGGATATCTAAATCTGAAGCAGCGGGAGCCATTCTGACTGTTTCTGCTGCTCCGTGAGCGTAAGTAAGGGCGGCGTGGTTAACATTTGTGGCGGTTGCGGAAGTAACTAAAACTTCCTCATAATGGCTTTCTGAATTGTCCGGGTCAAAGATAAGGTAATAAGGCGTTGACACTGTTGGTATATCATCCAACGGCGTAGTAGTCGCTGCCGCTGAAACAGCGGAAGTGACTGTGGTTTCAAAATTGTTTTCGTGGTATGTTCTCATACATTTAAATTTTTATATAATTTTTATTTATTGGCGTTAAAATTCCTTGTATAGCGTTAAGCTCCCAGCTTCTATTATTTTCGCTATCGGTTATTTCAATCTGAATATTTTTTCCCATTTTGTTTAAAGCGATTTTTACCAGTTCGGCGGCATCGGTTATATCTCCGTAAGCTACTCCGATTTTAGCTGTTCCTATTTTTCTTGTTCCAATTCCTCCAGTAGATGCCGAACCTAGCGTAGTTGTTTCAGTTTTATGGAGCGTTCCGTCTACATAAACATTGATTGTTATTACTCCTCTTATTCTTCCAAAATAAAAGACGAGATGATGAAAAAACTTTTGCTGGGCATAATCTTTAAAACTCCATTTGCCTGATTTCCATTTTGTTGAAATTGCTGTTCCGTTGTCTGATTTAGCCATGTCGTCAAAGTAATAAACTTTTCCGTCTGAAGGGCTTCCAAAATAAAGATAAGAGTATCCAGAGCTGTCTTTGTATTCAGTTAGGCAATTAGCTCCTAGATTAAATTTCCACCAGCCTAGCCGTTGCCTGTCATAGACGGCTATTTTATCGTTGCTTCCTCCGCCTCCTGATGTGTAAGCTAAATAATAACGATTATCAAAATAAATAGCGGGGGCTTCTTCTAATCTGTCTTTTTGAATAGCTTTTATGTTAGGGTCAATTCTCAATGAAACGATGTTGGTTCTTATTTGCTCTGACATATTCGGCTCATATCCGAAAGCGTAAACTCCTTTGTCGTTAAAGAAAAATACATCGTTATCAACTGAATCGATTGTATGATGAGCTGAAACTCCTCTTGACGGGTCAATTAAGGCTACTGTGATAGTTCCCGCATCGTCCGTTCCTTGTGATACTCTCCAAATAGAATTTTCTTTTACTACATACAAATAATCTTGATGCTTAAATAATCCCGTGATTTTCTGTCCGTCATTTTTTCCTACATAAACGGAAGTAGCCAAAAGGTTGTCGGGGTCGTCATAAGTAAAATCTCCCAGCTTATCCCCTGAACCTGAACGGTATAATCTAGTCGGATAACTTGTATCTCCCGCTGTCCAAAGAGAGTTTTTATAAAAAATACTGAATTTTCCTATTTGTCCGTTGGTAGTATCTTCAATAGTTGAGCCGTCATATTCCCTTAAAACATCTGTGCCATTTTGAATAAAAACTTTTCCTCCAGCTTGGCAAAAATCAGCTCTTAAATTTGCTGTCCAAGTATCAGTATCAATTTGAGTAGCACTTCCTGAATCTTCCTTGTAAAGCTTTGTGCCTGCCATTATGAGTAATTCTCTAGTGGAGCCTGAATAATAAGTACCTAAACCGCAAATTTTACTTACTCCCGACACTTCGCAAATCAATCTAGTTCCCGGTCTTTTTTTTAAAGAATTTTTGCCTACGCCCCAAATATTAGAAGCGTCGGCGGTTTCCTTTTCTTGTATCATTGTATCTCTGGCAAATATATTTAATCCTTTGCCAAAATTGTCCTGTATAAAACTTTTTTGTTTCATATTTAAAAATCATCTTCATTATTTACAACATTCTCTAATAGTTTCATTCTTAATGATTGCCCTCTGGCTTTTTCGTTATATAACATTTTGGCTAGTCGGCTTTCTGCTTCGCTTAACGCACTTGTTGCGTCTCCTAATGGGTCTGTTTCTGATTTTCTTAACATTCCGTAAGCATAAGCCACTACTGCTTCCCCATCGGGAATTATGCAAATATCTGAGGCACTAGACATATCATCAGGAAAAAACTGATACCACACTGTAAAGGTGTCATCGCTGTTGGTGTTAAGAGTGTATCCATCTTTGTGGTTTCCTGTTATCCAGTAAACTACATCGTTGCTGTCATAAATAATGTTATCCTGAGGATTGATATGCTTATAAACTACATCGTTGCTATCAATTACAAGCAAAGGGATTTTAAAATCATCTGGTAGTGTTCCTTCGCCAGAAGAAACTGTTATACTAGTAGACTTTTTTAGTCCTAATTTGTCCGCCATATATTGAACTGCTTTATTCAGCCAAAAGTTTCTGTTGCTGTCTCCTGAAGACGGCACAGCCGTTTCTCCGTATCTATAAGCTAGGCTTAGCTTCAGATCGTTATATGTTGTTTTGCTATAACTCATATTCGTAAAATTTAGTGATTAACTGGCATATATGTCTAACATCTTTAATTTTTAGATCGCAATGCATTGGGAGTGTTAAAATCTCTTTAAAAGCCTTTTCAGTATTGGGGAGTTTCTTTCCTTTAAATATAGGATAATCATAAAGCGGTTTATAATGCACTCCTGTTGATATTCCATTATTAGCCAGATAGTCGGCTAATTTATCCCTATTTCTCGCTCTAATAGTGAATAAATGCCAAGTATCGCTAGGGTAGGGTAGGGCGACTGAAGAGGGGAGATGTTTAAAATATTCTTTAGCTAATCTTTTTCTATATTGATTATTTTTCTTAATTTCTTTTAACTGGCATAAAGCTATTGTTGCTGTGATGTCGTTCATATGAGCTTTTAAGCCAGCTTCTTTAATGTCGTAATCCCACGAGTATTTATTTTTGGTCCTTGCGAATGTGCTTTTATCTATTCCGCACCAGCTTAGAGCTTTAGCTCGTTGATGCAATTTTTTAGAATTCATTGTTATCATTCCTCCGTCTCCTGCTGGCAGGTTTTTAACGGCGTGGAAACTCCAACAGCTTATCTTCCCTAAATGCTTATATCCTCCGCAATGAGCCATATCGTAAATTTTTCCTTTTCCCGCAATATTTCCTGCATACATTACTTGTATGTCGCTTTTAGGGGTGCAAAGCGTCTTAGGATTGATGTCAACAAATTTAATCTTGTATCCAGCGTTGAGGGGGGATAATGCACTGGATACAAAAGTAAATGCACTGACTTTTACTGGATTAGGTAGTTTGATAAGCCGAACGGCAATATCTAAAGCAGATGTGCAGGAGTTAGTCGCTACAGCGTATTTAGCTCCTGTGAGTTTGGCAAATTTTTCTTCTAATTCTTGGGTTTTTGGTCCCATTCCCCACCAGCCAGAAGCAATAACTCTTTTGAGTTCTTTTATTTCTTTTCCTGTTGGTTTGGGGCATAATACTGGTATCACTTAGTTGCTTTAAGCGTCATTCTCGGTATTTCTCTTCGGACTTCTTTTTCCCAGATTTCTACCGAAAATCCCGCTCCTTTTAAAAATGTAGTTAAAATATCAGAGGTAAAAGCCATTTTATGAAAATTCTCTGGATAGGTTTGCGCTCCGCAGATAGCGTCTAAAAGGTTCTCAGTGGGGATGTTTTTCCAGTTAGTCATTGTTTCTCCCATATCTACCGTTTCAATAGCTATCTTTCCTCCTGGCTTCATAACCCGATACCATTCTTTTAAGAGTGGCACTATTTCGTGTCGTCCAAAATGTTCTATAAGATTTTGGCATTTAATTTCTGATACTGAATTATCTTCAAAGGGAAGTTTCCTAACATCAGCAACTACATCTACTCCTTCTATATCTCTTATATCTACATTCTTAAATCCGGGAAAATTGCCAGCGATTCCTGAGCCTAAATTGAGTTTAATATCTTCTTCCATTGTTTTGCTATTTCTTCGGCTTCATATTCCATTGCGTATTCTTTGCATTTGGAGTCAAAGCCGATGTTATTTAATTTACTCCAGTCTTTTACTAAATATTTCTTTCCCACTCCTGCCTCTTTCATTGCCTTTACATAATCAGGCATTGGCGAGGTATAACAAGGTAATCCTATCGCCCAGCTTTTCAGGAGTTTGTGCATTCCTTTAGATTGTTCAAATTCTCTTTCGGGTAGGGGATAAATTGTAAATTCACATTCCGCCAGATACTTATCAACCATTTCCAAGCTCCAAGGTCTTGATTGGGCTTTGCCTTTGTAGTGCCTCATCCAGTCGGGGCTGGTAATCAATCGGAGGGAGTATTTTTTAGGGATAGTGATATCATTCAAATAAACTGAATTATTGCCGTATCCTGTCCAGCCGATAATGTTTTTTTCTGGATTAGCTTCTGATCCGTCCCAGTCTAGACTATCGGGAATACAGGTTGCGTTTAGGAGTTTAGCTTTGTATTCACTATCAACCGTTATCAAATCAGCTTCATCTATCATTACTTTGAATTCGGGGCGTTTCCAGTAATAGTCGTCTATGTCATAAACAACTTTAGCTCCTTGCCTTTTGGCTTTTCGGAGTTCTTCTATTTGAGGGGTTTTTTGGATAACCAAAACATCGTTAGATGAGTATTTTTCAGGTATGCCGATTATGGAATTAAGGAAAGGCTGAATATTATAAACTCTTAATCTTGATGAGGCGATGTTAATGTCGCCCCAAGGAATAATATAAATCATTTTTTGTGGTTTACATATTTAATATGGTCATAATCCCATTCTCCTCTGTCTATCTGATTGACATCGTTAAATCCTACTCTTACTGGAAAACTTAATTGGTCTCTTTCTGAATATCGGCATATATCAGTCCACCACGCTTCCATTTTATCGTTAACTCTTAAAGTGTTTTCTCTTATCAGAAAACCGCATTCCACCATTCCCGCGTGTTTCTTAAATCCGTCTTTAGCGTATAGCTTGACTTGCTCGTTTATTTCTTTAGGATTTCCTTTTTGGATTAACTTGCAGGCTTCAGCTTCATCGTAGATGCAATCTCTACCGATATGCCTGAAAGCTACAATAGGTTTGTCTTCAGCCAGTTTCTCTACCAATTCTTTGGGACTGTCTTTGAGCTGAACTGTGCCGTCTATCCAGATTGTCCAGGGGGTGTCAAAATACTTGTGAGGCAAGACTTTGTGTATCTTGGCATTCATTACGGGATTTTTGAATTTATCGCAGGCTTTTCTAATTTTCCAAGTCTTGCTTTTCAAAGGCTTATCTGTAAAACAAACAAAATTTGCTCCCTCCGTATTCTGTTCTTCTATGAGGTCGTCTTTTCCTCCTGTAATAGCGGTATAAACCGTGATGTCTTTTTTCTCCATTGATTTGAATAATTTAGTGTATTTAGGTAGTTGGTTGTCTATTGTCCAATTTTTTAAAACCTCCTTTTTAGCTGACTTTCCCACTTTTTCTCTTAACTCTTTGCTCTCAATCAGCCACGAGAGATACTTTACCCATTGGTTAGTTCCTTTAGCTAAGTATCCTGTGCCTTTTTTGATTGAAAACTCGTAAGGATAGACCTTAGAAGCTACTACTGGCGTTTCCAGCATAGCGTTTTCCAACCATTTGATATTAGATTTACATCGGTTAAACTGGGTGTCCTTGATAGGAGCTACTGCTATATCCAGTCCTAAGTCCGCTAAAAACTGGGGATATTCTTCATAGCCTTTTGTTCCGATATGGTGAAAAACTCTGTCTGACTTAATTTCTTCGGCGATTATTCCAGCAATGTGAAATTCAACATTTGGATACTTGGCTATAATCTTTTTCATTGCGGGAAGTATTACGGGAATATCCGCCATATGCGAGGCTGAAGCTATCCAGCCTATTCTTATTCTCTTGTGTTTCTTTCTTTTGACTTTCCAGATTTCAGGGTCAATAGCGTTGGGAATTACTGTTATTTTAGAATTGTATGGTTCTACTGTGTTTTTAAGAGGTTCGGTAGAAACAACTATGTGATCAGCCATTTTGATAAGATTTTCAACAGGTTTCATTTTTCCCTTTATCTCATCATATTTGGGGTGGTCGGGGTCAACATTAAAAGGGTCATCGTCTAAATC
>Ga0180433_10001643_pt1 | contig 37032 bp, 35 predicted proteins | sample SS_ome_8_FD_132980 | JGI IMG/M metagenome (GOLD analysis project Ga0180433, IMG submission 132980) | Hypersaline lake sediment archaeal communities from the Salton Sea, California, USA - SS_1_D_1 metaG | ecosystem: Environmental > Aquatic > Non-marine Saline and Alkaline > Hypersaline >... | reverse complement strand
ATATTTTCCTGGCTGAGAAAATCATCTACCAGGTTCACCCGGCAAGCGGGATTGATTTCCCTGATTCGTTCTTCCATGACCGCAATCTTGTTTTTTCCCACTGTTGAGGAGAGGGCCGGGAGCTGGCGATTGATGTTGGACTCGGCAATATGATCCATGTCGATCAGTGTCAGTTGGCCGATTGCGCTGCGCGCCAGTGCTTCAACAGCCCAGGAGCCGACACCGCCAACACCTATGATACATATGTGGGAATCGGCATAGCGATTCATGGCACTATCACCGTAAAGGCGTGAAATGCCACCGAAGCGCCGTTGCTGGTTGAGTGAATCGGAATTTTCCATGGGCGGGATTATGCCTGTAAACTTGTTAACAATTGAAGATAGTATTTTCAATTGTGGGTTCTGATGCCTTTCAGCAAAGTGTATGTGGCATGGATGCCACATCCAAGCCTACAGGGATGTATTAAAGGCGTCTTTGCTGAAAGGCATCAGAACTATAAGCAATTGAATCCGGGAAAAATTAATTGAGCTATATAGAACGCATAAATGAATGTAACAACTTTGCCTCAGAAGGCTTTATTCCCTTCATGCTCGAGAATCAGTGCATTGGCCTTGTCAGGCGTACATTTGCGGACATGCTGTCAAATTATCCGCGGGCATTTCAGCTCAGCGACGAGCTGATTACCCTTGATTCCAGTATTGAGACTGTAGAACAACGCAATAAGGTTATTGCCGAAACGGTTCAGGAAATGATCGAGCGCGGCGAGGTGGCATATGTGCTGGATGAGCCTTACCCGGTAAAAGGCCATAATAACGAGGTTTTTTTCGTCATTGACCGGGCCCTGGTGCCGTTTATGGGATTTCGCAGTTATGGCCAGCATATCAACGGTTTTGTCAGAAAAGCGGATAGTATCCACCTGTGGATTGGAACCCGTGCCCGTGACAGGCGCATATTTCCCGGCCTGCTCGATAACATGGTCGCCGGCGGGCTGCCTCACGGCCTGAGTTTGCAGCAGAATCTCGTCAAGGAGTGCCACGAGGAAGCGGGAATGCGGGAGGAACTGGCCCTGCAGGCCAGACCGGTGTCTGCGATCACCTATAATGCAATCAGTGAGAAAGGATACAAACCCGACACACTTTACTGCTATGATATTGAATTATCGGAAGAATTCACTCCAGTGAATACTGATGGCGAAGTAGAGAAATTTGAACTCCTGCCAGTGGCTGAGGTCATGAATAAAGTCAGGCAGGGTGGTTTGTTCAAGCCAAACTGCAACCTGGTACTGATCGACTTTTTTGCACGGCATGGTTTGCTGGATGCACAGGATTCGGAATTCCTTGAAATACAGCAGGGATTACACGTACCTTTCTGGTACAGTCGATTTGAACAATGATTACGAGATGACTCTGGATATGGTTAAAAGTTTTACAATACTGGTTCTGATTTCACTGGCGGCTTCGCTTCAGGCGAAGGTGCCCGAGGTGCCCCTCAGCGAACTGACAGCCAGCGAACAGCATGCTGATGCCAGTATCATCGTTACCCAGTTCATGAAACGTTATCATTATCTGCATAAAGAAATTGATGATGATACTTCTGCCGAGATGCTGGACCGTTATCTCGAAAGCCTGGACCCCAACCGCCATTTTTTCAAAAAAAGTGACATAGAAACTTTCGACCAGGTACGTTTCAATCTTGATAATGCCCTGCTTGCCGGCAAACCGGACATCGCGTTTGAAATCTTCAAGGTGTTTCGCAAGCGTGTTGATGACCGAATTGACTATGCCATTTCATTACTGGAAAAGCCGTTTGATTTCAGCAAGAAGGAAACCTACCTTTTTGATCGTGAAAAAGCTCCCTGGGCAGAATCAGACCAGGAACTGGATGATCTGTGGCGCAAGCGGGTCAAGAATGATTACCTTGGCCAGAAACTGTCTGACAAGACAGACAAGGAAATCATCAAGTCCCTGACCAAGCGCTACGAGGGCATTGCGCGCCGTACCAAGCAGTTGCATGCTGATGATATATTCCAGCTGTTTCTGAATGCCTATACGCTGGTGGTAGAACCTCACACCGCTTACATGTCAGCGCGAGCTTCCGAAAATTTCGATATCAACATGAAGCTGTCTCTGCAGGGTATTGGTGCCGTGCTGATGTCTGAAGACGAGTACACCAAAGTGCAAAGTGTCATTGCCGGTGGTCCAGCCGAGAAGAGCGGACAGATCAAGGCGGGTGACTTCATCACCGGTGTCGCCCAGGGAATTGGTGGCGACATGGAAGATGTTGTCGGTTGGAGTCTTTCTGATGTGGTTCAGCAGATTCGCGGTGACAAGGGAAGTATCGTGAGACTGGCGATTCAGCCTAAAGGTGGTAGCAGTGCTTCAATCAAGGAAATCGTCATTATCCGCGATGAAATCAAGCTTGAAGACCAGGCGGCGAAAAGTGAAATTATTGAAAATGTTGAAGGCCTGGGCGGGCTGAAAATCGGCGTGATTGAAATACCGGCTTTTTACCGCGACTTTGAAGGCATGCAGAATGATGATCCCAAGGCACGCAGTACCACCCGCGATGTTAAGGAACTGTTGGCAGACCTGCAGGCCAAGGGTGTAGATGGCATTGTTATTGACCTGCGCAACAACGGTGGTGGTGCATTGTCAGAAGCGACAGAACTGACGGGACTGTTCATAGAGAAAGGTCCGGTTGTGCAAATCAGGGAAAGCAGTGGCCATGTCGACGTCAAGTCCGATGATGATCCTGCTATTTATTATTCAGGTCCATTAGCAGTGCTGGTTAACCGCAACAGCGCCTCCGCTTCAGAGATTTTTGCCGGAGCTATCAAGGATTACCATCGTGGTATTGTTATCGGCGAGCCGACTTATGGTAAAGGCACCGTACAGACGCTCATCGACCTTGGGCAACAGATTCGCTCCAAGGAAAACCTCGGGCGCCTGCGTTTAACCATGGCGCAATTTTTCCGCATTAATGGCGGCAGTACCCAGCATAAAGGCGTAGTGCCGGATATTGTCTTTCCCACAGCCAAGTGGATTTCTGATCATGGCGAACGTTCACTGGAAAATGCCCTGCCATGGGCAAGTATCAAGCCCGTACCTCATGAGCTGCGTGATTTCGTGACAGTGGAGCATTTACTCGATGCCCACAAGCAACGTATTGCCAGTGATCCCGGTTTTATATTCATGGAAGCCCAGGAAAGCCTGTTACAGAGCATTCGTGACGAAAAGGTTGTCACCCTCAATGAGCAGGAAAGAAAGATTGCCTACGAAAAACGTGAAGAGTCAAGAATTGAAAATCGAAACCAGTTCCGAAAATCACGTGGCTCCGAATTAATCAGCAAAGACCTCTCAGACGAAGAAAAAGACAAACTGGATGAAGAGGATGATGAAGCCCTGCAGGCTGTCATTCTTAATGAGTCAGCAAGGATTCTGGCAGACTTTATTAACACCAGGGATGTGAATAAACATCAGTCGGCCATGATGAATTAACAGACAGGTGTCGATCCCTGTCCTGGCATGACGAAAACTACAAAAATCCTGGTTGGCAGTTTACTGTTACTGCTGGTCGTTTGTGTTGCGTTTTTCATTATCATCCAGTCTATAGACCTTGAGAGATACAAACCGGAAATTACTTCACAGATAACCCAACTGACGGGTCGAGCTTTTGAAATTGGAGGTCCTGTCGAGCTTGATCCGGGGTTCAACACGCTATTGCGTATCGACAAGCTGACACTTGGCAATAGTGAAGCTGCAGTTTCACCTTATTTTGCAACTGTTGAAATGCTTGAGGCAGAAGTTGAGCTGTTGCCATTGATTTTTAATGAGCTGGTTATCAGCAATGTTTTACTCAATGGTGTAAAAGTCTGGCTGGAAGTGAATCAACAGGGACAGGCCAACTGGCATTTCAATGACCTCCCTCAATCATCTGAAAGCGAGAGTGATGCCTCGATAGATATGACAGTGTCCTCCCTGCAGCTAAACGATACGAGTATCTACTATCAGAGTCATGGCCAATCTGTACATCAGCTTGATATCGATACATTGACCGCCAGTATGGATGAGGCAGTGCAATCCCTTTACCTGGTTTCAAGTTTTCAGGTTAATAAGAAGCCCCTGCAAATGACTGCCGCGATTGCTTCAGTCGGACAACTGTTTGCCGGCGAACCAGCCCTTACAACACTCAACGGAGAATATGCTGAATCACCTTTTCATGTATCAGGCAGGCTGTCCGTGTCAGAGAGTCAGATCACATTTAATGCAGTGCAACTCCAGTTAAATGGTGAATCCCTGTCAGCTACAGCTGAGTACCAGTGGTCTACTGCAAAACCTGCTATCCATGCTGATATTAACTTTGACAGGCTGAATCTCAATAATCTCGAGCCTGCTTTAACAACAAGTCAGAAAAAAGCAGACAGGTTATTTTCCAGGGAAGTGATTGACCCGTCCTGGATAAATGAGATCAACCTGGTGGCCAGGCTATCTGGTAATTTGCTTATCCGTGACAACTGGCAATTGACTGATGTGTCGCTGGATGCTGCCATAGATCAGGGTAAGCTGGTTTTGAAGCCGGTATTCACCCTGGGGGAAGGTGAGGTGAAGGGCGTAATCAGTATGGATGCTGCTGCATCTATTCCAGAACTTGAGATCCATCTTGATGGTAATAACATCCTGCCGGGCAAAGTGAATGTTGAGCCGCAAAGCGACTGGATACGGCAGTCAAAAACTGTCTTTAACATCCATGCGACATCAACAGGCAACAGTGCGGCACAACTTGCATCTAGCCTGACAGGGCGTTTCTTTGTTGATATTGGTAAAGGTAAAATTAAAAACGAGCATCTTGACCTGGTTGGTGGTGACTTGCTTAATGAGCTGTTTACTGCGCTTAACCCTGCTTCAGAAAAAGATGAATATACGCAAATACAATGCGCTGTCATAAATTTACGTTTTAACAATGGTGTTGCCCGTTATGATAAAGGCATGGCAGCGATGACCGACAAAATGATGATTGTCAGCTCAGGAGAGATCAATCTGAAAAATGAAACGCTTGATATCGGCTTTTCACCGCAACCAAGAAAAGATGATGCGGGCATAGGTATTAATGCCGGTGAACTGGTCAGTGTGGCCAGGCTGACCGGTAAGTTGACCGAGCCTGAACTGGGCCTGGATGCAGCTAATACAGCAAAAGTTGGAGCCAAGGCTTACGGGGCGATTGCTACCGGGGGGATTTCACTGTTGCTCGATGGTTTGATCAGCAAATTGATGGCCGACGACGATCCCTGCAAGACTGCCAGGGGCGCTGGTGTTAATAAACAGCAAAAGTCCCCATCAAAGCAGTCTGGTAGTTTAAAAAGTCTGTTTGGGTTCTGAAATATGATAACCCTTTTAACCAAATAGTATTTTCTCAGGAGAAAACACATGAAAGCTGTTGGATACACTCAGTCGCTGCCGATTAGTGATCCCGATTCGTTAACTGATATCGAACTGCCCCGGCCAGTTGCCAATGGTCATGATCTGCTGGTGAAAGTCAAGGCTATTGCGGTCAATCCCGTCGACTACAAAATTCGTCAGCGAACCGCTCCCGAGGCTGGCAGTTACAAGGTGATTGGCTGGGATGCCGTGGGTGAAGTGGTTGACGTTGGCGAGGCTGTCACAAACTTCAAACCGGGTGAGATGGTTTATTATGCCGGTGATCTCACACGCCAGGGCTGCAATGCTGAATATCAGCTGGTTGACGAACGTATTGTAGGCAAAAAGCCGGGCAACCTGTCTGATGCAGATGCGGCAGCATTACCGCTGACAACGATAACCGCCTGGGAGTTGTTGTTTGAACACCTGGGTATCAGGCAGCAAGATCCTGACTCCAGGGAGCAAACTGATGAAGTCATCCTGGTTGTCGGTGCGGCTGGTGGTGTGGGATCCATTCTGATTCAGATTGCCAAGGCCATCACCGGCGCCACCATCATTGCCACGGCTTCACGTAAAAGCTCTTCAGAGTGGGTGAAGAAACTTGGCGCTGATCATGTGGTGGATCATACAAAACTCTTGCAACCGCAGATTGAAGCATTGGGTATTTCTGCCGTCACTCATATCGCCAGTCTTAATGGCACCGGTGCATACTTTAATACCTACCCTGAACTGTTAAAGCCCTTTGGCACGATCTGCATGATTGACGATCCTGGTACAGTGCTGGATGTGATGCAGCTCAAGTTGAAAAGCCAGTCGCTACATATCGAATTCATGTTTGCACGTTCCATGTTTAATGCAGACGACATGGACGAGCAGGGCAAGTTGCTAAACCGTCTGGCTGAACTGGTTGATGGAGGTTATATCCAGACAACTTCCGGCAAGAACCTGGGTAAGATCAGTGCTGAAAACCTCAGGGCCGCTCATGCCGAACTGGAATCCGGTACCGCGATCGGCAAGATCGTACTGGAAGGTTTTTAGGAAAGCATTCAAAAAATACGAGTAAACTTTATGTTACGTAATTTCTTTTACCTGGTTTGCTGTTTTCTATTTTTATCAGCAGCTGTTAACGCGGATAGCGTATTGAGAACAGAAAAGCTGGCAGAGGGTGTGTATGCGCTTGTCGGTCCACTCACCAATCGTGATGCAGTCAATCTTGGCAATAATGCCAACTTCGGTGTCATCGTTACCGATGCCGGCGTGGTTCTGATTGATCCCGGTGCTACCGTAAAAGGCGCAAAAATGATTCATGCCGCTATCGCTAAACTGACGGATAAACCTGTTACTTGGGTGATCAACAGCGGCGGTCAGGATCACCGCTGGCTGGGTAATCATTATTTCAAAACACAGGGTGCCACTATCATTGCCAGTGAAAAAGCGGTTGCCGACCAGAAAGGACGTTTGCAAAGTCAGTTAAACCGCCTGTCCGCTCTTATGGGTGATGAAGAACTGCAAGGTATTACACCGGTGCATGCTGATGAGACTTTTCCTGACGAGAAAATCTTAACTATCGGTAATAAGCGTATTGAAATTTATCACGCCGGCCACGCACATACTCCGGGCGACAGCTTTATCTGGCTGCCGGAGGATAAAATCGTGTTCACGGGCGATATTGTCTACATGGACAGAATGCTGGGTATTGGTGCCATGTCAAAGCACCTTCAATGGATAAATACCTTTGAGGCGATGGCGAAACTTCAGCCACAAATTGTCGTTCCCGGTCATGGCCAGCCGGCTGACCTTAAAAAGGCGAAACAGGACAGTTATGACTACCTGGTTTTTATCAGAAATGCAGTAATGGAATTTATGGACGAGGGCTATGGCATGGAAGAAATCGGCAGCATTGACCAGTCCCGGTTCAGTTACCTGGTCAATTATGAATCGCTTAAAGGCAGGAATGCACAGCGTGTTTTTGAAGAGTTGGAGTGGGAATGAAGTCGGCTGAAAGTACACGAGCTACCCTGGTCTGGTACGGCGCTACCATTTTCATCAGCTCCGCCATTCTTCTGGTGCTGGAAATAACCGCCGGGCGTCTGATTGCGCCCTATGTCGGCATCACCATCTACAGCTGGACATCCATTATCGGTGTCGTTCTTGCCGGGCTATCACTGGGCAACTGGATTGGTGGCGTGATGGCTGACCGTGGCAGCAGTGAAAAAACAACCGGGGTAGTACTGGCGTTTGCCGCGGTATTTTCACTGTTGAGCCTGTTGTCCTTATCCATGGTTGCTCCCGTGCTGCAGGCCAGTGAGCTGGATTTGATTTCATCCAGTTTTCTGTACGTGTTGAGCATGTTTTTTATTCCTTCGGTGTTACTGGGTATTCCAACGCCGTTACTCACTACACTGGCTCTGGGTCTGGATAAGCGTACAGGACATATCGTCGGCCGCATGCATGCCCTGGCTGCCCTTGGCAGTATCACCGGAACCTTTATCACGGGGTTCTTTCTGATCCAGTACATAGGTTCGCGTAATATCATCGTATTTTCTGCTGCCATATTACTGCTGCTGGCCATGCCGTTTTTCAGACGTTCTACTCCACTGTTGATGGTGATGTTGCTGGTGACTTTTCTTGCCGCAGGGCTGACCTATGCGCGTCAGGGTTTCAATAATCCGTGTGAATTTGAAAGCGATTATTTCTGCGTGCGTGTGGTTGATGCTTCTGAAGATGTGTCGTTTGGAGAGGCCAGGGCACTGATACTTGATCATTTGCTACATGGGATCAATCACAAGCAACAGCCGTCGATGCTGATCTCGCCCTATGTTCACGTGATGCAGGAACTCGTATTGCAGCATTACAACGATGATTCAATGGATTCATTGAGTTACTTCTTTGCCGGGGGTGGGTCCTATACCCAGCCGCGTGCCGTCAAGGCTGACTATCCGCGGGCAAAGGTTACCGTGGCGGAACTTGATCCCATGGTAACCGGCATCGTGCAGCAGCAAATGTATGTCGATACCACTGACATGAATATCCTGCATGGTGATGCAAGAAATATTCTACACAGACTGGAAAATGAAAAATTTGATGTAGTGGTCACGGATGCCTTTCATGATATTGCCATACCCTATCATCTTGTCACCCGTGAATATGTGCAACTGGTCAAGTCGCGCATGAACCCCGGGGGGCTTTTTACCACCAATGTGGTGGATGTTTATCCGGATCCACGCATGGTTAAAAGCATGATCAAAACATTGCGGACAGAGTTCAAACATGTCGAGGTGTGGCTCTATCAGTTGCCGGATAAGCCACAACGTATGACTTATGTACTTGCGGCCAGCGACCGTCAGACAATGGGTGCAGAGTTTTTTGTGTCCAGTCGGGGGCTCAGGCGCAACTGGTACAGGGTCACTGTGCCCCTGCTGGCAGCGGGAACATCCCTGGATGAATTACCGGTATTCACTGATGACTATGTACCGGTCGAACGTATGATTTCTGGATTGCTGTTATCCAAAGAAGGTTTATAACCCTGGATGTTGGCCAGATCATCTAGCCTTGCTGTTTTACACCGCTTTCAATCCATTTTTTGATGCGGTTGGCATCACCAAAGGGCGTCAGTTTTCCAAAACTGTTGAGAAGCACGATAACCACAGGCTGGCCGGCAATGTCAGCCTGCATTACCAGGCAGCGACCGGCTTCGTTGATATAGCCGGTTTTGGATAAGTCAATCGACCATTTCTTGTTTTTCAGCAGGCGATTGGTGTTGGCGTATTTCAATGGGCCTTTCTTTTTATAGGGATAGACAGTCAGGGACTTCTGGGTGGTAGCCCGATGTATTTCGGGATAGTTGCCGGAGGCGCGAATCAGCTTGACCAGATCCTGGGGTGACGCCATGTTTTCAGGTTTGAGCCCGGCAGGGTCAGCAAAGTGGGAGTTATTCATACCCAACGATTTTGCCTTGGCGTTCATGGCGCGCACAAATGCCTTTGTGCCGCCGGGATAAGTCCTGCCAAGCGCTGCAGCGGCGCGATTTTCAGAGGACATTAAAGCCAGGTGCAGCAATTCCTTGCGGGTGAGCCTTGCACCATACTTCAGGCGTGAACCGGTAAGCTTTATCAGGTCACGGTCGGCTTTGGTAATCTTGATTTTCTCATCCATTGGCAGATCGCTGTCGAGGATGACAATGGCTGTCATCAGCTTGGTGATGGAAGCAATCGGCAGGGCTGTGTCGGTAGCTTTACCATAGATGGGATTGTCGAAACGGTCTACGATAAGTGCAGACTCGGAGCGCAGTTTGAGCTTTTTATCATTAAGTTTTTTCCAGAGCTGATTGACGGCTTTTTGTTGGGTGTGTTCTTCTTTTGCCACGGTGGTAGCGGACAGGGGAAGCAGACCCACTAACAGGATCAGGATCAGGTGAGGTACAAACTTGTTCAAGACAGTGACTCCGTTACTGCTGTATACATCAAATAATCAGGATACAATGGAAGGTATCAGAAAATTGTCATTCCCGCGCAGGAGAGGATGACAGCTTATTATCACGTAAATATACTTCAGATTAGACCATTCTTCCAGAATGGGTATTAGACCTGTATACGGGAACCACCAGATTTGGATGTAAAACTCGAACAACGCCTCATCGCATTGCGTAAGGATAATGCGGCTGAAAAGCTCAGTGGTGGGCTGCGTGGTCTGGAAAAAGAAAGCCTGCGTGTGGCCGAGACAGGTGGTATCGCGCAGACGCCGCATCCATACGCTATTGGCGCCGCACTGACCAACCCCTGGATTACCACGGATTACTCCGAAGCGCTGACCGAATTCATTACACCACCCATGGTGAGCTCTCAGGACGCCTTGTGTTTTTTACAGGATGCACAAACCTTCGTATACCGGCGTTTACAGGATGAAAAGCTGTGGGCTACCAGCATGCCCTGTATTTTGCAGGGTGGGAAAAATATTCCGCTGGCGCAATACGGTTCATCCAATGCGGGTATCATGAAAACAGTCTACCGTCGCGGCCTGGGTTATCGCTATGGTCGCGTTATGCAGGTAATTTCAGGGGTACATTTCAATTACTCGGTACCGGAAAACTTCTGGCAGGTTTATTACAAGCTGGAAAACTCCGGCCAGTCACTGCAGGCGTTTCGCAATGACAGTTATATGGGGCTGGTGCGTAATCTGCAACGCTTTGGCTGGCTCATACCATACCTGATGGGAGCTTCTCCGGCTGTGTGTAAATCCTTTTTCGGTGACAAGCTGACCGATCTCGATGTGTTTGATACCTCGACTTACTACGAGCCTTATGCCACCTCGCTGAGAATGGGGGATATTGGTTATCAGAACAGCAAGGAAGAGGGTCTGGGTATCAAGGCCAATTATGATTCGCTGGAAAAGTACGTGGACAGTTTGCGATATGCGATTTCAACACCTGCCGCCTTGTGGGAAAATATCGGCGTGGTGGTTGATGGTCAATGGCGACAACTCAATGCCAATATTCTGCAAATCGAAAATGAATATTACAGTACGGTACGTCCCAAAACAGTGCTTAACGGACTGGAAAAGCCGGTCGATGCATTGACACGAAATGGCATTGAATACGTCGAACTGCGCTCCCTGGATGTAAATGCCTACCATCCACTGGGCATTGACCAGGTACAGCTGGATTTTCTTGAAATTCTGATGCTGTTTTGTCTGTTGCATGACAGTCCGGTTATTGGTGAGCAGGAACGCCATGAGATTGACCTGAACATCATCAACGTGGCACACAAAGGTAGAACACCTTTGCTGAAACTGCGTCGTCACGGAAATTTTATGGGTCTCAAAGCATGGGGTGAAGAATTGTTCACTGCGATGCAACCGATTGCCGAGATACTGGATGTATCGGCAAATACGCGTCAATTCAGTGATGCACTGAATTATCATCAGGCGATGCTCGATGATCCGGACAAAACTCCTTCGGCCATAATGCTGGCGGAGATGCGTGAAAAAGGCGAAGGTTTTTATGCCTTTGCCAACCGTATGTCACAATCTCACAAGCGTTATTACGACGTAGCCCCGTTAAGTTCAGAGCGATTGCATTTCTTCCAGCAGTCAGTGGATGAGTCCCATCGTAAACAGCAGCAGACCGAGGCGGATGACAATATGAGCTTTGCTGAATTTATGCAGGCCTACGAAGCGTCGAGTCTTTAGCGCTTTCCGTCTCCGGAACTTTTCAACAACAGCCTGTCCAGAAAACGACTGGTCATAACACGTTTTAAAAAAGCAAACAGGTAGGTGGGAACCGTCACCGCATAGCGGATTTTGGGTCGCTTGCTTTGCAGTGCATGAAGGACCCGTTTGTAAACGGCATCCGGTGGCAGGGTAAAGGGAGCGACCGGTCCTTCCTTTTCAAGGCGTTTCTGCATGGCTTCATACTGCGCACGATGAAAACTGTTTTGAGGATCAATGTTTTCAAAAAACTTTGCTGCAGCATTTTTTCTGAAATCACTTTCGATGGGGCCAGGCTCAATCAATGAGAGATGAATGCCGGTGCCATGTAGTTCCTGGCGTAAGGTGTCTACCAGGCCTTCGAGTGCAAACTTGCTGCAGTTATAGGCGCCACGGTAAGCCATGGCGACAAAACCCAACACCGAACTGTTGTATATAATGCGTCCGTAGCCCTGTCGGCGCATCACCGGAATCACCAGGTTTGTCAGCTCATGCCAGCCCAGCAGGTTGGTTTCCAGCTGGGCACGTAATACATTCCGGCTGAGATCTTCAACGGCCCCGGGCTGACCATAAGCACCATTGTTAAACAAGGCATAGAGTTCGCCGTCGGTGATTGACAGTGTTTGTTCAAAGGCCATGTGTATACTGTTGCTGTCATCAAGATCAAGTTGTATGGCTGTGAGTCCCAGTCCTTTCAGTTTTTCTACATCTTCTGTTTTGCGGGCGCTGGCAATTACCTGGTAGCCGGCATGATCTAATTGACGGGCTGCATACAGGCCGATACCGCTGGAACAACCGGTAATAAGGATGGATTGTTTTTTTGACACTGGCTGCCTCTTGTTGCTTTAAAAAAGGGCTAAACTACATTAAAGTTTCTAATATTGTGACATATTGCTACAACAACAATGGATTTCTGTTTTATTACTGAAATCTTCATAACAATCGTATCGGAGGATAACTTTTGGACATAGCTACGCTGGTCGGGATTATCGGGGCTTTCGGTATCATTATCGGAGCCGTCATGACGGGAGGGGAACTTGGCCCTTTCATTGATGTTCCCGCGTTGTTGATTGTAATTGGTGGTACCTTTTTCGTGACCTTTGCCCAGGTTACGCTTGGAGACTTTCTTGGATCTTTCACTATAGGCCTGAAGTCATTTCTCTATAAGGTCGATGATCCCGTCCAATTGATCGAAGAGTCTGTTGAACTCGCTGACATCGCCAGAAAAAATGGACTGCTTGCACTTGAAGGCCAGGAAATCAGCAATGAGTTTATGCAAAAAGGTATCACCTTGTGTGTCGATGGCCATGATCCGGTGCTGGTGCAAAAAATGCTGGAATCTGAAGTCAAGCAAATGCTGCAACGCCATGAGAATGGTATCCGCATGTTTAGCAACATGGCGACCATGGCGCCGGCTATGGGTATGATCGGTACCCTGGTTGGTCTGGTACAGATGCTGTCCAACATGTCCGATCCTGCAGCGATTGGCCCCGCCATGGCGGTTGCACTGCTGACAACCCTGTACGGCGCGATTATTGCCAACGCCTTTGCACAGCCAATAGCGGATAAACTCACACGCGCTACCGAACTTGAGAGCCTCAACAGCAAGCTGATTATGGAAACCATCCATGGAATTCAGGAAGGTATGAATCCCCGGGTTCTGGAGCAATTGCTGTCGACCTACCTGCTTAACAGCAAAAGGCCAAGCGAGGAATAAGCAGCAATGGCGGCCGAAGAAGAATGCCCCAAATGTAAACCAGGGTTGCCGCCCTGGCTGGCAACCTTTGCGGATCTCATGTCGCTGTTGATGTGTTTTTTTGTACTGCTGTTGTCCTTTGCCACCATCGATGCAGTGAAGTTCAAGAAAATGGCTGAATCCATGAAAGATGCTTTCGGTGTGCAGAGGGAAATACCGGCGGCCGAAATCGTTATGGGGGTGAGTGTTATCAAGCAGGAATTCAGCCCGACGATAGCCGAAGAGTCCATTATTGAGCAGGTACAGCAGGAAACCTCTGATGTCACCAAGGAAAACCTGAAAATGAAGGATGGTGAGTCAGAGCAGGAGAAAACGCCTGAGCCTGTCGAGCCAACACCGGAACAACTGGAAAAGCAGGAGCTTGAAAAGCAGCTTCAACAGAAACTGGAACAGGAAGCACAGGAACAGGTCGAAGAACTGCAGTCTGCACTCGAACAGGAAATAGACTCAGGGCAGGTCAGTGTTGAACGTGAAGGTACCAAGGTCATTATCCGTATTCAGGAGAAAGGCTCTTTTAATTCCGGCAGTGCCAGTCTTGATCCGGGCTTTTTCGAGGTGATGGACAAGATTACAGCAGTATTGCAGGATCGCTCAGGAAAAATCGTGGTCGCCGGGCATACAGATAATATTCCCATACGTACCGGACGTTTCCGTTCCAACTGGGAACTTTCTTCTGCCAGGGCAGTGACAGTATTACATGCCATGCTCAGAAACCCGAATATTGAAGAAGACCGTATTCTGGTGGAGGGCCATTCTGATACCCAGCCACTGGTCGATAACGATACACCTGAAAACCGGGCGAAAAACCGTCGCGTGGAACTGGTGGTGATCAAGGGTGACGCTCAGGATATCGAAAGCATAGAATCGGTAGTCCCGACAGATGTAATCGAACAACCATAAATATGAAGATAGCAAAGGGCAGCAATCATGACAGATGAACCAAAAGTCTCTATTGAAGATGAAAGAAGGCGCTTTTTTCGTATTGAAGATCTGGTTCACCTTACCTTCAGAGTAGTTGATGACAAGGAACTGGCATACAAGGCTGATTTGCTGGAAAAGGGGCTGGTTGAGCAGTTCATGATCAATTCGAGCCTTGCTGCGGTGACTGCTGATATGGCAGCAACCCTTCGCAAAATCGAGGTCAATGACCCGGATGTGGCTCATTATCTGAAATCCCTGGATCAGAAAATCGACATGATAGGGCGAGTGTTTATGGTTGACGAAGTCAATGCTCCGGACAACAAGGCTTCAGCTGTCAACTTAAGTGCCAGTGGCATCGCCTTTCATCATGAAAAACAGATAGAGGAGGGGACCAATCTGGAAATCAAAATGATGCTGATGCCTTCCAACGCCGGCATCCTTACATACGGCAAAGTTATCAGTAATGAAGCTGTAGAGGGAGTGGATGGCAGTGACTACCAGGTACGGGTCGATTTTACTCATTTGCGTGAAGAGGACAGGGATCTGTTGATTCGACACGTGATTCGCAAGCAGGGGGATATGTTGAGGGAACGCCGCATCGCCCGCGAAAATTCAGAGTAATTTCATGACTTCAACTTGCCTCTGCTTGTGGTAGAATCGCGCGTCTTTGGGCTGATTCGTTACGAAAAGAGGTTTTTCATGCCTATTTATGATTACAAATGTACCGCTTGCGATCATGAAGTCGAGCTGATGCACAAGATTTCTGAAACGCCATCTTTGACTTGTCCGGGTTGTGGTGAAGAAACCCTGAAAAAGCAGCTTTCCGCTGCAGGTTTTCGTCTGAAAGGCTCAGGCTGGTACGAGACAGATTTCAAAAGCGGTTCCAAGAAAAACCTGGCGGATTCGAGCACGGGTTCTTCCGACGCTGGCGGTAGTTGCGGCACCGGCGGCTGTAGTTCCTGTAGCTAATTTCAATTTCTCTATTTTAAGGTAAAACATGCGCACTCATTATTGTGGTGATGTCAATGCATCAAACGTTGACCAGGAAGTCGAGGTCTGTGGCTGGGTAAACAAGCGACGCGATCACGGCGGAGTAATTTTTATTGACCTGCGAGATCGCAATGGTTTGATTCAGTGCGTTTTCGATCCTGATGATGCTGACATGTTCGCCACCGCCGAGCAGGTGCGAAATGAATTTGTACTGCGTATTAAAGGTCTGGTGCGACTGCGCCCTGAAGGCACCACCAATGATGAATTGTCTACCGGTGAAATTGAAGTGCTGGGCCGTGAACTGGAAATTCTCAATCGCGCTGATACACCACCGATCCAGATTGATGAAGAATCCCACGAAGAACTGAGACTGCGTTACCGTTATATCGATCTACGTAAACCCGAAATGCAGAAGCGTATCCAGATGCGTGCCAGAGTAACGCATGCCATGCGCGAGTACCTGGAAGCTGAAAACTTTCTGGATATCGAAACCCCGATGCTGACCAAGGCGACTCCCGAAGGGGCGCGTGATTACCTGGTGCCAAGTCGTACTCATGAAGGCAAGTTCTTTGCCTTGCCGCAGTCACCGCAGCTCTTCAAACAGTTGCTGATGATGTCCGGCATGGACCGTTATTACCAGATCGTCCGCTGTTTCCGTGATGAAGACCTGCGTGCCGACCGTCAGCCGGAATTTACCCAGCTTGACCTGGAAATGTCCTTTGTTGACGAAAAGGATGTGATGGGTACAACCGAAGAAATGATCCGTCAGATCTACAAAAAAGTACTGGATGTCGATCTGCCTAATCCGTTTCCTGCCATGACCTATGCCGAAGCCATAAAACGTTACGGCAGTGACCGCCCTGATTTGCGTTGCCCGCTGGAACTGGTGGATGTAGCGGACGTGCTTACTGATGTTGATTTCAAGGTTTTCTCAGGCCCGGCTAACGATGAACACGGTCGAGTTGCCGCCTTGCGTCTGCCAAAAGGTACCGAGCTGACACGCAAGGAAATCGATGAATATACCAAGTTCGTTGGTATCTATGGCGCTCGCGGCCTGGCCTACATCAAGGTGAACGACCTGTCACAGGGGCGTGAAGGTTTACAGTCGCCTATTCTCAAGTTCATGCCGGATGAAGCCATCAATACCATCATGCAAAGAACCGGAGCTGAAAACGGTGACCTGGTGTTCTTTGGTGCTGACAAGGCCTATATTGTTAACGAAGCCCTGGGTGCATTGCGTGTCAAGTTGGGTCATGACCGTGGATTGATGCAAGGTGAATGGAAACCGTTATGGGTTGTGGACTTTCCAATGTTTGAATGGGATGAAAATGCCAAGCGCTGGTTCGCCATCCATCACCCGTTTACCGCACCGTTTGAAGAGCACCTGGACAAGCTGGAATCTGATCCACATCATTGCCTGTCGCGCGCTTATGACATGGTCATTAATGGTACTGAAGTGGGCGGAGGATCCATTCGTATTCACAAGGAAGAAGTCCAGCAGACTGTACTGAAACTGCTGGGTATCGATGAGGAAGAAGCCCAGGAAAAGTTTGGCTTCCTGCTCAATGCGCTAAAGTATGGCTGCCCTCCGCACGGCGGTCTGGCATTTGGTCTTGATCGCCTGATCATGTTGATGGCAGGTGCCGAGTCTATTCGTGATGTGATGGCCTTCCCTAAAACACAGACCGCGGCCTGTCTGCTGACCGATGCACCTTCAGAAGTTTCTGCAGAGCAGCTCAGAGAGCTGTCTATCAAGGTCAGGAAGCCTCAAAAAGAAGAAAAGCAAGAGTCATAACTTTAAGTTGTCATTCCGAGCTAAGCCGGGGAATCTTTATTCAGCAAGATTTTTCGGCAAGCTCAAAATGACAAACTATAAGAGTTTTCCTGGTTTTACTTACGAATTTCCAGAATGTAGTTTGCAAGTTCCATACGCTGCTTTGCTGTTAATGCTGCAAATGCCGGCATTTTTTCGCGACCGGATAAAATGGTAATAGCCAGTTCATTCGCAGATTTGCCTTGTGGTTCAAGCGCATACATCAGGCCGAACAGCATGCCACCACCGTCACTGCCGTGACATCGTACACAACCTTCTTTATAGACCTGGGCAACCGGTGTGTTTTCCGGGGCAGAAAAATCGCTGACGCCGCCTTTGCCACCGCAGGCTGAAAGTAACAGGGATGCACCAATAATTAATAATGTTTGTTTAAGCATTTACACTCCTAAATTTAATGAATTATTTATCGCTCGTAGATAATGAAATTCGCTCATGCGAGTGCAAGACAAGGCAAGATTTATCGAAAAAGCGGAGCTTACAAAAAGTAAGTGAGTATTTTGAGATAAATTTTAACGCCGTATTGTGCCGCATGAGTAGAATTTCAAGAGATTCTGTCAAAATAGCGCGCCCGGTAGAGTAACCTTTCACTGTTCTCCTCAAAGGGCGTGCGCGTATGCAGTACATTGTTACAGATTAATCCCTGCCCGGATTCGAGTTTACCTTCTAGATGATAAGGTGATGGCGATTTTAAAATCTCCAGCAAGGCCTGTTTGGCTTCCTGAACCAGGGGATCATCGAGCCATTCTATACTACGGGTTCTGGCCGTGTAACGCATATGCAAGTGACCATTGCTATCGACAGAAAAAACCGGGCCGGTTACTGCCTCGCGGATCATTTTACCATCCTGGATATTGGCAGGAATCGACATGGCATCAGGTCGTGACAGGGCTTCGATGTAAGCCGGGTTCTTATCACGCAACATCAGGTAAGCCATCTCGTGGTCCAGCAACTGGTTTTTTCCGCCGTCAGTTGCAGGCTGTACACAGTGCAACAACATGGCGCGAACCTGGGTCTGGCCGGTATTGTAATAACCGTCGGTGTGCCATGCGATCGGGCGATTGGTATAGGGAATGTAGCCTTTGCCTGCTTTTTCGGCGGTAACCTTCAGGCTACTGATGGCGTCTTCATCCGCATACAGATTGTTATCAAGATGACTCAAGCCAAACTGCTTACCCAGTTCCTCAAGAAAATGCTTGTCTTGTACGTGCTCTTCTTTGGGATGTATCTGGTATATCGCCATGTTGCACCGACTGATTTTATCCAGCAGTTGCTGTTTTTCCTGTTCACTGACAGCAAACGGGTCTTCGATATTGACCATTAATTCTTCAATGACGACAGGGTGGTTAGCGAGCTTGTTGCTGCGCCAATGCAGGTAGGCGGCTTCATTGTCAGGATTAAAGGGTGAATTTTCAGGATATTGAGTCATGATGCGTTCCTGCTGCTGTTGGCCAGGTCTCTGGCTGCCTGGTTACAGAAATGTTTGAATTTTTTGTAGTGGCCGGCGCTTAAAACCTGTTTTTTATTGTCGGCTATAAACAGGCCGATGGCTTTGTCTTTTACAAAAAAAGACATGGCAAACAGGTTGTTTACCTGCAGCGATTTCTTTTCCATGGAGGGAATCAGTTGCAGATATTTTTTGTAGTTATCTTTGGTTAAATGCATACCTTGTGGTTTAGACATTAACAGGCTGAAAATGTTCTTTTTTGCCATGTCTGCCTGGAAATGTCTGATTGCATCGTTTTTTTCACCACCCATGACAAAACGTACGCCCAGTTTCTTACGGTCTGGAGAGAGCATGGCAAACATGACGCGGCTGACACCCGCTTCTTTCTGCATGTTTTTCATCTGCCGGGTCACGGCTTCCTGTAATGGGCTGGCCGGCTTTTTGGTAACTTCTGGTTTATCACTGGGAGGAGCGTTCCGGGGGGCTTTCTGGATATTGGCTTTTGGGGATGATGTCAGCTTTTCTTCAGCAGCGGGCTTGGCCTGAGATTCTTCTTGTGATTTTTCTTGAGGTTTTGGTGGCGGCGGGAAAAACAGGAAAAATGCCGGTACCGGCAAATGTCTCCCGTCAATTTGCCGTCCTGTTTCTGCGGCCAGTTGGTGCAGGGTCGCTGTGATGCGTTCTCCCGGTATTTCTGTGAATTCAGACCAGTATGAAACCAGCTCATTAAGTGCCTCGTTATGCCAGTTGAAAGCGGTCTGCCTGGCGGTCAATGAAGCCAGGTTTACCAGCAGTGGCAGTTTCTTCTCCGTGTCCAGTGGTGACAGGCTTTGTTGTATATCGGTTGGCAATTTCCATTGCCTGGCCAGGGCAAGGCCCAGTTCACGCATCTCCTTGTCCAGTAGCCTTACTGGTAGACCGGCTGTAGCGTCCGGTCCGCATGGGACATGGGTATCCAGTGCATCGGGCTTGTTTGTGAGCAGCATGACTTCTGCCAAGTTCATCAATTTGATGTTTTTAGCCGTTTCTGCCGGATGTGGCAGGCGGTTTTGTATGGCAAGCGCCTGAAAATACTGGCTGGCGTGAAAGGCCTGGCTGTAGAGATTTTTGACTTTTTTCTGAACCTGATCGGTAAATGATGAAATTTTTACCAGTTCCCTGCCAGCTTCCATTGCTCTGGGAGCGCCGAGCATGGAAATAGCGTGTTCGATACTTTGTACCGGATCCCTGCCGGGCGGCAGGTCCCTATTCACGGCATTGAACATGGCCAGCGTATAGCCTATATCTGCCCGGATAATTTCAGCCAGGTGCTGGTGAGTCGTTGTCGGCTTATCGGCAAGTAATGCGAAACGTTCGAGCGTTGCATCCAGTACCGGAAATTTTCCGTTGGCCAGGCTATTTTCCAGGGAAAGCAGGTTCATTGAATAAGGGGATGTCGGGGCTTCATAAAAACCTGACCATTTTAACACAGCCTTTGACAGCTGAAGACCACTGTTTACTATCCGAGTCTGGTGTTAGAATTCTGGGAATTAAAGTTGAATTTTCGAGCGCAAGAGGTATTTCAATGGCAGGTCATAGCAAGTGGGCCAATATCAAACATAAAAAGGCTGCCAACGATAAAAAACGTGGAAAAATCTGGAGCAAGCTGATACGTGAAGTCACGATGGCGGCCAAGGAAGGAGGGGGCGATGTTGACGCCAATCCACGCCTGCGACTGGCAATCGACAAGGCAAAGAGTGCCAATATGCCCAATGATACCATTGATCGTGCCGTCAAGCGTGGTGCTGGTGGCGCAGAAGGTGAGGACTATACCGAGCTTCGTTACGAGGGTTACGGTCCGGGTGGAACCGCGGTCATTGTTGACTGCCTGACCGACAATCATAACCGTACGGCATCAGAGGTGCGTCACGCTTTCACCAAGCATGGCGGGAACCTGGGAACTTCCGGTTCTGTGGCATACATGTTCAACAAGCAGGGTGAGATCAGTTATGCTCCGGGCTGTGATGAAGATGCCGTGATGGAAGCCGCTCTTGAAGCCGGTGCTGATGATGTGGTGACCAATGACGATGGTTCAGTTGATGTAATCACCGAACCTGACATGTTTTCGGATGTAAAAGATTCCATGGTGGCTGCGGGTCTGGAGCCCGATAATGCCGAGGTGACTTTTACGGCTTCAACCAATGCCGAGCTAAACCAGGACGATGCCGAGAAACTCATGCGTATGATCGACACCCTCGAAGACCTGGACGACGTACAGGAAGTCTACAACAATGCCGATATTTCCGATGAAATCATGGAAGCCCTGGATGGATAAGCATTGATCCGCATACTCGGCATTGATCCTGGATCGAGAATCACCGGTTTTGCCGTCATTGAAGGTGACGGCATGAAAAGTATCCATGTTACACATGGATGCATAAGAACAAAAAAAGACAATTTTGCTGAGCGGCTTGGTGAAATTTTTACCGGCATCAGCGAGGTCATCGGTGAATATCAGCCACAGGAAGTGGCGATTGAAGATGTCTTCGTTGCAAAGAATGCATCTTCAGCCTTGAAGCTGGGGCAGGCGAGGGGAGCAGCGATCTCCGCAGCGGTACATGCCAACTGCCCGGTTTTTGAATATACGCCGAGGGAAGTCAAACAATCTGTGGTAGGAAAAGGCTCTGCTGAAAAAGAGCAGGTACAACACATGGTCAAGATGATTCTGAATATCAAGGGAAAACTGCAGATTGATGCCTCTGATGCGCTTGGTATTGCCTTGACTCATGCCCATACTCGTTCAACTAAACAACTGTTAAAAGGTGGAAACAGCTGGTGATCGGTCGGCTTCGCGGAGAAATAGTGATCAAGCAGCCACCGATGCTGTTGCTGGAAGTTAATGGTGTCGCATATGAGATCGAGGCTCCGATGTCGACATTTTACAATCTGCCCGAACAGGGTCAGCAGGTGACACTGTTTACGCATCTGTTAGTGCGTGAAGATGCGCATATTCTTTACGGTTTTCACGATGAATCTGAAAAACTGCTGTTTCGCACTTTGCTCAAGGTCAATGGTGTGGGGGCGAAAATGGCTCTGGCAATTCTCTCCGGTATGACGGCTGAGGAATTTGCTTTTTGTGTGCAGTCTGATGATACCTCGGCGCTGGTCAGGTTGCCCGGTATCGGTAAAAAAACCGCTGAACGCCTGATTGTTGAAATGCGTGACCGTCTGGATAAACTGGAAGCTGTCTCTTCTACAGCGATGCCAGCCAGTCACCCGGCCTCCGATATGGCAGCATCTTCCCCGGTTGCTGATGCTGTCAGTGCTTTGGTGGCGCTGGGCTACAAGCCCAGTGATGCCAGCCGCATGGTCAGAAATGTGGATGCCGCCGACCTGGGCAGTGAAGAAATCATCAGGGCGGCCTTGCAGTCGGTAACGTCCCCAAAGTGATAAAAGCATCATGACAGAGCGTAACAGCATTATTTCAACTTCCGCTGAAAACGATGAAGCGGTGATGGATCGCGCCATCCGACCAAAAATGTTGCAGGATTATGTTGGCCAGCCTGCGGTGCGTGAGCAGATGGAAATATTTATCCCGGCAGCACGGTCCCGTCAGGAAGCGCTGGATCATGTGCTGATTTTTGGCCCGCCGGGACTGGGTAAAACCACGCTGGCTCACATCATTGCCAACGAGATGCAGGTCAATCTGCGCCAGACTTCCGGGCCGGTGCTGGAAAAAGCCGGCGACCTTGCTGCCTTGCTGACTAATCTTGAACCACATGATGTGCTGTTTATTGACGAGATTCACAGACTCAGCCCGGTGGTTGAGGAAGTATTGTACCCGGCGATGGAGGACTACCAGCTGGATATCATGATTGGTGAAGGGCCTGCCGCACGTTCCATCAAGCTGGACCTGCCGCCTTTTACTCTGGTAGGTGCAACGACGCGGGCCGGTTTGCTGACATCACCTTTGCGTGATCGATTCGGTATCGTGCAGCGTCTGGAGTTTTATTCTGATGCCGACCTGTCACATATCGTACAACGTGCTGCCGGTATACTGAATATTCACGTGGACAGCAGTGGAGCAGGTGAAATCGCCAAGCGCTCGCGTGGCACACCACGTATCGCCAACCGTCTGTTACGTCGTGTCAGGGACTATGCAGAGGTCAAATCCAACGGCCATGTATCGGCGGAAATTGCAGATGCAGCCTTGTCCATGCTGAAAGTCGATGTGGCCGGTTTTGACCAGATGGACAGAAAATTGCTGCTGACACTGATTGAAAAGTTCGGTGGTGGGCCTGTCGGTATCGACAGTCTGGCCGCTGCTATCAGTGAGGAGCGCGGCACACTCGAAGATGTACTGGAGCCCTACCTGATTCAGCAGGGGTTTCTGATTCGCACGCCACGTGGCAGGGTGGCAACGCGCCTGGCCTATGCACACTTTGGCCTGCCGCCAAAGGAAAGTGCTATCGGGCAGTCGGAAATGACGAGAGATATATTTGAAGACTAGGACAGAAATTTGAGTGAATTTTCCTGGCCCGTGCGTGTCTACTATGAAGATACCGATGCAGGTGGTGTGGTCTACTATGCCAATTACCTGAAATTCATGGAAAGGGCGCGCACCGAATTTTTAAGAAGCCTGGGTTTTGAACAGGATGAACTGTTACGGCAGGGATTGATCTTTGCTGTTCACCGGGCAGAAGTTGACTACATCAAACCGGCACGATTCAATCATGCGTTGACCGTGACGGCAAAAATTTCACAACAAAAAAAAGTCAGCCTGACCTTTGAGCAGGAAGTGTTAAATGAAAAAGGCGAATTATGCAGTCGTGGCAAAATAAAAATCGTATGCCTTGACAGTGAATCATTTAAACCCAGACCCATACCGGAAGTAATTTTGAGGACAATACCGAATGAACAGTGATCTGTCTTTTCTTGGACTGGTGCTACATGCCAGCCCGCTGGTTCAGGCCGTGATGGCCTTGCTGGTGCTGGCATCTGTTTTTTCCTGGGCCATGATCGTTGATCGTTCCCGGGTATTGAAAAAAGCGCGCAGGGAGGCTGACGATTTTGAAGATGATTTCTGGTCAGGTGCCGACCTGGGCGAACTTTATCGCAAGATCGAGAGACAGGATGATTACCTGGGGTTGTCCGCGGTATTTCATGCCGGTTTTAGAGAGTATGCGCGACTGCAGGAAAATCCCGGGATGGATCCCAATACCGTTGTGGAAGGTGCACGTCGTGCCATGCGCGTAGCGATGAGCCGGGAAATGGATGAACTGGAAAATCATTTGTCCCATCTGGCGACGATTGGTTCAACCAGCCCTTACGTCGGCCTTTTTGGGACCGTGTGGGGCATCATGAATGCTTTTCAGGCCCTGGGTAATGTCAAGCAGGCAACGCTCAATCTGGTTGCTCCGGGCATCGCGGAGGCACTGATTGCTACTGCGATGGGACTGTTTGCGGCTATCCCGGCGGTGGTGGCCTATAACCGTTTCGCCAATGATGTGGCAAGAATTGAGAACCGCTACGAGGATTTTGTTGAAGAGTTCTCTAATATTCTGCAGCGTCAGGCCTTTTTGAAGAAATAATGGCAAGAAAACAGAAAACAAGACAACCCATGGCCGAGATCAATGTCGTACCCTACATTGATGTGATGCTGGTGCTGCTTGTGATCTTCATGATTACTGCACCACTGCTGACACAGGGCGTCAAGGTTGATTTGCCTCAGGCTGAGGCCGAGCCGATCGAAGAAGATGCCAAGCGACCACTGGTAGTATCTGTTAACAGCGAAGGCGGTTTTTTCATTACCTATGATGATGACCGTACGCTGGCAGTTGACGATGCAGACATGCTGCACAAAACGGAGGCTATTATCAGTATCAACAAGGGCATTCCGGTGCTGGTGAAGGGTGATCGGAATGTGCCTTACGGAAGGGTAGTCGAAGCTATGGTGATATTACAGCAGGCCGGAGCGCCTTCGGTAGGTCTGATTACGGAGACACCGGAAGAGTGATGGCAGGTAGTGATCAATGCTGGATCTGATCAGGCGTAACCCGCTGGCTTTTATCCTTTCTGCCGCCGTGCATGTGCTGGTAGTTGGCTTCATGGTGGTAGGCGTTGACTGGCGCGAAAAGCCCCAGAAAATAGTGTCCCAGGTAGACGTTGTAAAGGCCCGGGTTGTTGATGAATCCCGCTTACAGTCGGAAATCAACAAGCAGAAGAAACTTGAGCAACAGAAAAAAGATCAGGAAAAAAAGCGCCTTGCGGATTTAAAGAAAAAGCAGGATGCCGAGAAAAAGCGTCTGGCTGACCTGGAAAAGCAGCGTAAACAGCGTGAAACAGCCGAGAAGCAGAAAAAGCTGGAAGCCAGGCAAAAACAGGAAGCGGAAAAGAAACGTTTAGCCGAGCTTGAGAAAAAGCGCAAAGCCGAAGAGAAAAAAGCCGCTGCGGCTGAGAAAAAGCGTAAAGAAGCGGAAAAGAAACGCAAGGCCGAAGAGAAAAAGCGCAAGGAGGCAGAAGCCAAGCGCATAGCCGAAGAGAAAAAGCGTAAAGAAGCGGAGAAAAAACGCCTCGAAGAAGAGAAGAAACGCAAGGCTGAAGAGGCGGCGCGTGCCAAGGCGGCTAAAGAAAAAGCCGAACGTGAAGCACGGGAACGCCAGTTGGCAGAACAACTGGCCGCAGAAGCGGCCGCCCGGGAACGATCTTCTGCCATCGCTGCGATTACGCAGAGAATTCAGCATAACTGGCTTAGGCCGATCGGTTCTGCTAAAGGTTTGAAATGCACTGTCAGGGTGCGTTTAATTCCTACCGGTGATATTGTTCCGGGTAGCGTGGCGATTATCAAAAGCAGTGGCAACGGAGCCTTTGATCGTTCGGTAGAACAGGCGATCTACAAGGCAGAGCCTTTACCGGTTCCAAAAGGCCCGGCTTTTGAACAGTTCAGAAGTATTGACTTTGTGTTTGATCCAATCGACTAAATGGAAGCCCGGGGCTATCTATGTACTTGTTTTCAAGAACGCTGTGAATGCATCCATGCACGCTCTTCGACAGCATCCCTGCTGTCGAACGTCTTGAAAACAAGTATACAGATACCTCCTCAAATATTTGAGAAATGATCCAGAAATGAAAAATCTTAAATCTAAAATGTTTCATAGCAGCTTACTGATATTTACGTTGTTATTGCTGCCTGTTTTATCAGTGGCAAAACCCGGCCTGGTGATCGAGATCACCGAAGGTGCCGAGGGGGCCTTGCCGATCGCCGTGGTGCCATTCAAATGGACAGGTTCAGCCGCCCAGCGGCCAGAACATAATGTCGGCTCCATAATCAGTAACGACCTGAAACGTTCCGGGCTTTTCAATCCACTGGAAGAAAGCAAAATGCTGACACGTCCTTCCGCCGGGGATGAAGTGGATTTTCGTGACTGGCGTACCGTAGCAGTGGAGAATATCGTTGTCGGCCAGGTGCAACCCAACGGTTCCGGTGGCTATCTGGTTCGATTTCAACTGTTTGATGTTTACAAGGGCGAACAAATTACCGGTTTTTCAGTACCGACTACAGCAAGCCATCTGCGCTCCACCGCTCACCAGATTGCAGATATTATCTACGAAACCCTTACCGGCCAGGCAGGAGCATTCAATACCCGTATTGCCTACGTGACGTCGGTTAACCGCGGCGGCAAGAAAAATATTGCCCTGCAGATTGCTGATGCTGACGGCTTCGGCCCGGAAACCATCGTAGAATCCAGTGAGCCGATCATGTCGCCAGCCTGGTCTCCGGATGGCAAGAAACTGGCCTATGTTTCTTTTGAAAACAGCAAACCATCCATTTTTGTTCAGGAAGTGTATACCGGACGTCGTGTCAAAGTGTCTTCCTTCAAGGGCATTAATGGCGCACCTGCCTGGTCTCCGGATGGTCGCTACCTGGCGATGACACTGTCGAAAGGCGGTAATCCGGATATCTACGTGATGAACGTTAATACCCGCAAATTGCGTCAGCTGACCAGTCACTGGGGAATTGATACCGAGCCTGCCTGGTCCCCGGATGGTAAATCCATTGTGTTTACCTCCGATCGTCCGGGCAAGCCACAGATTTACCGGGTACCGGTCACCGGTGGCACGGCCGAGCGCCTGACATTTGAAGGCAGCTACAATGCGCGTGCCTCCTATTCACCGGATGGAAAAAACCTGGTGATGGTAACCAGGGTTAATGGCCATTACCGTATTGCGACACTGGATCTGCAGAATAAGCGCCTGAATGTACTGACGAATGGCTCTCTAGATGAATCCCCTAGTTTCGCTCCGAACGGCAGCATGGTAATTTATGCAACCACTACCGGTGGCCGGGCCGAGCTATCTGCGGTATCGTTTGATGGCCGCGTGCGTCAGCGTCTGGCGCTGCAGTCAGGAGATGTCCGTGAACCGGTATGGTCACCACATACTAAATAAATGATGATGAGGAATAATTAATGAAAGTCAGAATGTTTCAATGGGGTTTAATGTTGGCAGCTGTGCTGTTGTTTTCCGGCTGTAGCACATTTATGAAGTCAGATTCTGACAGCAGTGGGGAAGGCGCGAGTGTTTCAGAATCCGGTGACGCTTCAACTTCCGGCGCAAGTCGCGGTGGTATCTGGCAGGGGAGTCCACTGGATAATCCGGACAGTCCTCTGTACACCAAGGTGATTTATTTTGATTTTGATGTCAGTGATATTCGTCAGGAATCGATTCCTACCTTGCGTGCTCATGCCGAATACCTGATGTCCAATGCCGGTGCTTCCATTACTGTTGAAGGTCACTGTGATGAGCGTGGCTCACGCGAATACAATATCGGACTGGGTGAGCGTCGTGCAACTGCTATCAAGCGTTTCATGGAAGCCGAGGGTGTTTCTTCCAGTCAGATCAATACCATCAGCTACGGTGAAGAGCGTCCTGTTGATCCTGGCCATGGTGAAGCTGCATGGTCGATGAATCGTCGTGGTGTTCTAGTTTATTAATCCTAACTTTTGTGATTCCCGCATAGCCGGGAATCTTAATGGGCTCCCGCTTGCGCGGGAGTGACGGTTTTGCCATATGTCAACCAAGCTAACTGCGCAACATATTCTCGTCTTAGTCATTACCTTTTCTTTCGCTCTGGCTATCCCTGCCGGTATCCATGCAGCCGGTAAGCAAGGGTCATTGGATTCACGTGTTGAAATACTGGAACGACGTATCAGTCGTTTGTCAGAACTGATGATGCAGGTGGATGCATTAAAACGTGAAAACAGTGAATTGCGCGGCCAGATCGAATTGCAGAATCATACGATTAATTCTTTAAAAAACCGCCAGCGTGATCTTTATATCGATATCGATCAGCGCCTGACGCGGTTACAGGCCGGGAGCCAAGCGTCTGCGACATCAGCTGATGTAGCTCCGGTCACTGGTGCGAGTGATACTCAACCGCAAACTCCGCCACAACCACCATCAATAGAAGCTACCCAGCCCGCATCCGTGGATGCAGCACCAGCACCTGTGGTGCTCTCCAGCAATATCTCAAATGAAGAACAAATTGCTTACGATAAGGCAAACCGTCTGTTGATCAGTCCAGACAGGCGCTATCCGGAAGCCATCAAGGCATTTCAGTCATTTCTTGAAAAATACCCTACCAGCCAGCTTGCCGGTAATGCACAGTATTGGCTGGCCGAGGCCTATTATGTCTCCCAGAAGAATACACAAGCCCTGCTGGAGTTCAGCAAGGTCATGCAACTTTATCCAACCAGCAGTAAAGTACCGGGTGCCATGTTGAAAACCGGTTACCTGCATCACTCGGAGGGTAGAATTGCCGAGGCACGGGATATTCTCAACAAGATTATCAGTCGATACCCTAGAAGCTCTGAAGCTGCACTTGCCAAACAACGTCTGTCGCGCATTCAGAAAGCCAACTGAATTGATTGGCCGCGTCCATGTCATATCGTTTGCGCGTCAGCGAGATATTCTATTCCCTGCAGGGTGAAAGTACCCTAAGCGGGTTGCCTACCGTCTTTATCCGCCTGACAGGCTGTCCATTGCGTTGCCAGTATTGCGATACTAGCTATGCCTTTAAAGGCGGTGAAACCATGGAGGCTGAAGCATTACTGCAACAGGTAGCACAATATTCACCTCAATATGTTTGTGTTACCGGTGGAGAGCCGTTGGCCCAGAAAGACTGTCAGAAGCTGCTGGTCGAGCTTTGTGACCTGGGTTATCAAGTGTCCCTGGAAACCAGTGGTGCACTGGATATCAGTGAGGTTGATGAGCGGGTTATTCGCGTGATGGATCTGAAAACCCCGGCCTCTGGCGAAGTCGGCAAGAATCGCTATGAAAATCTTGACTTACTCAGCAAAAAAGATCAGCTCAAATTTGTACTCTGTGATGAAGCTGATTACCTTTGGGCGAAACAGATACTGGATAACTATCAGTTGAGCGGGCGTTGTGAAATTCTCTTCTCGGCTGCCGAGGGGCAGTTAAAGCCTGAGTTGCTGGCTGACTGGATTATTCGTGACCAGTTGCCCGTTCGTATGCAGGTGCAGCTGCACAAGATTCTCTGGGGTGGAGGAGAAGGACGGTAATGGCGTTATCAGGAAAAAAAGCCGTGGTCTTGCTCTCGGGAGGACTGGATTCTGCCACGGTTCTGGCCATAGCAAAATCTCAAGGATATGATTGTTATGCTCTCAGTCTGGACTACGGACAAAGACACACCGCCGAATTAAATGCTGCCAGAAATGTTGCTGATCATTTTCAGGTCAAACAGCATCAGATCGTCAAACTGGATCTGCGTCAGTTTGGTGGCTCCGCTTTGACTGATGACACCATTGCTGTGCCGGAAGAAGAAAGCAGCGATATCCCAGTCACTTATGTGCCGGCAAGAAATACGATTTTCCTGTCGCTGGCACTGGCCTGGGCTGAGACCCTGGATGCCCGGGATATTTTTGTTGGTGTGAACGCAGTTGACTATTCGGGTTACCCGGATTGTCGTCCCGAGTACATTGAGTCCTTTGAACAAATGGCTAACCTGGCAACCAAGGCGGGGGTCGAGGGTGAGCATTTTTCCATTCAGGCACCACTGATAAACCTGACCAAGGCGGAGATCATCCAGGCTGGCTCCAAACTCGGTGTGGATTATGCCTTGACCATCTCCTGTTACCAGGCTGATGATGCAGGCGCTGCCTGTGGAAAATGCGATTCCTGCCGTCTGCGCAGGCAGGGATTTGCTGATGCCGGGGTGCCGGATCCAACAAAATATCAGCACTGAATTCAGGGCTTGAAACCGGCTAAATCTGCTGTATAATCTCGCGCTTCGTCAGCCGGTTTGGCCGTTCAGACCAAGGGCAGACAATGGGTCGTTAGCTCAGTCGGTAGAGCAGTGGATTTTTAATCCATTGGTCATAGGTTCGAATCCTATACGACCCACCATACAATACAAAGGCTTAGCATTTCAGGGTGCTAGGCCTTTTTTTATTTGGATAACGCTTTAATTAAAGCCACGCTGGGGACGACTGGCAATTTATGCGCGCCGATGTCTGGTCCGAGACGGGACCCTGTTACTTGCCAATGCTCACAGTGGTGTATTTTTTATCTCGATTAAGTATCCAATGAGACTTGTTCTGAAAACAATAGGTATAAAAAGAAAAAAGATTTAAAATATCCGCTGAATTCAATATATGGCATGCAATTTTTCCCCGGATGGTGGCAGTGAGTACCTCTGAAGATCTGATCAGGCAGTATATGGAGTCAGAAGGGCAGCGGGGCCTGACGATTATTCTTGTGATACAGGGAGAAGTCGTTTTTAAGCGAAACTGCTTGCTTGAACTGAGCAAACGTTTTTTGCCTTTCATAAAAAAACGTAAACTGGTTAATGATTGTTTGAAAGTTCATGTTTCTGGTGCAGTCCTGCACATTCTTCCAGGATTATTTAAAGACTTTCTGGGTACTCTTCGACAGAAAAACAGTCTGCTTGATGTGCTATCCAGTTCATTTATTCATACCTGTAAGACGACTTATTCGCAAACTGGTAACAAGCGTTTCTGTCACCCGATTGACCCGGAGCATCGTTTGGATCATGCTGAGAGTGAGCACAACTGGACTATCGCAGAACCTTTTTTTCTTACCCACGAAGTTGATAAAAATGATCAGCATCGCTATGTTCTTAAACCTGAATACGATAAAGATCATCGTTTTTCTATTTTTGATCCCGAGGTCTATCGTTATCTGGATAATTGGGTCGAGGATGAAACCGGGCAGATCAATCTTGATAATTTCAAATTCTGGCAGAAGACCTGCAGTTCTTCAGACTTACCCGATTCTTTCGAGCTCAGTCACCTGGTAAAAGACAAAACTGAAATCAAGGCCTATTTATGCAGGGAAAACGAGGGTCGTCTGCTCAAAACCACTGAAGAGCGTTTATTGGAGCTTTCTGCGACTGTATGATTGACTATAGCGATATCCTCCCATCTGGTTAGCTGGAACGCTTGATAATATTCCGAGATTTTAATGAAGTATGAAGACAAAGTAGGTGATGAGCTCAAACAGCAGCGGTTTCAGATGCTTCAGGATATCGCAGAAGAGTTATCCGGTGAGATTACGTTTCCAACGACCTTTGATCTTACCATTCGCCTGCGAGATACATTATCGAGTCCGGACTGGACAGGTGATCAGGTTGCAGAATTATTAACGCTTGAGCCTTTGATATCCTCACGTTTACTCGGACTGGTAAATTCTGCAGCCTACAATTCTACAGGTACTGAAATTACCGATATCAAAAGGGCCGTGGTCCGTCTTGGTATGAATGTTGTCCGAAATACAGCGTTAAGTATTGCCATACAGCAGATGCGCCGGGCAAAATCCATGCTGGTTTTCAAAGACCTTTCTCAACAACTCTGGGACCACTCCATACGTACAGCCAGTTCAGCCTGTATTCTTGCCAGGCATTACGGAGCCTATAACCCTGATGAGGCAATGCTGGCCGGCATGATTCATGATATTGGAGCATTTTACCTGCTGTACCGCGCTTCCCAGTATGAAGAACTGGTCGCCCGTCCCGATACGGTCAAGCACCTGGTTTTTCGCTGGCATGAAGGTATTGGCTCGATATTGTTAGAGACATTGGGGGTGCCGGAAGAAATTATCCTGGCAACCCGTGAACATGATGTTCCTCGTCCTGATAAAGTCACTGTAAAAACCCTTTCTGATATTATTTATGTGGCCAATATTCTTTCTGGCAGCGCCTTTGAACTTGAATATATCGATGATGTTGCCATTGAACAGAAAATAATTGAACTTACACAGAAATATGAAGGACTCAGCGAAGAGATCGATCAGTATGAGGCTGAGCTGCGAACCATTTTTTCCTGAATTAAATTCTTAAGCCCCCGGCTTCATCTGCACCCATCGGAAAATAGTGTTTTTCCTGGGAATTTGTTGACAAAAACTGTCAAGAACCTTTTTTATCTGCCGAAACAGTCAGTGACTATATTTCACATTAAAGGGTGTATCGATACCGGCAATCGATATTCCTTAAACAAAGATGAAAACTGACTCGAACAAACCTGGTGAAAACAGAAAACTTGGTATTCGCGCCAAGTTGATCATTATTTTCGTCCTCATAAAAGTAGTTCCGCTTGTGCTGCTGTCCGCGTATCTCTGGTCTCAAATGGATCGATTGGGTGAGTTTGTACACCAGGGGATTTCAAACCTCACTAATGACTTGAGTCAAACTATCGAGGAAGTGGGCGACAAAGCCACTCTGGATGCCGTTAAAGCGCTTGATGAACGTTCCCGCGAAGCGATAGAGAGGCTGACAACTGATACTGCCAGGCAAGTCGCCAGTTTTCTCTATGACCGCGACCAGGATATTCTCAAAGCCAGGCATCTGCCGCATGAGAAAGAGGCATTTCGCAATTTCCTGAGAGAAAGAAGCCGGCCGCTTACCCGGCATGGCCAGTGGGTTTTGAACAGTGCCAAAGACGGCTGGGCAGCGGATAATTTTGAAGATCAGAACAAGGGATTTCAGCAGGTCCAGGCCAGTCTCAAGGATAACAGCAAACAATTTAATTACCGCCCCGTAAAAACGCGTTCCAATGTCGTAAATCGACCGCTGTATCGGGAAATAACCCTGGTTGATCTGAATGGCCAGGAACTGATCAAGGTGTCTTCCTTGTCAGCAGACAACAATGCCTTACTGGATATCTCTGATGGACGAAATACCTATATTGGTTCGGAACGGTATTTTGACGAGCTCAAACAGTTAAAGCCCGGCGATATCTATGTCTCCGACGTTATTGGTGCGTACCTGCCTTCACCGGTCATCGGAAAATATACTCCGGCCGCAGCCGCCAAAAGGGGAATCGCCTTTGAGCCTGAAAAAGCTGGTTATGCCGGCAAGGAAAATCCGGTTGGAAAGCGTTTTGAAGCTATAGTTCGCTGGGCGACGCCCGTTGTAAGGGATGGCGAGGTCGTTGGCTATGTGACATTGGCACTTGATCACAGCCACCTGATGGAATTCACTGATCATGTTATACCCACTGAAGAAAGATATTCGGATATTTCCGACGCCTCAACGGGCAACTATGCCTTCATGTGGGATTACGAAGGAAGGAATATCTCCCACCCAAGAGATTATTTCATCGTTGGCTATGATCCTGAGACTGGACAGCAGGCAGTACCGTTCCTGGAGGACAGGCTCTATGAGGAATGGCAACAAAGTGGACTGTCTATAGGGGATTTTCTTGAACAGGCGCCAACCTTCCGGGAACAGGGTTTAGATAAAAAGCCCGCAAAACAACTGGTCAAGCAGGGCATGTTGGGGCTGGATTGCCGCTTCTTGAACTTTGCTCCACAGTGCCAGGGATGGATGAACCTGACACAGCATGGTGGTTCCGGTTCTTTCGTGATTTTCTGGAGTGGCCTGTGGAAACTGACCACTGCGGCTACCATTCCCTATTTCACCGGCCAATACGCTGATTCTCCACGGGGCTTTGGCTTTATCACCATTGGAGCGAATGTTCATGAATTTCATGCACCAGCTCTGGAAAGCGAAAAACGGCTGGAAAAAATTATTGCGGCTCAGCGAGAAGATGCTGTCAACAGTGAAGCTGAGTTACAAAATGCCATTGGCAGTTTATTAACCACAGCATTACTTGAGCTCAGTATATCCACGTTACTGCTGACGGTACTGGTGATCGGGATCGCCGTCTGGATGGCTTCCTATTTGAGTAAGCGTATAACTCACTTGATTGAAGGTATCGGTTATTTCAGGCAGGGTGACCTTTCTTTCCGTCTGCAGGTGAAAAGCAAGGACGAAATGGGTGAACTGACGCGTTCAATTAATGACATGGCTGAAAACCTGGAAATGGCATTCAGTGAGCTTCAGGTGTCTGAACAAAACCTGCAGGAAAAAAATGAGCTGAACCAGCAGTTGATGACCGATATGCGCCAGGAAATTGAAGAAAGAAAACGTGCGCAGCAATCTCTTAACCAACTGGCCTATTTTGATGAATTGACCGAATTGCCAAACCGCTTCCATTTAATGGAATACCTTGAACAGGTTCTGCAAAACCAGGAGGAAAAAATCGCCGTATTTTTCCTGGATCTGGATGGCTTCAAATATATCAACGATACACTGGGCCATCATCTCGGCGACAAACTGTTGTTGAGTGTAGCCAATCGTCTCAACAGCCATTCGCGAAAAGATGATTTTATCGCCAGGCTGGGCGGCGATGAATTTACCATCATAGTCAGGTATGCACCTGATGACATGGCGCTGGGCAGGATAGCGGAAAACCTGATCAATGTACTGTCTGAAAAATTTCATGTGATGGACAATGAGGTCTATATTACAGCCAGCGTTGGCATAGCCACCTTCCCGGAACAGGGCAGCAACATCAACGACCTGCTGAAGAATGCGGATACGGCAATGTATTTTGCCAAGGACGAGGGAAAAGGCTGTTACCGATTCTGGAACGAAGATCTCAAATCGCAGTCAGAAACCAGGCTGAAAATGGCTTCCAGTTTGCGCTCTGCCATTGGTAATGATGAATTCATGTTGTATTACCAACCCAAGATTGATACGGAGACCCTGGCGCTGGTTGGCTTTGAGGCTTTACTACGCTGGAATTCACGGATGGATGGTTTTATTCCACCCGATCAGTTCATACCTGTTGCAGAAGAAACCGGAGCCATCCTGGAAATTGGTGAGTGGGTTTTTTACCAGGTTGCTGAGCAAATCAGAAAATGGCGACAACAGGGTTTTAAAGTTGTGCCTGTTTCAGTGAATGTATCAGCCAAGCAGTTTAATCACCCGGATAGTGATTTAACAGCTCTTATTATGAAAGTGTCAGAAGAGTATGATATAGCTCCGAGCTTGTTTGATGTAGAACTGACAGAAACCCAGGTGATGCAAAGTCCGGAAAAAACCATTCAGATTCTAGAGCAGCTCAAGTCGATTAATGTTTCTGTCAGTATTGATGACTTTGGTACCGGTTATTCCTCTTTAAGTTACCTGAGGCGCTTTAAAGTCAGTACAATTAAAATTGATAAATCGTTTGTGAGAGATATGGAAGTAGACCAGTCAGATGTTGATCTGGCCAGTTCGATTATTGAAATGGGCCATAGTGTTGGCCTTAAAGTTGTCGCAGAAGGCGTAGAGACGCTGGGACAGCAAAATCTTCTCAGGAACATGAACTGTGATTACCTGCAAGGCTACCTGTTCAGTAAACCCTTACCTGCGGATGAAGTGGAAGTCTGGCTTAAATCGGAACCCTCAACCAGTGAATAAATTATTATTAGTTACATTTCTTTCACTGCTGGTTTTGACAGGGTGTTCGCAAGTAACAAAACCGGTAGGTTGTTGGCAAGACCAGTTTGAATCTGTTTACCGGTTTAAGCCGCAGGGTGTGGTAACTAAAAAAATGCAGGGTGAACTCAGGCCCAGGCACCGCGGAAACTGGGAGATGCTTGATGACAACAGTTTTGTGCTGCAGTTATCGGGCCAGCAGCCACAAAGCTATACAATTGTCAGCATGAACAAAGATCAAATGACGATCAGGTTAAGTAGGACTGAGGAGTTTACCTGGATGAAAACCAGTTGTTTGTAAAGTTGTTTTCTGGCGATGCATCAATCAATTGATGTCTTCAGTGTTTCGTCCTTATTGAAAGCTTTTTGCTGGTCATTCCACTCTTTGAGTGCTTCCCGATAGAGGTCCCACACACAAGGCTCACAACCATTTTCACAGCATTCGCTGGGTGCTGGCGGTTCAGGTTTGTCGACAGGTTTATTCACAATACCTCCATAGAAAAGCTAAATATTGCAGAACGATATTGTATTGTACCTGAGTCGCTATGATTCAATGAATTAGCCATTGTTAATGACTATAATCTGATTGCGATGAAAGCCGTGCGAATCTCATTTTTCAGACCAGCAGTCGGTATTGTCCTGCTCCTGTTGCCGGGGGTTTCTGTCTGGGTGAACAGTCAGATTGATCAGTTTCCTGATGCAAAGCAGATTGCGGTTATCGTAAATGATAAAGACCCATTAAGTCTTCAAATTGGCAACTATTATCAATCAGCGCGAAACATTCCCGATAAAAATATGATTCATGTGAGCTTTGAGCCTGGACAGTCTTTTATGGACGCTAAGGCTTTTGAAGCGATTTTCAGGGAAGTGAGGAATAAAACGCCAGGGAAAATTCAGGGGTACGTTGTGACCTGGTTGAAACCGTATCGTGTGGGTTGTATGTCGATCACGATGGCATTTGCATCAGGATATGATGAAGGCTTCTGCCCAAAAAAAGTAGCAGGACTGAAGTGTAAAATTCCGAAAGACAATCCTTTTTATGCTCAACACGGGGTGAAGCCCTGGGACAGTTACCAATTAAGGCCAACCATGGTGCTCGCAGCAGCCAGCTTTGAGTCTGCGAAAGCATTAATAGACAGGGGAGTATCGTCAGATTCCTCGTTGCCTGCCGGCACGGCTTATCTGCTCTCAACTTCTGATATCAATCGGAATGTGCGAGCCAGGACATATGAAGACACGCTGTCTGCCTGGTACCGCGATAAATTGAATATCGAAATATTAAAACAAGATTCTGTTAAGCATAAAAATGACGTGATGTTTTATTTCACCGGTATGGCACATGTTAAACATCTTGAAACACTGGGATTTTTGCCTGGTGCTGTTGCTGATCATCTGACTTCATTCGGGGGGCGTATGAAAAGCGCTGATCAAGGCGGGCAGATGAGCAGTCTGCGATGGCTCGAAGCCGGGGCAACCGGTAGTTATGGCACCATAATAGAACCCTGTAATTTCCCGATGAAGTTTCCTGATCCAAATATATTCCTGGATTATTATCTTTTTGGTGAAAGTCTTTTGTTTTCCTACTGGAAGAGCGTAAAGTGGCCAAGTGAAGGTTTGTTTATCGGCGAGCCCCTGGCATCGCCCTTTGCAGTCAAAAAATAGTCTATAGAAATTACCGATGCATAT
>Ga0180433_10001642_pt1 | contig 37060 bp, 50 predicted proteins | sample SS_ome_8_FD_132980 | JGI IMG/M metagenome (GOLD analysis project Ga0180433, IMG submission 132980) | Hypersaline lake sediment archaeal communities from the Salton Sea, California, USA - SS_1_D_1 metaG | ecosystem: Environmental > Aquatic > Non-marine Saline and Alkaline > Hypersaline >... | reverse complement strand
ATATTCCTTGTAGGATACCAAACGAAGAAGATGTTAGTTCCAAAGGTTATTGGGACAGCACAGCTATTTGTTTAGAGTGTGGCGAATTAAATTTTGTAGCTAAATACCCTAACGGGAAAACGACCTCAAATCAGATAGGTTAAATATGATAAGTGGCGAAGAAGAAGATGAATAATATATTTTTAAAAAATTTAAAGGTCGAGCAATTACAAGAAATGCTTGAAAACATAGAAAAAAATATCGCACAAAAGAACTGGCGTTCTTCCGGATATTTTGATATGAAACGACAGGCTGGAGAAATAAGAAACGAACTGAAAGTCAGGAAAAGAGTTGATTGATTTAGTAAAGTATAAAAATTCTGCAATTGAAAGAACTAAAATACTCGGTCAAGAAGGTATAAATTATTGGGAATCTAAGATAAAGGAATATCAGAAACTCCCAAGAGATAAAGCTATTACTATGCTTATTAAGGCACATAAGATAGACCAAAAAATTAAACAAATACGTAAAGCAGTGGATATTAAAAATTTGACCTAAGTATGAATGAAAAGTTTATCAATAAAATTATTTTAGGCGATTGTCGTCAATTTTTGGGTGATGTTGAGAGTAATTCTGTCCATTTATTTTTGTCTGACATACCTTATGGTATTAGTTTAGATGAATGGGATGTTCTGCATAATAATACTAATTCTGCGCTACTTGGTAAGTCTCCAGCTCAGGAAGAAAAATCTGGATTTAGAAGGCGTGGTAAGCCAATAAATGGGTGGAGTTCAAGTGATAAGAATATAGGAAAAGAGTATCAGGATTGGGTTTATTCTTGGTCAGCATCAGTTTTCCCTCTTATAAAGGAGGGAGGCTCAGTTTTTGTTTTTGGTGCACGTAGAACTCTGCACAGGGTAATAAATGCTTTTGAAGATAGTGGTTTTATTCTTAAGGACGTATTGGCGTGGAAAAAGGATAGCGCACACCATAGAGCTCAGAAAATCAGTGGTATTTTTGAAAAAAGGGGAGAGATAGATGAGGCAAAAAAATGGGAAGGCTGGAGGCTTGGTAATCTCGCCCCAATTTATGAGCCTATAGCTTGGTTTTTCAAGCCTTATAATTACACAGTTACCGATAATGTTCTAAAAAATGAAGTCGGAGCGATGAACATTGATAACTGTAAAATCAATGGTGTTAGTCCTACAAACCTATTAGAATTTTCTTTTGATAAGGGTGAGAGAAGAATTCACGAAGCACAAAAACCTGTATCTCTACTTAGTTATTTAATTAAGTTAACTACACTCGAAGGTCATATTGTTCTTGACCCTTTTATGGGGTCTGGCTCTACTGCAGTCGCTGCAAAATTAACTAATAGAGGGTTTATAGGTTTTGAAATAAATAAGCATTACTGCGAACTTGCTAATAGCAGAGTAAAAAAAACTAATAACCTTTTTATTTATAAGCAGAATGAGAACAGTAATTTACGTTAGAGTTTCATCAAAAGAGCAGAAAGAAGAAGGTTATTCAATCCCTGCTCAAAAGAAATTGCTTCAGGAGTATGCCAGAGCAAATGATTTTAAGATAGTCAAAGAATTTGAGGATGACGAAACAGCAAAATCTGCAGGAAGAACAGGGTTCGGCCAAATGGTCGAATTTCTTAAAAAAAGTAAAGATGTAGACACAATACTTGTTGAAAAGACTGACAGGCTTTATAGGAATTTCAAAGACTATGTAACCATTGATGAGTTGGATGGAACAGTTATTAGATTTACTAGAAAAACAAAAAAGAGTGAAGAATTAATAAGAATAGTATGGTTAAAAAAAATTAGAAAAAATAATATTTATGATTTAGGGGTATTTATCCATGAATTAAATCATTTAATATTTATTATAGCTGAAGATAAAGGGATAACTATTAGATTAGATGAAAATAATGAAACATTTTGTTATTTATCTGAAGAAATATTTAATCATTTTTATCCTAAATTAATCAAATGAAAGAAAAAAACTTCCAAGTAAAATTTTCAAGATGGCTCAAGCATAATTTTAAAGGGACTTTTAAGTTTGAACTTAAATTAACTAAAGGTAAATCACTGCCATTCTCAGCCGTATCAGAACATCAAGTAGACGCTCTAAAAGCTAAAGTCTTAGTTTATAAAATACCAGACGTAGGGCAAGATATTAAGATTATTAGTTTGAGGTTAGATTATACAGAAGTAGAATAAAACTTTATGACACAAAAAGACAAACAACTAAATAAAACAGCGGAAGGCTGGGAGGAAAGATTTGATGAAAAGTTTGGTAGTGTTCACCAAGACAAACCTATGCCAAGTGGCCTAAAAACCGCAGGTGAAATCAAACAATTCATCAGAGAAGAACAAGAGAAGATTGTTAAAGCTGAACTGGAGTTTTTGGAAAGGTTAAAGCTAGAAGTTGATACGGTTATTTGTGATTGTGGTGAACCTTATAAAGATAGCGATTTAGCGGACTTGATAAATAAAAGATTAGAAGACATTAAAGCCTTAATTACTAAAAGACTATGACCGAAAGTATCTTAGACAAAGTAGCAAAATCGTCAACCAAAAGTATTGAATACCGGCAAGGCTGGGAAGAAGGTTTTAAAGATGGACATGATAAAGGTTTTGCCGAAGGATATGCCAAAGCTAAAAATAAATATCGGGCTAAAGATTTTTATGACCCCTTAGGAGAGGAAGAATAATATGGGAAACTGGAAAGTCGAACTTAGAGACAACTGCAAAATTTGTGGTAAACCTCTACCTAATGCAAGGTATAGGACTTATTGTAGTAAAGAGTGCCGAGAAAAACGCAACAATCAAAAACAGAAAGAGTCAGGGTACAATGTCGAATGGAACCGCAAAAAACGAGACGCTGAAGCCAGTATTCCAAGTCCGGATAAATGTCAGTGCTTAATTTGTGGCAAGTGGTATGTTCAACTAGGCTCCCACGTTTATCAGGTTCATAAGATGACAGCTAGAGAATACCGAGAGTATTTTGAGCTGGAAGTTAAACGTGGCATTGTGCCAGAGTGGTATAGAAAATTAAAAGGAGACCAAGCTCTCGACAATGAGACGTATAAAAACCTTGAAAAAGGTGCAAAATTTAGATTTAAAAAGGGTGATAAAACCGCAGGAAGATATAAAAGGTCGCCGGTTACCCTTGAGAGATTAAAAAATCAGCATAAAAAAGATTTATGAAAAAAGCAATAATACTTACAGTGATTGTTTTAACTATCGTAATTGGTGGGTACTACATCACAGAGAAGAACAAGCAAGAAGTGTGGAATAATGAGATAATAACCCTCTCTCCACGTGCTAGCTATCTTCACGAGACAGAATACATCAAGAGAAAAGTAGCCCAGCCATTAGAAGATATGATATTGGACGCAGAAAAAGACGGTATGTGTTTAGTTGTAGCGTCCGGATATAGAAGTTATGAACGCCAACAGAACTTATATCTTAAAGATGAAACTGGGCTAGTTGCTAAGCCAGAAGAGTCTGAACACGTTCAGGGTATTGCAGTTGACTTTATGGCTTGCCCGATGAAAGACGGAGTGCGTGATGATAGTGCTGAAAGATTAGAACTTCGCAACGAATTTTCCACACTGCCAGAATATCAATGGCTGAAGGAGAACGCCGAAAGATATAATTTTGTTCAAAGTTACACTGCAGATAATGAAGAAAAGACCGGAATACCGGCTGAAGAGTGGCACTGGAAATACACTGGAAAGTAATACACAGGTTATACCCTTGTGCCGACATCAACATTGGTGTATACTTAATAAGTAAAGGTCGCAAAATTTGGTTCGATTTATCGAACTACTTAATTAAACAATGATAGTAAACTATCAACTAACCAAAAAACATATGGGACTAGAAACAAGACAAGGTGGTAACTATATCACCATACTAGGCGGAAAATTCTGCCAAAGAGTACCGGAAGGTACTGAAGGAGCAGTCACTAGAACTAATAAAATCGGGAACGTTGTTCACGAGAAATTCTATGACAGCTTTACAGGGAAACTTAAAGACATTAAAACGCAAGAAGGTGACTACGGCAAAACTTGGAACTTCACCTTTCAAGATAAAGAAGAGCCATATACTCTTCAACTATCTTACTCCAACAGTTTTGCAACAGCTTTACTAAAAATGTTGCCTAACGTTGACTTAACTAAAGAGATGAGATTATCTCCTAGCGTTAAAGAAGTAGACGGTAAAAACAAGAGTACCTTGTTTATCAATCAAGACGGTCAAGTACTGAAGCACGCTTACACTAGAGAAAATCCAAATGGTATGCCGGATATGGAGCAGGTTCAAGTCAACGGTAAAATGGTTTGGGACGATACAAAGAGATTAGCCTTCTTAGAGAATATGGTTAATACTCAAATTATCCCTCAACTTGAACAAATTAAGAACGCTACTCCGGAAGCCCCAGCTTCTGAAGAAGCACCGTTTCCTACAGAACCTCAAGACGGAATGCTGTAGAAGACATTGACTTTTAAGCTTATGTTTACTAATAACTGGTTCGAAATTACAGGTATAAAGAACTTCGAGAAGTACTTATTACCACTAGCTCAAGCTCCCAATACTAGCTTCCTAGAAGTAGGTTGCTATGAGGGTCAAGCTTCTGTCTGGATGTTAAAAAATACTTCCGCAGACTTAACTGTAGTTGATACGTTCGCAGGTGGTGAAGACCTCCCTGATGAAAAGAACTTGCTTGAAAGGTTTGAAGAGAATATTGAGCCTTATAAAGATAGAGTAGACATTATTGAAGGTGCTTCTGGTGATATGCTAAAAGTACTAGCTGTTTCTGACAAGAAGTTTGACTTTATCTACATTGACGGTTCACACCTAGCAAAAAATGCACTTGAAGACGCAATCCTGGCGTTCCCATTATTGAAGTCAAATGGTATAATGATATTCGACGACTACACTTGGGGTGTTGGAATGGGGTACTATGAAATCCCTCGTACCGGAATTGACGCTTTCTTACTTGTCTATGGTGACCAGTTGGAAGTACTAGAAAAGAATTCTCAAGTGATAATTAGAAAAAAGGCATTGCCTCCAAAGGAATAACAATTCAAATCTCCCCCGATAATGTAGAATTCTAATAAGAATGTCGGAGGAGAGCAGACTATTAGCAGTCATAACAGCGAACAGGTGGGTTTCTACATTCCTCCCTGACCCGCGTCCTTGACTGCTTTTAGTTTGCTCTCTCCCGACATTAGAACAAAAATGTATGAACGATAAATTTTTAACATTCTTCCCTGACCACGTCTATAGATATATAGACCAGTCCGGTGCTGGTAGACCTCCCGTTTCAAGCACGGAGATTAAACCGCAATTAAATCTCGAAGGCTATGAGAGTTATTTTACGGTTAACGGATTTGCCGGTTCTCCAAATGCTCAAAAAGAAAATTGCACAAACTTAAATGCTTTTTTTGTAGACATTGACGGTCGAAAAGACCTTGACGAGCTTGAGAGAATTAAGGATAGGTTCTGCCCAACGTTCATCACTGAAACTCAAAATGGTTACCATATTTATTGGTTACTAGATGAGCCTGTTTATAAGGATGAACTACCTCCAGAGGAGTGGAATAAAACCGTAGCAAGGTGGGAAAGAATTGAACAATCTATAGTAAAAGAATTTGACGCAGACCCAGTCGTGAAAGACGTGCCTCGTATCTTAAGGGTGCCTAACACTTGGTATTGGAAAAAGACAGGAGTAGATAAGTGGAAAGAAGGAACTAAAGGTATCTTTAAGATAAAAGGTATTCACAAAATGCCTGCTAAAGTATACTCAATGAACGATGTTGAAGAAATTATTGATGTCAAAGATTTGACTCAAACTTTAAACACCGTTGTGGAGGTGAAAGCTGAAAAAACCAAACAATTTGCTGAAGCTGAACGCACAAACTTCTTCAAACAAGTCAACGAACTTTACCCTATCGAAGAGCGTGATAGTTTTAAAGCATTGATTAGTGGTAAACCGGAAACTTTATATCCAACAGTTGGTCGAAATACCACACTGCATATCACCGCCTGCTTAATGAGGGAGGCTGGTTGGTCTTTTGATAAAGCTGTTAAACATATCGACAAGATAGGTTGGCACGGAATGGAGAGCGAAGCCGGAGGAGCTGGTGAAATTATGAGAACACTCCAGAGTGCTTACGCCGGTCAGTATTCCTACTCTTACAAGAACGAGGTTATCTCCTATAATATGTCACCAACGGAGAACCAGAAAATTCAACAGACTTACACAAAAGTGATGAAGGAACGTCGGGAGCAAGACAAGGTCCGGTTCTCGAATTATGAGCGAGAGATTTTAGTTAAGCACCCTCACTTAAGAAAAAATGAAATTGGAATTATTTTTCAATATAGGAATGGCGTTTACAAAATGATGTCAGACCAAGAAATTTCCGATATGATTTTGAATGGTCTCTATGATGATATGCTCTGGGGTTACAGAACCAAGAGAAATGTAGCAGATAAAATTGCTTGTTTACTTTCAATTATTCCCCCTTTAAAAATATCGGACGACGGTGGTTATATTGCTAATGTAAAAAATGGATTACTAAATATTTATACAAAAGAGTTGAGACCACACACCCCTGATTATGTCTCGTTAATTCAGTATCCGGTTAACTATGACCCTGAAGCTACCTGCCCAACGTGGATAGAATGTTTGGATAGCTGGATGGAAGGTGAGGAAAAAGAAGATAAGGCTAGACTTTTACAGCAATTTTCTGGCTATTGTTTATCATCTTCAATGCTTTATGACCGTGCTTTATTTATGGTTGGTGACGGTGGAAACGGTAAATCAACGTTCATTGATACTATCGCAATGATAATCGGACCGGAAGCCACTTCTCATATAGACCTTGAAAGTTTATATGGAGCATTTGGTATGCACGGATTGATTGGTAAAAGATTGAATATTATTGAAGAGGTTCACGGAAACTACTACCAAAGCAACAAACTTAAGAAGTTAATATCTGGGGAACAGGTGACTATAGATATAAAATATAAACCGCAGTTTACATTTAGACCGCAAGCTAAATTTGTATTCTCGGTTAACCTGCTCCCTAGAGTTGACGATACTAGCACTGCTACCGAACGTAGAATTTGCTGTTTGCAATTCTTAAATAACTATCGCGATAATCCAAACACTAAACTTCGTTCAAGTGTTGGACTGTTGGCTAAAGAATTGTCCGGAATTCTAAACTGGATGGTTGAAGGAGCTATTGATTTAGCCGAAAGTGGAAATTTTATAGTAACAAAAGAACAGACCAAAATGCTTGACGAATACCGCGAAGAGAACTCATCAGTTGAGGGCTTTTTATCTCAATGTGTTGTGCTTAATGAGTTTAGTAGTATTGAAACTCCAGTACTTTACAGCGAATACAAGAGGTGGAGTGCCACTGAAGGTGGTAGAAAAACAAAAGCTAACATCACTTTCACTAAAGAAGTTACTGCTTATGGAAAGAAAAATAATCGCTTCGAGTTTATCCCTCGAGGTCACGGTGGTGAAGAGTCTCGTTTTCAGGGTATTGCTTTAAGTCCTCAATGGATTAAACAGACAAGAGACTATGAAAGTGCTAATGAGGTTAATGGTTGGCATAATAATAATTAAGATAAATATATGAATGAAGTCACTTGGGAGCGAGTAGCAATCGCCCTAGCAAAATACTACGTCGACGATGTTGGTAGAAAAATTTTACTGACAGACCAAACTAAACAGGAACTTGAAGAGAATGGCTTTTTAGAAAAATTAAAAGATTACGTAAGATGAAATCACTAAAAGAACAAGTAGCCGGCAATCACTACAAGAAGATGAAAATTCAGGTAGTTGAGTATTGCCACGCAAACAATATCCCTTATATGGAGGGGTCAGTTATCAAGTACGTCAGTCGCTGGCGTGATAAAGGTGGACTTGATGACCTTAAAAAAGCAAAACATTTCATTGAGATGTTAATAGAATTAGAAACAAAATTATGAAAAAACCAAAAAGATATATGTTAGACATTGAGACTCTAGGCAACTACGGTTGCTCTGTCTTGCTTCAAATTTCAGCAATAAGTTTTGACGGGAAAGAAGAATTTAACGTTAAACTTAATCCTGATAAACAGCCAAAATCAATCACCACTGAAAGCACCATTGAATGGTGGAGTGATAAGCAAATGCCGGTTGGTGATGACGATTTGGTCCAGAGCTTGTTTAAGCTACGGGCTTTCCTAAAACAAGCTGATGAGGTTTGGTGTCACAATTTCGACCACGAAATATTGTTCACAGTTTGTAGAACTTATGATGTGCCAATCCCTTATCACTATAAAAAGTTTCGAGACATTAGAACCCTAGTCGCCTTGTCCGGAATAGACCTTAAAAAATTTGACTGGGATAAAAAAACTCACGACGCTTTAGACGATGTAAAATTTCAAGTCGAGTATTGCACTGAAGCAATCGACAGACTAACTTAAACCTATGCTCCCACCACTTTACGAACACCAAAAAAAAATCATTAGAGAAGACCTTAAAAAATGCGGGTTGTTTTTGGGAACCGGTGCTAGTAAAACTAGAACCGCTCTTCACCTTGCCAAAGGTAGTACTCTGGTAATTTGTCCGAAGCAACAGCGTGATGACAAGACTTGGGAGAGAGAAAATGAGAAGTGGGAGACAAATGTGAAGCTTAAAGTAATCAGTAAAGAAGATATTCGTAAAATGTGGGACGACTTACCTTACTTCAAAACAGTTATTATTGATGAGTGCCACAATAACTTGGGAGTTATGCCAGCGTATGTTCAAAAGAACCGGATACAAAAACCAAAAACTTCACAGATTTTCGAGGCTACTAAAAACTATATTGAAAAGCACCAACCAGCTAGATTATATTTATTGTCAGCTACTCCAGTACCAAAGCCAATGAGTATGTGGGCAATAGGAGTTTTGTTTGGGCAGAACTGGGATTTTGATGAGTTTAGAAGAACCTATTACGTTGAAATTAGGATTGGTGGAGTCAGGAGAATTTGGGTGCCAAAGAAAGATGAGGCTACAAAACAACGCCTAGTCAACCTTATTCAAAGATTTGGTTATACCGGTGGATTAAATGACTTCTTTGATGTCCCTGACCAGACCCATAAAACCGTTGAAATTGAGCTTACAGGCGAGCAAAACAAAGCACTGGCTAATTTAGCCTTTACGGAGGCAGACCCGCTCGTACGGCGTGCTAGGATGCGTACAATAGAGAATGGAGTGCTATATGGCAAGAAAATTGAGGAAGTTGGCGGCAAAGTAGATAAAATGAGTGACTCAACCCAGATTTTCAAGTCAAAAAAGATAGATTATATCCTCGAGAGGGCTCAAGAGTTTCCCAAGTTACTTATCTTCGCTAACTACACAGCTCAAATTGAAGAGATTGCTAAAGCTCTTCGCAAGGAAGACTATCAAGTTTCAACTTTAACCGGAGCCACTAAAGATAGAAGTTTCATTCAAAAAGTAAACGACAGTCCTGAACCTCATATCATCATTGCTCAAAGCTCAATCTCTTCCGGATACGAACTCCCAACTTTCCCTTGTGTTATCTACGCCAGCAAGTCTTGGAGATATGTTGACTATGAACAATCACTGGGCAGAGTATTAAGGTCTAACGCCTTGAAGAAAAATTTATATATCCACCTTGTAGTCGAGGGGTGTGACAAAGATTGCCACGATACTATTATGAGCGGGCAAGATTTTCAAGAAAAATTAACCTTAAATATATGACCAACAATGGACAAATAAATATGGACAAAGGGTTAGCAGTAATAGGGTTAGCCATTGCTTGTGTTGCTTGGATGTATTTTTCAGGAGGTATCAGTGGTATTGGTTGGTTTATAGTTGGACTTTTTATTATTTTTTAAAGTTATCCACCGTTGACGGCGACACCGCCATATGATACAATTAAGATATGAGAAAAAAAGAACAAAAATGGAACACTATATTAAACCAGTATCTTAGAGAAAAGAATTTCTATTGCTACTACGAGTTAAAACAAACACACACAGAGTCATTTCAGTTCAGTAAAATAAGAAAAGTACAATGGGACGGACTACAAGCAACAGAAAAAGAAGGTCTGGTCTGGAAGTTATCTGATGAAGTCAGTCGCCCAAAACCAGTAGACGGTTTAAGTGCACCACCAATGCCATCTTATTTAATTATCAAATTCAAAAACGAGTTTTGTTTAATCCGTTTTGAAGAGATAGTTAAACTAAGAGATGAAGGTATCATCTCTATATCAAGAAAAAAAGCGAATGAAATTGCTGAAAAAATAATAAAAATATGAAGAATGGCTGTGTCCTGTGCACCATAAATTGGAGCACTTAAAAATAAAAGGTCGTAAAATTGTCAGAGAAAATAATTAAATTATAAAAAGAATATGCAAGAAGTAAAAGCCCCAAAGGTTCGAGCTAAAGCAATGGCTCGAGTTAACACGAGGATTAGACGAGACCAACAAAAGTATGTTAAGTCGCAGGCGAAGAAGTGCAATGCCACTGAAGGTGAGATATTTCGAGCCGCACTTGATGTTGCTATGAGGTCTGATAAAAAACTAATCTAAAAAACTATGCAAGAAAAACTATACGAGGACTATGCCGTCCTTGACGCAAAAATTAAAGCATTAAATAACCAAAAAGACGAGCTAAAAGCACAAATCCTAGAGGATATGATTGCTAACGAGCAGAAGAACGTCGACACTGCCGTTGGTAAGTTTGCTATAGCAAGTATTAAAACTTGGACCTACACAGATAAAGTTTCCGAGCTTGAAGAAAGGTTTAAGGCTCAAAAAGCCAAAGAACAATCAACTGGTGACGCTACCTGTGAAGAGAAACCGTCATTACGTTTCAGCCAAGTTAAATTATAATTAAATAATCCGCAAAAAATATGGCAGAAACAAAGAAAAAGCCAGCTCCTAAGAAGAAGCCGGCTAAAAGAAAAAAAGCCGTAGCTAAAAAAGGACCAGAAATTATCAGCTACGCAATTAAAATGGTTATCCCAACTATTGCTTATGGTAATATCCAACCAGAGATTATTGTAAAAGCTAATTCAGTTGAGGAAGCTCACGACTTCATCGTGCCTCATATGAATAAACTTTGGAAAGAATACTATATGGTTGACGGAAAGAGACCAGTAGAAGAATCTACACCTGCACCAGTGTCATCTCCTAAACCAGTTACTCCAACACCAACTCCGGTTACTCCCGCACCTGCACCTACTAAACCCGAACCAGCAAAGGTTGAAACTCCAAAGCCAACAGTTGATGAAGTTGAACCGTTTAAAGGCGATGAGTTCGCTAAAAAACCTGAAGTAGAGACAGCCCCACCTCCAAGCAGTGTAGCTTATGTTAAAGCAACTCAAGCAATCGAAGCTTGTTTAAGCTTAGAAGCTTTCGAATTGATTAACCAACAGGTTGAGAAATCAGTTAAACTAACTGAAGAAGATAAAGTAAAATTACAACCATTGTTAGCCGAACGTTATGAGAAGCTAACTGAAAAATAAAATGACTGATAAAAACAAAAAGTTAATATTGCCTCGCCCTCACTTGTCGTGGTCTGCGATGAATTGTTGGATTAAAAGTCCAGCTAGATTTCGCAGGGAATACTTTGAGTGTGGCAAGAAGCTTGATACAAAATACCTTCGCTTCGGTAAAGGTGTTGCCGAAATGATTGAAAAAGGAACATACAAAAAGCTCTTGCCAGACTTGGAAGTTTATGAAGTTAATGAACACGAGATAAGAACGACCATTCGTGGAGTTCCAATTCTGTCCTATCTTGATGATTACGACCCAGTCAACAATGTTTTCAGGGAGAAGAAGACTGGCAAAAGGTCTAAGACAGGCAAAACACCGTGGACCCCAGCAAAGGTTATTAAGCACGGTCAGCTGGTGTTTTATGCAACAGCATTAAAACATAGCACCGGTAAAATGCCGGAGTATTGTCACCTAGATTGGATTGAAACAAAGGAAGGCTCGATTGAGGTAGATGACTTCTGGAGGGAAAATGAAAAAGCTTTACAGGTCACTGGTAATGTTAAAAGTTTTTATCGGGAATTTGATGAGAGAGAGATTGAAAAAATGGAAGATTTGATTGAGAAGTCTGCTTGGGAAATAAGCGAAGCCTACCAAGACTTCTTAAAAGAAATTTAAAAGGTTTGAAAATTTATTAACTAAATTAGCAAGTACTATATGAATTATATTCAAGAAGTTAAAGAAATGCTGGATGAGAAGCTAAAAATGTCCGGCACAGAATACGAAGACCTACTAGAAGTGTATACTTTATTGGTTTTAATTAAAGGAATTGACTGTACCAACGAAGATGTTCACGATGCTTGGAGTGTTTGGCAAAATAAAATTGACCCAACACACCAGTCTTTAACCTTTTTTGAAGGGTTGACTGAAGAAGTCCAAGAACTGGACTCAAAATATAGAGATGCTATTATTACAGTATCAAACAATTTAATAAGATTAACATAATGATTATGAAAATAAGATTAGATACAGAGAAAAAAACTCTCCAAATTGAAAATAAAGTCAAGATTGCCGAACTATTAAAAGCTTTAAAACAAATTCTTCCAAACGGTGAATGGAAAGAGTTTGAACTTGAGCCAAAGGTCATAGACAACACCACCTGGGTTAATCCAATTTATATTGAGACAAAACCCTACTATCCGTGGTATTATTACAATACTTCCGGCACAACAACTCCACTCCCAGATAATTATACGTTCGCTGATGGTGGTCAGGATAATAACATTATGTTGTGTAGTGATAGCAATAACTCAACATTTAATATTGAAATATAATTTTATGGCACAGATAACACAAGCTGAAGCTAAACAAAAAACACAGGAAAAAGTTAAGGCAATCGAAACTTTATGCAAGCAGTTGGAAGTAACTCTTTCAGCTGAACAAGTTGTGACACCTCAAGGTATAATTAAACAAATCGTTTACTATGTTGATAATGAACAGTACGACATAGCCGGCGAGGAAAACACTAAACAAGATGAAAAAACAACTACAGAACCAGCTCCAGAAGCTGAAGATAAGACTCCAGAGGGCGATAAAGAACCTGCGTAGACCTCCAATTTATGGAGATAAGACTGTTAAGTTAGCGTTTGAGTTTGGATTAGTACTATCAGAAACTGCAAAAAAAAGAAATGTTGAATTAACCAGAGAGATTTCTGTGAGAGCAGAAGATATACTCTTGAACGAACTCAAAACAAAAGGAGTTAGACAGACCGCTATCAATTTCGTCCCTCTAGTGCTTGCAGCACTGGAAGCAAAAGAACTAAAAAACACCTAGTAGTTGCCGGGTGTTTTTTTATTTATAATGAGTTGTATTTGTTTCGTCCGCTAGATTTAGACTTACCTTTTTGCTTATCTTCTTTTTTCTTGTAGTACTCTTTACTAGCCGGTAGATTATACTTGCCAAACAAACCACCTCTAATGTAATTCTCCGGTGTTTGGTCTACTTTATATTGAAGGGTACCGGACTTAGTCCTTGAGGCTCCCTCGCCTACAACTCCCAAACCAGTGAAAGTTCTCTCGAGTTGAGCTCCGGCTGGCACTACGTTAGTAAATAATGTTTTTGTTGTGGCTTTAACCTTGTCTTCAGTATCAAGCTTATTGCCGTACCTATCTTCACCAGTGATTAAAGTTTTCCAAAGGTCAACAAAGAATTTGACTGCTGGCGGAACACCAAATCTTAAAGTTTTGAAAGAGTCGTCCCATTTCATACCGAACGCACTTCCTATAAATTGGAATAACAACATTGAGCTGAAGATATATCTGACTAATTTTTTGTATTCTTTATCACCAACCATACTCATAACGAATTCAGCTTGTTTTAATCCAAAGGTTTGGAATTGTGCGACCATTTTAGCTATGTCACTATTTAAAGCTACTGGAGTATCAAGAGCACCGAATAAAAATTGAGTTTTAGCTGCGACAAATTTTCCATACTTTACAGCATCCTCCATTGTTGGTGAATAGTTGGCTGGCTTCTCTCTTCCAAATGCTTGTTTGAATTCTTTAGGAGTTACTTTATTGGCTGCAAATTTAGCTTTCGCACCATAATAGGCTGCACCACGGTTGACTAACTCTGAAGCGTTCATATTTAAAAATAGAGCGTTGTCGAATTTTTCAGCAACCTTTTTAACAGCACTGTAGGTTCTATCTTCAATAAATGGAGCAATCAATACACCATTCTCGTTCAACTCTTTACCGCCGAACTTTACCAAATCCATATACCCCTTGGTGGTATAGAATGTTCCTAACTCTGAAAAAGTATTAACTCCCTGTGTTAAGTTCTTCGCAAAAGAAGTTACTGAACCACCGATTTTTGCTCGAGCAACCATTTTTCTCATAAATCTAGTGATAGCTGCGGTAGGTCTAGCACCAAAAAGGAAACCAAATCTCTCTTTAATATGGTTATCAATAAGTGTATCAAGCTCTGTAGGACGTAAATTAACGGCTCCTAAGTACTTATTTAGGTAGTTTAGTTGACTGGTATCGGTTAAATGGGAGCTTGCTTCTTTTAATTCCTCTAAAGCTGGGTCCATATTAACCTTACGAGTTGCACGTTTTGTGTAGGCATCAAGAGCTCTCCAAGTATCCTTTATATAGCCTTCAGCACCTTTACGTTGCAACAGGAATGGGTTATAAACACTTCCCGGTATCTTCTTATTGATTAAGAAAGCAATCTCTTCTGGAATTTCTCCACCTTTTTTAATCGGGAAAATATGAGTAATGTATTCTGAAATTCTTTCATCTTGTGACATACCAAGCCTGTCAGCCCATTCAGCTAACCAAGCTTTAATTTCAGCAGCAACTTGAACTTCTTCTCCTTGAAGCTGAATATCTTCACCATCTAAAAATCTAAAAATTCTTTCATTGCTTTCTTTGCTTACTCGCTTTGACCATTCGGTTATCTTGTCTATATTTCCAGGAAGTTCTTGAACATAAGCAGTGTAACCCGCTAAGAGTTTTTCATAGGCTGGTCGAATTCCCATTCTTTCAAATACTCTCCAAGGTGTTCTAAGATAATCCATCCACCTAATTCTTTGACTTAATGGTGTTCGTTTGTCACCTTCGATTACTTCCTCTAAAGGTTCAATAGTTGAAGCAATATCTGGAGGTAAGTTTTGAGTAGCTTCTTCTCGGATATTTTCACTAGCGTCTATTGTTGATTCGCCCTGTGCTACTCGAGGGTCCGAAGCATTTAATGAAGCCTCAAACTCTTCCATCGAAGTTTTAGCAGCAACAACCGGTGCATTTTTAGGAATTGTGTAGTCATTTTGCTTTGCTTCTACCTTTGCAACCTGTGTTGGGGTAGTTTTTTTGCTAGGAAAAATACTTTGAGGAGTCGCTTGGACTGTTTTTTGTAGCTTTTTAATCTGCTCATCAACCTTTTTTATTGCCTTAACTATCTTATTATCACCCGGATTCGCATTTCTAAGTACCTCAAGAGCTTGCTTTCGTTGTGTTAAAGAGTCTAATTCAACCTTAAGTTCGTCATATTTTGCTGACCGAGACTGCATTGCATAAGCTTCGGCAACGGCTGGGTCTTTGCTATACCACTTTCTGTCTACTAAATCATAGTATTCAGTAGGTTTACTTGGCATTTCTGGATGTTGGATTTCAATAAAGTCATAGTCAGGTGAGTATTGTTCATAAAGTTTTTGGTCAGCCTCCACATAGGAACTGCTATTTGTTAGAGCTTTTTGGTCTCCCTGAATAGTAACAACCTTTTCTTTTGACATATCAATAGGCTTCTCTGAAACCTTTCCATTAGCACCGGAATAAAATGTTTCTTCACCAGAAACATCTTTAGTACTTAAACCAAGTTGAGTGTCTCTAACAGCTCTTTGAACTTTTTTATTGCTCATAACGGCACCTCCACCCGCTAAAGGTAACGCACCTACAGTACCGGAAACCATACTTTCAACTACGTCATCGAATATCCCGGTATTTTTATCAACAAATTTTGTAATTACATTTTGAACTAATTGTTGTGAGCCTTCTTCTAAAATACCTTCTTCTGCCCACTTCTTAAAGAAATTTTTAATGCCAGCGTTTTTAGCTGCGTCAACCGCAAAGTCTTCTACCAGAGCCTTTGTTCCTCCAGCCGGTCTAAGACCAGTTGCGTTTTCAATCATAGTAGCTGCCACACCGTAAATTTGAGCTGCTGTATTTGCATCATCGGGAGCCACACCCTTATCGAGCATAGACTGATAAGCGTTTGAACTCTCAAGAGCGGCACCAACCCCATAACCGGCAGTTGCACCAGCTACTGGATTCTTTGTCGCTGCAGTTACAGCTACAGAGGTTCCTAAAATAGCGGTAAAAAAACCAATAGCTTGTGACATTACTTTTGGATAATAACGAGGGTCTTTTAATCCACCTTCAAAAATCCCAGGGACATCAGCCATAGACTGGGCACTGGCTCTTCGAGACTCCTCTTCTAAAACTCTATCAGAAAACTGTTCGCCCCATTCTCTAATTTTTGGGCTATCAATTGACACACCAATCTGTTCAGCAACAGTACCAATGGCTGGCTTAATAAAACCAGACCACACATTTTTAGCATAGTTACCTTGGTCTCGAGCGTCTTTTAATTTGCCCCAGAAAGTAGTTGGTGGTGTATATTCTTCGACAGGCATATCAACCTTAGCAATATTTTCTTCTTTTCTTTGCTGTCTGAAATAAGATTGCTTAGCATCTTCGGCTTGCATAACTCTGTCTCTGATAGTAGGTTCTGGTTGACTCAAACCAAAATACTCCTCTGCTCCTTTCGGTAGCACAGCTCTGGCTATCTTATTCCATAGGCTAGGTTCTTTTTCTTCTTGAGGTTTAGCCGCTGAAATTGTCGATTCTAGTAGACCGTATCTCTCGGCAACAGATTGTTGTTTTGGAATAACCGGACCAACTTGAGGTTTTGTTTCAGTTGGAATCGGTGATTGAACTATTGGACTTGGACTAACTGTTGTTGGAGAGACTGCGTTGTATTTATTTTTAGGGTCTATCGGTAATATGTTGTATTTGTTTACTGCAGCCATATTTTATTTTTTATTTCCCTGTTATTGCACCCCAGACTCGCTTAAACCAACCTTCCTTTTCTTTTTCAGGAACGTCTGGTACTTGGTCTATAAAATAATGCTTAACCGGTGCAGGAAGATTACTGCTATTGATGTTGCTAATAACTTCCTCTGGGTCAGCGTCACCATTAGCAATGGCTAACAAGTCTTCTTCGAAGATAGAATACATTGGGACTTTCTTTTCGTCATCATTAAGTCCCATTGGAGGGTTAATATAGAAGTTTTTAATATCATTATCCAAAGATTTGAAAGCATCGATACCTAAGCCAGCATTGCTAGCCCCATCATTAAGTTGGCTTTGAGTAAATAAACTCTTCTCACCAGAACCAGAACTTTTTGTTCCGGTTGTTGCTCTCCACTGTCTGATAGCTTCATTTGTTCTAAAGACTATTTCCTCTCTGGCTGCCTTAGCATCTTCTTCTTTTTGTTTCTTTTCTAATCTAGCAAAAACATCATTCAAGGCTGGGTCGTAAACACCAGCATAAGCTTTTTCAATTGCTCGAAGCTCTGCAGGACTGTAAGCAATCCCTGATTTATTACCGACTCCATATGGGTCTTCTGTTCCTGTAGCAATATCATTCCTAGCGTTTGTAAGATTTCTTGCTCTATTCATTAAACTTTCTTGAGACTCATCAGGATTTGTCATTGCATCACCAGCATAGTTAGGAATTTGACCGCTACCCTTTGGAACTCTATCAGCCAAATAAATTGCATACTCTTCAGGAGTCATTATTTCACCAGTCTTAGGGTCTCTATATTTTTCATACAAATCTACTTGTTCGGTGGCAGGAGCAACTGCAGGAGCTGCGGCTGCAGCACCACTAAAAATTGGAGTTGGTTTGATTTCAGCACCACCAGAAGGATTAAAAGTCCCACCACCATAAGGAAGTGTTTGAGTTTTAGTTTCAACTGCTGGCTGACCGATAAAAGCTGGTGTGGTTTGACCTCCAGTTTTAAAACTTAGAGGTGAGTTGAAGATATTTGCTAATGGGTTGTTGTTTATCATATGTTTAGTATTGATTTTTATAACTTGTACTCATTAGCTTATTGCCCTTATTCCAAAGATAACCAGCTGCTCGAGTGTTTGCATCAGCCAATCTTTCGGTATTTCTGGTTCCTTGGTAGGCATAACTGCCCGGGCTATAAACTTGAGACAATCCAGATGACCCCACTCCTCCTCTAGCAACGTTTGGATTAAAAGTATTACCACCTAAATTGTAGTATTGATTAAGACCTTTAGCGGCATCGGTTCCGTATTTATATTGAAAATCTCTAGCCGTATTACCGATATTACTGCCAATTCTTCTTCTATAAGAAGCTTCGTCTTGCTCATAAGCTCTTTTTAAATTCTTTTCTTTTTGAACTCGACTACCTGAAAATAAGATACCTTGATTAGCTGCCTGTTGGTCTGATTTGGTTTTGTCCGCCTCGAAAGACTGACCTGCATTTACTAAATAATCCTGAAAATCGGCTTTTTGTGCAGCCATATTAGCTTCAGCGTCAGCCTGTTCTTTCTTTTGTAAGGCTTCATAGTATAATCTGTTATCTTCTTTAGCTTTTTTAAGAGCCTCTTGTTGGTCTTGAGCACTGAAAGGTTGCCCATTCCAATCATAAATTCCTGCTAAATTACCTGTGGATAAAGCATTAACAATTTCCTCAATGGTACTTCCACCTTGAGATAACTCGCTAATTACGGGGTTTTTAGCCGCCGCATCCATATATCTTTTATCCACAGATTCTTGTGTTTCTGGGCCGGTACTAGGACTTTCTCCTGTCGAAATGCCAGAAGCGGCTGCTCTGGAACGAGGTCCCCAATATCCTGGACCGGTAGTATTATCCACTCCATTTGCAGCTTGCCACTGCTTAACAGCATTGGTTGTTTGTGGTCCATAAATTCCAGGACCTGTAGCAATTTGTTCAGCTGTAAGAAATCCTTGTTCCAACAGAAACTGCTGAAGTTTTTCGACTTCAGGACCTCTAGCACCTGGTTGTAAGTTTGTTGTTGGATACATATAGTTTAATTATATTACTTTTTTACTGTTTTTGATAGTTTATGACGTAGTTACTGACCTCCAAGCTCCTCCCACATAGACTCTGATATTGTCTAAAGCACTTCCTCCATAGTTCAATCTGACATACATCATACCTTCACTTGCATAAGAACCAGCTTCAGGACCACCAGAAGTGCCTCCACCATAGTCATAAGTATACAAACGCATTGGATGGAATAAATCGAATAAACCTCCCGGGCTTCCACCCCAAGATGAATTTCCATACATTCTTGCAATTGCAGCTCCACTATTGTCTTGAAATTTCAACTTATCTGGACTTGGCAAGTCTATAACTGCATCAGTGGAACCGCTATCCATAAAAATACGAAAATAGTTATTGCTTGCATATCTACACATCAACCCATATCCTCTGTTAGCAATAAATCCCCATAGTCCTAAAGCATCTGGGTCTCTACCTAAGTAAGCAACAGCTGTAGTGTCAGACTTCTGAACAGCCACGCTAGTTGAAACTTTAATTGTTCCTGAAGTGATAGTACCTAAGCTAGCAGTAATTGATGATAAAGAAGTAACGTTTAGCTTAGTGGCAGTAATTGAAGAGGCTCCAATTCTGTCAGCACTAAGTGTGCCGGTTGAAATATTACTTGCATTTATATTAGTAACCGTAACAACTGAAGCGTTCAAGGTTCCTGTTTGAATATTAGAGGCAGTGAGCAGTCCGGTTATAATCTTGCCCCCGCTGATAATTGTTGTATCACAGTTAGAAGCACCAACCTCGTCTAAAACAGCTAAACTCCCAGCGTCTGTTAAATTTGATATACCTGAACCCCCGGTAATAGTTACACTTCCAGAGATATTTGCACCTGTTGCCGTAAGGACTCCAGCAGGAGTTACTTTAAATTGTGGCGAACCAGTTGTTCCTGAAAAAATAGCATTGGTACCATTCGGAGTAAACCCAACAGTATTGCCACCATTCACAACAGTAATAGAACCAGCTGTAATCGTTCCCAAGTCAGCGTATATTGCTGACAAAGTACTGCCTGTTATTTGGGTAGCAGTTATTGAACCGGTTACAATCTTCCCGGCATCAATGGTGTTTACCAAAATATTGTCACCAACTATTTGTTCGGCTTCTGTAAGGTTATAAGTAGCTGCATCTGATTCATTTTTTGCCACACCAATCAATACTTTACCAACTCCAACCGCATCAGAAGATGTTGTGGAGGTTTGATAAGCTGTCTCTGAAACGTTTATATCTAAATAAATGTAAGTCTTGGCTGCCATATTGCCAGTATTCCCAGCTCCAATCGAATAAGCAGTTCCGTCAGCGGCTGTAAAAGTACCAGCTCCCCAAGACACAGTATCAGTATCTGTAGAAGAAAACACACAACTTTGAGTCCACCCCCAATCACCAAGATTTACTAAATTGTCAGGCAAAGCTCCTGGGTTGATAGGAACATTTCCAGTGTTTATATCTTCGGCAGCACCACCAGAGGGGATGAATGATGGCTCTGCCTCCGAAGAATCCTGTGAAACAAAAGCTGACCCTTTAGTCTCCAGACTCTGGTTGTTGTCCCGATAAAGGTATCTATCTAAATATAAGTCACTAAGTTTCATATTAGTTTTCTTCGTAACCGGAATCTTCTAAGTTTAGAACCTCGATTCCATTAAAAATTATAGGTTCACCGGTGGAGTTTCCTGTAAGTCTAAATCTAACAATATTAAAATCATTGGTTTTGTCGTTTGAAATCAATCCAGCATAAGCTGAATCCAATGTTCCTAAGTCAGCCCACTTATTAACAGTATCTTTATTTACCTGATATTGAACCTTGGTTCCACCACCGTTTATATTCATCACAGCAACTCCGGTAATTTCTTTTGTACGAGCATAAGCCTCTGTAAAAGAACGCCACCTGTCAATCAATTCAAATGATATTTTATCTCCCAGGTCAGTGTTTCCGCAATCAAGTTTTGCAACTTCCCCATCAGAAGTTCCAGCAATTTGTTCAATAGTGGTTCCGTCGTCGTATCTAATCATCGCTGTTATTTCTCTATCAGCAAAGTCATAAATAGTCCAAATTTGTGTTGAGAGAGTATATCTTAACTGACAATTAGAATATGTCACCCCTCCCACTGTAAGAGCTCCTACGGACCATTTTATAGCGTCTACGCCGTCATAAATACCAATTATGTTCTCATAATTAGCTCTAGGTATAGCTTTTACAAAATCGCTTATTCTTCGAGAAATTTCAGTTGGTTGGCTATCATATGTAAATTTATAAAAACCAGAAGAGTGATGGAAATAAACACCATCTTTTCCTTGAACGATTGACTCTTGAGAGTATGTCCCCACGTTGTAGGCAGGGTAGGGGTCAACGTTTGATGTATTGTAAATTCTATAAATATGATTTTGCTTAAAAACTAACAGTGCTTTAGGAACTCTAAACAATCCGGTAATTGACTCACCATCTTGAGGAGAAAATTTTGCTATGAAATTTGTTGTAATATCAAAAGTCAACGGAGTAATATAAGTAGTTCCGTTTGTTGATTGAACAATATCCGTAAAGTATAAAATATCTTTTGAGGAATCAGCTACCCAAACCCTACCATCAAAGCCAGCTTCGATGAAATCAGCTTTAGGAAATGTAGCCGGCACATCTGTGGTATCGAAGGCACCACCATTAGAAGTTTTTGGAACGTCACCATCATTACCGTTTACCATCCACACTCTATTTAAAAATTGGCTGTATCTTGCTTTGTTGGTTTTGGTTAATGTTCTAACTGAAGTCCAATTTGTACCATCCCAAACTGAAATATCAGTACCTACTTGTCCGAACAATCTTTTATTTCCACCCAGGATATTGAGAGTACCAAAAGAAGTTACACTGTCTGACAAATCGTCAGCATAACTTGTGATTCCAGGGCGAGTTTGCACTGAACCAATTCTATCGAAGTGCATATTGACCGCCAATTGAACAGAATTCTCTGGGCAAACAGTGTCACTTAATTGAGCTGACCGTATTACTCCCTCCGTTGGATATGGAATTATAATGTTTTTAATTGCATCAGACATAGTTTTGTTTTAACTTTCCTATCCCCCTGCTCATCCGCAAAAAAAGCAGGGGAGAGAAAAACTAAACTTGAATGTCAGTCACTAGACCGTCCACAACAGTAATTGTTTGAACAGGACCAGTAGGACCAGCATTGTAGCCGTTTCCCGGACCGGTATAACCGGTATAACCAGTAGCACCGATTGGACCAGTGTAACCGGTTGGACCAGTTGCACCTGTAGCTGTAGCAGCTCCATCGGCACCAGTATAACCAGTAGGACCAGTTGCCCCGTCAGGACCAGTGTAACCAGTAGGACCGGTTGGACCGTCAGGACCTGTGTAACCAGTTGGACCAGTAGGACCGTCAGGACCTGTTACAGATGAATCTGCACCAGTGTAACCGGTATAGCCAGTAGCACCAGTAGGACCATCAGGACCTGTGTAGCCAGTAGCACCAGTGTCTGAAGCAGCACCGTCAGGACCAGTGTAACCAGTAGGACCAGTATAGCCAGTCGCACCAGCGGCGCCGTCAGGACCAGTGTAACCAGTAGGACCAGTTGCACCAGTGGCACCATCTGAACCATCTGGACCAGTGTAACCAGTATAACCAGTAAAGTTACCAGCACCAGTGTAACCAGTATAGCCAGTAGGACCAGTGTAACCAGTAGGACCGGTATAGCCAGTAGCACCAGCAGCACCAGAACCAATGGTAGACCAAGATGGGTTAGCAACTGTACCAGTCATTTGGTAAACAGCTGAACCATCTGTGTCTTGAAGCAAACATTCTAATGCAAAAATGTTTGCATAGTCAGTACCAGCATAAGGACTGCCACCAGTAATAGTACCGAAAGTAATCAACTGATACGCACTTGTATTGCTTGGTTGTTCCTGTTGCTGAATATCAACTCGAGGAATCAACGGATTTGTTTTTGCCATATGCGTCTTTTATTATTTTAACTTGTTATTATTGTAGTTGTCTGACCCGTATATAGATTGTTATACAAAGCTTGAACCAATGACTCAAACTTTTTCAAATCAGGGTCGTCGCTACCGATAGAAGTATCCTTACGATACTTAATAGCATAACGTAAATACCACTTATAAATCTCTCTGTAGTGCTCTGGGAGCTCTTGAGAAAGACTTGTTACCTCACCAATTTTCTTGTAGTAATCAACGTAAAGATTATATCCTTGCATTGAGTCCGGAATAATTCTATCGAAATACAATTTGTCATCATATACAGTATAGTAGATAGGCTGTGAAATTGTGGGTCTCGACCAAACCCTAGTTCCGGATGGAATATCACGAGTGATACCCGTTACTCCAGTCAATTGATTTGTGGTTTTATCTATGCCGGTGTAAGCAATCTCCATTATCTCTTCATCATAATCTGTGGTTGCTACATAAGCTACACCTGACGAACTATCAGGGAAATCCCCAACAGAATTTAACGTCAATGATGTTGCACCTGTTAGGGCAGCCGCTGACGTTAAACCACCCATAACAGAAAATGAAACTTGGTTCCAATCTCTTTTGTCTATATATTTTAAGTTATAGGGTGTTAATATATTATCAATCAAGAATCTGGCAGCCAAAACTGACCGGTCAGTATTCGAGAAATCAATATCACTTGGTAAATCAATGTAGTTAGTTCCTGCTAATACTTTAATTGGATATTCAAATTCTTGTTGCCAAGGGTGTCGAATACCATAAAGTTTAGCTGCTGTGAATTTTCTAGCATCGTTGATGGCTTCAATGCAAAATGGGTAAGTTATCCTGTTATCATCTTTTTTAATACCCATTGCTTGAAGTACTGGAGCAATAACAGAGTAAACAGAATTTGTTGGGTAAGCAGAAACACTAATAGCCGTAGAGTACTCGGAGAGCAATCCTGTTAAAGAATTCTTCCACTGAATTTTATAATAATCAGTGGTTAGACCCGTAGTGTCATAAACTATAGTGTTTTGCTGGGTCACAAATATATTCTGTGTAGCAAAAACAGAGTAGGTTCCATCAATGGTTGTACTTTTTGAAACAACTATCTGGTCCCACTTAAGTTCACTGACAGAATCTCCTCGATTATGAGACATTGTTGTTGCCAATGTCACAAAGCTGTTAATAGTGTTAGATGACGAAGTTACAATTTCGGCGTTTTCAGCACCCACACTTGATAACAACAAAAGAATTGAACTTCCATCAGTGAAGTCAGATGTATTGTCTACGGGGACAGCGAGTACCCCCGCAGCTATATTGCTGCTCATATAAGTATTTGCCTTGACATCCAACTCATTTGGAATCTCAATGGTATTACCTATATTGTTTGTAATTTTAATTTGAGGGTACATAATTTTTATGTTTTACTTATGATTATACTTTAATTATAGCCTTTTAGGGGCGTATAATCAATTTACTCTTGTTCTGGTCGTCTTGGTTTACCAGAAACTACTATCCCATACTTGTCTAAAACAGCTACACCAATCTTAATAATTGCACCAAGAACTACTAAGGTTAAACCAACGCCTACATTAGCGGCTACTTGGACTAAGCCGGCACCTAACAAAAGGCTAGCGGCTTCATTTAATGTTAATGTTTTGTTATCCATATGTTTGTTAATTATGAATTATTTAATTCTTTTAATTTTCTGTCTAATAAAGCTCGGTCCATTTCGACCTTTACTTCATCCCAACCGATTTTGTAGACCTCGTCCATTTTAGCTCCTTTTGAAAAATGGTAATGATTAACGATAGCTTTTTCAGCTCTCTTAAAAATACCAAGCTTTCTCATTTTAGCTAATAATAAATTATCTACACCAACGTGATAGAAGTCTGTGTCAAAAACTTCTCCAATCTTTTCAATAATATCTCTTCGAATCATAAAGTGTTCGTTGATATTTCCTTCATCTGGTCCGACTGGTCCAGTATTGAAAGCAACGTAACCCTTATCTCCAACCTTTAATGCTTCATTGATTGACTCTGGAGTAAATTCAGTATCGTTCGAAGCGAACACAACCCATTCACCGTGTGATTCTTCTACGCCTTGTTTAACAAGTTCTGGAACACCAATCCTGTTTTCAAAACTATCGTGTTTAACAATCGTTTCTTTGTTTGGATAATTTATCTTACTAATTGATTGCAAACACCTCTTCAATCCTTCCTCTCTCCCAAGTGTTGGAATAACAAATGAAATTAAAGGCTGTTCTTTCTTTTCTTCAACTGGTTTCTCTACAGCAACGTCATTATAAAATTGAGCGTCTGATAAATACTTAGGATGATTAGGAATAAATGACAGTGCTTTTTGCCAATGCTCTTTACTTTTAACCTTATCACCAATTGCCCAGTAAGAAACATAAAGCATCTCGTGAGGAGCGTGTTCATAATAAGGTTGATGATTAGAATAAAAAGGTAATTGAGTAACTGTTAAAGCGGCTTCACCATAAGCAATCGATTGTTTGTGCATACCTTTTCCAAAATAGTATTCAGCTAATCTCATTAACGGTTCACGTCTTAACTCTTTATCTATTGATAGTGCATACCACTTAAGCATTTCTCCGGTATCTCCAAGTTTTTTATAGCAATCACCGATATACAACATTGACTGTGCAGCTTCTGTAGCCCATTTATCCATTGCAATATGGTTCTTGAACTCCTTGATTGCTGACCTTGTTCTACCTAAGTAAAGCATTTCTCTTGCAAAGTAATGAGAGTTTCTATCATTATCTGGATTGTTATAACAATCCAGGGCAAGACCTTTGATATAACCGGAACGGTTTGTTTTTTCATTTTGGTAATGCTCCAACTTGATAACATCTTCACCTAAAAAGATATTCTTTGTTTGACCACCCAAAATTTCGTGAATCACACCACTCCAGCTCATCTTTCTGCGGTCGTAAAACTTACAGTGCCTAAACTTAATAACTGGATTTCCAAGCTCATCGTGAGAGAATACAAAATTATACTCTAACTGTTCAAAGCCGTCTTCAATTACTTGATTAAGTTTATCAATATCCATCTTAGTGTAAATCTCATCACAATCTGGCATAGCAATCATATCGTTTTCCGGCATTGTGGCTAGATAATTTCTAGCAGAAGCAAAGTCGAATAACGTATCACCTGGGTTGACTACTGGAACCTCTCCGTCAACAATAAACTTTTCATTGATTTTGTTAGCCAAGTCCTCGTCGATGGTGATTTTAAACTTATCACCAACAGCTTCGACCTTACAACCTAAGCTTTTAGCTACTTCAACTGTTTTATCAGTTGAGCCTGTGTCTAAAACACAAATTTCACCACCTCTTTCTTGGAACTCTTTTAGAGAACCAACAAGTCTAGGTAATGTCTCTTCTTCATTTTTGGCTATAACAGCCACTGTAAATTTTGGTTTGTTCATAATTTTGCGGATTATTTTTTTATTTTATAAGAAACTCGGTGTAGCAGGGTCCTTCACGTTTGAATCAGGGTCGTGAATAAGGTCTACTGGTTTTTCAGTTGATGGGTCATAAGTGACCGGTGTAAGAACTGAATTTTTTGGAGTCTCTACTTCTTGAGCAGGTTGGCTTTCCTCTGGGTTAGCCGCACCTCGCTCATTGTTGTCAACAACGGGTGTTGACTCTTCGTTTGTTTCTTCTCTTTTTTTAAGAAGATTTGAAATTAAACCCATATGTTTGTTATTTAATTAGTTAATTATCTTAATTTATAATCACCTTGAATAAAGTTATTCCAATCTAATGAACCGTCTGATTTCCTTGGAATTGGGAATCCAGCCTCTTCAGCCATAGCAATTAACTCTTCAGGGTTTCTTGCAAGAACACACACTCCTACTGCTTTACCATCTGCATCCTTAAGAATTTTAGCCAACTCTGGTTTCTTTACCTTTGGAGTTATTACAATCTTAAAGAACGATGTAAATTTATCTCTATCCTTATCCTTAACCCAAGGTTGGTAGCTATCATAGTACTTAACTAAATCTTGAAGACTCTTTATTTGAACAACAGCGTGATTAGGGAATACAACCTGAAGTGGTGTATGTTGTAATTGTTTAACAAGATTTTCAAAACTGGTATCGTCAACCCATTCATAAGCTATATCAAACCACTCTAAAAACTCTTGTCCTAAATCTTTCATCTCTTGAGTTATTTGAGCCGGATTATAATAAGTATCCCAATCTTCATCCACTTTTTCTGGTAACATTGATTGTGGAATTAAACCACTATGCTTTGCATCGTCAGCTACTCTCCATAACCAATTACCTTTGTATTTAGCAGTGTCGTTTAAAATACTATTAAATTTCTCTGAAAAATTTGGCTTACCATTTTCATCCTTATATCCTTTTTCTGAAAGCCAATTGATATGACCAATAGGCAAAGTCCTAGCATCAATCATTTGGTTAAGCTGAAGTTCAAAATCATTGTGTTCACTTTGAGTTACACAATTTAATTTATCTCCATTAGTACCGTATTGTTTTTCTCCGGTTGGTAAAAAGGCTGGTTTATTCCAGTCACTATCTGGAACCCTAACCTCAAAAGGAATAGTTCCTCCTGCAAAGTCAGTAGGTTGACGACCGATAAATGCACCTTCTAGCTTTATTTGATTGTCCATATGATTGATATTATTACTATTAAAATTATTATTACACATCCACAACCAGTATTACCTATTGACTCTTGTTCTCTTTTCCACTGTTTCATTTTTACTTTTGTGGCTTTACTGGTCATATATTTATTGTCTATCGTGCATTTTTAATTCCTGACTAATAGCTGCTAATGACTGTAAAATTTCAATTTGTCTACTCTCTACCTGTTCTATCGCCTTATGAATTTCTACAAAATCGTTATTCTTTATTTTTTCTAACTCCTTAACTATGGTTTGATTGCTTTCCATTTGAGTTTCAAGTTTAACTATTTTGAGCTCCATTTCATATTGAGGGTTAGTAACCCAGAAAATAACTCCGGAAATCATACTTACCAAAGCAATAACGAGCGTTACTTCGTTGAAAATTACTTTCCTAATTTTGCTTTCTCCGTTGTTGTTTTCTTGTAGCATATGTTTATTTTTTAAAATAATTGAAAGAAGTTAGATGTGTTTGTTACTCCATCAACGTCTTCTGGTGTTCCAGCTTCTGAAAAAGTGTCAGGTGCGTTTTGGTTTGCATATTCTGTTGCTATCCAATCAGAAGAAACACTTTTTTCCGCTATTCTAATTTCGTCTAAAACACCCGCCATATATTGGTCGTTATCTGACCCCCTTCCTGCAAACTCAAGTGGCTCTGTATATGTTGTCATCGTTCCACTTACTGAAGCTGATGTCACAAATGAACCATTAAGAAAAACAGAGAATGTTGAGCCACTCCAGAGAACGTCTATTTTTTTCCAATTCCCATCCATTATAGAGGCTGTTGTGCCAACTGTTAAATTATAGCTGGTTGATGTGTTTCTAATTTTTGCAATAACATTTCCACCGCTAATATAGACCTGTAAATTATCAATTGAACCATTATTTTTTGCAACAAGATATCCAGATGTATCTGAACTTTTTACCCAAACACTCATAAATAAAGATGTATATCCATTGCCTATTGCAGTATCACTTGTTGTAATCAGGTCATTTGAACCATCAAAGTCTAATCCATTACTTATTTTCGCACTAATGCTATCGCCAGAAGACATAGACCCTGAACTTGTGCCATCATTATCATTAGCTGAACTATCTATCATTTGTGGTGAACTTCCACTGGGGTCTTCTTCTAAGTGCCAAACTCCATCATATCCACTCCATACTGCCTCACTTCCATAAGTGCTATCAGCTGCAGGCTCACTTGCACCTGAATTGTTATAGAAAACATAAATTACAGTGTCGTCATTATAGTCTAGGGTTGGTACTTTTACCCATATTTGAGCTGTTCCATTTGCTGGGTCATTATCTCTTGTAAATTCTACCACCTCTCTTGCTAATTCTGTTGTGCCTGCTTCATCACTTGTAAATCTAATATCTCCACCATCTGAATTTGCTGGGTAACTTCCATCTGCATCAAACATTTCACTCGGCAAATTATCTTCTGTTAAAAGAACAGGAAAATCTGAATGATTTGCTGAACCACTAACTTTTGTATTGTCTATTGTTACGGAACATTTTCTGCCCCACCCTGTTGGAAATGCCATATATTATTTATATTAGTTTTTTTATTCTTCTTCTGATTTTGCTACACATCCCCATTTAGAAGTAACTGTGTCGTAAATAAATCCGACTGTTAAGACCTTTGATATTGTTGTTGTAGTTGGTAAATCTACACCCTTTGCTTCAAATGAAGCACCCCAAGCTATTGCACGAGCCGTTCCATTATCTTTTATTCTTATAATAAGTTTTTGGAAATTTGTCGGTGTTCCACTTAAGTTAGTTGTCATTGATGTAATTGCTGTTGCTAAAGCTGTAATTGAGTGAGCATCCACATTATCTGTATTGATTGTCGGTGTTGCCGAACTTGCTTCCGTGCTTACTCGTGGAGTAATTCGCTTATTAGTTAGAGTTACAGTATTAGTCAAAGTTACTGACTCTGGACCAGTATATCCAGTGTAACCAGTATATCCGGTTGCACCTTGAGGACCATCTGGACCAGTATAACCAGTTGGACCAGTGGCACCTTGAGGACCATCTGGACCAGTATAACCAGTTGGACCAGTGGCACCTTGAGGACCGGTATATCCGGTTGGACCAGTTGGACCTTGAGGACCAGTTGGACCGGTTGGACCAGTGTCTCCACCAACACACTTTAATTGTCCGGCACTATCATAAGTTCCATCCGTCGTCCAAGTATCGCCAATTGCTAAAGTAACTTTAGCTACTACCCTAGTACCACCTGCACTAATTAAACTAATTGAAAAAGTAACCGGTGCTAAGTCGGCATTATAAACAGATATTGATTTAATGACTCTGCGAGTATCAGCACCAGGAGCTGCAACAACGGTCACTGGTGTGGTTCCATTAGATACCAAATCAGTTGACCCCTCTACAAAATCAGTGCCGTCATCGTCAGCCCAAGCTGCGACGATGTCACAGTCATTAGTATCTTTAGCCCCGGCTAAGACTAATGATATTGTTTTTGTAACTGCATCTAAAATTAAAGTTTGCATATATTTTTAATTATTTTAATTAATAAACCAAGAGAAAGCATTACTTCCTGAACCAGCTCCTGCGGGACCAGTATATCCAGTTGGACCGATATCTCCGGTATAACCAGTTGGACCTGTAGGACCTGTATATCCAGTTGGACCAATAGGACCAGTATATCCGGTATATCCAGTAGCACCTTGAGGACCATCTGGACCAGTATAACCAGTTGGACCAGTGGCACCTTGAGGACCATCTGGACCAGTATAACCAGTTGGACCGGTTGGACCAGTTGGACCATCGGGACCAGTGTCTCCAGTGTCTCCCTGTATTCCTTGTGGACCAGTATAGCCTGTCGGACCAGTATATCCAGTCGCACCAGTATTTGTTGCAAAACCTTGAGGACCGGTATAGCCAGTAGGACCTGTAGGACCGTCAGGACCAGTAGGACCTGTGGCACCAGTGGCTGAAGCTGAACCATCTGGACCAGTGTAACCGGTAGGACCTGTTGCACCAGTATTACCATCTGGACCAGTATAGCCAGTATAACCAGTGGCACCAGTATTTGAAGCAGAGCCAGCTGAACCAGTATATCCAGTAGGACCAGTAGGACCAGTAGGACCTTGAGGACCAGCCGTGCCAGTATCAACCCAATCATTAGTATCAGAATCCCAAGTCCAAACTGTATCGGTAGACCCAACAAAAGCAAAATAACCGTCAGCTGCGACAGGATAAGCGGCTCTTAAAGCCTCTGGTGTGGCAAACCATCCAAGGTTGAATGGGTCGCCTACTTGATTTGCTAAGTAACTCATATGATTTTTAATTAAATGTTTATGCTATCAATCCTACTTCCTGTAATCTGTCTATTATTTGATTTATTTTTGTAGTTGCATCTTCTAATGTTCCATTAGCATCTACAACTGTATCTGGTTGGTCAACAGGGGTAACTCCATAAAAACCTAAATTTCCAGATGTGCTTAATGAACGAGTTCCTAAATCTATATCATCAGTAGCTCCTGTATATGGAATAAATACACCAGCACCAACCTCCATCCAACCACCTGAAAAGAAAACCCAAAATATCAACCCTAATAAGTCCCAAATCATCCACCCTTCTTCTGGTGGGTATTCAACCCATTCTGCACCATCCCATTCATAAATATAATCAATAGTCCAGCCTTCTGCTGTGGCATCTGCTCCATATCTATCCCCAATTTCTGGGTCAACTGGTAAACCTCCTGTTGGGTCATACCACTCTATTATTGGAGGAAACAACCACACAGGAGAAGCTACTGATTTGTTTGCTAGATTACTCATATATTTAATCTCTATGCTACTTAGTTATTGATTGTTTTGGTTTAATCAATCCTCTCTTCTGCATATCCATTAACAATCTTGGTAATTTATCTAAAACAACATTGGTTTCTTGGACGTTCTTTTTATTCACAGCAATAATCTCTTCAAGACTAGCTGCTAATCCAGTTACCAATGTATTGATTTTATCAGTATTTTGTTTACTAACAACGGTTACTTTGTCTACAACTTTATCTAACAAAAGTGTCTCACCTTTGATAACTTCAAAAACAGCAAGAGCGTTTGCAATGTCTGCTTCCAATCCTTCCTTCTGTGGTTGTAGAACATTAAGTAATTTTTGCAAAACAGTAATTTCAGATTCCAGAGAAGTCTTTTTGGACTGAAAAAATGCAACTTCTTTAGAAATAACCTCTGGTAATTCCTTCTCTTTAATTTTTAGTTCTTCAATCCTGCCTTTGATGACATTCATCGCGGCTTCGATTTCAGAACGTGAACTAGCTAACTCTTTGTTTTTGGACTCAAGTTTTTCTTTTTCTGTTTTTAAAACACTAATACCAGAAAGAAGTTCATCTCTCTGTTCAGCCCAAGTTTTGAGTTGTTGCTTTTGTTCAGTAGTGAATTCTTCTGCCATATTTTTAGAGTTAGTTTAGTATCTTAAACTGTAGTCGCAGGAACCAATAAAGTCTCCACCAGTTACCGTTAAATTGAAAGCATCGCCTGGTTTACACTTGAATCTTGGCACACCATCGTGTCCTGCCTCATCTTGAAGCGTTATACCTTGACCGGCATCCAAATTAAAAGTAGCTACAGTGTCAGTTCCACATTTGATAGCTAATGTACCATCAGCGGCTAAATCGCCAACTAATTCGTGAATATAAATCCACGCATCTGCTTGTGCAGCTACGATAGCAGTGGTTGCCCCTGCTGTTGCTGTAACAGAAATTGATGTTTTGGCTGTGTGTGCGTCTTGTAACATATGTTTTTAAATTAGTTATATTAAGTTAACTTACTTCCTATCTGAACTCCCGATAATTCGGGAGCTCAAGAGAAAGGCTAACTTAAACAGTAGCACCATCACCGTCAGACCACATCCAACCTCGAAGGTCAGAAGCACCCATAACAGCAAGAGAGTTAAAGTTAAGTACCAAGTCCTGATTGCCTAGCAAGTCAACTACTGCAGGTTCTGCACGAGTTGGTAACGCCTCGATATATTTGAAGCCGTAATCTTCATTAACCATCTTAGAATCAAACATACCCCACATTAGACCGTCCAAACCAAGATTTTGGTAAGGAGACAATTCAACGATTTTGAATGTTTCGGTTGCAGGAGCATTATTGAATAAGTTGGTTTGCTGTGGAGCCAAACCTTTATCAATAGTACCTTTAATAGTTTTGGCATATTGAGCTGTGGTTGAACCTCTTCGGCAGACCAAAGTGTCTAATTCAGAGATTAAAGGCATACCACGACCATCTTTCTTAACTGAATGTAATCTACGAGCAGCTAATAGAGATGAATAAGTGAATTGTGGTGAGCTAGTAGCACCGTCCACAATAACATTTGACCAAGCTGTACCACCGTCTTCACGAGGGTGAGCCTGTGACCAATATTCAACAGCATCGGCACCAACAGTTGCAACAGGAGTTGAAGTTCCTACTGCGTTAATTGGAGTCCAAGTGAATGAAGTATCGAATCCTTGTGCTAACAAACTTTGAGCCAAATAATTCTTAGCGTGTTCGATAGCATTTTTTCCTTCTAAAACTTTTGATTTGACAGAGCCTTTAATTTTAGCGGCTGCAGATTCAAACAAGAAGAAATTACTTTGGAAAGTCAAACGTACTTTTTTAGTAAAGTGCATTTGAACGTAATTTTTTGAGTAACCTTGAATTGGGGCATCAGAAGCTCCGATACCACCATCTGGGATTATTTGAGCCATTCCAAGTCCTGTAACACCTACGTCAGTATAAGTTCTTTCACTGTCAGATACCTTATACATAAAGTCTAAGTATTCACTTCTAACAGTTGGAGAAGTTTTTGGGGCGATGTGCTTCAAGACATTGTTAACGATGACTGCATAATCATTTATTGTACCTTGCATATATTTGTAGTTATTTTAAATGAATTATAAAGTCACAAACTTACATACTATAAGCTTGTCTGAAGCTGCTCCATAGGGTTCGACTTGTACTACAATACCATCGGTATCAGTAGTCCCTGTGTTATTTGCAGTTGTAGCATTGCTAAGAACCATTTGCTGACCGTTATGGTCTGCATCTGAATTATTAGCTGTTGAGATGATGAAGGTATCTTCATCTGATGGAACTATATAGTCCACTCGAGTTTCAGCGGCAGCGGCTGCAATTGTTTGATTGCAGATACCCAAGAAATCTGCTGCGACAGTACCACTATCGGCATCAACGGCTAACCCAGCGGTTATTGCCATTATATTACCAAGAGTAGTAGCCACATCAGACGCTTTATTAGCTGTACGAATATCTCGAGTATTCTTTATAGTAGCCTGTTTTACAGTAGCCATATAAATTGTACTTTAAGGGATTAGTTAATTTAATCCGATAGAAGTTCAATGGCTTTTTCTTCTGACATACCAGTTGCAACAAGTTCATCAATGGACTTTTGCATCTCTGGTGAGACCTCTGTCTTTGCTACTGTTCCACCTGGGAACTGCATAGCATTAACTTTTTCTTGGACGTTGGCACCTTTCAGTACCCTCTCTTGAATAGTTTCAGATGGTTTAAACATACTTTCGCGAGCTAGTTCTAAGACCGTCATAAGGTCTTTACCAGATTTTCCTTGCCATTTGTAGTTATTGTCCACAAAGTCAAAGAAAACTTCTCTCGCGTCTTCATCTTTAAGCTCATCGTGTCTATCAATAAAAGTATCCAATGTTGTCTTAACTTCCGAGGCTAAGCGTTCGCGTTTGACAATCTCTTCGATGTCCTCCTTCGTCGCTCCACCCAGCTGTTTAAGACGTTCTTTGTCAGCTTCCAAAGCTAATTCTTCTTCCGTCTTTTCTTCTACCGGGGTGGTTGGCTTCTCCTCTTTTTTTTCATTTAGAGGATTGACGAACCTATCAGTTCCATTAAGAGTTTTTAGTTGCCCTTTGGCAGTCTTAATTTCTTCTGATATTGCTGCTTTTTGCTCTTCAGTCTTGGCAAGCTTTCGTTTCTTAACGAGGTCTAAAAGCTCAATTCGCTTTTCATAAGACTCGTCAGACTCGAATTTACCCTTATTGGGAATACGATAATCGTATTCACCTGGCTTTTCTTCCTCAACTGGTTCTTCAGCAGCTGGAGGGGTGCTGGGGTCCTCCACCTTTGGTTCCTCCGGTGTCTCCACCTTTGGTTCTTCAGGATTGGCTGGCTCCGGTTCCTTTGCAGGTTCTGGTGCTAGCTCTTTTCCAGCTTTAACAGCTTCAATTGATTCCTCGAGCTCTTTATCAAGCTCTGATTCATCCTCCACTTCAGGTTCCTTTACAGGTTCCTCTACTGGTGGAGTTGAAGGTGTCTCTATCTTTTGTTCTTCTTTTATATTATCCATATGTTTATCCGCTCGTATCGTGAACGGCTCCGATGGTTAATTTAATTATACAATGTTTTAAACTCCTTCGCAAATTATCTATCGCTGTATTTTACGAATTTGTTAATTTTCTCTAACTTCTGTCTCATAGTATCTAGGTTCACAGAACCCTCATTGATAAATGAGATTGCGTGTTTCTGGAAATCTCCTTCGAGAGAATCTTCTGAATCACCAACTTCAGTAGCATATTTTAGAGGAATAATTACAATGTATACCTCTTTATCAACTTGTTTATAGAACAATATATTGTCCTCCGGTTTAAAAACCTTATGAAACACGCTGATTAAATCTTCTCTGTCGACCGGTTTTCCACAAGTCCCAGCAAAACCTGCTGGAATAATATTTTTAAAAAAATAGTCTTCAGTTTTGACCTTTTTCCCAAGAACGTTGTATAAAGATACTTCATTCTTAAGCTTTTCAGCATCGGCTAATCTCTTAGCTTCTGCTTCTTCTTCTGCTTTTTTGGCTTCTTCAGCCTTTAAATTAGCTTCTTCTTCCGCCTTTTTGGCTTCTTCTTCAGCTTTTTTAGCAGCCGCATCTGCCTTTTTTGCATCAGCTTCGGCTTTTTTAGCCTCTGCATCTGCCTTTTTTTCTTCTTCTTTTTTTAACTCCTCTGGAGTTTTTGTTGTGTTTCCCATATGTTTTCCTAGCCGTATCGTGGCTGGTGACGATGGTTAACCCGTAATAGGGTGTTAATTATTTAACTTAATTTATAAAATTTACCGTGATATTTTATACAAGCATCACAATATGCTTTGTAAGCATCGACCTTATTTTTAAAATAACCTAATTGTTTGTTTTTGTTATTAAAATAAATTCTAGCTACCCATTTTTTTCTAAGATTATTCCAAGACACGCCTTTTAATCCGCTTTTGTTATTTTTTTGTTTTCCTTGATTCATTAAATTTTCTGACCTAGTACAAACTCTTAAATTATTTCTACAATTATTTAAACCATTTCCATCTTTATGGTCAGTATCTTTACTATTAGGTGTGTTCATTATAGTCCTGTGCATTAAAATTGTTTTAAATTTATTATTTTTTAATTTAAGATTAGTTGCTGCATAAAAATTTCTACCACTTTTAAAAGTGTACCATTTATATTTATTTAAAGTAATAAAATCAATATCATCAACTAAAGCAAATTTATTTTGTGTTAGTTTAATTTTTTTCATTTATCTTTTAAGTCGACGTTTTTAAATGATTTATAAAATTTCTTTAAGAACTCTTCCTGTTCTGGTTTAATTTCTTTAATCTTTTTAGCAATATAATCTTCAGACAATGTTAAAGAAGGAGCGTCCATCTTTATTTTAGCAATTCCCCAGATTTGTTCAATCAAAGCAAATTCAAGTGGGTAAGGATGAGTATAATTCATTCGAATTTTTTCTCCTTTTTTCATATCTCTATCTAAAACAGCTTCTAGCTGTCTGCCAACTTCAACCACGTTTATCTTTTCAGAATCAACAAAAGTGGCTTCCAGTGTTTCTGAATTTACACCACCAATAAGCATACCGGCTAATTCGTCAGCACTGATAACAAATTCATCACCTGATTTAGAGATAAACTTAACCAGCTTCTTTTTCTTTGCTTCTTTAGAATAGCCAACCTGTACAGTATAATTATCCCGTTTGAGTTCTTTTGCTTTCATATATTATTCTTTAGGTTCGTGCAAACTACCCTTCCTTATATTTTCCAGGTAATCAGCAACGTCTCTTAATAAAGTTCCTTGAACGTCTAAAGTAATTGCATTTACAACCGTAGCCCATTGAGATTTTTTATCAACCAACGAAGTGTTCTTCATACAGTCTTTTAAAATTTCAAGAACTACCGGAGCGTGGTCGCTCTGGGCTAGTGCAATTTTCTTTTGCTTT
>Ga0180433_10001641_pt1 | contig 37062 bp, 20 predicted proteins | sample SS_ome_8_FD_132980 | JGI IMG/M metagenome (GOLD analysis project Ga0180433, IMG submission 132980) | Hypersaline lake sediment archaeal communities from the Salton Sea, California, USA - SS_1_D_1 metaG | ecosystem: Environmental > Aquatic > Non-marine Saline and Alkaline > Hypersaline >... | reverse complement strand
GAGGCTGTAGATCCGTATAACAGGCTCACACCGGGCATATACCTGATCATCGGTACGACAAAAGACGAGATATATAGCAAAAAATTTATAATACGGTAGAGACGAGGCGCGCCTCGTCTCTACGGGATTACACATAAACACTAGGGGTAGTTGCTAATTGTGTGATTAATAAAAAAGGCTCTGCAAACATGCAGGGCTTTTTTTTAATTAAAAAACACGTATTTTTACCTGCAAACCATGTAAGGTTTATTACGTATAAATAATTGAGAAGAATTATATAGATGCATACAGCCATCTAACCCCCTGTAAGCCAAGCATATAGTAAATGGAGAAGATTTGAGATGTTTTTGGGAGATCGCTATTTTAAATTTAAATAAGAATAGTAATGCAATAAATATATAAAAAAGTTATTAACAGTATATATTATGTTCAAACTGCCCCTGAGATACCGTAATTATTTGTGCCAACCTGCATTCAAATGCCTGACAGTCTGGCTGATTCTTATTGTATTTACTTTCAGTGCAAATGGGCAGACAACACTTTACTCGGAGAATTTTGACGCCCTGTCAACAGGTGAAATTACAACCGGTGGTTACCAGGGATGGAAAACCTATGTGGTTACAGCTACTGCTTCATACTGGGAGATTTATCCATGTTCAGCGCCAAGCTCACCAAACTGTCTGACAATGTATGACAGCTATGGAACACATTGCGACTATGCCTGGGACGATGACGGAGATGAGATTGCTTATTACGCCACGAAGATAAATGCTATAGCATATAGTTCTCTGGAAATTGATTTTAAATGGAAATGCTCGGGTTCAGACTTTGATTATGGGATGGTGGTTTTTTCGACAAATGGAACTACATGGAATAATGTGTCTGCTACTCAATATCATTCACAAAGTTCATGGCAGACTGTTACAGACCTTGATCTTTCAGCAGCAGACGGATTAGAGTTTTATATAGGATTCAGATTTATTAATGCTGGAAGTGGAGGTGCTGACCCTTGTTTTTCGATTGACGATATTGAGGTCAGTGGTACAGCCAGCGGAAGCACCTGTGAGCATCAGATAGACCTGTATGATAGTTATGGCGATGGCTGGAATGGCGCTTCAGTTGATGTTAAGGTAAATGGCTCTACTGTTCTGACAGATATTACAGTGGCAAGTGGTTCCGGTCCAGCATCATATACTTTTGATGCAGCGGACGGGGATGATATAGTTATTGATGGCTTTGTCCCCGGCAGTTATCCGACAGAATGCTATTTTGATGTAATAGGCGGAGATGAGAGTACCCTGGTCAATGACTGGTATCCGAATACTTCTGGTGACTGGACCGGTACTAATCAGGGTGTATGCCCGTCTTCATGCGCTGCTCCTTCTACAGTAACAGCTGCAGCTGATGGTTCGACAACCAATATATCTGTTTGCCCGGGAAGTTCGGTTGACCTGACCAAAGATTCCGATGCAGGTGACGGCAATGTTGGTTCAGGTACCTGGGAATATGCCTGGTACAATGGTTCTAATTACTGGAACGGTTCTACTTTTGGAAGTGGTTCTGCAGTATATAATAATTCATACAGCAGTATAACAACTACTGTTTCTTCGGCCACGACATTTACGTTATACATGCGTAGTAGTGATTGTACCGGTGATGTTGTATCAGACGGGATTACTGTAAATATGTATACAGAATCCACAGCAGCATCCTCAGCCACCAAGAGCGGAGATGACGGCTGTCCCGGAACAACGGTTTCTCTGAATAAGACCGGCGGATCACTGGGAAGTGGAGCAGCATGGAAATGGTATACAGGAAGTTGCGGAGGAACACTGGCAGGGACAGGTGTTCCACTCGATGTCAACCCCACAACTACAACAACATATTATTTACGTGCAGAGGGTACATGTAATACCACCTCATGTCAGAGTGTTACAGTAACAATATCAAATACAGAATCCACGGCAGCAACCACAGCTACCAAGAGCGGGGACGCAAGCTGTCCGGGAGAGACAATAACCTTAAATATAACAGGCGGGTCTTTAGGAACGGGTGCAACCTGGGAATGGTATTCAGGCAGTTGCGGAGGTACATCCGTAGGTTCGGGAGTGCCCCTGGATGTCAATCCATCAGCAACAACAACATATTATGTGCGTGCCGAAGGTACCTGTAACACCACATCATGTCAGTCAGTTACTGTTAATGTAACCAATACAGAATCCACAGCAGCCTCCTCAGCCACCAAGAGCGGAGATGACGGTTGCCCGGGAACAACAGTTTCCCTGAATATCACAGGCGGATCACTGGGAACAGGAGCAACCTGGGAGTGGTATTCGGGCAGTTGCGGAGGTACATCCGCAGGTTCGGGAGTACCCCTGGATGTTAATCCTACAACAACAACAACATATTACGTACGCGCAGAAGGTACATGTAATACCACAACATGCCAGAGTGTGACAGTGACCATATCTAATACGGAATCCACGGCAGCAACCACGGCTACCAAGAGCGGGGATGCAACCTGCCCGGGAGAGACGATTACCTTAAATAAGACAGGTGGTTCGTTAGGAACAGGAGCAACCTGGGAATGGTATTCCGGGAGTTGCGGAGGCACTTATGTAGGCTCAGGCGTACCTATAGACGTTAACCCGACAGTTACAACAACATATTATATACGTGCAGAGGGCACATGTAATAATACATCCTGCCAGTCAGTTACAGTTAATGTTAACGGTACTGAATCCACAGCAGCAGCATCAGCAACGAAGAGCGGCGATGACGGATGCTCCGGAACAACGGTTACACTGAATATTACCGGCGGATCATTAGGAACAGGAGCGACCTGGGAATGGTATTCGGGCAGCTGCGGAGGTACATCCGTTGGTTCGGGAGTACCCCTGGATGTTAATCCGACAACAACAACAACATATTACGTACGCGCAGAAGGTACATGTAATACAACTTCGTGCCAGAGTGTGACAGTGACAATTAAGCCGACCCTTTACACTGTCGGACCTGCACAGGATTATGCCACTATACAGGCAGCACTGGATGCAGTACATACTGACTGGGGAACTGATGCATTTAACTGCGGTGATGTAACAGTGGATGTTTATTCTGATACATATTCCGAATCAGTAACTGTTAATACCGACCTTAACCCCCAGTCAGGTAACAGGCTTATAATCCAGGCGCATTCAGGTGAATCACCTGTAATAAATGCAGGTACTACCGGCATCTCGGTAGTTGATATTGATTATGTTACAATAGACGGATTTGAGATAAAAGACGGATCATCATACGGAATTGATTTCAGGGGAAATAACGGTATTATAAAAAATAATGTTTGTCATGATAATGCTTCGCAAAATATTCGTGTGAGAGGATCAACTACGGGTATGGAGATATATTATAACAAATGTTACGGCACTGCAGCCATTGGTATCCAGGTTCAATATACGGATGGTGCGGATATACATCATAATTTGTGCTATAACCATACCGAATACGGAATCAGGTTGACAAACAGCGCAGATAATGCAACCATCACAAATAATACATGTTATAATAACGGTAGTTCGAGCGGAGGAGGCAGCAGTTCTGCAAATAATACTTATTCTTCAGGAGATATTGGTACTGAATTTGGATTTGACACTCCGGCAGAAAGCTCAACATGTCCGGGATCAATGTCTGTAACAATACCTGCCAATGCAACGATTACCAGTGTTGATGTTGAATATGATATGATTGCTCATAGCGGCGCATATATGTCAGAACAGCGTTCACAACTGAGATGTACAAGCACGGGAGGTACTAATGAAGCATCAGTATATTCCGGCTCCGGAAGCACTGAAGGCACATATAATTATAGCAGAAATGGTCTTACAATTGCAAACAGTGTAACCGGGGGAGGAGCTATTGATTTTGAAATGCATGCGGGCAGAACCTGGGGAGGAAGCGGATGTAATACTACATATAATTATGTTGATAATAACACATTGATTATAACTGTGTATTATAATGAATCTCCCACCTATACGGGAGCAGGAATATATATAGCTTCCGGTGCAAGTGCTGTAGTTACGAATAATATTCTTGTTGCCAAATCAGGCACGGGTGATCAGTATTACGGATTATTATCAGATGTTGCTGTCAGCACATCTTCAGGCTATAATACCTATTATAATAATGGCAACACGTATTTTGTAAAGCACAACGGAACAAGCTACAGTGATTCAGCTACATGGGAAGGAACATCCTATGGCCTTCTGGATGTGGTATCAGATCCGTTATTTGTTACTGACGGAACAGATTTTCATATACAATCAGCATCATCCTCATATCATGGCGGTAGCTGGCCTCCGGGAACTGCTTCAGGCGGTACATGGACATCAGATGCAAATGATTCTCCTGCCATTGATGCAGGTAACCCGGCAGACTCCTATTCCAATGAACCGGCAGGGAACGGCGACAGGATAAACCAGGGCTGCTATGGTAATACCGCACAGGCATCCAAATCCAATGACAAGAATTCTATAGCCGAAGATCCGGCTACACAGGTAGCTGCAAACGCGATATCATCAATTGTAGATACCGACCCGGAAGCACAGGCAGTGTTCAGCTTTAAGATCACTGACCAGGGATCATCCGACGGGGCTGCTACAAAGGTTACACAAATAACTGTTAAGCCCGGTACTAACAACGATGCGGACTGGACAGATCATATACAGGGAGTGAAACTGCATGACGGCACAGGCTGGGTAACGATAGGATCAGAGACAATAACCGATACTGATATCACTATACCAATAACGTCAGGCAACCTGGATGTGGCAGATAATTCGAGTACTACATGTACCTTATATGTATATCTTAACACAGGCAATATTGTTGACGGGGCGATCCTTGATTTCCGTATTGATTATGATGATCACGGGTTTACTGCCGATGCATCGGGCTCTACTTTTGCATCAGCGTTTGGTGCTGCAGATATCGAGGGTAATAACCAGACGGTTGTTGTAACAGCCACGGAGCTGCAGTTCGTGACAAATGAACCTCCGGCAACTGTTGCAATAAGCGAGAATTTTACCGTGACAGTGAAGGCAACTGATGAGAACGAAAATATTGATGTTGATGAATCCAGCCAGGTCACACTGGCAGTATATGCCCCCGGAACAGGTAACCTTTCATCTGGTTCGGGATTATCAAAACATCTGACAGACGACGGGTTGGTATCAGGGACCGCAACAGGAACATACACATGGACAGATGTACAATATAACACTCAGGAGACATTCAAAATAGAAGCACAGAGCGGAAGCCTGACAAACGGGATTTCTATTATTATTAATTGTATAGGAAAGCCCGGCACCTTTAGTATAACGGAACCACTTGACGCTGCCGGATGTGCGGGTAATGTTGATGTGTCATGGGGAGCCTCTGCAAATGCTGATTCGTATGACCTGTTCTACTGTGAGGGAGCAAGCTGCTCTCCGACTGCCGGAACGGAGATTACCGGTGTGACAAGCACTTATGTGTTCAATGCTGCAAATGCAGGTACTGTTTACAGGATCATGATAAGGGCTAACAATGCGGCAGGAGGTACATGGTCGGATAATATAGCTGTTTACGCAACCGGTGAGACAGGTTCCTGGTCGGGAGCTGTAAGCACTGCATGGAATAATGCAGGCAACTGGTGTGGGGGAGTACCGGGCACGGGCACTGATGTAGCAATACCTTCCGGAGTGGCGAATTACCCGACACTTGATGTAGCTGCAAATGTCAAGGATATTACAATTGAGAGCGGAGCTACACTTAATGCTTCGAGCTATACACTTAATGTTTACGGCGACTGGACAAATAATGGAACATTCAATGCAGGAACCGGAACTGTTACCTTCAAACATGCGACTGATGACCAGGATGTTGACAACGGTTCATCGACATTTAATAATTTTACTATCGATAAAGCTGCCGGATCTGTTATACTTCAGACAAATGATATGGATGTTGACGGAAATGTCACAATAACGGATGGAACACTGGATGCTCACGGTCAGGATATTTACGTTGCGAAGAACTGGAGCAACAGTGATAATTTTATACCGGGAACTGGAGCTGTGATCTTTGACGGATCCGCAAACACTGATATCACCCGTGTCAGATCATCAACAGAAACTATATTATCAGAAGATTTTGAGGATGGTACTACAGGCTGGATACTGGGTACTTTAAACGGAAAATCGGAATGGCGCAGACAGACCGGCGGTAGTCATGGCGGCTCATGGGACTGCTCTGTATATGACCTGGGAAATGGTATAGGATATGATTTCTATCATCCGGCTGACAATAATAATAATCATTATATAGACCTGAAAAGGACAATGGATTTCAGGGATTATTCCAGTGTTTCCATTGATTACTGGTGGAAATGTATGGGTGGCGGCTTTGCGGATGACAGGGGCATGTTCCTGATGGATGGTGACTATATAATAGAACCTATTTCGGGCTCCACTACCTGGCAGCAGGTGTCCGGCCAGAGTTTAAATGCTTATTCCAACGGTATCCATGATATTGTGTTCAGGTTTGTTTCCAGAAATGCCGGTGGCAATCCCCCTGGCCTCTGTATTGATGATTTGCATGTTTACGGGATCAATAACAATCAGAGTTTTAACAAAGTGAGATTTGAAAAAACAGGTGGCGCTACAGTGACCCTGAATACTTTGTCTTCCCTGACAGCTGAAGATGATTTTGAGATTGCATCAGGAACATTTGATGCCAATGGAAAACGGCTGAAATTTAAGGGGGATTTTATTAATAATGGCACTTTTACAGCCAATGACAATAGTGTGGTATTTATGGGATCATCCACACAAACCATTAAAGGTTCATCCAATACTACTTTTTATGATTTTGAGAAAAAAACAGATGCGAAACTGGTGGTCGGGGATGATGCCACTGCTGATATATTGGTACACATTACCAATAGTTTTGACTGGCAGGATAATGATGATCAGATAACAGTGGGGAATGGTCAGCCTGCCACATTGAAGATCAATGATGATCTGTATATCCACCAGGATTGTACGCTTGAGACAGGAGATGACTGCATTGTGAATGTTAGTGGTCATTATACAAATTATGGTGACTATATATATAACGAGGGTATGGTGAAGTTCCATGGAAGTTCTACCAGTTTTATTCTTCGTGAACCGGCTATGGTTATCTACAGCGATGGCTTTGAAGGCGGTTCAACAGGATGGACTTTAGAGAATAATGGAAGTTCGAGCTGGAGTTTTGCAGAGGGTCTGGCACATAACAGTACCAATGACCTGGCTGTGACTGATGAGTCTAATAACATACCCTATGACTACTTATGGTCATGTTCATCCGGTGAAGTAAGCGCCTATAAAACAATTGACCTGTCAGGCTATACGGTTGCTTCTCTGACCTTTTACTACAGGGCAGGCGGAGATGCAGGTGATTATGGCCAGGTGCTGATAGATGGTGATGTTGTTATTGACAATTTACATGGACAAATGACCTGGGCAAAGTACAACACTATTGATATCTCCGATTATGTGGGTGGTTCGGTTGAACTCAGGTTCAAATGGAAATGGGATGCTGATTGTGACGGTATAGCTCCCGGACTGTGCATTGACGATCTCCTGATTGCTTCCAACTCCGTCAACAGCCAGACTTTCTATGACCTTACTGTTAATAAATCTTCGGATAAGGTAGCTCTCAGGGGACCGATAGATATCAATAATGATATGCTTATATCCGGAGGGGAATTTGACTGTGCAGGTCTGGATCTCCCGGTGGGCGATGACTGGACGAACGAATCAGGAACAACATTCACGCATGGTGATAATACAGTCACATTTGACGGTAACCAGGAAAGCAAATCACAGGAAGTGGATATCGGAGATCAGCAGTTCTATAATGTTGTAATTAATAACAGCAGCGGTACTGTTTCAATATCAAATAATATACTGGATATAGATAATGACCTTACCATTACAGATGGTACTTTGGATGCAAACGATCAGGATATAGAGATTGACGGTGACTGGATCAATAACGGCGGTACTTTCAACCCGCAGACACAGACAGTACATTTTATAGGTACCTCAGATCAGTCAATAACTTCAGGATCAAGCCCGTTCTATAATGTCTATATGAACAAGTCGCAGACATTGACACTGGTAGATGATATTACATTAAACAATGACCTTAAGCTTACAGTAGGATTATTTGATGTGTCAGCCAATAACAGGACAGTCAATATAGCAGGCGACTGGATAAATGCAGGCGGGAGCTTCCAGTACAGGCAGGGGCTTGTGAATTTCAACGGGTCAGCGCTGCAGAGGGCGAATATTATGGACGACGCAGGAACAGTAAATAGTGCGGATTTTATATACTATGATGTGACCATTGACGGTACTGATGTGTTCTTTTTTTATGATTCGGACAATCGTAAACTAACAATACTCAATAACCTGATCATTAATGATACTAAAAAATTAACACTTGATGATGAATAATATAATATGCCATATCAAATTTGTCTGTATCCTAACCGGTATTTTGTTGCCGACTTTATTGATCGCACAGAATAATACTGCAGGAAAAGGAGCTTTGCAGGCGAGTAAGATAGGTGTCTCTACTGCTGCAATACAATCGACTGAGAGCGTACAGGCAGATATGACAACCGGCAGAACAATCGATAATGATATATTTTCCAGTTTCAGGGGCAAAAAGGAGCTCACTGAGAAAAGAGACCGCACATCAAAGCATTTCCTGAATGATAACGGCAGCACTACGGCACTGATCAGCTCCGGTGAACCTATTCATTATCTTGATGGTGAGGAATGGAAAGAAATAAAAAATGATATTGAATCTAATACTACGGGCAGGAGCAATGAATACGAATATTCCTGTATTCACAATGAATTTAAGTCGTTTTATTCATCAACAAGTGATAAAGGACTGAAGACCGAACTCAGAGAAGGTGATGTTATTGAGTGGAAGGATCCGGAGATAGCATGGCTGAATGCCAATGGCAGGATCATAGGTGCAACGAAGCCTGTGTCAAGGGCAAGCGGAACTGTTAAAGGAGAAAGTATTACGTATAAGTCTGCTTTTAGCGGAATAGATGTACGTTTTACCCAGACAGGCACGGGGCACAAGCTGGAATATGTTATCAGCAGCAGGGAAGCTCTTGGCAGTCGTCCTCCGGGACACAAAGCACTTGTGTTTTATGAAACGATCGTTTTCCCTGAAGGCTGGACAGTGAAAACCCGGAAAGGTGGTAAAAGGGCGCCTGATCAGAATTCGATACAGGAGATATATCTTGTTGATCAGGATAATAAAAATATTGTACTGTATAAGACACCTGTCTATTATGAAAACGGGTCAGCAGGTCCCTCACTCGAGGAACCTGACGGGTGTTACACCATGGAGGTCAGTGGTAATACCATAAGAGTGGGAATAAAGGTGCCTTCGTCATGGCTTGTGAACCCTGCACGTCAATATCCGGTAACTATAGACCCGTCAGGCAGCTATTACCCGGATAATACAAATATGTGGACATGTTATATTTATGATGACGGTACTGACTATTCCGACCAGGTGATAGCCGGCTGGGTTGATGGCGCTACAAATTCCTGGTTCAACAGTTATTCACGGTTCAATATTTCAGGCATACCTGACGTATCAACCATTGATGATGTGGACGTATATTTCAATGAATGGAATCACGAGATAGGCGATGATGTGGGAAGCGGTTCGGAGGAAGAACTGTACCAGGTGGGATTTAATTCATCATCAGGCGATTTCAGCTGGATTGAGCAGATCATTGCTACTTCGGGATCCGATCCTGACATAATTTTTACAGAAGCCAGCTTGCATCCGACAGGATATAATCCTACAGAAGGCACACATCTTGCAAGATTTAATTCATATACCTGCTCTGCAGGCGGTGAGATAGCCCTGAAACAAATAATAGGATTTTCAACTGTGGGTTATACAACTATTATGTTGTATTTTGACTGGGTAATGGAAGACGGGTATTCAGGGTGTTTAGACAGGGTCGAAATAGACTATTCCACTAACGGATTTAGCTGGACATATTTTGGATATAAGAATAGATATGATCCTGTAGCAGGCTGGTATGAGATATATGGACAGATGCCGGCAGGAGCAGAGAACCAGCCTACGTTATATCTCAGGTTCAGGTTTATTTCTGACTACGGGAACGACTGCCACCTTGATAATGTCAGGGTAACGGGTATTGCTGAAGGATCGGAAGTAAATGAGATCAAAACACATACTGTAGCTTTACCGATAGATCCGCTGACCAGAACGGGAATCCAGAAGTATAATGATATAGAGACCGGCAGCTCCTATGGTAATATTAACTCATGGTCCGGTGGCAGCGGGTGGCACACCCGCGACCTGGGCACCAACGGCAATACTGACCTGGAAGGTAACCTGGGTGTTGACTGGTTTGCTGTAGGGTTGAACACCTATTATGCTGACGGCTCCACCGACCCCACAGGCGCTGACGAGTCTAATTATGTGCAGTGCTACGGGCATTCCAGCGCATCCTACAAACCATATCTTGCAGTGACATATACAGAGTGTACTGATCCTGTGGGTGTTAGTGCCGGACCTGACCAGGATGTATGTGCTGACAATACAACTCTGGCAGGCAGTGCTCCCGGAGGTGGAGAATCCGGACAATGGACCGTTGTGATGGGCACGGGATCATTTACTGATGATACTGATGAGGGAACAACAGTGACAAATGTTTCACAGGGTGATAATATATACAGGTGGACAGTATCTACAGACATTGGAGGTTGTTATTCTTATGATGATGTCCAGATCACTAACAGTTTACCCACGACTGCCGATGCAGGGGATGATCAGGATGTGTGTGAAGCTGCTGCTTCGCTTAACGGAAATGGTCCTGTAATAGGAGCAGGCGCATGGACAACTACCGGTTCCGGCATATTTACAAATGATACTTTATATAATACTACGGTCAGCAACCTTGATGTCGGTGCAAACACTTTCACATGGACAATAACAAATGGGAGCTGTACAAGTGACGATGAGGTTGTTGTTACTTATTATGAACCGCCGGATGTTGATGCCGGTCCTGACCAGGAAGTGTGTTCCTCAACAGCCACTCTTGCAGGAAATGACCCGGCGCCCGGTACAGGAGCATGGACAGTGATCAGCGGCTCAGGTACATTCGATGATAATACACAGTACAATACTGATGTCAGCGGACTTGGGCTTGGAGATAATATTTTCAGGTGGACAGTGACTGAAAACGGGTGTCCAAACCAGGACAATGTGATAATTACCAATAATTCACCTCCCACTGCCAATGCAGGCCCTGACCAGACAATAAGCACATCCTCGACCACCCTGGCAGGTAATGACCCGTCACCCGGTACAGGATTATGGACAGTTGTCAGCGGATTAGGTACCTTTACCGATGATACGCAATATAACACAACTGTCACAGGAGTGGGAGCAGGAGTTAATGAGTATCAATGGACGATCTCAAACGGATCCTGCCCGTCAAATTCCGATAATGTCATTATTAACTATGATGCCGGTGACCTGGGACTGATAATCTCTGGTAACCTGACAAATAACGGTACAATGATCCAGTCTGATGATCCGAATTATTTTATAATGAACGGTACAACCAAAAATATTTACGGAGGAGATGCAACAAATAATACATATACCGATACAAAGCTCGAGGTAAAAGGGACTATTACTTATGACGGTGTCATAGATAACGGAAAATTTTCAAAGACATGGGTATATGCTGCAAAATCCTTTACAGTAAATGACAGCAGAAGATATAAAAATCACTATTTTGAAAATGACGGAACAACAACACTGAATGACGGTTCGTTTTGGGAGAATTCCGGTGAATGGAATAATACTGACGGAACAGTTACAGTTAATGCATCACTGACACCGACAGTTATTTTTAACGGCAGCGCGGCCCAGGATGTGACATCAGGTATAATGACAAATGATTACGGTAATGTTGAAATTGACAACAGTGTGACACCTGCAGCTACTGACGGTGTTGTTCTTCAGGATAATATGACTGTTGCATCACAGCTTAAATTTACTGACGGAACTATTATAACAAACGGTCAAACCCTGCTGGTCTCAAGTACAACAGGAAGTAAAGTCATTGCAGATGCAGCCAATACTAATTATACAGACAGCTGGGTATATGGTACTATTTACAGGAATATTGCATCAAATACCGATGTATATGATTTCCCTGTTGGTAATGCAACAGACGGTTATTTGCTGAAATTTACAAATAGCAGTATTACAGGTACAACACAGATCAATGCTACTTTCGAAGACGGAGCACCTACAAATCCGGATCTGGGATTTAATCTGGCTGATGGAGGAACAGAATATACAGAACTTGTTCAGGAAGGAACCTGGGACCTTACACCTGACAACCCTGTTGGAAGCGGCACTTATGATCTGCAGCTTTATTTCAATGATTTTGTTGGTCTTGAAGATTATAAGTTCGGAGTGGTCAGCCGGGCAGACCATTCGGTAGCATGGGATCTTGTCGGGGATGTTCACCCAACCTTAGCTTCTTCGGGATATGCCGAAAGACAGAATTGTGCTTCATTTTCAAAAAAGGGAATAGCAAGATCCAGCGATCCATTATATATAGAACTGTTATTTTTCGAAGCTGTTTGTATGGGTGATCATGTGGCTCTGAGCTGGGCAACTGCCATAGAAGTTGACAATGACTATTTTACTATAGAAAAAAGTACAGACGGCATCAGTTATAAACCGATAGCACAGGTAAACGGGGCAGGTAACAGTAGTGCCGTTGTTGAGTATTTTGAGACTGATAATGATCCGTATGATGGTATGGCTTATTACCGGTTGAAACAGACTGATTATAACGGGGATTTTGAATATTTTGATCCTAAAGTAGTGGAATGTTCTGATTATACTGATGATTTGATAAGTTTCAATGTATATCCCAACCCTGCTGTTAATGACCAGGATGTGTACATTTCCCTTATAGGTATTGAACCTCAGAAGGAAGTGCTGGTGGTTGTTAAGGATATACTTGGTAATATGTTGTATTCAAAGGTAGTTTTCTCTGATTACACGGGATCAGTGCTTGAAGCAGTTGATCCGGAAAACAGGCTTGTTCCGGGGATATACCTGATCATCGGTACAACAAAAGACGAAATCTATAGTAAGAAATTCATAATTAAATAACCTCTCCCATCCCTTCCAAAAATCAGGCAAAAAAATTAGGGACAGCCCCCTATTTATGACACGGTATCATTTTGATTATCAACAGATAATAGTTTGAAAAATAGGGGGCTGTCCCTAATTAAATAAATATTTAATTTATCCGTGCATGAATTTTGTCAGGATGCTTAGCAGTTCTTCAAAGATGATGGAATTACCTGCCAAAATCTCCCTGCCGAAGATGTAGTCGTCCCCGCCTTTGAAATCGCATACCCTGCCGCCTGCCTGCTTCACAATGAGTGATCCTGCCGCCACATCCCAGGGGCTGAGGCTGTATTCGTAGAAAGCATCGAACCTGCCGCATGCCACATACGCCAGATCGGCTGCTGCAGAACCGAAGCGTCTGATGCCTATGGAGTTCTGCATAAAATATTCGAGGCTCCTGACATATTCGTTAATTCTTTCATAGTCATAATACGGGAATCCTGTGGCTATAAATGAGTCTTTTATAGTGCTGATATCCGATACTTGTATCTCCCTGCCATTCATGTATGCCTTACTGCCTTTCCATGCATAAAAACATTCATCCATGCCTATCTCGTAAACAACTCCGAGTATTACTTCGTCATTCTCCGTAAGCGCTATGCTCACAGAGTAGGGGGGGAGCCGGTGCAGAAAATTTGTGGTTCCGTCAAGAGGATCCACTATCCAGTTATATCGGTCTCCTTTTGTTGTTGTGGTACCTTCTTCTGCAATGAATCCTGACTCAGGGATCAGTTTCTTTAGTCCGGATATCAGCATCTTCTCGGATTCCTTGTCAACATAGGTGACGTAGTTATGAAAGGCTTTGATCTCTATCTCCTCGGAAGTGACTTTATTAACATGTTCCTTAATAAATGCTCCTGCCTCGCGGGCAAGCTGCTGTACCTGTGTGCATAAATTTTTTAAAATCATTATTCTTAAATCGTTATTCATTATTCAATAAGGCCTTCAACATGTCCCCTCTCGTTTATCCTATCCAATCTCACCTGCACTATCTCATTAATCAGCTTTTTCTGAAAGGGAATTTCCACCTTAATATAATTCTCAGTAAACCCAAACATTTTGCCTTCCCTTGTCCTGCCTTCACACAATACTTTATATTCCTTTCCCAGGTTCCGTTCGTAGAACAACCTCCGTTTTCTCTCTGAAAACTCTTTCAGAAGCCTGCTTCTTTCTGTTTTATCTGAACCTTTTACTTTCCCTTTTAAATCAGTTGCCCTGGTATTATCCCTCTCGGAATACTTAAAAACGTGAAGATATGAAATATCAGCATTATTAATAAGGTCGTATGTTTCCGTAAATTCTTTTTCTCCTTCACCGGGCAGTCCTGTGATAATGTCCGCACCGATACATGCTTCAGACATCAGTGACCGTATTTTATCAATAATATGCAGAAAAACACTTGTCTTGTAACGCCGTCCCATCATTTGCAGTACCTTGTTCGCCCCGGATTGCAGGGGGATATGAAAATGAGGGACAAACCTTTCCGACCTGCTGATAAACTTTATGACCTTATCACTTATAAGGTCAGGTTCAAGTGATGATATCCTGAACCTGGGGATACTCCTGATATTTTCGAGTGCAGATATCAGATCATAGAACGATTCATTGGTTGATCTTCCGAAATCCCCGATATTTACTCCGGTAAGAATTATTTCTTTGATCCCTTTTGCCGCTATCTCTTCAGCCTGTGCAACTACCTCTTTGACAGGCATATTTCTGCTGGGGCCACGTGCCACGGGTATGGTACAATAGGCACAGTAATAATCGCAGCCGTCCTGTATCTTAAGGAACGATCTTGTCCTGTCGCCCAATGAATATGAAGGAGAAAATATTTTCAGGTCTTTTGTTTCACATGTACTTACATAAGGGGCACTTTTCTTTTTTATCTTCCTGATATGTCTGGCAATATTGAATTTTTCATTATTTCCGAGTACCAGGTCAACACCTTTTATATTTGTAAAAGCTTCGGGCCTGATCTGAGCATAGCATCCTGTGACAATTACCAGGGCTTCGGGGTTTGTCCTGCATGCCCTGTACACTGCATTCCTGGATTTTTTATCAGCTGTTGAAGTTACTGTACATGTGTTTATAACATATATATCTGCTTTGGAAGTAAACGGAACACGGATATAGCCATTCTTAGACAAAGACTGTGCAATTGCAGATGTCTCTGCAAAATTTAATTTACAACCAAGGGTTTTGAATGCTATTTTATTTTTATTCGGCATATATGCTATGCGAGTAGAGACGTTTCATGAAACGTCTCTACAATTTTTTATTTTAGGGTGTATTTTATAAAAGATTACTTGCCAGTTCCGCCAGAAAGCTTCTTTCACCTTTAACCAGGTTGACATGGGAAAAGACCGCCTGTCCTTTCATTTTATCAGTAAGGTATGTCAGTCCGTTGGATTTGGTATCGAGGTATGGTGAATCTATCTGCTCGATATCTCCGGTGAACACCATTTTTGTGCCTTCCCCTGCCCTGGTGATTATTGTTTTTATCTCATGTGGTGTCAGGTTCTGGGCTTCATCCACTATAAAGAATATTTTCGACAGGCTTCGTCCCCTGATATATGCCAGCGGAGTAATTACAAGCTTTTCGTTTTTTTGCATCTCCTCGATCTTGGAAAATTCCTGGCTTTGTGGTTTAAAACTGTGTTTTATCACGGACAGGTTATCAAACAGGGGTTGCATATACGGGTCCATTTTTTCTTTTATATCACCTGGCAGGTATCCCATATCCCTGTTTGCCAGTGGCACTATGGGGCGTGCAAGGAATATCTGGTTGAATAATTTTCTCTGGTGAAGGGCTGCTGCAAGAGCAAGCAACGTCTTACCTGTCCCGGCTTTACCTGTAAGGGAAACAAGCTGTATTTCCGGACGGGTAAGAGCATCAATGGAAAATGTCTGTTCCGCGTTACGGGGCTCTATGCCGTAAGTCCTGTATTTTTCAACCCTGCAGATGAGCTTGTTTAAAGGGTCATAATAAACAAGTGCGCTTGCTTTTGGGCTTTTCAGGATAAAATACTGGTTGGCAACAGGTAACGGTTTAAATTTAAATTCTTTCACAGGTATTCCTTCATATTTTTCATAAAGCCTGGAAATCAAATCGTTATTTATACCTTCTTTTACAGGGATACCTTTATGTAGTTCATCAATATTGCTGACCTTATCGCTTTCATAGTCCTGTGACTGGATGCCAAGGGATTTGGATTTCATCCGCAGGTTAATATCCTTGGTTATAAGGATCACATCTTTCTCAGGGTTTTTATTCCTGATGAAATCGGTAATTGCCAATATCCGGTGGTCAGGGGTTTTTTCCGAAAAAGATTCGCTGACAATATCTGAAAAGGGCTTGCCGGTCTCAATGAACAGTTTGCCTCTTCCAACCCCCAAAGATATCCCTTTTGGGAAAAGCAGTTGCCCTGAAAGCTTATCCAGTTCGCGGGTGAATTCGCGGGCATGGAAATTAATCAGGTCGCTGCCCCTTTTGAATTTATCAAGCTCTTCAAGCACAACTATGGGAATAACAATGTCATTCTCCTGAAAAGCATATATACTCTTGAAATCATGCAGTAAAACATTTGTGTCAAGCACAAAGATCTTTTTTTGTTTTTTCATTATTATCTTTTAATTTCCAAATTATCACATTTCCAAATCTCCAAATTAGTATTCCTGCAAATTTACTAAGTATTTGGATTATTATAAATATTCCTTTTGGAAATTTTTTTCTGCCGTTGGGAAAACAGTATTTTGTATTTATATGTTTGTATATTATTTTTAAGAGTATAAGGTATGATCAGTCAGGTTGGTATATCGGGTATGGACAAAGTCTTAAAAATTTATTATTTTAGCATAAAAATACAGAATACAGAATACAGAATATAGAATTGGGCTGTTCTGACTTCTGAATTCTAAAAATCAAATATCATGAAAACAATAATATTATCAGTTATAATTTGCTTTTTTTGCTTTACAGGATTTGCGACTGTAAAAAATCTGAATGCCTATTTTAATTATTCAAAATTTTATTCTCCGCAGCATGGACCGTATATTGAGACATACCTGACAATTGTGGGGCACTCTGTGGAATATAATAAAAATGAGAATGGCAATTACCAGGCTTCCCTGGAGATCACATTCCAGTTCATGCAGGATAGTGAAGTGAAGAATTATAAAAGCTACAACCTGTTCAGCCCTGAAGTCAGTGATACAACGGTACCATTCCCTGATTTCGTTGACCAGCAGAGGATCACAATCCCGGAAGGTATATATAATTTTGATATCACGATAAAGGACAGGAATTCAGATGGGAAGAAGTTTGACTACAAGGATATAATAACTATTGATTATGATCCTGAAGATATATGTTTTTCAGATATACAGTTGCTTGAGAGTTTTAAATTATCAAACGAGCAAAGTATTTATACAAAGAGCGGATATGACCTTGTGCCTTATGTGTCGGATTATTATCCGAGAAGTGTAAATAAGCTGAAATTCTACACAGAGATATATAATACGAACAAAGTGATTGAAGACGACGTAGAATACCTTGTCCGTTATTATATTGAATCATTTCAGGGCAACAATCCATTGCACGACTATAACCGTTTTCAGAAGCAGAAAGCATCCGATGTAAATGTAGTATTAAATGAATTTCCCATTGAGAAACTATCATCAGGTAATTATAACCTGGTCTTTGAGATCAGGGACAGGGAAAATACATTATTAAAAAAGAATAAGATATTTTTTCAGAGAAGTAATCCCGACCTGATAAAGGATATTAATCTGCATGATCTTGCAACGGTTGATATCGAGGAGACATTCGTTGACAGGATAACTGATCTGGAAGTCATGCGGGACTATCTTGGGTGTATAAGACCTATTGCCAATGACAAGGAAAAATATTTCATTGACAATCATTACAAGACCGACAAGTTGAAATATATGCAACAGTTTTTTTATACTTTCTGGAAAAACAGGAATTCTTCTGATCCTGGTGCAGAGTGGAATTACTACTATGAGAAGGTGGAATATGTAAATAAGAGTTTCGGCACTATGATCAAGAAAGGACATGAAACTGACAGGGGCAGGGTATTTCTACAGTATGGAGCTCCCAATTCAGTTGTTGATGTCAAACATGAGCCCAGTTCATATCCTTATGAGATATGGCATTATCATAAGATCGGAGGACAGACGAACCTGAGATTTGTATTTTATAATCCGGAGCTTGCCGGAAATGATTATGCTTTGCTCCATTCGGATCTGAGGGGTGAGCTATATAATGCTAACTGGGAGAGATACCTGAACAAACGTAATAATTCCTTGTATGATCATGATCAGAATGAGAGCGACCCTCATTACGGAGGACGTGCAAAGGATTATTATGATACTCCGTAATTATGCGCAGAGCGCATAATAAATTACAAATTACAAATATCATAATCAAAAGTCAAACATGCCGGCAGGCAGGTGTAAAATGTAAAATGTATCTGTTTTTCAGTATATTTTGACATTTGACATTTTCCATCTTTAATTTGACATTATACCATTTTATATAATTAACTATCTTTATCCCAAATTTCTTCATGCATGTCCGCAGTTTCATATTATATATTGTATCCTATTATCTGGCTTGTAACGTTTTTACCATTGCGTGTGTTGTTTGTGCTTTCTGACTTTTTATATTTTCTTGCTTTTTATATTATCGGTTACAGGAAGAAAGTTGTCTATACAAACCTAAGAAATGCCTTCCCTGACAAGCCGAAGGACGAGATAGAAAGGATAGCAAAAGCTTTTTACAGGCATTTTGCAGACCAGATAATAGAAACCCTTAAGGCGCTTCATGTGAGCAGGGATGTGATGAAAAAGCGTTTTATTCTGGCAAATCCTGATGTCCTGAAGACGTTGCATGCTGAAAATAAGAGTATTATTGCTGTTTTTGGGCATTATGGTAACTGGGAATGGCTGCTTACCCTGCCGTTATACACAGAATATAAGATACTTGCGATCCATAAACCTTTGTCGAATAAATATTTCAGTGACCTGGTTAACAGGCTAAGAGGTAAATACGGGGTTGAGATGATCACTATGAAACAGTCATACAGGATCATAATGGAGCATCATAAAAGAAATGAATTGATAATTACTTATTTTTTAGGTGATCAGACACCGATGAGAAGCGAGATCAACTACTGGACCAAATTCCTGAACCAGGACACTCCCGTATATCTCGGAGCGGAAAAAATTGCACAAAAGACCTGTCAGGCAGTGGTATTTTTTAATATTCAGAAAGTCAAAAGAGGGTATTATGAACTTGAAGTAATAAATCTTGCTGATGATCCTGAAAAGACCGGTGAATATGAGATAACGGAGAAACATGTAGGCTGCTGGAGAAGATAGTGCAGGAAAAACCCGAATACTGGCTCTGGTCCCACAGGAGGTGGAAGCACCGGAAAGACAATTAGCCAATTTGGAAATTTGAAAATTTGATATATATATTATTATTAATTTACTTTACATTTTCCAAGTATTATCAGATCAAAAATCGTTGATCATTATTCTTAAATCATTTAAATGTTCAGGGTTGCTGTTGTAATATTAAACTGGAACGGGAAAAGTCTTTTAAAGGAATTCCTGCCTTCTGTGATCAGGCATACAAATCTGACTGATACAAAGGTTTTTGTTGCTGACAACGGCTCCACCGATGATTCCATTGATTATTTAAAAAAAGATTTTCCTGATACGGAAATTATTGCACTTGATAAAAATTATGGTTTTGCTGAAGGTTATAACAGGGCTCTGGCTCAGATTGATGCGCAATATTTTGTATTGCTGAATTCTGATATTGAAGTGACTGAAGGATGGATAGAACCCATAATAGAATTAATGGACAGGGATAAAAGCATAGCGGCATTCATGCCCAAGATAATGTCATACAATAACAGGCAGGAGTTTGAATATGCAGGCGCTGCAGGTGGGTTTATTGACAGGTTCGGGTTTCCGTTTTGCAGGGGAAGGATATTCAATGTGTTTGAAAAGGATGAAGGGCAGTATGATACTGTCAGTGAGATATTCTGGGCAACTGGAGCCTGTATGTTCATCAGGGCTGACCTGTTTAACTGTACAGGCGGACTGGATAAACATTTTTTTGCTCACATGGAAGAGATTGATCTTTGCTGGAGGCTGAAGAATATGGGGTACAGAATTATGTATCATCCCGGCGTTAAGGTTTATCACCTGGGAGGAGGGACACTGAAAAAGATCAATCCTCATAAGACATATCTGAATTTTCGCAATAACCTTTTTTTATTGTATAAGAACCTTCCTCCATATTATTTTTACAGAACCTTTATCGGAAGGTTCATTCTGGACTGGATAGCTGCTGTTAAATTTCTGGCAGGACTGGAATTTAAGAATAGCCTTGCAGTGTGCAGGGCACATATTTCATTTATTTCGATGGTTCATAGTTTCAGACCAAAACGAAAAACGCACCTTCCCGAATATATTAAATATGACCACCCCGAAGTCTATCTGAAAAGTATTGTTGTGGATTTTTTTCTTAGAGGGAAAAAGTATTTCCGCGATCTGGAATTTTAACTCAGAAGTGACTGGAGTACTTCAAACTTTCATATATTTTTCCGGCAGTATTTTATAATATCTGTTTTACAGAAAATATATTTTAATATATTACCTGCCTGTAATAAATAACCAATGAATAATATTTTATATGACAGATTTATTAAAAAAAGCCTATGACCCTGAAATATTCCGGGAGAGGGGATACAAGGTGGTTAACATTATTGCGGATTATCTTAAGGAATGTCTTGATAAGAAGGATGTGAAAGTATATCCGGGCATACCTCCCGAAGAGATGTTAAACATGTTTGCACATGATTTTAAAGGATCTTATGTTAATGATCCGGCGAATGATCTTTTATTAATGTCAGAGAATGCATTACGTCTTCATCATCCCGGAAATATTGGCCACCAGGTAACCCCGTCACTGCCATTGGCGGCTTTGGCAGACCTTTTCGGCAGCTTCCTGAATAACGGAATGGCTGTTTATGAGACCGGCCCTGCAGCAACGGTGCTGGAAAAGATCGTGATAAACTGGTTGGTAAAGGAACTTGGCATGACCGGTAATGCAGACGGGATCATAACATCAGGCGGCTCCCTGGGTAACCTTACTGCACTGCTTGCCGCAAGACAGGTAAAGGCCGGTCATGATCTTTGGGATCAGGGAATGACACACAATGAAAGATATGCTGTTCTTGTTTCTGAAGAATCACATTATTGCGTTGACAGGGCGATCAGGATCATGGGATGGGGGAGTAAGGGAGTAATAAAGGTGCCTGTTAATTCAGATCACCGGATAGATTTGAATACCCTTGAGACTAAATACAGGGAAGCAATGAATGACGGGGTAAAAGTACTGGCAGTTGTGGGCACAGCCGGATCCACTCCTACAGGTACCTATGATATAATGCACAAACTTGCTGATTTTTGCAGTGATAACAACCTGTGGCTGCATATAGATGCTGCACATGGAGGCGCTGCAGCGATATCAGGTAAGTACAAACATCTTGTTAGAGGTATGGAAAGAGCAGATTCAGTTGTAATAGATTTTCATAAGATGTTCATGGCACCGGCATTAGCTACTGCAGTGATCTTTAAGAACGGGGAATATTCATACCGGACTTTTGAGCAGAAAGCATCATACCTGTACCAGGAGCAGAGCAAGAGCAAGAGCAAGAGCAAGAGCAAGAGCAAGAGCAAGAGCGGAAGTGAGGGTGGGAACGAGGGTTGGTATGATAGCTGTAAGAGGACTATTGAATGCACAAAGCGGATGATGGGTGCGAAGATATATATCATGCTTCGTACTTACGGACAACAGTTATTTTCGAATTATGTGGATGTTACATTTGATTCTGCGAAACAATTTGCTAATATGATCAGGAAAAACAGGGATTTTGAACTGCTGACCGATCCGTCATGTAATATAGTGTGTTTCAGGTATGTTGGCGGATCAAAGGGATCCGGGCTGAATGATCTGAATTCAAATATAAGGGATAGATTACTTGAGGACGGATCTTATTATATAACCCAGACAGATATAGGGGATAATATTTATTTAAGAATAACTGTGATGAATCCGTTCACCGGGAAAGAAGAGTTTGAGGGATTGCTGAAGAAGATTTGGGAAGTGGCAGGGGAATAGTTACTTGGTACTCGGGTACCCGGTACTTGGGACTTGGGACTTGGGACTTGGTTTTTAGGTTATTACTCTTTAGGGGGCATGCTGAGGATTATTGATAATGTTACTGCACTTATTATAAATCCTGAAAGGGTTTTTACCTTTTTTTTCCTGTGGGCTTCTTTTCTGTATCCTTTAAAATATTGTTCGTTTGTCTCCAGAAGTCCGTTATTCGGGTTATCGGGATTATTTAGATTTTTTTTACGGGGCGGAATAAATGTTTCCAAAGGTGTGAAAATTACTGTCCCGTAAATTGTAATTACCGATGCTGCAGTCCACCAGAACGGGCTGTCCTTTGTGTAATAGACCTTCGCATCCTCCCTACCTTTCCGGTAATAATCAGTACTATCGGTCTGGGCATATATGCCTGCCGGTAACACAATAAATAATATTAATATCAGGGGTATTCTGATCATTACGATTTTAAATATAGACAATTTTCAGAAAATTAACGTAATTTTCCAAAACGGAGACATATCAAACCTCCTCCTAAATTTTGTTCGGGATTTACATTAGCGTATAATGTAACACCAAGTGCTACATAAGGGCACAGATTTATAAACAATTGTGTTTGTAATGGTATGCCTACTGTATAATAAGTAAGTGTCTCATATCTGTCAAAACTGAACCAGCCACCGGTATTCCCAAGGAACTCACCGTTTTTTTCCCCTCTGACAATACCTATCCCTGCAGAGACCGATGCCTGACCTGTTTTTGAGGTTGCGCTTCTGCCATAAAGCAGCCCAAACTCTGTAATATCATTACCCCAGAGTATAACGATATTGGATGTGTACCGCATAGAGTAGAGATTGTTATTGCTGTGCATTGAGAAATTAAAATTATAAGCAGTACCATATCCACCGGATATACTGCCCATTCCTGAATTTACCCACCACAGGTTAAGGTTACTGCCTGGTTTATCTGGACTTTGCTGTATAGTATCTTCAGGGCAAATGATCACATTCCCCAGTGTGTCAAAGATCCATGTGCCTTCCTTATTTATTATTTTGCTGATATTTTTTTTTGGCAGGTCATGAAGGTTGCCGTTTTTGAGATATTCCACATGATTTTCATGTATTCTGTATATAGAATCATTTTCAATAGTGCTGCCGTCTTTAAGTTGGATATAATTCTGGGAGTTCAGAACCTGTGTGAGCAGGATGATTAATGATACTGTCAATATTGTTTTCATAAGGTATAAATATTATTTGGTTATTTTTGATTAAAGGGGGATAGGTTTTTCCGTATTCCCGTATCCCCCTATTCCCCTTATATATCCTATTTCACCTTCTGTGACCTGATGACATTGAATCCGACTGAAGCACCTAAAAACCATCCGCTTTTCTTAGGTGATACATAAAGGTTAACAGGTATATTCAGGTATCCTGATTTGAATGTCCTTCCTGCTGACCATATCCATCCGGGTGACAGACCTACAATACCGCGGCTGTCAGCTCTTTTTACTATTTCATAGGGATTATCCCCATAGATGTCTTTATCCCATTCGTTTGAAAGATACCATTGATCTTTGTCACCATCGAGCAAACCGTCCGTATCAAAAAAGCCGTTTCTGGTTTTATTGAAACTTACTGTTGGGCCGAAAGCCACTTCCCATCCTTTTTTACTGATCCTGAAGCCGTTCATGAATGCCATTGTCGGGATAAAAAGCTGTTGTTCCAGACCGCTAACAACACCCAGAAATTCAACAAGTGCCTGGAATTCGCCTGCGCTCAGGTATTGTATTTCCCACTGGTAACCGAACTGGCTGAGTACCGGATAGCAGTCATAACCGCCCTGGCTTCTTGGAGCTGTAAGCACATCCGCCAGGTCACCCTCAATATAAGCAACGCCCATTCTCGGACCGTTAAGTTTTACTTTTGTCATAACACTTGTTATAGGTTCCTTGAAATTTACGAGTACACCAACAAGCGCGGGATCATTCTCCAGTCTGAGAAGTTTTCTTACAGATATTTCAGCCATATGCTGAATATGGGGTTGCATGTTCATATATTCAGTTACATCTGACTTTTCGATCATCGAAGTCTTTACATCTATCAGTCTTAATGTGATGACGATCTTTTCACCAAAGCGCTCGGCACTTCCGGTGAGCACTTTTTCAACATTAAGCACCTTTGCTGTTTCCACAAGGCATGACTTTCCGTAACAGTTAGTGATATCGAGTTCGTTTTGTGCTACAATGTCAGCCATATCATATTTATCCATTACATTATAGGTTTTTGTCTTGTCGAGCTCGAGGCGGATAAGATCACCCATAGCTGCAGGATCGAGTGTCAGCCCTTTTGTGTCGATATTAAGAACTGCTATACGCTCATAAGTTTGTGCGTTTGCTGCTGATACCATTATTATTAATGTGATAACCGCGATCTGTAAAAAATTAATAGTTGTTTTCATTTTTTTAAGTTTTATGTTCACCTGCGGCGAACGGTTTTACAATCGAATTTCTAATCAAATATACGGGCATCCGTAAGAAAAGTAAAACGGGTAATTGCAAGGTATTCAGGATGTTTTGCGATATTCCGTAACCGAAATATTTCAGGCTGTCAGCAAGATCATTTTTTGCAAAAAATGCAAATCCGCCGGTATAATTACGGAAAAATGCAAAAAATAGTTAGCTGTTAAACGAAATTATATAACTATTTATATTGCACTGCAGTACCCAAATTATTAGCACTGCCCAACAGGGATAGTCGCTAACGCCGGTTAGCGGGATGGCAGGGGGCTGTCCCGTAATTGCGTAACATCAAAAATCCACCTTATAATAAAATATCGGCAGAAATCCCAGCTGGTACTCTTCTGTTACCGGGCCGTCGGGAGGTGGTTTGCCTGTGTAGGTCTGCTTGAGGATATTTTCGCTGCCTGAGACATTTACCAGATCCAAACCTATTTCGTGTGTCAGTTTTTTTGTATTAAGCTTATAGTTGAATTTGATATCAGCACGGAAATAATCCCTGAACTGCATAGAGTTTCTTTCTCCATCTATATATATAGCATATCCCACACTGTCCGAAGCTGTTTCATCTATTGGTGTGTATCTCTTTCCTCCTGCTATTGTCAGTTTTCCCCCTATACCAAATGATGTGCTGTTCTTTTTTCCCCACCTGAATTCTTTTGCACCAAGCAGGTTTAAAATATAATTACCATTGAATGCCGAATTATAGCTCTTCCCGTCACTGCCTTCATATTTAGCATCATATAAAGATGTTGACATCATGACAAAATAGGTCTTACTGAAGAATTTTTCCAGTGTAAGCTCTATCCCGATGTTTTCACCTGTTCCTTCATTTACAAGACTGTCCGGGAAGAATCTGTTGAGGTCATGTCCTTCATTAAGGATGGAGTAGGAAGAAGGCGTAATTTCCACCGGGATATTGAACAGTTGCTGATAATATGGCTCCAGTCGCATTCTCAGGTTGGTTCCGAAGGATTTATCAAAAGTAATTACAAAGTGATTACTTTTAATGAAGTCAATATCTTTATTAGCCATAATATACTCACCCTGGTCATCCTGCAATCCGGCAAAATAGATATATGAAGGTATCATCTGGCTGTGCATTCCTGCTCCGGCGCCAATTGCCATTCCCGGTTTTACACGCCACCTGATGCCTGCACGGGGCTCTATGGTAAGACTGTTGTTCAGGGAAAAGAACTGTCCGTGTAATCCGGTGTTGAGGGTGAGCTTTTCATTTATCTTATATTTCCATTGTATATAGGGTTGCAGGAGATAAGAATACCCGTCATAGTTCAAACGGTGCTCAAAGGCATTGAAAGATTCATTCAGTATGCTGTCATTAAAGCTGAAAGTATAAATATCAGTGAATAAGCCTGTTTTGACGGTATTCCGGTTATTATATTTAGTATTAAAGAAAAACGATGCGGAATGTTTCCCCTGCAGGAAAAAGTAGTCGAGGCACGGATATAAGGTATCAATAATAAACTGATCATTTTCAAAGTGTCTTTCGAACCTGTCCTGGTTATTTCTCTGGTGCTCGATGGATGAGGACAGAGTAGCCCTGAAGTATGTTTTTTCATTCACGGGTTGTGTATAGTTCATTCCGACCACTGCCATACCTGATCTGAAATACTCATCCTTCCCGTGGTTTCCGTAAAGAAGCAGGGTAGAGTCTTCCTGTTCGCTTTTTATCATATCTATTGTACTGTATCCTCCGACACCGAAGAATGACAATGTGCCTGACTTTTTTCCGGGGAAGATAAGTTTAAATGCCATATCCTGGTATTGGGGCACGGCATCTGTGCCTATATGAATACCAAACAGATGAAAAATTGCCAGTGTTGAGTAGCGGTATGATACCAGGTATGACGACTTTTTTTCTTTATTTATTGGTCCTTCAGCAAGCATCTCGGTACCAAGAAATCCGAATTGTCCGGAGAATTCGTGTCTTTCATTATTGCCATTTCTCATATTTATATCAAACACCCCTGCAATGGAGTTACCGTATTCCGCAGGGAAGGCTCCTGTCATAAAATCCGAATTTGTAAGCACTTTATTATTAAGTATAGCGACAGGACCGCCTGTGTTACCTGATACACCAAAATGGTTTGGATTAGGGATATTGACATTTTCGAGCCTCCAGACAACACCAAGCGGTGTATTTCCTCTGACAACAATATCATTCCTTGAGTCGTCAGCGCCCTGGACGCCTGCGAAGTTGGATGCCATACGTGCAGGATCACCCCTGCTGCCTGCATATCTGTCTGTTTCTTCCACTGAGAATGTTTTTGAGCTCACAGTGATCATCTCATTTATGGCTTCACCTTTTTTTCCGGCAGTGACAACCACTTCATCCATAGCGATTACCGCTTCTTCCATTTCAAGGTTGAGGATCACTTCCTTGCCGGAATTCACTATGATATCATTCAGAACAAGCTGCCGGTACCCCAGGCTTGAAACGAATATGGAATACCGCCCCACAGGTACATTCTCTATTCTGAACCGCCCGTCGGTATCCGTTGTGCCTCCGGTAATAAGAACAGTATCTTTGTAAACGGCAATATGGCTGCCCACAAGGGTCGAACGGGTATCTTTGTCATAAACCGAACCGCGGATGGTTTGGGTGATTTCCTGTGCTGGCAGGAAAATAGTTTGAAAAAAAATAATGCAGATGATTGTAATTTTTTTCATTTGAATTTGTTTCGGATTTCGAGTTTCGGATTTCGGATTTATTCAATAGTCGGTGCTTTTTTAAATTCCGCATCCGGGTCGAACAGTTTTCTGTAAGTGATGTGCCGTTTATGAAGCTTTGCCCCAAGACCTTCGACCAATGCCATCATCCTGGGATTAAAGTCGCCGATAAAAGCCATTTCCATATCATCGTACCTGTTAAGCTTATGAATTTCTTCTTTAGCTTTTATTATTATTGCGCTTGAAATGCCTTTGCCCTGGTATTCAGGGATAACCCCAAATAAAAAACCGTGTATCCTTTTACTGGTTTTTTTCCATTTATGCCAAAGGAAGATAAGCTTACCCGAAAGATTAAGTTTGCCGTTTACATATTTGAATATCTGGTTAAGCTCGGGCAGCATACCAAAGATCGCCACAGGTTCGCCTTTATGATATCCTATCCATACAAGCCGTTCATCAGCCACAGGTTTAACTTTTTTCATCATTGCCCGTGCCTGTGCTTTTTCCATCGGTTTAAAATTATCATGCTTCACCCATGATTTATTATATATCGTCCTTATCACATCAGCATATTTATCCGGCTGGTCCTTGTGCATATGTTCAAAATGATAATCCGGATCATCAAGAATTTCTTTCGCCCTTTCATAATATTTTTCCGATATCGGTTCATTTATTTCCTTTATATATGTATTGCCTCCGAAATATTCGCGGAAACCATAGCTTTCAAAAAGATCCTTATACCATGGCGGGTTGTAACTGCATCCATAAGTTGGCTCTGTAAAACCCTCGACCAGCAACCCCCAGAATTTATCACGTTCACCGAAATTTATGGGACCGTCCATTGCCTTCATCCCTCTTTTTTCCAGCCAGTGCTTACACGTATCAAATAGTACGAATGCAAATTCCTTATCATTCACACATTCGAAAAATCCCATTCCTCCGGTAGGCTGGTCAAAGCTGTTTGCAGTTTTTTCATTTATAAAGGCAGCAACACGTCCGCAGAGATTACCTTTTGCATCCGTCAGGATCCAGCGTACTGCTTCACCGTGACTAAAATATTTATTGCGCTTTGGATCGAACACTGCTTCAACATCCCTGTCAAGCGGGCGGATCCAGTTTTCATCTTTTTTATAAATGATCAATGGTGCCTTCAGGAATTCTTTTGCGGATTTTTTGTCATTGACTTTAATGATCTGCATTATGTACTAATGATTTGCCGGTTTTATATTATAGGATTGTGCCGGTAAAAATACAATAACTTTAATAAATTCGAAATTTGAAGCTCGAAATTCGAAATATAATTACGTATGAAATACATTACAGCTAAAAGCTAACAGCCAACAGCTAAAGCTATTTACATTAATTATTTTACTATCTTGCATGATCTAACTTATTTATAAAACCTTCCCTAATGGAAAGAAATACTGTACAACTAAATTTTATCTCCAGGATCAGGGAGATGCTTCCGAAAAACTACTCTTTGGTGGACGAGATAGCAGACCTGCTTGATGTTAGCAAGGACAGTGCATACAGGAGGATACGGGGCGAAACGGCATTGACTATTGATGAAATAGTAATATTATGTAACCGTTTTAAGATATCACTGGATTCATTTCTTCAGGATGATCTCGGATCAGTAACATTTGGCTATGGCAGAGTAGAGTGCTCTGAAAAGGGATTCATTAATTATCTGGAGTCTATTGCCAATGACCTGGAAAGGATAAGTAAAGCGGAACAAAAAGAGATATACTATGCAGCAGAGGATATACCCATTTTTCATCATTACAGGTTTCCCGGGCTGGCTAAATTCAAAATGTTTTACTGGATGAAGTCCGTACTTAATGTTCCGGATCTTGAGAAGCAAAAATATAATCCTGCCCTGATCAATGATGAAATATTGGATATCGGAAAGAGGATACAGGAATTATATACTTCCATACCTTCAGTTGAGATATGGACAGATGTTACGATCATAAGCCTGTTAAAGCAGATTGAATATTACTGGGAGACAGGTTTGTTCAGAAGCAGGGATGATGCGATATCCGTTTGCAATGAGGCAGCAGAGGAGTTTGAATTTATTAACCATCAGGCTGAACTTAGCACTAAATATCTGAAAGAGGCGGATAAATTTACTAATGAGAATAATTTTGCTTTGTATTATAGTGATATAGAGATAAATAATAATTGTATCCTGGTAACTGCCAATGATATGAAAGTTGTTTATTTAACCCATAATACTTTTAATAAGATATCCACAACAAACGTAAGATTCTGTGAAGACACTTATGACTGGTTCAGGAACCTTATCAAAAAGGCTGTGCTTATCAGCGGTGTTTCCGAGAAACAAAGAGTGCAGTATTTCCGGAAGGTCAATAGTTGGCTGGACGAAACCAGAAACAGGATAATTAGTTAATTTGAAAATTAGTTATTAACAAAATCATCCAATCAACCATCACTTGTTATATTCCGCTTTTGCCTTCTCCCGGATGATCTCCTGCACCGGTCTGTTCTGTATCTTGCTCTCCAGCCATGAGATAATATCAAGATACAGGAATGGTCTTTTTTCAAAGGGATCGTCAGCCAATGCAATGAATTTCTTATGAAGCTTTTTGAATTCCTGTATCAGATCATCAGGCTCTATATCGCTAAGTCTCCTGAGAAATAACAGTATATATTTCTGAACAAGGTGCAGGTCATCCATTTTAGCAAGGAACCGGTATGTTGACCTGACCTGGTATTCGATAAGCTCTTCATTGCCCAGTTCGAAATGACTTATAAGGTTCAGTATCCTGGCAAAGCAATGGATATCTTCCCTCAGATGTATATCTTTGAAATTGATGATCCTGTTCAGGTATTTGATCGCTGTCCTGTGATCACCACTACTAAAATACAGACAAGCTATTTTATAATAAAAAACCAGTATCCTGTGATTGTCTATATTTCGTGAATACTTTTTCAGATAGCTTTCTACCCGGGGAACAATGTCAAGCCCTTTTGTAAATGTGCCATACAGGAAATGTTCATTTATCCTGTTCATATATATAAACAGGTAAAGAAGCATTGACGTATTATCATTCAGGTGAATGTTCCTGTCTTTTGTAAGGTCTTCAAGTGCATTAAGCGTATCTGAGAACCGCCTGTGATGCCTGATCATGAACAATGCCCCTAAAAGATTGTTAAGCCCTTTAAGGTACATGTCTGTCTGGATATAGATCATATTCCTGTCGGAATGGAAAAGATCCACCCATTTATATGCATATTTATAACATGTCAGAAAGTCCTGGATAATGTAGTTATACCATACATAAGACTGAAAGATATACAGCTTCTCATAGAAGGAGCACCTGTTAAGGTCGGGGTGTTTAAAGTTGGAATCAAAGAATTTTTTTACCATTAGCATATCTTTTCTGTTCCTTACATATCCGACCTTCAGATACAGCCCGTAAAGCTTCAGTGCAAGGTTTGAATATCTGCCTGTACTTGAGAGGATACTGCTGATATTTTCAGATTCATTGGTAAGCTCTTCAGCCCTTGTTTCGATGCTTCTTGTAATATATTGCAGCTCAATAAGCTTTTCAAATTCAATGATCTCATAATGCAGGCTGTTGCGTTTATGCTTTATAGCTGTGTTCTTGACCTTTTCGAGTATTCTGAGGCTTTGCCTGAACAGCCCTTTATTATATAGTACTTTGGCATAATCTATCTGTTCCCTGATACCTATGTCAATATCATTATTCAGGTTTATCAGCCTGAGGCTTATAAGTAATTGTTTATAAAGATGCGCTTTGAGGTTGGAAAGCTGTGCCGGTTTTATGGAATCTGCCTTTTTCAGAATAATCTCTTCATTGTATTCATCAGCTTTGTCAAGGATATCAAAAAGCATTATAAATTTGGATGTATGAGCGCTTCCTATCCTGTTTACGTAAACCTTGAAATTTCTTTTTTCAGATTTAGATAAGGATTTTATCAGTTGAAAAAGATGGTCGGTTTGCTGTTTTGGCATTGTAAAACAAGATTTATAATTAATTGATAATATGCAGAAAATCAATTATTTGATGTGTAGAAAAGATGTTTTGAACATCGTAAAATCGTTAAAAAATGATTTTATCTGCAGATATTGCCTTCTTATTTTTGGCTCAGATCCGAATGCAAAGTTATAATACTTTTTACAATGTCTAAGGAGAAGGTTTATATTTTTGATACTACGCTGCGTGATGGGGAGCAGGTCCCTGGTTGCCAGCTGAACACCATAGAAAAGATCGAGGTGGCAAAAGCGCTTGAAGATCTTGGTGTTGATATTATTGAGGCGGGATTTCCGGTTTCCAGTCCCGGTGATTTCAGGTCTGTGCAGGAAATATCCAAAGCAGTAAAAGAGCCTGTTATTTGTGCTCTGACAAGGGCTGTGGAAAAAGATATTGATGCTGCTGCCGATGCTCTCCGTTATGCAAAGAGGAAAAGAATACACACGGGAATAGGAACTTCATATTACCATATCAATTACAAGCTTGGATCCACACAGAAAGATGTGATCAAAAGGGCTGTTGCCGCAGTTAAGTATGCAAAAAAATATGTGGAGGATGTTGAGTTTTATGCCGAAGATGCCGGCAGGACGGACAATGAATATCTTGCCAAAGTTGTGGAAGCAGTGATAAGGGCAGGAGCTACTGTTGTGAATATCCCGGATACTACTGGATATTGTCTGCCTGAAGTTTTCGGTAGTAAGATCGGATATCTTATGGATAATGTGAAAAATATTGATAATGCAATAATAGCAACGCATTGTCATAATGACCTGGGTATGGCAACAGCCAATACCATGGCAGGTATCCTTAGAGGTGCACGTCAGGCTGAGGTCACTGTAAACGGTTTAGGAGAGAGGGCAGGAAACACATCCCTTGAGGAGGTGGCGTTGATAATAAAAAGCCATAAGAATCTGGATCTTTGTACCGGCATCAGGTCAAAGAAGATAAACAGCATCAGCAGGCTGGTATCAGGGCTGATGCGAATGCCTGTCCAGGCTAACAAGGCTATAGTCGGCAGGAATGCCTTTGCTCATTCTTCCGGCATACACCAGGATGGTGTATTAAAGAAGAGGGAGAATTATGAGATCATAAACCCTAAGGATGTGGGAATATCGGAATCTTCTTTTGTTCTTACTGCCAGAAGCGGAAGGGCAGCGCTCAGTCACAGGATAGGACTGCTGGGATATAAGCTCGAAAAGGAGAAACTGGACAAACTATATGAGCGGTTCCTGAAAGTGGCAGATAAGAAGAAAGAGGTTGCTGACGATGACCTGCTGGCTCTTCTCGGTAATGAGAAAAGGAGACAGGAGAGAAGTCTTAAGCTTGATATGCTTGAGGTAGTATGCGGTAAGTCAACTATTCCCACTGCCACTGTAAGGCTGAAAATGAATGGTGATATACTTACTGCCGCAGCAACAGGTGACGGTCCGGTGGATGCAGCTTTTTCAGCAGTTAAGCAGGTGATAAAAAGAAAGGTGAGGCTGGAGGAATTCCTTATTCAGGCAATAACCGGAGGATCCGATGACCTGGGTAAAGTGCATGTGCAGGTGCAGCATAAAGGGAAAGTGCATTATGGATTCGGGACAGATACAGATATCATTACAGCATCTGTGGAAGCGTTTATTGATGCGCTGGAGAAGATCGTATAATATAAATTCTAATATCGAAATTCGAAACAAATACAAAATATCAATATCTAAACAACATGTAATTTGTGAAATGTTTTGGTTATTAGAGTTTGAATATTTGATATTGTTTCGAATTTAGGAATTCGGATTTCGGATTTATTAAGTCAAATGACATATATAGGCAGGACATTATTTGATAAGATATGGGATGAGCATGTTGTCACAACAATTGACAATGGCCCTGATGTGCTGTTCATTGACAGGCACCTTATCCATGAGGTGACAAGCCCGCAGGCTTTTGATGGTCTGGAAAGGCGTGGTGTGCCTGTGTATGATCCTGCCAGGGTTTTTGCTGTTGCCGACCATAATGTGCCAACGGTTGATCAGCATCTTCCTGTGAAAAATGAAGACTCCCGGATCCAGATACAGAAGCTGGAGGAAAACTGCAGGCGTTATAATATAAAATATTCAGGATTGGGTGATCCTGAACAGGGAATCGTGCATATTGCCTGCCCTGAAGCAGGTATTACTCTGCCTGGCAATACTATTGTATGTGGTGACAGCCATACTTCAACGCATGGTGCTTTCGGCGCTGTCGCTTTCGGTATAGGCACCAGTGAGGTGGAAACAGTACTTGCCACACAATGCCTTTTGCAGTACAAGCCCAAAAGGATGCGGATAAATATTTCCGGAGCACCAGGCAAAGGCGTAAGTGCAAAAGATATTATCCTGTATATCATTTCTCAATTGTCATCAGGGGGATGCACCGGATATTTCATTGAATACGCCGGACCTGTTATTAAAGATCTCTCTATGGAGGAAAGAATGACTATTTGTAATATGAGTATTGAAATGGGTGCAAGAGGAGGGATGATCGCTCCTGATGAAAAAACGTTCAATTATATCAGGGACAGGAAATATGCCCCGCAGGGCGAAGCTTACAGTATTGCCGAAAGATACTGGAGAACATTATTTAGCGATAATGACGCAGTGTTTGACAGGGAGCATGATCTTGATATTTCAGGGGCTGAACCTGTGATCACCTATGGTACAAATCCCGGAATGGCAATAAAGATATCTGGAAGGATCCCTCATGTTAATGAGATAACTGGAGAGGGCAGGCAGTCATTTTTAAAAGCATTGGACTATATGGGGTTTGAACCCGGGTACTCATTGATCGGTCACAGGGTGAATTACATTTTTATAGGCAGTTGCACTAATGGCAGGATAGAAGATCTGAGAATTGTGGCAAATATTATTAAAGGCAGAAAAAAAGCTGATAATGTAACAGCATATATTGTTCCCGGATCAAAAAAGGTTGAGGAGCAGGCAGTTAATGAAGGAATAAAGGATATTCTGGAGGAAGCGGGTTTTGAGCTGAGGCAACCGGGCTGCTCGGCATGCCTGGCAATGAATGATGACAGGATACCTTCAGGGGAATACTGTGTTTCCACAGCAAACCGGAATTTCGAAGGCAGGCAGGGGCCGGGAGCCAGGACACTGCTTGCAAGTCCTGCTACAGCAGCTGCATGTGCGGTTGCAGGATGTGTGGTGGATGTGAGAGAATATTTATAGTTGCAGGTTGCAGGATAGGGTTGATTGATTGAAGTCGGAAGCGCGAAGACTGTAAATTGGAAAATTGAAATTAGAAACCGTGTAAGATGGATATTATAAGCCCCAAAGATAGGGGCGATAGCAACAGCATAGGGCAACGCCCTATGATTTTGGAATGAAATGATAAAAATACAGGGCAACGCCCTATGATTTTTGTCCGTATTCGGAGGTATAAATTATTTGCAATCGCAACAGACAGAAAATTAAACAATTAAACAATAGAACAATGGAACAATTACATGATTAAAATATTATGGAAAGATTTGAGACAATAATATCAACAGCAGTGCCACTTGAGATGGAGAATGTGGATACAGACCGGATCATACCTGCAAGGTATCTGAAAGCAATAAGAAAGAACGGCTATGGCAAATTATTGTTCAGGGATATGAGATTTGACAGTAATAACGAACCTGTAAAGGATTTTATCCTTAATGATCCTGAAATTAATGGTGAAATACTTGTTGCAGGCAGGAATTTCGGATGCGGGTCAAGCAGGGAACATGCTGCATGGGCTCTTAAAGATTATGGTTTCAGGGTGGTTATATCAAGTTATTTTGCTGATATCTTCATGAACAATGCCCTTAATAACGGCTTGCTTCCGGTACAGGTCACGGAAGGATATTTGAATGATATATATATAACAGTTAATGAGGATAGTAAAGCGGAATTTGAAATAGATCTTATGCAACAAACCGTTACAAATTTAAAAAACGGAAGTTCTCAGGAATTTGAGATAAACAGTTTTAAAAAAGAGTGTTTGCTTAAAGGCTATGATGATATTGATTATTTGTTACATATTAAGGATAAAATTTTATACTATGAAAAAAGAAAAATTACATGATGTTATATCTGAGAAAGAACCGGAAAATATTATTATTGAATTTCCGGATATGTGTACGGGTGAAATGATGGAAGTGAGGTTAAGCCCTCATGAAAAGCTTGGTGATACTAAAAAGAATGACGATCTGGTACATATTGATTATGATGAATTGTTTGATTGGATTGATTGGATTGATTGATTCCTGCCTGCCGGCAGGCAGGGATTGATTGATTGGTTGAAACAGATGCCTGATACCGGATGCCTGATGCCTGATACCTGATACCGGATTCCTGATACCGGATAACAAAAAACTAATTTCCAAATTTTAAAATTTCCAAATTTTCAAATTAACTAATGACCACATACAGAATAGCAATATTACCCGGCGACGGGATCGGGCCTGAGATCATGAGGGAGGCAGTGAAAGTGCTTCGTGCCGTTGAGATCAGGTTCGATCATAAGTTCAGGATTAATGAAGGGCTTATAGGTGCTGCTGCAATGGATGTTACAGGAGATCCGTTGCCTGACGCAACACTGGAGATGTGCAGGAGGTCGGATGCTGTTCTTTTTGGAGCTATTGGTCATCCTGCGTATGATAATGATCCGAAAGCCCCTGTCCGGCCTGAACAGGGATTACTCAGGCTGAGAAAGGAGCTTGATCTGTTTGCCAATATCAGACCTGTTAAAAGCTATGATATACTCATGGATCATTCTCCTCTGAAAAACAGATATCTTGAAGACGTTGACTTTATTATTTACCGTGAACTTACAGGTGGTTTGTATTTTGGTGAAAAAGGACGTTCTGATAACAGGCATAAAGCATTTGACAAGTGTATATATTCAGAAGAAGAAATCCTGCGCATTACAAAGCCTGCTTTTGAAGCTGCAAAAAAAAGAAAACATAAAGTGACACTTGTGGATAAGGCTAATGTGCTTGAAACATCCAGGCTTTGGAGAGAAACGGTTCGTGAATATGCAAAAGACCACCCTGAAATATGTGTGGAGTACATGTTCGTGGATAATGCCGCAATGAAGATACTTCTTGATCCCGGGAGTTTTGATATTATCCTTACTGAAAATTTGTTCGGGGATATCCTTTCAGACGAAGCATCTGTTATTGCAGGATCCCTGGGTATGCTTCCGTCTGCCTCCGTCAGCGAAGAAAAAGCCCTTTATGAACCTGTTCACGGGTCATGGCACCAGGCTGCAGGAAAAAACATTGCCAATCCTGT
>Ga0180433_10001639_pt1 | contig 37089 bp, 62 predicted proteins | sample SS_ome_8_FD_132980 | JGI IMG/M metagenome (GOLD analysis project Ga0180433, IMG submission 132980) | Hypersaline lake sediment archaeal communities from the Salton Sea, California, USA - SS_1_D_1 metaG | ecosystem: Environmental > Aquatic > Non-marine Saline and Alkaline > Hypersaline >... | reverse complement strand
TTAATTTGTCCATAGCTTCGGGGAGTCTTCCGCCTACACTTTGAACAAGGTTGTCAAAGGTTGTTTTGACTTTGTCTACCTGCGCAGAGTCAAGCGTTGCCTTTACAAGGGCAACACCCATGCCAGAAATGGCAGCAGTCGCGCCAATAGCACCGGCGGTAATAACACCACCTAATAGGCCCGTCATTTTGCCGCCGAGCTTTCCAACCCAACTTTTTGTTTTTGCCTCAGACCCCTTTAGCGTTTTGCCAAGTCCCTTGTCATTGCCCTTGACGTAAACAATCGCATCGCCTAATTTGACGCTCATCTAAATTTTGCTCCCATAGCTCGCATTATGTCGTTGCCGTCTTTTTCATTGCTCTTTGGACTTCCCTGCATGGCTTCACCTAATACCTCGAATAATGCGATGGCATTCAGCTTCGATATAAACCGTTGTCGCTTGATGTACGATTGAGTCAATAGGGCCAGCTCTACATCGTTGTATTCGTCCGACCACCGGCCCCACTCACTCAGTGCTAACTCGTCTAAGTCTGCGGGATGTTGGAGGTAATCGCTTTCAATTTCGGCATCACCTGGTCGAAAGGGAGTGCTAAAAGCACAACCTCCACAAATGCGGCAATGGCTTCATCGGGGTAACACTCGTTAATGATGTCTTTGTTTTCGGGTGAAAACTCGATCATCAAATCGAGTATTTTATCCAGCATGTTTGGGATTGCGCTAACCGCGTTAGACACAAGCCCGCGTACGGCTTCATAATCTGTGAGATCTGTTTCTGGGGCGGTCAAAACAATATCGGTTATGCCCCTTACCTCAACTTCGACCTTCTTAAGCCATGCCGCAGTTGCCCGCGTTTTCAGTGGATTAATTACTACATCATGCTCGTTTAGTTTTACGGTTATGGTTTTCATGGTATCGTCGCTCCCATGATCATCAATCCACAGCAGAACACGGCTGCGATTGATAGCAGAACAGAAACCCACAAAACCGCATACTTCAAAATACTAAACATCAAAATCCTTTCTACTAGGCAGTTGTATTCGCAGTAATTCTCTGGAACAGAGCTAACTCTTCTCCGGCGTCTTGTGATGTGTCCGCGATTGCTTTGATCTGGATGGGTACACCCACGTAATCATCAGTTTTTTTGCTGAATTCGAGATTACCGTTGATCTTGGCGGTACCTTTATGCACAAACAACCTGATAGGTTGATCGTTGCCGGACGTGTCGATGAACAAGCCCTCAAAGCCCCATGTCTTCTCGGTTAGTTCTGCAACACCGCCCAACCCAGTCTGCTCATACGCCTTTGTGTCACCATCTGCGGCAGTTTCAGAAACGCCATCCTGGTTACTCGCTGCAAGTTGTAGATAATCGGCGGTAAGCTCAGATAACACGGTTTCAAGTGTCAGGTTTTCACTGATTCTCCACCGCTTGACGGGCGCAAGATGCTCCTGTACGTTTATGTCAGATTCTTCTGATTCGTAAGCCATCGTCAACGGCTCTTTTGTGAACCCGACCTTGACCCAATCACCGCCCCATGCTTCGTCGTATGCTATATCGTCGGTATCAGGTACAGTTGTGCCGGTTGGTGCATACCACAACACCGCGCCGGACTTTATGATATTCCCTACTGTTGGAGTTGCCATATAAACTCTCCTTATTGTTTCAATACGACCAGAAAATAGGCCGGTACAAAGTTCCAGCCTGTGTCTGGTTCTTCTAGTGGATAACCGCCGCCATCACTCTCAGCGTGCAAAATTGTACTGGTGGCGGCGTTTTGTAGTGCATCGTATAACGCCCGGTAACACGTTGTTGCATCGATGGCGCTTGTGCCATAGCACTTTGTTTGTATCGGTACGATCATCACTGCATCGTCGTAGTCAGGTGCCTGGTCGCGGACTTTGAATACAATCGCGTTGCCGTCTGATGGTTTATAACCAACCGCCGGATAATCACGTCCGGCCCATATACGACCAGTTCCGGTTAGATCGGTTACGCCCTCTACCGTGATGAGATAATCTCTTATTAACTTGTGTGCATCAATCAAGATTACGCTCCTTAGCAACGATTTTTATAATGCCGCCGACTTCTCGTTTGACAGTTTTCAAAGCCTTATACAAAAACGATTTTTTCATTTCCTGATAGATGGTGTACGATGCTGCTGCATGGACTATCGCGGTATGATCTTTCGGTGGTTCTTCAGGTGCTTTTACTCGCAAACTCTTTTCACCCGTGTTTTTGCTGGTGTATTCACCATTTGGATCAGTCTCGTTGTAGTGACTTTTGCTGTCCGCTTCGATGGTGTAAATCGCATTACGCATAAATCCAGTGTCAACCGGGGCATCCACCTTTGCATGACCTTCAACCTGAAAAGCAACAGAGGTTAGGATGTCATCCATAGCATCTTCCATGACCATCAATACGTTTTTGTCGTACCAATTAACTTTGACTGCCACCTACAACCTGAATGCGCCGATCTGTACGGGCGTGTCACCCGAGTCGTTATATGAGACATACACATACCCGTCATCAGTTCCAACCTGATTATATTGATCAGGTGAAAACGGCCCAAGAAACAGGCTGCAATCTGTGTTTAGCGTCACGGTTCTATCCGCAACGGCCAGACCGTCAACTGTTCCTGGTGTACTAATTGTCAGGGTGTTTGTCTCTCCCGCGTTGGTTACGTGGATGAAAGTGTTACCGTCATTCTGGAACTTGTCACCATCACCGGTATTGCCGGTGCTATACAATGGCGTTAATCCAGAGCGGACAATGTCATATACTGTTACAGTTCCTCTTGCCATGTTTTTACTCCTTACTCTTCTATCTTCTTGATATTCAAGACCAAACCACTAGGGCCACGTTTAACGGGTCCAACTATGGAATAGTCTTGATTGTCTATGGATACACCATAGCGATGTGTTATCCTGATGCGATCTATCGCGTCTATGGTTGTGTTAATCGGCAGCCTTAACCGTGCATCAAACAACGGCACTTCACCGCTGCCATGTGTCTCTGATGTTTTGACAGGCTCAAATCCGCAAGAGATTGCCGATGTCCTCAGAATATAAGACTGCGTTGGATTACCCCAGTCATTACTAACAGATGAGTAATCCAGGATGATGCAGGTGTCCTGCATCGCGCCGTTCTGTGTTTCCTGCATCCTGGTCAGTTCGTTATTGGTCAATACTCGCATCAGTCATCACTCGGTTCCGGATTGTTTACAATCCACGGCGTTTCATTGGTCGCGGATGTTCCCGATTCTTCCGGCCACTTGTACAGTGTTCCTGTACGTACACATCGCCTTGATTTGTGCATCCTGGCGTTTGCCATATACTGCTCATAGACCTGAGAGCGGGTGTACTTGCCTCCATCAGCCGAAAAATCGAAGTCGGCACTTACAACGGAGGCTTTTTCTTCCCATATATCAGCAGCGGCGGCATGTAGATCGTAGGTGTCAACCCAGTTGTCGTTATCATCCTGTGTGGGTGGTTCGGTTGATGTGTCCCATGTGTAAGGAACTTCTCCCCGCTCATCCATCACCGGATAAGATTCGATGTATGTTGTCAAAACATCATCAGTGTATGGGTCAAACGCAGGTTCATTGATCATCCTGCGAAGTTTTGCTATTTGTGCTGCCGTCGCTGCCATTTTTTTGCTCCTTAGGTTAAGCGGATGTACTCTACAAACAGTTTTGCATCCAATCCAACCGATGTAGCGGATCCGGTAAACGTGATGTACTCGTCATCTTCCCAGATAACCGCTTCCTCAGTTTCGTTGACAGGCACCGCCTGACAGTAGAATGCCTTGCCCCCAACGGTTCCCTGTACCATGTCGAATGTACTGAGTATGTCGGTTGCTTTAGCGCCGGAATCGCCTATACCTACATCGAGGTTGGCCGCTCCGGTTGAGCCTGTTGCAAAGTATGCGAATGTTCTGGTAATAACCAGATCCACACCCTCGGGGTTCAAATACTCCCCAATACCTGCATTTGCTGTAGAAGCAACACCGGTTATGTCTAGCGTAAGGAACCCGCGTCCTTCGTTTTCTATTGCGATTGTCATTTTTAATCTCCTAAGGCCGGAGTTTCACCGGCCTGTATTTTTTATGCTACTGAGGCAACGATCATGTCACCCATGCTGGTGCCTGATCCCATGTCCTGCATACCACCGCACCATACGCATGCTTTAGCCTGATCTTCCCAGTCATCAATACCGGAATTTCTCCAGCAGTTCATCAATAAGAAGTGCTGTCGGCTTGTATTAACTGTGTCAATCTCGAAGGCTGTATTAATGGCAGTGTCAGATTCGTTGAAGAAAAAGCAGTTTTTGAACATCATATATTCGATAATAGATGCTCCGCCGCTATCGTCTTCTACGATCATCGCGTTTGCATCGCTCGCGTGCAGTGTGAAATAACAGTCTTCAAACACTACACGGGGCGTGTAACCGCCAAGCAACGCGACGCAACGAACGCCTGTTGGTTGTGCAACTGTGGTAAGTCCGAAAGTACAGTTTTTGAATAGATGTTCGCCGTCTCCACCAGACAAACCCAGCGAATATGATCCGTCAACACAATTCGTTGCGTGTCCAGAACCGGCAAAATGCACATTCTCGAAATAGCATCTTCCGCCAGATACAAGTACATTGCCTAGCGCCGAGGCGTCAGCAGATCCGTTGAAGATGTAGAAATCTTTGAATATACAGCCAGTGCCAGAGATTGTTAACAACACCGCCTGATCGCCATCTGCCGGAGCAAAGATTCTTGCTCTTTGTGCTGTGCGAACTGGGGCACATAAACCGACAAGGTGGGTGTAACTTTTTGACCAGGTTAACGCTCCGGTCAGAGTGAAACCGGACGTGCTAGAGATTAGCGCAACAACATCATGCTGTCCGCTAACACATTTAGCATAAGCGGCTTCGATAGTTGCCAGTGGTTTTTCAACCCGCAGCCCATCGTTGTCATCGTCGCCATTAGCAGCGTCAACAAAGTAAATGTTGCTGTTAGGCCCTTTAGGCAAGCCCGCGAGGACCTGCTCTTCTACTTTTGGATATAAACCCATGTCATCACCTCCTAAGGTATCAAAGCGCCGAATGGGTATCGGTTAGCAGCAGTTTCTTCCATCCGGTTAATTGGGTTAGGAAGCTGCCAGCCCAAGCGCATGACGGCTCTAAGCGCAACCATGTCCTGTTGGAACAGGTTGTAAACAATATCGCCAGCACCGTCCTGTATGATGCCCTCGGTTGCTATTTTCCAGGTCATGTCCTGTCTGATTGAATAGACCAACTGCGACCAGTCACCAGAAAACATATAGGCGCTTGCATTGGTGAACGACCCATTTCTAACAAACGAGATCGGCTGCCCATCCAACATGTATGAATTAGCACCTTGCATCGACGCTGTGAAGATCAGCCCGCCGTCTGCATCTCTGACGTTGCGCAATCTTCCGCGCATCTCAGTCAACGCCAGATGACCTGTTGGCAGGTATCCATCCGCTTCAATTAAAGAAACTACGCCAGTTTCGGCTAGCAGCTCTTCGTATAAATCGGCACCGGAGCCAAGATCCACCGTATTTGCGGCGGCTGCTGCACCGGTCAGGATGTCATCCGGCCATGAGGCGGGGGCGTTTGTACCAATTAGGATTGCAGCATCAATCGCAATTCCGAAGGCTTCCAGCAGATAAGGTCTTACCTCCGACCAAATCGGGTATTGGCTATCGGCCAGCACACTTTCGGGGACTGGAACTATGACAGCAAGTTCTTCCGCCGTAATAGTCTTATCTTCCCAGCACATCTCTGTGGTATTCTTCAGTCCGGTTCTACCGTTCACAAAATAGGCAGTTGGCAGGGTTGAAACTACCGGCATTGTCTTTGTTGCGCTTGACATATTGGGCAGCCTCTTTGCCATAGCTAAAACCTGCGAGTTTTGTGGCACGGCCTTAATTATTTCGTTTGCTTCCTCAACGGGTATTAAACTATCCGCGCAGGTTGCATCAATTATGCTGTTGTAAGGCATTTGTTATCTCCTATTTATAGCCAGCCGCCTTTCTGATTTGGTCGTCAACGGATAAGCCTGCAATGTTTCCATCTCGACCTGACCCAGCATCGGCGCCTGGTTTTTTGTATTCTCCGAACAGTTCAGGGTAATTGTCTTTCAGAACTGCCCAGTTGACGTTGCCGCGCTTGTCGAATGCATCATCTATCAGCGCGACTTTGAAGGCCAATTCCGTATTACGGCACCCGATCTCCGGTCTTGCCGCTTCCTGGAAGAAGTCAGCCCTCTTTGTTTCTGCTACCAACTTGTCCGCAATTTCAGTTAACTGCCTTTGTGCATCACTTCCGGCTTCAGCTTTTTTCGCTAAATCTCTTAGCGCCTTCTCTTGATCCTTACGAGCGTCGCGCTCTTTATCAAGTGCGGTGGATAATCCGGCTGTATGCTGCTGGTAGAGTTCTTTTGCCTCGGCTGGAAGACCCGCTAGCACGGCCTCCCAGGTTTTGGCATCCTGTTTTGAATCTGTGTTGGTTGTGTCGCCGTCATCGGTTGAGCTTCCCGCCCCACCTTTGTCAGCCTCGTACAGTTTGTGTAACATCTCGTTACTCCTTTGGCTTCTCGCCATATAAAATAAAAAAGCGGCATATTGATGAGCCGCTGATTTCTCAGTAACTCACTAATATGCCGCTGGTTTCCCGGTAGCTAGTTATTTAATTGTTATCGCCTGTGCTTAGGCACTATTGACCGCTCCATCTCAAGCATATCCTCAATCGCACCTAAGACCATAATTAACGCTTGCCTAATTATAACCCAAAAGGCCCTATTCGTTGGTTGTGGTAGCATCTCCCTCAATATACTCCCATCGAAGCAGCCACTATCACCAGCCCGGATATGAACCCGAAAAAGTATATAAATACTGCAACTACTATATACCCAGATTCTTCAATTAATCCTTTCATCTCTCATCCTTTCGCTATCCTACCGCCGCAGGGACAACGCTTTTACCCCACACCGGATCACGCTTTACGACGCTGAACTCGCCAAAGTCAGCCCCGTCTTGCCACATGCCGAACCGTTTGTCGCCAAGTATTGCCCTCTGCATATCCTCAGGCTGTGTATTCAACCACGCCTCACCGCTCGTCCAGTTTATCTCTGGCATGCCAACTATAATTGGCACGCCTGTGCATCGCCCGTTAGGATGATCCGGTATCGGCTCATTGATCGGGTAAACTGTACCCTCATCAGCCAGGCATCCAATACACACCCTGCTATCATGAGCTGTTAACCTTTTCTGTCCTTTCACCAAACCAGACTTCTTGTAGCTTTGCGCACTGGCCATGCGGTAAACTCTCATCTGTTCGGTTCGCGCTATCGTCATTGCCTTGTTCAATCCACCGGTAAGATCGTTCTGCATCAGTCCGGCGGTCACGCGTGGGTTTCTTCCCAACGCCGTGCTGTCTATCAGTGTGTTTGTCATCCTGTTCCATACATCCCATGATGTCTCTTTGCTAACCACATTTACGGTTAGACGTTGCTTTAGCAGCTCTCCCAGTGGTTGACCGTTTCCGGCAAGTCCTACCATGTTTTCAACAGCCTCATAAGGAAGCCGCTCAAAATATGGCATGACCATACCGTAGTCCGTAAAGATTGCGTTCATGCTCTGGTGCGCATGGTCGATACCAGTCTCAACCGCCATGACCTGCCCCGCCTGCGCGAAGTCCCCAGCCCAGATTGCATATTGTTGATATTCTAACTGCGTTTGTGCTAACAAGTCTCTGTATCGCTGCCATCGGTAAATCTTCGACCGTGATAACGTCTTTCCTGCCAGGGAAAGATCATATGCTTCTTGAGCAAGCAGGTTGATCTTGTCCTGCAACGCCCTCTCCACGCTCAACCATGCCCGTGCCATCTCTTGCATCTGGCGGTGTTCACGCGCTAACAACTCAACCTTGAACTGTCTCATGGTCTGAATTACTAGCGGGTCGGCGAATGGGGCTTCTGTCACTCTTCATCCTCGTTGCTATTCTTACGTGCTTGATCCATGTATGCTTGTGCTAACTCAGCCTGCGCTAGTTGTTCTTCCTGCTTGTCCTTTTCAAGCTGTTTTATCTCAGCATCCGTCCATCCATGCCGCTTTAGCACTGTTTTGAGGGGAATGCCGGTATTGACCTCAGCCTGGATAATTTCCGCTTCCGTTTTGGGTTGTACCGTCTCTGGCGGTGCAAACATGGGCGTTATGTTAGCCGGATCAATTTTAATATTGTTAATCTCAGCCATAAACCCAACCACCTCACGCCAGAAAACGGTCAAACCCTTTATGTAGTTGTCACACTTCTTGTTGAGCGGGGCTTCCATCGCTATCAACGCCTCACCAGAGGGATCACCTCCTTTTTCAAAGAAATAATGTTTCGGGACCTTGCTAATCGTACTGATCGAGGTCCTTATATCATTCATGGCCGTGATGAAGTTGCTCAAATCCGTTTCGTTGAACTCTCCGACTTGCGTACCCTGACCAGATCCATCACCGCTAGGTATAGACCATATCTCGTTAGGTGCGTTCTTGAGCGTTGACGTTTCTGAATTGCTGATGATCCATCGCTGCTTGAACGTGCCAAACTCAGCCGATACCATCATGTCAGATAGCAGTTTATTAACCGCAGCTTGCAACGGAATAATGTTTTTTAGTTCGCTTTTCTTCCCAAACTTGAATATCGGAATAATTCCATATTCATTCTTGACAACCGGCTCATCCGCAAACTCTTTGAACTCCCCTACAGTGTCGGGCATGGAGTCGTCGTTGCGTTTTCTGGTTGCGTACTTCTCTATACGGTCAGCATAGTACAGGTTGAGCCGCCAAATTTTCTCATCTGTGATCCACATCTTAGCGCCCCAGGCTGGACGTTTGGGATTCTCAGCGTCCATCTGTAAATGACATTTACGCGGGTCGTTGTAAAATGCTTCTGCTTTGCCGTTTTCATCGGGCCACACGATGACATACCCCTCGCCTGTCACCAGCGCGGATTCGTGCAGTTCAGCCGATTCGTCATCCATGAGACAATTAACCCACATATCATTGAGCACATTCGTTTCATTTTCAGACTTGCCGGAGAGTTGTTGAAGTTCCAGGCGGTCTTTTACGCTATCGATCACAACAGCGCACCAGTTTTCAGAAAACTTTACATCTATGTTCTTGAAAACGTCCTTTAACCGTTTCGCGGCAAACACAAGCGGATGATCACCGTTGTAATAGTTAATATATTCGGTTTCTGTGTCCTGTTTGCTTTTTATAGCATCAAATGCGATTTTTATATCTGTCATAATTAACCTTGATAGCTCCTGGCTACCTGTCTCGTTTTCCATTCTCGGTTATAGGCATATCTCAACCCGTCTATCAGGTGGTTGTTCTTATCCACCGGCTTCTTTATCGAGTTCCCGTCTCTGTCTTTTTGCCATTGGTACTGTTGTAATTCCTGCTGCATATGGACGCACCGCTTGTCAACGTATATCGTGTGCTGCTGCAACCACTGGATACCGTGAAGTACGCTGTCTTTGCCCTTCTCGGTTGGCAATGCCCTCACGCCGTGATCCTTCAATTCCTGTATTGACTTCGGCTCGGCGTTGTCACAGTAAACGTAGTCCTGCCCGATCATCCCGACAACATCTTCAGCAAGAACGTCGTTAGTCAGTCCTCGCTCGTACAGCTCAGCGAAAATATAAATTTCCTTTTTCGCTGCATTCCGCGCCGTGACCACGACCGCTGCCGGATCACTGGCAAACCCGAAATCAAGGCCGTTGTGGAAGGCGTCAAACCGCTTGCGCTGCTCGGTAAGATCCACGACCTTCCAGTTGGTGAATATGACGTCTCCGAGTACGCCCCAGTTTCCCAGCGTGTAAACGTTGTAGAAATATTCATCCGATTCATTCTCAAGGTCTGCTATATCCTCTTTGGTCAGAAAGCGATTGTCTTTGTACGTTGTCTTGAAGATAAACAGATTGTCTATGTCTTTGATCGCCTGGTCATCAGCCCAACCCTTGAAATACTCGTTGTATATCCAGTGCGTTTGCAGGATAGGGTTGAAGCTCATCGTCAGTCGTTTGGGATATTCACTCTTTCCACGTTGCCGCTTGTAGAGCTGCTTCACCGAGTCGCGGTCTGTCTCCGTTGATTCCTCTACCCAAACGTCAGTCAGTACCCCGTTTTCCGGCGTCATAGACTTGACCTTCTCAACGTCATCCAACCCAGAGAACATGATCTGATACCCGTTGTCGCAGGTGATTATCAACTCCGACTTGTTGATGTTAAATATCTCTGACAAGCCCCAGTCGCGGATCACCTTGACTATCTCGTTATACACCGACCGCCGGATCGTGCGCCCTACCGCTCGACATACCAGGTAGTTGCGACCACCCTTGAGGATGTCAACTACGCATCGTTGAGCCAGGAATACCGACTTACCGGAGGATGAACCACCAAAGAAAATCTGGGTTCGCTGCGGTGCTTCTATATACGGGTAATATGCCCGATTGTAAAGGTTCGGATCAATCTTGATCTGCTGCGCTGTCATCTTCAATGTGGCTTACGATAAATATTGGCTTATCGTCTTTAGTTGATAGTTCTGTTTCTTGCCGTTGTGTTGGCTTGCCAAGTTGACGGTCAAGGATCTCGGTAGCTACGTTCTGCTTTAGACGTTTGTCTCTCTTTTCCTTCAACCCTTCGATTTTGACGTTTGCCGCTTCTTCTACTGCACCCTGTAATATCATGGTTGCTCTTACAGCACTTGCTCGCTTTAGTTCCTGCGCCAATTCGTTGAGGTGGTCGCGCTTGTTCTTTTCCCATCCGTAGAAAGTTCCTGGAGAGATACCCATTGCTCGAAGAGCTTGACTATCCTTTGAAACCTTACTGCGTTCCAAAACATAGTCAAGCTCTCTATCTTCCAATCCTTCTAATATTGCTTGCAAATCATTCATTTCTACTATTATTTCCTATGGTTTTTAATTGACTTTGCTCAAATTCTCTCCACTCTTTTTCATCGAACACGATTACGTGTAGATACCTGCCACTCTGCGCTTGTGCTAAAACTTGCATCACGCTTATTGCCGGTTCACCTGCCCCGAACTCAAAGCGCGGCGATCCGTCAGCCATCGTCTTGACCCTGACAACCTCACCGTCAAACTCGGCTATCGGGGTTGGAGTCACCACATCCTCTCTTTCGCTATCAGGTCAAGCCCCTCGTACCATTCCTTCATCGCATCCTCACCGTATCTCGAACAGTTCATCTGCCAGGCTATGCAGCGTCCCTCGCAGCCTCTTGAATGAAACCAGTGATGGCATGTCGTACATAGGTGTAGCAGGTTGAAACATCGCATTCAGTTCTGGTTTACCTCGCATTCGATGAACAACCGCATGGTGCCAGTGATGTGATGGGCGCCCGCAGCACTCGCATGGTTCGCCTTCTCTGGCTTGCATCGCATTGTGGTCGTAGCCGTTACTCATTGCACCTCGCTATAAACTCCTCTACCCACGCGCTGATGCACTCCCAGCACAGCCCGTCTTTCACCGCATCATTGCCACACTTGCACTTATCCATCTATCTCCATAAACACCTCAGACCGCACCTCTATATGATTGCGCTACACGCGCCAGTGTGAGGTCGGTCGTGAGGGTCAATTCTGCGAATCCCGCAGTAAAATTGCCATAAATGTTCCGAATTTCGTTACCCAAGTTCCCTTGTACTTATACGTCTCTCTCTCCGTTTTCGTTATCAGCGCCTGCCATGTCCAGTTGACGAACTCGTCTGCTTTCGGCTCCGGCTGGATCACAGAAAAAACTTCTCGATCAACGGCTGCACGGCAATGATGATGGTCAGCGCGACAATGATCCAGAATATCGTTGCGGCGGTCTTGTGCGCCAATAACCAGGTTAACGATGGGTACTCGTGATGGCACTTTTTGAGTTCCTCGATGTCATCGCGCAACTTCTCCACGTCCTCCATTTTTTTGAACAATTCGATCACTCCCGCAAGTATTAACCGATTAGTTACTTTTGGGGGGATCGTATCCCCCTCGTCAACCGCTCTTTGTAGTGTGTGAAGTAAGTCGCCGTTGCTCATGGTTTATCCGCTTTTGTCTCCCAGAAACGCTTTGTAAACGATGGTCGCGAATGTGAACACGGCTGTAAACGCGCCGCCTACGTTCTCAAGGTTGAGATCCGCTCCAGCAAACTCGCCGCCCAGGATGACCACAACCAGCCCCAGCGCAAGGGACACACCCGTTGCGATTGCGAGGGCCGGTTTATCTTTCAGGTTGAATTGCTTCTTGACGAACTGGATTATCGGAACTCCCAACAACCCTGATATTGCTGTGATTACCAACATGATTTTATCTTCCATATCTTACTCCTATATCCTTGATAGTTTTTCGGTTAATTCGTAGGTATCGTCAATCTTGTTATCCTCTAAAATTGATTCCTCGTAAAAATAATGTCCGTGAGTTCTTTCGTAGTCATCAACCCTTTTAATGTCAGCCACAAGCCACGATAACCACTCCGGCCATTCTGACCGTTCACCATAAATATACGAGCATTCGTTACAAAGGCTTCGTTTACGGCTAACAGGTTTACCGCATGGACATTTTCTACTCATGCCAATATTTTCCTTAACTTCTCTTTTGCACGGTCAATCATTTTTCCCACCCCTCTTTGAGAAAATCCTAAAAACTCCCCAATCTCACACTGTGAATATCCCCAATGTTCTAAGACAACAGCACGGCGTTCATTCTGAGGTAACTGTTGCAAAGCAATGTTTACATCTATGCTAAGATCAATATTTTCAATGTCATATTGTTTTTCATGACAATCTTCTATTGCTTGATAAATGCGCTCTTTTACTGTTTTCAAATGTTTCCTCTACTTATTAAGTGAGTGAGAAGGTACTTTTTAGAACCAAAGATAAAAATTAAACAAAAAAACCGAGACGCCCATTTTGGGCATCCCGGCAACTTATAATTCGCTCTGGCAGATGTCTTATACTATACTATACTAGAGTATAGCATTAATCGGGTGCTGTGTCAAACAATTACCATAACCATTTTGGCAATCCTAGTGTGAAATTGTACTTCGTTCTTAGCCGTCTATTTAATTTTCTGAGATTGCGTTTAAGCCCACTCTTTATAACTCCCTTGATTGTATATTCACTGGTAAAATCTTCTAAACTTGTTAGATATATTCGAGTACAATCCACACACATTGGGCCAAAATGTGTATCAAACTTTATTGCATATTCATTCAAAAACTCACACTTGCAATTTATACATTTCATAATTATTCTCCTTCCCGGACATCTTCACTGTCCGCAGTCTCGATAAACTCCACCGCTCCGTTGTTGACCACGATGGTCACACGCCCGTAGCCACCGCACTGGTCGATCACCTTGCGGATCTTCTCGGCTGTCCTCAGCACCTGCCCCGGCGTCATCACGCGCAGGATGGCGTCGAGGATATGGGCGTCCGTCGGGGTGTTACTATTCAACTTCTCTCCATGCCCAACAACTGTAATGCCAAGTTTCACCAGGATGGTGCTCTCCCATGTATGTCTTTAACTTCTTGACGGCATCATCGTAGTTGTCCGCTTCAAGTTCAACAGAGGTGATTGTATGACCACCTAAAGGAAATATAAAACCATCCACCCATTTGCTACCAATGCTCACGTCGAATATTACCTTTCTCATCACCTATTCTCCATCGCCTTCGCCGCCGCCAGGCAGATGGCTTTGCAGGGGGTATCTGACCACACAAAACCTGTATTTACCGGCAAGCATCCGCCGTTGTCATACCATATTTTGCAACGGTATTTTATTTTTGGCTCTGTCGTACTTTTGACCAACTCATACCCAAGAAACCTATCCACCACCCTGAACGCGTCCGCTATGTTTTCGGTAGGATGCCAGTCCATGTGCCAGCCTGTCCCCGCCGTCTTGCCAGGTTCGTGCCAGTACCCCTTCCACACGAACCCCATCAGCTGCGCCATGCGGCGGTTGAGGTCATTATTATTACTCATTATTTGCCTCCGACTGTCTTAATCACATTGACTTGAAATTATTTTCAAACGTGAACAAATAGTCAATCACTCATCCCGCATCCGCTCTTCGGCGTGGTGGCAGTCGGTGTGATTTTCGGAAGGGTTGAACCATTTTGAGTAGACAATATGATTGTCTAATGTTTTCCACACATCCAAACGCCATACCCATACCCACTCCATCACTTCCACAGCCACAGCCTCGTTCATCTCGGCGGGGGTCATCTCGCTAATCGGGGTCATCGGAATAGCTCCTGTATCTCTGTAATCTCGTTTCCAAACTTGATCATGGCACTAATATCATCGTTTTCAACGGCAAATTTATAATACGCTCGTAACATGAATGTTTTACCAGCAATTTCTATATAGTTCACGGGGCTTTTTTCAAGCGAATAGTAAGCCACTGCGCATCCGGTTAGATCGTTAATGTAATGGTTCATCTTATATTGCCAGGATTGATCAGTCAGCATTTGTGGATTTTCGGCAAATTCGTTATAAGTGTTAACTACATTGGATAGTGAAACCTGATAAACGATTGTAATATTATCGGGTTCGTTTGATTGATGAACATACCCGCCAAAATATAGCGCGAAAACGTAACCCGCAAAGAATAACGCTATGGCAATACTCCCAAATATAATCATTTTCCAAAAACTTTTTTTCATTTCATTTCTCCCTTCGTTATACATTTTTATATCTTGACCAGGTTTGCCAATCGGCAACCGTGTTGATTGTTTTTTTACTTTCATCATCTCCTACTCCTTTCCCATCACCCGCAGTGCCTCATCGACGCTGCGGACTAGCGCCACCTGACCGCGCCATGTGTCGAAGAACCCGCGCTCGTCAGGGGTTAGTTTGCCTTTATCGCCTTTGATCTCAAATAGCAGGTTGCGGTATCCCTGCGCTCCGCACAAAATATCGGGACAGCCATGACCTACCGTGTGCAGGTGCAGGACGCTGAACCCGCAGTCGCGTAACGCGCTGACTATCTCGCGCTGGTTGGCGTCTACTCGGCGGGGCATTCACGCCTCCGCTGGCTCTCCTCCCACGCCCGCCTATTCAGGTACAGCGTGCGGTAGTGGTCGCGCTCTTTCTCTACGCGCTTCAATTCTTTCTCCAGCCACGCAATGCGGCTGCCTCTCACGAAGTCGAGTTTGTGTGTTTGGTAGTACATTTCCGTCTCCCTAGTTTGTCTAATCCGTTCCTGGTTACTCTTACCAACTCCCCCGTTCGCGCGTTCTTGAACACGCTCCCAACGGGGATTATCTTGCTGCTCACCATCCGGTATATTTCCTCAAGGCTGAACTCCGCAACGCCCTCCCTGAACCGGCAGTCCGGCGGGGATTTGTCCACGATAACTATCCACGCGTAACCGGACTTGATCGCCTGTTTGTCCGGTCTCATCACGCGGTCGGACTGCGAACCAACCATTACGCCCTTTGAGTTCAAGGGCAGGTTTTCCATCAAGACTGGCATCTCTTACACTCCTTACACGTCCGCACATGCAGCCAGAACAGCACGCGGTACAGCCGCCAGGACGGGTTGCCCTCGTCTGCCAGCGCGTACAGGCTCCACGCTTCCGGGCAGTAGTGGTTCAGTGGGTGGGGCATTATTTGCCCTCGTTTATGTAATCATCAATTTCGTCTCTTACAGATCTTAAAAGAGAGTCCGCTTTGATAAATTTCCCTTGAAACTTGCGCAAGTCTTTATAATCTTTGTCGGCTGCACCGTCTGGTGCTATGTTAATTTCAATTTTTTCTATATCTAAATAACCATCCCGCGATCTTTTCAATATTCTGTCCAAGTGGCTTTTTAGATTTATAAATCCCTCTATTTTGTAAGGGTCTCCACCAAACAACAACACTGTTGCACAACGGTTGTTATTAACATGCCAGCCATCCCCTCCATAATTTGAGGGATAAGTATCTACGGACTCGCCCGAATATGTTTTTCCATTTACCAAGATGTAATAACTATTCATCAATTTCACCCATTACTTAAAAATTCTGACAAGAAACACAATGTTGAAGATATGCAAACGTAATATTTCAAAATCATTCGGGTGATATGCGAAAAGACCAAACTTTATTAATGTGTAGCCCCAATCTTTATAAACTTGTATCCTAAACTTCCACTTTGAAATCATCGACCCTCCTTTTCACTAGAACACCGCCTCCTCCTGCTTCGGTGACAGGAAGCGCACCGTCTGCGCCGTCACCTCGTAGTCCGCGCCGTGTCCGCCTATCGTTGCATCTGTCGCTTGCGGTGTGGGCAACAATGAACACTCGCTGTCGGATGTGCGGGGCATCGAAGGCGCAAGCTGGTAGTACAATCGCTTCTGCGGTGTAACCTTCACCTTCCAGGTCAGATAACGCCTGGTCGAGAAATATGTTGATGATTCCAGGCACATTTTCACCAAGCACCCAACGGGGTCTGACCTCCCTAATAATCCTGAGATATTCCGGCCAGAGATGACGGTCATCTTCCGTGCCTTTTCGCTTCCCGGCAACACTAAATGGTTGGCAAGGAAATCCTCCGCAAATAAGGTCAACTGGTTCGAGGTTGTGCTTTCCGACTTCTCTGACATCTTCATACCTTCTCACTTCCGGCCAGTGCTTTTGCAGCACCTTCCTGCAAAACTCGTCTTTTTCGACCTGCCACTTGCATACCATTCCAGACCTTTCCAATCCGAGATCGATTCCACCGATACCCGAAAACAGGCTGCCGAAGGTTATCATCTCTTACACTCCTTGCACGTCCTCACATGCAGCCAGAACAGCACGCGGTACAGCCGCCAGGACGGGTTGCCCTCGTCTGCCAGCGCGTACAGGCTCCAGGCGGTCGGGCAGTAGTGGTTCATATTGATACCTCATCAAACTCTGCCTGTTGGTATTTCTGCTTAAATAGCGGTTTATTTGTCATATCAACTCTCCTTTTCGCTTTCACAGTTACCGGCCACACCAGGTCAAAGCCCACAAATGAACGCCCTAACTTTTTAGCGGCCACCATGACAGACCCTGAACCGCAGAAAGGATCCAGAACGGGGTTGCCTGGTGTTCGTGAAATGATCTTCTCGCAAAGCGTGACGGGGAGTTGTGCAGGGTGAATGCGTCCACCGTTGAAGTTGGACTGGGGAACGGTTGCGACGGTCCAGTTGAATGTGTTTGCCTTACCATTCATCATCGGAACTCTTTTACCCTTCCGAAATAATAAAATGTTTTCTGACATTGGCAACCAATCACCCATTACGAATTTTGCTCTACTAACCATGTTCGGCTTACACCACATCAACAGTTGAACGAAGGACCAACCAACAACCTCTGCCAACTCCCTGAACCACCACATCATCTTGTCACCGATAATTGCATACAGTCGCCCTGTATCCTCTGTAACTCTGTACGCCTCGGCCAGCCACAAACGGGTAAACGCTTGGTGTTCTCCCTCTGTTATGTTGTCATTAAAGCCGTCGTACTTCAAGCCGACGTTATATGGAGGACTGGTAAGCACCATGCCCACGCTCTCATCGGCCAGTGGAACATGCAGGGCGTTAGCGTTTAGGATCAAAACGGCACTTCCTCCCCCTGCGCCTTGCCGCTCGGCAGGAATTTCACATCTCGCGCGGTCATCTCGTACCCCGCTTTCGGCTCGTCATCCTTGATATATGCGTATGGTTCGGCTTTCAGTTCACCGACCACCAGGACGGCGCTGCCTTTGTGAAGGTACTGGTTGCAATTCTCGCCTTGTTTGCCCCACACGTTCACTTTGACCCACATGGTTTCCTGCACAATCTGTCCATCGCCGCCCGTGTACTTGCGGGTTGTGGCAACGGAGAATGAGACGACGCCCTTGCCGCTGGGGGTGAATCGCTGTTCGGGGTCTTTGCCTAAATAGCCTGCTATTGTTAGTTGGTGATACATGCGTTAGTCTCCTAATATTTCTTTTATTAATAATCCGACTCTAATACTTTTTCCGCTATTTAATAATTCGTATATTGTTTCGTCCTCATTTTCAAAATCCATTTTATAAAAGCTGTCTATGTGAAACACTGCTATTGGGTACATATCTCCCTGTGGCAATTCTTGATACATATACACGACCTCTGTGGTGTTCCTAATTGCACCAGGAACTAGTCTGAATAAACATTTATCCATATCTCTATCCTTTCTCTACTCTAAAATTGCCATTATTACTGCCGCCAACATCGTTAGCAGCATCAAACCCAACAGAATTGCCAGGGGAATGATAAAAACACACGCCCATGATATATCTATATAACCTGCGTTTTTTGAGAGTGCAAAAAATATAGTTGTCAATATTACGAAAAACACGGGGCGTAAAATAAAATCCAGTGTTTTCATCTCTCTACCCTTTCTCTAGTCCCGCGTCTGCGGGTTGGTATCTAATAAAACAGTCAGTGTTTTATTTAATTCTGTTGCGAGTTTCTTCCACATGTCGCGATCTTTCTCTACACCATCAAGTAACACTGCCATATCTGTTCTTTCTTTCATTGCTTGCATGGTTCGGTTTTTTTCTTCCATGAGTTTTAGTTTCAACATGCTTTCAACTGTAAGAAGGTTTCCATAGTCTTTATTGCTATCAGTCACACTTCCGTATTGAGTGCTATCATTCACACTTCCGTCTTTTCTTCCCATCACTCCACCTCCTTCGCCCGTCTCTCACACACCTGCGCCGGTTGATACATCCCGAAGTCGCGCAGTTCACCGGCCAGTTCCAGCCACTCGAACACCGTCGCGCCGTGCTGTTCGTACTCGTCAAGGCGGGCGGTGAGGGTGGTCTGGATGTCGAGGATCGTGTCACTCACCTTACACCTCCGGCGGTGCGGGGAGGGGCATCCAGTGAGTGCAGCCCACCAACCCTTCTTCTGCTGTAAAAAAATTGCGTATTTGGGTCTCCCCACGATACGAACTGCGCAACAAAATAATGAGTCCAATTGCCATCAACCTTTATGCACAACACGTCATTTCCATCGTCCGGCAACCTGTCATCTACGCTTATCCATTCGTTCATTTCGCCTCCCATTTCTTCTCTAGTTCCCGCAGCTGCTTGATAACCCACTCCGGCGTGGCATTAGAAATGACATCATCCCGCGCCCTGTCCATGTCTTCTTCGGCTATGCCAGCGTCATATACCGCGCCGCATCGTTTGTAGCCAGCGATCAGTTCAAGCCAGTCCTTTTCGATGAACGGCTTTTTGTAGCGCAGCCTGGCGTGTTCGTTCTGCCAATACTGGATGCGCATGTTCACAAGTTGGTGACATTTGACTATCATCTCGTGCAGCGATGGAAAATATTTACTTTCGTCTATAATAAGGTCTGCCGCCTCTTTCACGACCTCATCCGCGAACCTGTACAGCTTCCCTGTCCATAAGTCGGTCATCGTTTCTGGATCCGTTGCCCTGAAGGCGGGGTAGGCGGCGGACAGTCGGTATAAGATTTTTGTGATTTCAGATTTGTTCATGTTTATCTCCCATTGACAACACAAATTGCATCGGGTTATTCTGTTTTAGCATTGTTGGTGAATATCCAAGCCTTCGGATTTCATCTCGTGCCTTTCTACAAAACTCAATCCATTCACTTGCCTGTTTATAAAAATCTTTTTTAATTTCAAATCCGTATGCCTTCCTTCCCAAATTTTCTGCTGCTATTAACGTTGTTCCACTCCCAGCTACCGGATCAATTACAACATCACCTGGATCTGTAAATATTGATATTATTTTTTCCAAAAGTCTGACGGGTTTTTGTGTGGGGTGTATATGCCTGTATAGTGGATCTTTCTTATTGTCCGATTCCCATTCAATAACGTTGAAAATCATCTTCCCATTATTGTTGAACTTGGGTAGTTTATCTCGGTATAAAACCAGTCCATATTCAGCATTACCAACAATACGCATATTAGCCTTTAATACCTGCGCTGAAAAGTTCTTGCGAAATACGAGATTAAGATAATTATTAATCCCGTATTTTTTTGCAAGTTCAATAAGAAAATATTGCTGTTCAAAAGAACAGAACACAACCATACACGGTGCCTGCCCGCGCTCTTTCGGCTCTTTCCTCATAAGTTTGCTGCAAAAGTGCATAAATTCAGGCGGCTTGAAATATTCATCAGTATCAAAAAATGACTTACCCGCAAACTCGCTTTCGCCGTTTGAATTGTCACCATCAATATACCAAGCAGGGTTTGATCCATAAGCATTTTTGCCAATATTATAAGGAATATCAGCTATCACTAATTGCGCCCGTGGTATGTTGTAGCCTTTGAAGTTTTGATAATGATCATTAATCAGCATTGCTTATCCTTTTCCTGCTTCTCCACCAGCGAGGCGAACGGGTTGGCGTTCTTCTTCGGCGGACCCTTGCCCCAGTTCGGCAGTGCCTTTGCCATCGGCGCGATAGCTTCCCCGACTGTCATGCCCTTCGTTGCCGCCCAATCAGCGGCTTCGAGTACCAACTTCTCACCGAACTGGTCACGGAGGGCAAACAGTTTCTTGATCTGTGTCTTATTCCTGAATCCCATACCGAAAATACCGCGCAGTTTTTCGAGGTATTTCCTGTTTTCTGGGGATTCTTTGGGTATTTCTACAAAAGGATCAGGGAGGACGGCATCGACGACGCTGATAGGTTTTACCTCATCATCATCATTAACCTCATCATTAACATTAACTTCATCATTAACTTCCTCTCGCTGTGTAGGTTTATTGCTAGGTAGCCCTCTACCTTTATTGAAGCCACCCTCTTTGTTCCAATTAAAGGTAATTATGTTGTTACCTGGCCCATGATACCTATATCTATCTACCCAGTTTTCTGGTGCAGGATGGTCTGATTTGCCAGCCCATTGCATTTGCTGATATTCCCACCACTTCATTATTTGTATATATTGTTTCCCATCTAATTTGTATAAAAAAATATAATGATGTTCAGCTAAAACCTCTATGTCCTTTTTAACTTCTGCAATGGTTATGTCGTCGTATGGCCATACAGACGATCTTATATAGGCTGGGTTGCCAGGCATTCTTCCCTGATCATCAGCCGTTGCAATAAGTCCTTGCCATAAATCGCGTTGCCTATATGATAGAGATGCAAATGTTTCACTTGATCTTATTTTGCTATCAATAGCCCTTCGTTTACCCATTTCTTCGTGTCCCCTCTAGGTTGTGTAGCACTCCGGCTGTATATCTCAACCTTGTTTCAAAACGTTCCGTATTGTTTAATTTACTAGCCGCGATGGTCATCGCTTTATCAATATTTTCTGGACTTGCCCAGCTTAGCCATGAAATTAATTCTTTTCTAGATGGGATGTATTCATCCAGCCATAATTCAGCCCAAAGAATTTGCAAATCTTCTACAACCTCATTTAAAAGTTCGTCTTTTTTCTTTTTTATCTCTTGGTACTTTTTGAGTTCAACAATCTCCTGCTGAAGTTGTAGATACTCAATATCAGCATCCGGTTTGTTTGGGATATTTTCAAGCGCGATACAACCCTTTCCCCTATTGCATTCATAACACGATGTAATTAAATTCATATCATCATTGTCACCACCGTTTTTAATTGGGTTTATGTGATCTATCTCCAAAACAACATCAGGTGGTTTCTTTCCACAATATTGACATGTAAATCCATCTCGTTTAAATATTTCAAAGCGTTTTTTCTTAGATATGGTTTTTCTTTCCACTATTCCCGCTCCTCCTTCCCCATTGCTACGCGCCAGTATCGCGCCCCCTGCACCGTGCGGTAGTACAGCGCGTCAGGGCGGAAGCGGAAGTGATCCTCTATGAAGTCGCCCACCTCGTCGGGTGTCATGTTGACGAACTCCATGCCGTCGGGGTGTTCCGCGCCTGGCTCGTCCATATTAATGAGGTCAGTCATAACAGCCCCATCTGCACGCCCTCCCCGAACTGCTGGCGGGCGGTGTGCTTCATAATACGCTGTGTCTCGGACAGGTCAGCAACGCGGCTCTCGAACTCGGCGTGCAGGAACTCGTCAACCTCTAGCAAGTTGGTTGCCATGTAGTAGCCGCCGTCACCGGACGCGTAGGAACAGATCAGATAACCGTCTTTGCGCAGGTCTGCAATCTTCTTTCTTACCTGGCGGTCTGTTGCCTTTATGCCCATCTTCCCTAGAATATTCAATATCACGCCTTTTTTGATAGCGTTCTGTTTTCCCTTATGCTGTGCTAGAATACGGATGAGGGCGCGATCCAGACCGTGAGGCATGTCTGCCAGGACACGTTCAGCATCAGGTCTCATCGTTGCCCTCTAAATACCACATAAGGCGTTTTGCTTGCCACTCTCTTTCCGCATCCCTAGCCGCAGCCCTAGCCGCAGCCCTAGCCACATCCCTAGCCGCCCAAGCCGCATCCCTAGCCACATCCCTAGCCGCATCCCTAGCCGCCCAAGCCGCATCCCTAGCCGCCCTAGCCACATCCCTAGCCGCATCCCTAGCCACATCCCTAGCCGCCGCCCTAGCCGCATCCCTAGCCACATCCCTAGCCGCATCCCTAGCCGCATCCCTAGCCGCAGCCCAAGCCGCATCCCTAGCCGCAGCCCAAGCCGCATCTAATTCTTCTTTGCTTACTTCACCATTGGCGTACCTGCGCGCAGTTTCTATCGCTTTTCTTGGGCGGCTGTCGTCTGGATATTTGTCCTCGAATATATACAAAACATGTTCTGCGCAGTCACACGCGAACAGTCTCGCAGTTCGTTCATTCCAGTTGTCCAGCTTTTTTATTAGCCGCGCCTTTTGCACAACGATTTTATTATCACAATCAATGCGATGCCCCTTGTATGCCGCTTCGTAGATTTCTTCGTTCAGCCACTCAATGAGGTCATCTCTGCGGCATAAGTGGTAGCCTCGTTCGCAAGGGATCAACTCGTCCTCAATAGTCGGCATCCATTTGCCAGGTTTGCCGTTCTTGGGCAAATGCCACTGTGCATCACCGCCGTTGCAGGATTTCCCGCTTTTTCCTAGTACTTTATACAGTTTCATCTTTCCCTCCGCTCATCGCGTTGATGATATACGGACTCAGCACCCGCTCCAGATCGCGGATGCGGTCTTTCTGCACTATCACCGTGTCATATAACGCATAGGCGTCCTCTACCAACTTCTCAGCCTCGCGTTCGGCTTCCGGTGTCAGGGCGTCCTTGCCCAGCCCCAGCCCCCAGTCCGACCAGCAGTCGAGGCGGTTGAGGATCGCTTGCAGATCTTGTTTGTTCATGCTTCACCGCCGCGCCCGTAACATAGCGCCCGATAGCGTGACATGTAGTCATCGGCCAGCTTTTTACAGCCGTCCCGTTTCATTTCAAGCTCTTCGCGCTTCGCCTGGTCTTTTTCTGTTTTCAAGGCTTGTGTAATGCCGTTGAAGCGGTGGGCAAGTCCGTTGAGTATTTGTTGTAGTTCGTTTCTGTCCATTACCAGTCCTCCGCCTCTACGCGGGTCAGGAAGAAGTGAATACCACCTCCGCACTCCTGCCAGCGGTTATCTTCCCACTCATCACAGTAGACAGTTTTGCCAACTTTGTACTCGAAATTATTGTCCCATTGTGAAACGCCCTCTTTCATTGGTTTGTCACCGTCCCAAATCTCGACTACTTTGGCATATTCGCAGCGACATTTACGCCCTGTGCTATTTGACCGTTTTGCTTTTGCAGGTATTTGAATTTTGCAAATTAATCCACCTTGCAGTTTCTTCCATCCAGTTTTGATGTCTTGCGTAGCTATCAATGCGACACCGACAACATAATCGGGTATATTTTTGGCACCGCACAGGTCAGCCCTGCTAAGGTCAGCCCAGCTAAGGTCAGCCTCGCGAAGGTCAGCCTCGCGAAGGTTAGCCCAGCTAAGGTCAGCCTCGCGAAGGTCAGCCTCGCGAAGGTCAGCCCCGCTAAGGTCAGCCTCGCGAAGGTCAGCCTCGCGAAGGTTAGCCCTGCTAAGGTCAGCCCCGCGAAGGTCAGCCTCGCGAAGGTCAGCCCTGCTAAGGTCAGCCCTGCTAAGGTCAGCCTCGCGAAGGTCAGCCTCGCGAAGGTTAGCCCGTTCACCACTATCGTCGCAGCTCAGCCACTTTTTGTGTTTTTCCAGCACCTTTTTCAGTTCGTCTTTGTTCATTTCGTATCCCTTCCGCTGGGCAGCACTCAGGGAGCCGCCCAGCACCACGAGGTTAGTCCCCGACCAGTTCCATTTGCCCCTGTTCTTTGAGCAGTGCATACCATACAGCTTTTGCTTCTTTGATGGCTTCCTTGTCAGGTTGCCATTCGCCGCCGCTGTCCTGCGTGGCGTTCAGCCACTTCTTTGTCGCTATGATCTGGCCGTCTGTCATTTGTTTCACAGAGGCCACACCGAACAGCCACTTAAGAACACCGTGACGTATCTCATCAGCTTTTTTCTGTCCTGCGAAACACATATTTAGGTTTGCAGCAACCATGTTGCGATCTGTGTCTGTAGCAGTTCCTTTGACTTCACTAGCCCTGATTTCAAGAGATAATTTTAATTTGTCAGGTGTAAGCCGCAGTCCTCCGTTAACCTTTTCTGGGGGTGTTTGTTGCTGTGGGGGTGCAAAAGAACCCTCAACTATATTGCCATCTTCGTCAACGTCCGCGCCTAATTCCTCTGGAACGTAGACAGGCATACCGCCGAAAATGCCAGGTGTGTACCACTTTGCGCCATTTGACATTGCCCTGGCAAATAACATGTTCTTTGGATACTTCTCCATATTCTTAGTACCGGCTTTTTTTGCATCTTGTGAGGTAAATGTTGAATTGCCCACCTTATTACCACTCTCGTAATAGTCAATGCTACAAATAGTCTCATCGTGTTTAGTAACAAGGTAGTTGTATCGAGGATCGTTTTTTACCAATGCGGCAATGATGTTCGCACCCAATGCCGGTTTGCCCTGTATGATGTGGATGCCTGTCATGCTGGCAAAAGGTCCAATCCCCACTTCTTGCCCTGCCATAATTTTGACAATAGCTTGAGCAGCTTGCCCGCTGTCTGGGAAATATCCGCTTTTTGCCATTGCGTTTGCTACACTTGTCACGTCCGCAAACGAGGTTATAATTTCGTTGTTGTTTTTTGTTGCTAAAGACTTTTCTGTCATCAGTTGCTCCTTTCCCTAAAAATAGATACCCTTCATCTTCTCGTACAGTTGTACGACCAGGTTGACGTCATTCTCCACGTACGCCCTCAATGTATCGGCGTCCATGTCTGCCACCTGCGACCCTTCCAGGTCTGGTAATGGATTTGGAATACCGTACCGCTTGCATACCCACTTCAACGACTTGGCTGGACCCCAGTTGTAGAGAATGCCCATGAGGTCACAGGTCGGTTCTGTGCGGTACTTTGCCAACACCGGCCTCATTGGTACTTCGATACCCAGCGCCATTGATCGCCGCATCAGGTAGGGCAGGTCAAAGCCGATGATGTTGTATCCGCAGGACTCGGCAGAGTGAATCATGAACGTCTGCCAAAATTCCTCTATGATAAATTTTTCTGTTACGATGTCGTCTGTCATTAATGTCCAGTAGCCCAGAACGCCGCTATCAAATTGAGCCGAAATCGCCACCACTTGCCCCGTGTCTGGATCAAGCGCCGCCTTCTCTACCTGTTCCGCCCGCTTCGCCTCGATGTAAGCCGCGATCTTGTCCGCATCCTTGTAATTGGACGGGGCGGTAGGTTCGGGCAGCAGCCCGATTGCCTCTGGGTTGGCTGTGGTCTCTATGTCGAAAAATAACATTTGATTCTCCTTTCCCTAATTTATGCCGTCTCTCCGGCTGTCTAATTGGGCGGGGGTGAGTCGAACACCCCTACGCGTCAGCCGCCCGTGTCTGTTCTTGGCGTACATAATCGCGTGGTCTGAGTAGCTGTTCGATTTCGTCAACTGTCTCGTATTCGATGTCAGCACCTAGCCGCTCGATGCGTTGAAGGGCGCGAAGGGAGTACAACAGGGCTTTTTGGCACTCAATCCATATCATTTGCTCAGTGGACTGAGACATGATATTGAATAAGTGTTTTCTTGAATCAAGCACATCTTTCATGGCCGTTTCTATCTCAAACTTAACCGTTCGATGCCCTGATAAGTCCTTTGCTGTTGTCATGTAGTCCCTAGCCTCTCCCTTCGTTTCCCGTTCCCCCTTTTTTTTCTTCCCTTTGCTCATACCGTAGCCTGTTGTGCTACAGTGGATTTGCGATGAATAAAAACAGGCTCACTTTCTTCTTTGTCCCAAAGTTTCAAACTGGCGTTCAGGTTATCGAGTGCTTCGTCATACTCAAATTTGACCTCGATATTCTCATCGTTCCAACCCTCAAACGCCATGCTGTTGATGTAATCACACATGCGCCGGAACGCTCTCTGTTCAGCCAGTTCAGCTTCTTCAACATACGATGGTTTATTCGATCTTTTGCACATACCGATTTCCTCCCATCCTTTGATACTTTCTTTATCTGTCATTTCGATACCAAGAACAGTCATAACCTCTTAATCCTCTTTCACCCACCCGCACATCGGGCAATACCACTCCTCACCGCCCAACTCGACCACGTCACCACCGGCGATGGTCGTGCCGATATAGGTGTCGTCGCATTCCAACGGTTCACCGCAAATGGGGCAGCACAACACTGTGATATAGCCGCGCCCCTTGCAGGCTCGGCACTTTACCATTCCACCGTAGGTGCCAAGTTCGGGATCGCTGTCCTGCATATAGAAGCCCTGTCCGAGGCACTCCTGGCAGTCGAGACGGGATTTTGCGGGCACGTGTTCCATCTAGCGCCGCCTTTCTACCTCACGCTCCAGGTCGGCTTCCGGCTGGTAGTGCGTGCGGTCGTATTCCTGATTAATCAGCCAGCGGATCTGGGCGCTCATGCTCCGGTCGTTCTCTCGGGCAAGCGCTTCGATCCGCTGTTTCGTTTGTTGATCAGTTCTCAACATGATGTAATCATCCATATTTACTCCTTATTATTATCTAATAATACTTTACCACTTAATAATATGTTTGTCAATACCTATTTATTATCTATAAGGAATAGATTAAAATGTTATGGATGAAAAAATATCAAAAATATTTGATGGATCAATTTATTAAATGGGAAAAGAGTACCAAGCAAAGAAAGTCATACTCGTCTTTCGCCAGGTACTTAGGCGTAAAGCAATCTGCATTATCGCAGTGGTTAAATGGGTATCATCCCCCTAGTAAAGAATATATTGATATTTTAGCAAACAGACTTGGTTATGAAATTTACGATGTTTTGGACATGCGCCGCCCTGACGAGTTTTGGGTTCCGTCTGCGCTCCTAGAAAAGATACAAACAGCGCAGGCAGAGTTGAAAAAGCAAATGCAATCCTCCGGTATTTCCGATGTAAACTCACCGGAGGGTATCAAACTGGCTATCGAGGTTTTCAAGCAGTTCGGTTGCGAATTTGAAGACACGCCGATTGAAAACTCCGAGTAGTCGCGGTCAAAGAACCGGATCATTGTTACCCTCCCTATATAGATACAATGTTCTAATTATAAATCAAAAAAATATAAATACAACGTATTGTATAAACAATTAGTCACAAAACGGGATAATCAATTAAAAGTACACACCATAACCCGCTCCAACCGTCGACGCCACATACCTGCGCCGGATGGCGGTAAGGGGTGCGCGGTATGGCTCACGGTGACTGTGCATGGGGTGTAAGAGGTCCTGGGTTCGAATCCCAGCGCCCCGACCTTGAGACCCCTTACCGCGATACATCTAACAGGTAAGGGGTTGGCAGTTCAGGATCATGGACTACCGCAAACCTCTTACGTAGAAAGGCGGTATAAGATGATTTTGACAGAAGCCATCGAGGGTTTTGTCCTCACCCTGCGCGCTGACGGGTACAGCCACAACACGGTTGACCTGTACATCTGGGCGTTGGACAAGCTGACAGAACACTTGAGTAATTCCGATGTTGAGGACATCACACTCAACGACCTGCGTGGATTTATGATCATGCAGTCAGACGCGGGATATGCTGGATCGTCGGTAGAAAATATGTGGAAAGCAATACGTACCTTTTTCGGCTGGTGTGCTAACGAACTGGGCATCGAACGCCCGGACGGTGAACTGAAACGCCCGCGCTATGCACATCGTGAGATCGTTCCCTTCACGGAAGACGAGATCCGCAAACTGCTGACCGGCGCGGAGCGTACCAGACTGGCAGATACCAAAGAGGGGAAGCGGCGCTATACCATGAAACGACCCACGGCAAAACGCGACTCAGCCATCATCATGGTCCTGCTTGATACCGGTTTGCGTATCGGTGAATTGGGCAGACTGAAAGTTGAGGATGTAAATTTGCAGACCGGCGAGGTCAAGGTGCATCCCTACGGGACAGGCAGGAAAACGAAAGGCCGCACCGTGTTTATCGGCAAGGCAGCCACGATGACGCTGTGGAAATATTTACAAACCCGCGAAGACCTACGAGACGATGATCCGCTATTCCTATCATCCAGCGGCAAGGCGGTTGACCGCAACAACGTGAGGCACGTATTGAATCACATCGGCAAGCAAGCCGGTGTCTCGCACGTTCACCCTCACCGCTTCCGGCACACCTTCGCTATCCAGTTCATCCGCAACGGCGGGGATATCTTCACACTGCAACGGCTGTTGGGACACTCATCGCTGGAGATGGTCAGACACTACCTGCTGCTGGCTGACACGGACACGGAAGCCGCGCACCGGCGAGCAAGTCCGGCGGATAGGTGGAGGCTGTAACAAGCAATAAATTGCACCTTAACGGCGGTTTGGCGGGTTAACAGGCAATAAATTTCACTTTGATTTATGTTACTTAAATGTTACTGGTATCTAAGGTTGTTTTCGCTAAAAACAAGTTTTTCACCATGTGGTGAAACACCCCAATTGTGTGAAATTGATAATAGTGAACCAGCGTTATTTCAGTTAATTAGCATAAATGATAATATATTACATTGGTTATATGACCAACAAGGTTGGTATATACAATGTATATCTGGTCGAAATCGACCAGTTTATTTTATATTACGATATTACCCGTTTTGAGTTAACAACGAAGTACAAAAGATACTAACATATCAGACAGTATACATTTTTCGTTACTTTGGGATATAAAAAGCAACCACCGCCCCGAAGGACGGTGGTGTTACTCCTTCCGCACATGGCGGACGAGCTATGGAACGACCTGGTACCGGGTCGCTATTGCCACCTGCGGTCACGCCGCCAGGTGGACTTAAACCACAGTTCTCTGTGAACGAACCCCGAAGGATACCATAAATATACCATACTCCCGTACCGTATGCAAGTCGGTTGCTCCAGCCGGAGCCAGGGCAACCATAGGGAGGGAGGAGAAGGATGATGGCTATTCCACCGCCGGAGTAAACTCCAGCCGCACGTTCCCGCCGTCGGCTATCATGCGCATCCACACGCTGCCAAGCGGTTTGGGGTCGGGTAGTTTCTCTATGTCGAACCCCTCTTTTGCGTTCCATGTCTGCTTGTAGCCTGGCGTCCTGACGAAGTGTATCAAGTCCTGATACAGCCGCCCTTTGTCGCTCAGCCGCTCGCGTGCCAGCGGCAGCCAGTATGCGTTGTGGTTGTGCCCGTTCAGTACCACGTCCGCATCGGGCAGATACACCGCCTGGCGGTTGGTCTGTATCGTGCCTTTGGTGACCGGCGCACTGCCGCCCGTGCCGTGATAGTAGCGCATCTTGATCGATGTGCGGATGGTGGATATTTTGAACATGAAACGGATCCACCCGCCGTACCCGCCCATGATGCACTCTGACCCGTATTCTTGATGTAACCCGTACACCAGGTTAGAAAGGATGTCGATGTTGGAGTTCTTGGTCACGGCTGTTTCGTGGTTGCCCTTGCCGAGAAGCAGCAGGTCGCCAGCGTAAGGGGCAAAGTATTTCACCGCTTCGGATGTGACCTTGCCATAGTAGTCGTTGACCTTGAACTCTGGTCGTAATTCATCCATGTTCTTGCGCGGGTCGAACTTGCCCTGCATCGCGTCGAACAGGTCTCCCGCGATGATAATGCGCGCCTTGCGTGTGTGCGCTTCGTCGAGGTGGCGTTTCAGGATGTCGCGCCTGCAATAGATACTGTCCCAGTGCAGGTCTGCCATCAATAGAAAATCTTTATACCACCCCTTGTTAATCCCATCATAATAAACCGATAGAACGTTCCCTGAGTTTTCAAGTTTCGTTCGTCTATCCCTCCACTCGTTGCCGCGTGTGCGGGTTGTCAGCAAAAAGCTAACGTTCTGCCCACACGGGTTGCGCCGCCTCGAATAACGACGGCTGTTTCTGCGCTTCTGCTATCCGCTTCTGTGCTATGTCGAAGTATTCAGGTTCGTTATCACACCCCGTGAAATGTCTGCCCGTGTTCACGCAAGCGACCGCCGTTGTACCTGACCCGCAACAGAAGTCCATGACGGTGTCGCCTTCGTTGGTGTATGTGCGGATGAGATACTCGTACAGGGCAACGGGCTTTTGAGTGGGGTGTGCTATATCATTATTGCCGTTGCTAAACTTTTGAACCGATGACGGATACCTTGTGCCGTTGTTGTCAATCCCCAAGTTGGGGATTGAGGATTTTATTACGCGGTGACTTCTTTTTCTTGGGTGGTCTTTGTATGGTTTGCCCTTTTGCATTTGGGGATTATATTGATGACCGTTTTTTGAAAACACACAAATGTCCTCATGTTTCATTCTTGGTCGGATTTTTGCCAACATAAAATCACCAGAGTTTGTTTTTTCCCAAACACAACAATATCGAAACCATCCCGTATTACTCATCACCAACGCACTCGTGAACGGCTGACTCGCAGTTGTAACAAATGCGCCCCTATCCTTCAGCACCCGCTTCACCTGCTCCCACATTGGTTCAAATGGAATGACGTTATCCCACTTACACGCCGTTGTACCGTAGGGTAAATCGGTTATGATAGCATCTATACTCTTGCCGGGGACAGTCATTATGTAATCGTACCAATCGGACAAGCGCAGGTCGACGCTCATAACAACTCTTTCACGTCCCGTTGCAGTATCTCGTACACCCGCTCGGCGGGCGTCGGGTCGGGCTGGGGGTTGGATGGTTCGACTTCCATGTTGCACAGCCGTTTCAAGTCATCCAGCGTACCGTCAAACTTGTTCATGTCGATGTTCTTTGCCACTGCGCCGTACTTCTGACCGTCACCTTTGGCGGTGTGTTGCCAGATAGTCCATGATGTCCACGGGGCTGGCACTTTCGGGTTGAACACGCTATACCACGCCTGCCACAAGGGATATTGGGAAAGGAACTGCGCTTTCGACTTGTCGAATGACATCATATACCCATACGAGGTATAAACCATCGGCTTGATGTCAAGCGCGTCCTCGACCACCTGTAACCATTTCTGAACACGCCAGAGCATGTCGGAATGGTTGAATACGTCCGTGTCCTCAACGTCCAGTATCGGGGGTAGGTTGCACGGGTGAACATTCCAGAACTCCAAGAAGAAGTTAGCCTGTACTGTCGGATCAACCTTTGGCTGTAACCAGCAGTAGCACCCGTTTATCAGCCCGGCGTCCAGTGTGCCGCTCCAGTTGTTGTCTGCTTCGCTGTCTACAAACCCGCGCGGCTGCGCTTTCCAGAAATCGGTTGCTTTGAATATGCCGAATGATGCCCCCGCTTCTTTGGCTTTCGACCAGTCCATGCGCCCTTGCCAGTGTGAGACGTCTATGCCGGTTATCATAACCTGAACGCCTCTCTCAGCGTCGCGTTCAGCCTGTCAACCGCCGCCACGAGGTCGGGGGATGAGACAGGGGGGTCGGTTGGCGGGTCTTCGGGGGGGTCTTCTGGCGGGTCTTCGACCGGTGGATCTTCGGGCGTTTCGCCGTCCAATCCGATCTGCCACTTCGCGGGCTTGCCGAACCTGTTAAGCAGGTCGCTTTCCGTGCCGAGATAGACAATCTCTAACGCGCTTGATCCATCGGTGCTGAATTCATTGGTGTAACCCAGCGCCCACATATAGGACTTATTCTCTGCCAATAAACCAGGTCGTGATGATGGTCGTTTCTTTGTGGAACTGTAAAAGTCGTTCATCAGCAGAACGAGATGCGGGAAGTCCGCTTGCCCGATTAAGTTCTCAACGCGCTTGTCTCCTTTTTGCCAAGTATCTTTGTTGGTCGAGACGATGAATTTCGCATTCGGTCGAAGCTGCGAAATAACCCCGATGAACCGATCCAACGCTTCTTGCAAATGCCCGTCGGTGTCATCCTCTGGATGCCGTAGGTCGATACAATAGCCGTGATGTACCCTGTTGTCCGCTATGTAAGCCAGCGATCTATACTGCAACCCCGCGCCTGGAGTCTTCCAGTCCACGTCGTAGGTGTCGGGTTTGATCCTCAACTCGTGGTACAGGATAGCCAGAAGTCCAGCATCATACGCGCCCTGAATGTGTGCGGTTGCTGCCAGGTCAACGTAATTTGCCGGATGATTAAACGCGCCATCCGTGATCTGGTCAGCGGTTGACGCTCTGATAATCAGCCCGCGCCCGCCTGCCTGTTTGAATTTCAAATAGTCAATGTTGATTCCGTCCTGAACGTACAGGAACGATGGGTTCGTTGGGTAGTCTGTATAACTTTTTAATAAATTTGCCATATCCTGCTCCTTTTCTAAGTTAATCCTTGCATACTTTTTATATCGTTATCGTTAATTACGGATTTTTCTTTTAGTATGTCTAGCAACTTCTCAACTTGCTCTTTTCGTTGTCTTGTTTGCATTATGTAAAAACCTCTGCAATTTCTGTCATAATTTTCCTTTTTTAGCAAAAAATTTGCCCTTTGATTTGTACCTGATAAAATGATGAGTTTGTTCCACTACCGCCCGATTCAAAACAGTAAACAGCATGAATACCAGCGCACATATTCTTGCTTCCGCCAGAAGAACCGCCAATATATTGATCGTTACTATTTTGAATAAAACCAAAATAGAGGTCAGCAACAAACGTTGATGAGTCTTCTGTTAATCCCGTATAGCAATTGCCACCATCAGCAGCCGGCTTAATCGTAGAAAATATATTAAAATTTATTGTCTGTGATAATCCAACGACAAAGCTAATATTTGTGCTGGTGTCGTTATTCCATGCTCTGTGAGTAGTTACTGCATATGTATGAGATGTGGCTTCTGCTTTATATAGATTTCGTGGCCATTGATTATATGCGTTCCAAACAAATCTCATGGCTTCTTTATCTTGACATTTCTGACTTGCATCCATGTAAATTGTACCGAGATAACGATAGTTCGTTGCCCCTGTTTTTACATATACTCCATCTTGCGTTGTGAGTGCCGTTGCTCTGGTTGTTCCATTTGTCCAGACCGTACCGCTCAACGTCAGTGTGCCTGAGTTATCGTAAATAAAAATGTCGTATGGTTTTGAGGCGGTAAAGCCAGATATATCCAGTGATAGTTCACTAAACGTTTCTACGCTCCATGCGCTTGATCCGTCATATAACGCAATCATGTTGCCCATGTACGGAGTAAAATATAACGTTGTTTTATCTTCTTGATCGCTTGCTGATACGGGAACGCCAGACTCAAGGGTAAGGCGACCTTGACACGCGTACAAATTAGCTGCTGCCCATTTAACGCCTGTTGTCTCACCGCTATCAGGCGTTAAGAATAGTCCAGACGAATCCGCCCCAACAGTTAGTTTCTGCGCTGTATTCGCACCCGTACCGACCACAAGATCGCCTTTTGCATCCCAGATAGCGTCTGTTGCTATGTCGCATGTTGGGCCTGTGGCGCCAGTCGGTCCCGTGGCTCCATCTGCGCCGCTAGGGCCAGTGGCTCCATCTGCGCCGCTAGGGCCGGTGGGTCCTGTTTTTCCATCTGCGCCGCTAGGGCCGGTGGGTCCTGTAACTGTAGAGTCTGCTCCTGTGGGTCCCGTGGCTCCATCTGCACCTGTGGGGCCGGTAGATCCTGTCGGGCCGGTGGCACCAGTAATCCCTGTAGATCCTGTTTGACCTGTAAGACCCGTTTGACCTGTATGTCCCGTAACTCCTGTCGGTCCAGTTGGACCAGTTGCACCAGTAGCAGATGCTTCACCTGCCGGGCCTGTAGGTCCTGTTTGACCAGTCGGGCCGGTCGGACCTGTAACACCCGTTGGACCAGTAGCTGTTGCATCGCTTCCTGTTGCGCCAGTTTTTCCAGTTGGACCAGTCGGGCCAGTCGGGCCAGTCGGTCCAGTTGCACCAGTAGTGCCTGCTCCTGTGGGTCCAGTTTGACCAGTGCTTCCGGTTGTTCCAGTTGTCCCCGTAGAACCAGTTGACCCAGTCGGACCGGTAGTTCCAGTAACACCTGTACTTCCTGCTGACCCTGTCGGACCTGTTATACCATCGTTACCGCTTGGACCTGTTGGACCGGTTGGTCCCGTCGGACCTGTAACGCCATCGCTTCCACTCGGACCTGTAGCTCCCGTTGCCCCCGTTGGACCTGTTGGACCTGTAACTCCACCAGTCGGCCCTGTGGGTCCAGTTGCTCCACCCCCAGCACCACCGCCGGAAATATCATCCCAGATTGTGCCGTTAGAGACAACTATCCGCGCCTCATTCTGTCCAACGGTAACAATCGTATTTCCTCCGTCATCTTTGACAGTCAAGTCCTCATCAGCATCAGCAGTGTTGATAATATAAAATATATGGTTTTTATCACTTTCGGCTGGTAGCTCTATATCACGCCCAGCACCGTCAGGGTTGAGAAATTGCACCGGCTCATCAGCATCGACCAACGTTTTATCAGCCGCTAAATCCTCTGTGTTGCTGTTCAATCCCAGCGCGGCGGTATAGGTCAACCACTTGCGGGGGTTATTTATGTGATTATCGTCATATATATCTACGTTATCAGTTACATCTGCGCCGAATCCGGTTGGATTTGCCATGCACTACTCCTCAATCGCTCCATAACAAAGCGATATAAAATTATCTGCTACCTTCTGCGGATCGTGAAATTCGTCAATATATTTCTTACCTATATCAGCCCACTCTTGCCTGACTTTTTCATCTCTCAAACTCTCTATAACTACCTTCAATTCCTCGCCATTCCTAACCCGTATAAACGGTAGGTAACCAACCTCTTTTACGATCAGATCGCATATTTCATCAGTGGCATTTGCAATCACCGGCTGGCCCATAGACCACGCTTCAAGCGAGTTGCAGCCATATCCCCGGGTGTTATCCCCGATCTGATCAATGACAACATGAGCAGCAGATTTTCTTTTCAAACATTCGTCATAAGTTACACCTTCAATAATGTCCAAATTAACGCCACTTACGCCTTTGAATGCTTCTATAATTTCTGCCGTACCTTTCAATTCTCGATTGGTTGGAGCGTGTGCAAAGGTGATAAACTGGTTGTCAGGTTGTGCTTGCGGTAGTTTCTCAACGGGTAAACTAATCCAATTAGCACCGTATAAAGCCAGGTTGATAACAGGGCAAAATCTCTGAACGCCAGACGTTTTAGCATTCTCCATCGGCCACATATTCCGATAATATGATCCAAGATAGGTCTTCGCGCCTGGCTTACCTTTTGGCAGATCGTAATCGTCATACGCGTTGACCACATCGGCCCACTCTATCAAGGCTGCTAATTTTTCAGGTGATGGATTAAGAACGTCATACCCATAATCAAACTCATGGTCATTCATACAGACTAGCTTTGCTTCATGGGTTGTATAGTCATTGATAGCTTTTGCAAGTCTAAATCCAGCACCCGCCCAATCGTGATTTGTTAGAAAAAGTACCTTTAGATTGCGATTAGGGACATTTTCTATGTGTCTTGCGAACCAGCCAAGATTGCCCTTTAGTCGTGGATCCCCTGTCCTCATCTTCAACGCTAATCGTGCATGTTTTCTACCTTCTTCGTATTGACCAGACCGGTACAAACTTCTTGCGTAAAGATCATGGATATAATGACCATGCCAATAATCATCTATGTAATCGTATTTAGGTTTTGGTATCTTCAACATTGCCGATAAAACAGCACTTGCCAGGTCAAAATGCTCTCTCTTGTAATAAAGTTCCGCTATCTCTCCCCACCATTCACGCCGGAGAGGACTAAGCGCACATGCCTGATATAATGCTTTGATCTGTTTGTTGTAATCGCCTAATTCTTTATGACACTGAGCAATTCTGTACCAGGCATTACACTCGTCATGGTCTGGTATCTTCATATAGCGGTCAAAGATTTTGAGCGCCTTTTTCCACTCTTTCAGGTAACAATACTGACGCCCGAGATAGTAAAGCGTCCTGCTGGACTTTGGGAACTCTTCCAAATCCATGAGCAATCTATCTAGCGTGTACTGCAATTTCCAACTATTCCGAGACGGTATCGATCTATGCTCCCAGACAAATGATGTTCTTCCTTGCTTGTACTTAGGATCTTGCCTGAGCGGTAGTTCGTGCGCCCGATATTTATACAGCCACGTTCCCTTTTTCCATATCCGCATCTGTGGAAACTGCAACGTGGTTTTGCCGTTTTTGTCCTTGTAATGTAGTTCAATCAGATAGCCGTCTTTGTCGGCTGTTTCCAAGAACTTGCGTAACCCTTTTGGGTCTGCTATCTGTTCATCGCAATCCAGGATGACAACCCAATCACCCGTTGCCAATTCCATAGCTCGATTTCTTGACTGCGCCTTGTGGTATCTATCCGCCCCTGTTTCGACAACACAACCAAGTTTTTTTGCAAGTTCTACTGTGCCGTCCTCCGATCCGGTATCGACTACGACAACCTCATCAGCAAGTCCAACCGTGCTTTTAATAGCCGTTTCGATTATCTTTTCCTCATTCCATGTGATCATGCAAACTGATACTTTCAACTTTTTCCCTTTCTCTAAAAAAACACCATCGTTCTGCCGCCGCCTGGGACGGTGTAAGTCAAACTCATATATGGCTTATATGTGTCATTCGGGTCATCCCATGTGTGATAGCAGTTATCATCCTCAGTTGAACTTTTGAGCAAAAACCCATAATTTCCATATTCCCCGTT